>WNFE01000915.1_pt1 | contig 21132 bp, 17 predicted proteins | sample 5400451 | NCBI WGS metagenome assembly WNFE01 (sample SAMN13153344, study PRJNA577476) | soil metagenome | isolation source: 200 cm saprolite under Douglas fir tree site 2 hole 2 | place: USA:California | collected 2015-04-18
GCAGGCCTTCGGCGATCCGGCGGAGCGCGGCCATCTCTGGGGCGACGTGCCGGCTCTCCTGGTGATCGCGATCGTGCTCGCCGCGCTCACCCCGCGCGGGCGGGCGATGGCCTGATCCCGGCTACCCGGCCGGGGGACGGCCCGCGGGCCCCACCACCTCCATCAGGGCTCCGAGCCCACGGTGGAAGGTGGGCGCTCCGCCGGGCACCACGCAGGCCTCCAGGACCTCGAACAGCTCGCCGGGGGTCGCCCCGAACTGGATGGCCCGTCGCATGTGGGCCACCAGGCCCGCTCGCTCGCCGCCGCGGAAGCAGAGCAGCGCGATGGCCACGAACTCGCGCACCTTGGCCGAGACGTGGCGGCCCTCGCCCAGCGAGAGCTCGTAGAGTCGGTTGTAGGCCTCGACGAACTCCGGGTCCTGGCGCGCCGCGAACTCCCACTCCGGGTACATGTAGCCCCGGGCCGCCTTCATCTTGGCGATCAGCGCTTCGGCCTGCTGCTCTGGGCTGGCGTCGGGCATGTCTAGTCCTTTGGCAGGCCGAGCACGCGCTCGCCGATGATGTTGCGCTGAATCTCGCTGGTGCCGCCCGCGATGGTGTACTGCCGCGCGCTCAGGACGCGGTTGTACCAGCGCGGGCCGTCGGGGACCTGCTCGCTCGACCGGTTCACGAGCGCGTGCGGGCCAAGCAGCTCGCCCACGAAGTCCGCGATGCGCACCCCCAGCTCCGAGCCGAAGAGCTTGAGGATGGAGCCTTCGGGCCCAGGCGGCTCGCCTCGGAGCTGGCGCGTGATGTTTCGGAGCCGCGTATATCTCAGGCACGTCGCCTCGATCCAAAGCTGGGCGAAGCCCTGGCGCACCAGCGGATCGTCCCACGCCGTGCGGCCGGCGACGCGCAGCTCCCCGGCCAGGCTCCTGAGCCGCCCGAGCTGCTCGGCGTATCCGCGGCCACCGCCTGATTTGCGCTCGTACATGAGCGTGGTCATGGCGGGCTTCCAGCCCTCGTTCTGCTTGCCGATCAGGCCCGGCTTCGGCACGCGCACGTCGACGAAGAAGACTTCGTTGAAGTGGCGATGGCCGTTCATGAGGACGAGCGGCCGCACGGTGATGCCCGGCGTTTTCATGTCCACGAGGAGGTAGCTGATGCCGCGGTGCTTGGGCGCCGCGGGATCCGTGCGCACCAGCATGTAGATCCAGTCGGCGAACTGGGCGCCGGACGTCCACACCTTCTGCCCGTTGACGACGAAGTGATCGCCCTTGTCCTCGGCGCGGGTGGAGAGGCTCGCCAGGTCGGAGCCGGCGCCAGGCTCGGAGTATCCCTGGCACCAGATGTCGTCGCCGGCCAGGATGCGCGGGAGGAAGAGCCGCTTCTGCTCCTCCGTGCCCCACTCGATGATCGTCGGTCCTGCCATGTTCACGCCCGAATAGCCGGGCAGAACCGGGGCCCGGGCGTGAAAGTACTCCTCGTCGAAGATGATCTGCTCCATCAGCGTGGCGTCCCGGCCGCCGTACTGTGCCGGCCAGGAAATGCCGACCCACCTGGCCGCGGACATTTTTTTCTGCCAGGCGACGCGCCGCTCGAAGGTCCCGCGGTCGGGCGCGACGCGCTCGTCGAAGGGATCGTCCACGCAGAGATCGCCTGGCAGGTTGTCCGCGAGCCAGCCGCGCACCTCACGACGAAAGGCCTGCTGCTCCGGCGTGTACTGAAAGTCCATGGGGATGTGAGTCTACTACGGCCCGGGACCGCCGGCCGGTCCGGACTTCAGAAGATCGAGCCTCTCGGGAAGGCCCTCGGCCTGCTCGGCGACTTCGAGCCTCGTGACCTTTTGCATGCGCGCGACGATCAGGCGGATGCGCTCGGCCGATTCGAGCGCTACCTTCAGGCGCGCTCTCGAGTCCGACCCCATCGGCTCCTCTATTTCGAGGAGCTGGAGCGGGATCATGATGGCCGTCAAGGGATTGTTGATCTCGTGAGCCGCCGCATTGGCCAGCCGCGCGACCGAGAGCAGAACCTCCGACTGCCTCTGAGCATCCTCGGCGCGCTTCTGCTCCGTGACGTCGCGCGAAATCGCGGAGGCGCCCTCGATGCGGCCGCCGGCGCCGGTGACAGGCGAGATGCTGAGGGTGACGGTGATCGTTCGGCCGTCCTTGGTCACCCGCATGGTCTCGAACGCGTCGACCCGCTCTCCCTGCCGCACACGCTCCAGAATCCTGCCCACCTCGTTCACGAGGTGGGGCGGGGCCAGCATCGAGATCGGGCGGCCGATCGCTTCCTCGGCGGTGTAGCCGTACACCGACGTCGCCGCTGCGTTCCAGCTGAGGATCGTGCCGTCGAGCGACTTGCCGATGATGGCATCCTGCGACGACCGCACGATCGACGCGAGGCGAGACCTGTCGGCCTCGGCCCGCCGGTTTTCCGCCACCGCCGCGGCGAGCAGCATCGCCATCACGGTCGTCACCGCTATGAAGCCCTGCAGGAGGAGCAAGGCCTCGTTGGGGGTCGCGTCGGCGAAAGGTCCGAAGCCGCGCAGGGTGCCCCACGTCGCCAGCGCCGACAGCACGAACGCGCCCGTCGCGGTCTCGCGCTGACCGAACCGGTACGCCATCAGAACCAGGATCGGAATGCACAGGAAGTCGATGGAATAGTTCCTGACGCTCGCCCCCAGCCATCCTCCGAATACGACCTGGACGATTGTGACCAGGCAGCCCAGCATGAGGAGCGCCTCGACGAAGCGCCGTGGACCCACCCGCACCTGCGGGCGGCCTATCCACAGTATCAGCAGCGGGGCGACGACGAGGGCGCCCCCGGCATCGCCCATCCACCACGTCAGCCAGATCGGTCCGTAGTCGGTCCAGCGCGCGACGCCGCCGAGCGCCAGGCTCGTCACCCCGATGGTGGCGCTCACCGCCGTGCTGACCATTCCGGCGAGCACGGCGAACCGGAGCACGTCCTGGGGGCGGTCGAACACATGCCGGCCCCCGGCGAAGCGGTTGACGAGGTAGGCGCCTACGAATCCCTCGAGCGTATTGCCGACGGCGATGCCCAGGGACGTGGCGATCGTGCCCTCCGTCGTCACGTTCGCGAGGAAGGCGCCCAGCAGGATGCCGGGCCAGACCCGGTAGCCCCACACGAGGTTGGCCGCCAGCGCTATCCCCGTCGGCGGCCATACCGCCGTCGCGCTTGCATGGACGAATGCGAGCGCGAGTCCGATCTTGGCGGCGGCGAAGTAGACGGCGGCCAGGAGGAGGAGCATCGCGAGGTCAGGCAGGGATCGATAACGCATTGGCCGCCTCCGCTGCTATCTTAACGCTCAGGTTCAATATTAGCCTCGGATTTGCTACTGTGCTGCTCATGGCCGCCGGTCCATCCACACCCGACGTCCCTCCCTCCGCCCGTGCCGAGCTCGCGCCGACGGGCACGCTGCGCGCCGGGATCAATTACGGCAATGTCATCCTCGCAAGAAAGGATCCCGCAACCGGCGAGCTGAGCGGCGTCGCCATCGATCTGGCGCGCGAGCTCAGCCGGAGACTGGACGTGCCGATCACGATCGTCGGGTTTGACACCGTGGGCGCCATGGTCGACGGCGCGAAGGCCGGAGCGTGGGACATCGCGTTCCTCGGGAGCGATCCGGCGCGCGCCGGCGAGATCACCTTCACCGCGGCGTACGTCGAGCTTCAGGCGACCTACCTCGTGCCCGCCGGCTCGTCCATCCGCTCCGTCGCCGACGTCGATCGGGATGGCGTGCGTGTCGCGGCGCCCGCCCGCGCGAACTACGAGCTGTTCCTGACCCGCAATCTCAAGCGCGCCCAGCTGGTGCGCGGTCAAGGCGCCGACGCTGCGGTCGAGGTGCTGGCCAAAGGCCAGGCGGAAGCGCTCGCCGGCCTGCGCCAGGCTCTCATCGGGGTTGCCGCCAAGCTGCCGGGCTCGCGCATCCTCGACGGCCAGTTCATGGCGGTCCAGCAATCGATGGGAGTTCCGAGCGGGCGCGACGCCGCCGCGAAGTATCTCCGCGGCTTCGTCGAGGAGGCAAAAGCCTCGGGCCTCGTCGCGAGAGCCATCGAGAAGACGGGCGCCGCCGGAGTGTCGGTCGCTCCTATGGCTCCTACCCAGTAGCTCGGGCCTGCCCCCTACCCGGCGGCCGCCGCCCCGCTGATATCGCCGAGGCCCGCGCTGCCTTTCCGCTCCAGCGCGACGTCGCCGATCGAGACCACGCCCATCACGTGGCCCGCCCCATCGACGACGGGGAGCCGGCGGATGGCATTGTCGCGCATCAGGCGCGCCGCGTGAGTCACGCTGGCCGTGGGCCCCACCGTCGTCGGCTCGCGGCTGCAAATCTCTCCCACCTTCGTGGTCTCGGGCTCGAGGCCCCCGGCCAGGGCGCGAACGACGATATCGCGACCGGTCAGGATGCCGAAAAGCCAGTCGCCCACGAGGACGATGATTTCGCCGATATCGCACTCCCGCATGATGTGCGCGACATCCATCAGCGAGGCTTCAGGCGAGACGGCGCACGAGTTCGGAGTCATGACGTCCTGAACGCTCTTTTCCATGGCGTTTCCTCCCAGGTCGGGAACTTCGCCGAGTCGGGCCGAGAGGCTGCAACGGCCATGCCGGGCCGCGCGCGGGAGCAAAAGCCACGAAATCAGCCGTATCGGAGGAACTTCAGAGCGTCGTCGCCGGGCGCGGACAGGAAACAGCAACTCCCGCCGGTAACAGTGTCAGAGGCCTGACGGCTACTTGCCCGCCGCGCCCGACGAGGGCAGCTCGAGCGCGCCAGGCCGCGCCGGGCGGAAGCGGCGCCACAGCTCGCGCCAGCCGCCCACGCGCTCACGCAGTCCCTCGAGCTGGAGGTAGATCACCGGCGTGATGTAGAGGGTCAGCAGCTGGGAGAGGATGAGCCCGCCCACCACCGAGAGGCCGAGTGTCCGTCGCGAGTCGCTGCCGGCCCCGATGCCGACGGCGATGGGCAGGGTCGCCATCAGGGCCGCCATCGTCGTCATCATGATGGGCCTGAAGCGGAGCAGACAGCCCTGGAAGATCGCGTCGTGCGGCGTCTTGCCCTCGCGCTGGGCGACGACGGCGAAGTCGATCATCATGATCGCGTTCTTCTTCACGATACCCACCAGCATGATGATGCCCACGAAGCCGTAGAGGTTCAGCTCTTCCCGGAAGAGGAGGAGCGTCAGGAGCGCCCCCATGCCCGCCGACGGCAGGCCGGACAGGATCGTGAGCGGATGGATGAAGCTCTCGTACAGGATGCCGAGGATCAGGTAGATCACCAGCACGGCCGCCAGTAGCAGGAGTCCCAGGCCCTTGACCGAAGACTGGAAGGCCTGCGCGGTGCCCTGGAAGGTCGTCGACAGCGTGGCCGGGAGGCGGAGCCCGCGCTCGAGGGCGCGAATCTCCTCGACGGCGTCGCCCAGCGGGACGCCGGGCCTGAGATTGAAGGAGATCGTCACCGCGGGCAGCTGGCCCAGGTGGTTGACCGTGAGCGGGCCGACCGAGCGCGTGAGCTTCGCCACGGCGTTGAGCGGGACGAGCTTGCCCGAGGTCGACCGTATGTAGAGCATGCCGAGCGCGTCGGGGTCGTCCTTGAATCGCGGCAGGAGCTCCATCATCACCCAGTACTGGTTTGTCGGCGTGTAGATCGTCGAGACCTGCGGCGCGCCGTAGGCGTTGTTCAGCGCGTTCTCGATCTGCCCGGCGTTGACGCCCAGAGCCGCCGCGCGGTCGCGGTCGATCTCGACCAGCACCTGCGGGCTCGTCAGCTGGAGGTCCGAGTTCACGTCGAGAAAGCCTGGCAACGCCCTGACCTTGTCGAGGAGCACTGGTGCCCACTTGTAGAGGACGGCCGCGTCGGCGTCCTGGAGCGTGTACTGGTAGGCCGCCTTGGTCAGGTTGCCGCCGATCCGGATGGTCGGCAGCTTCTGCGGGTAGACGGTGAAGCCGGGAATGCCCGTCAGCTTCGAGCGAAGCTCCTGGATGATCTCGTCCACGCCGGGCCGCTCCGAGCGCGGCTTGAGGCGGATGAAAAAGCGCCCGGTGTTGGGCACGACGCTCGTGTTGCTGGCCCCGATCGAGGACATGAAGGAGTCGACGTAGGGCTGCTTGAGCACGATGGCGGCGGCCTCTCGCTGGTGCGCCATCATGCTGTCGAACGAGATGTCCTGCGCTCCCTCGGTGAAGGCGAAGATCTGTCCGGTGTCCTCGTCGGGAATGAAGCCCTTCGGGACGCCGTTGAAAGAAGTGAACGGGACGCCGACGAAGAGCACCGCCGTCCCCACGACCGTCGCCAGGAACACGCCGACGGTCGCCTGCGGGTGACGGAGGACGACCTCGAGCGTCCGCCGGTAGGCGGCGAGCATGCTGTCGAAGACGCGCTCCGAGGCGCTGTAGAGCCGGCCGTGCGATTCGGCCGGCGGCTTGAGGAAGCGGCTGCATGCCATCGGCGTCAGGGTGAGAGACACGACGCCCGAGACGATGACGGAAATGCCGATGACGGCCGCGAACTCGTGGAGCAGGCGGCCGACCACCCCGCCCATGAACAGCACCGGAATGAACACGGCCGCCAGCGACAGCGTCATCGAGATGATGGTGAAGCCGATCTCGCGAGACCCGAGGAGCGCCGCCTCCATGCGGCCCATCCCATGCTCCATGTGCCTGACGATGTTCTCCAGCACGACGATGGCGTCGTCCACGACGAAGCCGACGGCGAGCGTCAACGCCATGAGCGAGAGGTTGTCGACCGAGTAGCCGAGGGCGTACATGCCCGCGAAGGTGCCGAGGATGGACATCGGCAGCGCGAGGCTCGGGATGACCGTGGCCGAGACGTTTCTCAAGAAGAGGAAGATCACGAGCACAACGAGCGCGATCGCGAGCATGAGCGTGAACTGGACGTCGCCGACCGAGGCCCGGATCGACACCGACCGGTCGTAGAGGATGTTGAGGTTGATCGACGCGGGCATCTGCGCCTGGAAGCTCGGGAGGATTTTCTTGATCGCGTCGACCACCTCGATGGTGTTGGTGCCCGGCTGGCGCTGGATCGCAAGGATGACCGAGCGCTCGTCGTTGTACCAGGACGCGACCTTGTCCGTCTGCACGCTGTCGATCACGGAGCCGAGCTGTTCGAGCCTCACCGGCGAGCCGTTCCGGTAGGCCACGATGAGCGGCCGGTAGGCAGCCGCATTCGTAAGCTGGCCCGTCGCCTGGACGTTGAACGACTGGTACTGGCCGTAGATGGTCCCGGTCGGCAGGTTGACATTGGACTGGGCGATGGCGCTCTGGACCTCGTCGATGCCCACGCCGAGCGTCGCCATGGCTCGCGGGTCGAGCTGGACGCGGACCGCGTACTTCTGCGAGCCGAAGACCTGCACCTGGGCGACACCGCTGATGGTCGAGATCCGCTGCGCGAGATTGGTCTGCGCGTATTCGTCCACCGTGTACAGCGGCAGCGTCGGCGAGCTCAGCGAGAGGTACAGGACCGGCTGATCGGCCGGGTTGACCTTCTTGTAGGACGGCGGCGTCGGCATTCCCGGCGGCAGCAGCGGCGCGGCCGCCGCGAGCGCCGCCTGAATGTCCTGGGCCGCGGCGTCGATGTTCCTGTCGAGCGTGAAGACCACCGTGATCTGCGTGAGGCCGAGTGCGCTGGTGGACGTCATCGAATCGATGCCGGCGATCGTCGAGAACTGCCGCTCGAGGGGCGTCGCGACGGCCGAGGCCATGGTCTCCGGGCTCGCGCCCGGCAGGCTCGCGGCGACCTGGATGACGGGGAAGTCCACGTTGGGCAGGTCGCTCGCCGGTAGCTGGCGGTACGCCAGCGTGCCGAAGATGAGAAGACCCGCCATGAGCAGCGTCGTCATGACCGGGCGGCGAATGAAAAGATCGGTATTCATTTTGTCGCTGGCGCGGGGCTGGTGGTCGGCGCTGGCGCTGGAATCACAGGGCCCGCCGGCTTGACGTCGACGCGGGTCCCGGGCACCAGCCGCAACTGCCCGTCCGTCACCACGCGCTCGCCCGCCTGGACGCCCGTGCGGATGATGCTGCTCGGCCCATTGGCGAAGGCCACCACGACGGGCCGCGATTCGACGGTCGAGTCCGGCTTCACCACGAAGACGTACTGCCCCTGCTGGCCTGCCTGGATCGCCTGCGAGGGCACCACGAGGGCCCGGAACTCGGTGCGGAGCGTCAGCGTGACGGTGGCGAACTGCCCGGGCCAGAGCGCGTTGTCCGCGTTGTCGAAGGTCGCCTTGAGCTGGATCGTGCCTGTCGTCATATCCACGGTGTTGTTCACGAAGCTGAGCGTGCCGCGGGACGTGACGGTCCGCCCCTGCGGGGTCGCCTCGACGGCGAGCGGGCCCTGGGCCCGCGCAGCCTTGATGTCGTCGAGGAAACGCTCGGGCACGGCGAACACGACGTTGATCGGGTGCACGCGGTTGATGACCACGAGCGGGTTGCCGATGTCATTCGCCTTGACGACGTTGCCCTGGTGAATGAGCAGGTTGCCCGTTCGTCCCTCGATCGGCGCCCGGATCGCGGTGTAGCTCAGCTGGACCTTCGCGTTGTCCACGGCCGCGGCGTCCGCCTGAACCAGCGCCTTCTGGTTCGAGACCATGGCGCGGTCGGCTTCCAGCGTCGCCAGCGCCGATTTGTGCGCCGTGAGGATCTGGTCGTACTGCTCGCGCGCGATCAAGCCGCCCTGGACCAGCTTCTTGTAGCGCTCTTCCTCCACGCGGGCATTGTCCTCCTGCGCCTGGTCACGCACGAGGTTCGCCTCGGCCTGAGCGACCGCCGCCTGGTGCTGGGCCATGATCGCCTGCGCCTGTTGGAGCGCGGACTCGAAAGGCCGCGGGTCGATCGTGAAGATGAGCTCGCCCGCCTTGACCTCCTGCCCTTCGACGAAATGAACTTTGAAGATCTGCCCACTGAGGAGCGAGTACACGGACACGGTCGCGGCGGGCTGGACATTGCCGATGCCCTGGATCTGCACGGGCACGTCGCGGGCCTCGACGGCGGCCGCGGTGACGGGCACGGCCGGCCGCGCGGCTTTGGCCTTGGACTGCTCGCCTTCGCCCCGCGAGCAGGCGCCGAGCGACAGCATCGAGACGCAAATCGCGAGCGCCGCTGCGCGCCGGGGTGTCATCGGCGGGCCACGGCTGCCTGGCGGTGGCGCACCGGCCTGAGCCCGTCGGACAGCTGCCGGAGAAAAGCGGTGTGATGCGTCACGAAGGCGCGGTCCGTCGGCCCGAGGCCGGTCAGCAGGCGCGTGAACTGCGGAAAGGCCGCGGGAAACGTCGTCAGCGCGACCATCGCGAGCAGGAGGTGGCCGGGATCGACGTCGGCCCGCAGCAGGCCGCCCGCCTGCCGCGCGCGCACCTGCCCGACGCCCTTCTTGAAGGCCGCGCGCCGCTCGACGTCCCCGCACTCGGCACCGTTGGTCAAGCCGAGCGCTTCCCACTCCATGAGCCGCACCCAGTCGCGATCCCGGCAGGCGGACTCGAACCAGAACGCCAGGCTCTCCGCGGCGTCGGCCGGCGCCGTCACGGCCCACGCGGAGCGCTCGCGCACCTTGCGCGCGAGGATCTCGCGGAAGAGACTCGCCTTGTTCCCGAAGTAGTGGTAGAGCATCCGCTTGTTGATACGCGCGCGGCGGGCGATGCGGTCCACACGGGCGCCAGCGAAGCCCTTGTCGGAGAATTCCCTGAGCGCGGCGGCGAGTATGCGCTCGCGGGTGCGCGCCGGGTGGCGCCCTACCGGGTGCTGGCGGGTTCGAAGGAGTGACAGCGTCGCCATTGGGCTCAAGTAACCAATTAGATAATAACCGGAGGAGCGGCCCCGCGCAAGGCGCGGAGGCTTCACACTTCTTAACACGCGGCACACACGGGCTTGACCCGCGGGAGTGATACGGTAGACGTATGGCGCATCGGACGGCCGCCCTCCTCATCGACGACGACGCCCGCCTGGGCGCCCTCCTGGCGGAGTACCTCGGCAAGCACGAGATCGACGTCGCGACCGCGGGCGACGGGCCGCGCGGCCTCGTGGCGCTCCGAAAGAGCCGTCCCGACGTCGTCCTGCTCGACCTGATGCTGCCCGGCATGGACGGTCTCGACGTGTGCCGCAAGATCCGCGCGACGGCGGAGTGGTCGGGCCTGCCCGTCATCATGCTCACCGCCAAGGGCGAAGATGTCGACAAGGTCGTCGGCCTCGAAGTCGGCGCGGACGACTACCTCGCCAAGCCCTTCAACCCCCGCGAGCTGCTGGCGCGGATCCGTGCGGTGCTGCGGCGCGCGAGCCCCGCCGCGACGCCGGCGCGGCTGCGCGTCGGGCGGCTCGAGCTGGACTTCGCGGCGCGTGAGGTGACGGTGGGCGGCAGGCGGCGTGTGCTCACGCACCACGAGTTCGAGCTCCTCGCGACGCTCGCGCGCGCGACGGGGCGGGTGCTCTCGCGCGAGCAGATCCTCGACGCGCTCAAGGGCGAGAGCGAGCCCTTCGACCGCTCGATCGACGTCCACGTCGCCAAGCTTCGCGCCAAGCTCGAGCCGGATCCCAAGGAGCCGCGCTACATCAAGACCGTGCGGGGCGTCGGCTACATGCTCGCGCGCGAGGCCGACTGAGATGCGCCGCCTCTTCGCGCGGATTTACCTCCACTTCCTGGGCATGCTCGTGGTGGTGGCGGTCGCGGCAAGCCTCGTGTTCGCCTTCACCACGCGCAGCGCTTTCGTGCAGGAGTCGGCGTGGCGCACCTCCCGCCACGTGAGCCGGCTCGTCGGTGAAGTGCTCGGCGACCCGCCCGCGCTCGCGCGCCGCGTGAAGCTGCTCCACGACGAGCTCGACATCGATCTCGTCGTGCGCGATCTCGACGGCCGCGTTTTAGCATCCGCCGGGGCCGAGCCTCCCGCCTTCACCGCCGAGGAGATCGGCCAGGCGCAGGCCGGCCGCCGCGTCGTCCACTCGAGCCCGGACTGGTCGACGATGGGCCCGTTGCGCGAGCCGGGAACCGGCATCGTCATCGGCACCGTCGTCAGCGCGGCCCACCCGCGCCCCATGTGGGCGGCCCTCGGGCGCCCGGCACTGATCCTGAGCCTGGTCCTCGCCCTCATCGGCGTCGCCTCCGCCCTCCTCGCGCGCCGCATCTCGCAGCCCGTCGAGAGCCTGACCCGGGCCGTGCGACGGCTGGGCTCGGGAGACCTCGCGGCTCGCGTGCCGGCGAGCGAGCGGGGCGGAGCGGAAGAGCTCGCGGAGCTGACGCGATCCTTCAACGATATGGCCGAGCGTATCGAGCGGCTGGTCGCCGGCCAGAAGGAGCTGATGGCCAATGTCTCGCACGAGCTCCGCTCGCCGCTGACGCGAATCCGCGTGGCGCTCGAGCTGCTGCCGCTGGAGGGCGGCGCGGACGCGCGGCTCAAGGACGTCGAATCGGACCTGGACGAGCTGGAGCGCCTGATCGAGGACGTCCTCACCGCGACGCGTCTCGAGGCGACGGGCATTCCGCCTCGACTCGCGCGGACCGACGCGCGCGAGATCCTCATGGATGTCGCCGAGCGGGCCGGCGGCGACCCGCGACTGTCGGCGGGCGCCGTGCTGGTCGCGGGCGGTCCGGCGATCGAGCTCACCGCGGATCGCGCGCTGCTCCGGCGCGCGCTCTGGAACCTCGTGGACAACGCGGCCAAGTATGGCGCCCCGCCCATCACGCTCCAGGCCGAGCGGCACGGGGACACTGTCGCCCTGTCGGTGACCGACCAGGGTGACGGCATACCCGCGGCGGAGCGCGAGCGGGTCCTGGCGCCCTTCTACCGGCTCGACAAGGCGCGGACGCAGGGAGAGGCATCGAGCGGCTTCGGCCTCGGCCTGACGCTCGCAAGCCGCGTGGCCCAGGTGCATCGCGGCGCCATCAGCATCGGGCCCGCCGAGTCGGTCGGCGGAAGCGACCGCGGCTGCCGGGTGACGCTGACTCTCCCCATCGCCCCGGCGGGAGTACCATAGGGCCGAGACAAAGGGGGACGACCATGAAGACCTCGATCGCGGTGCTCCTGGCGGTCCTTGCGCTACTCCTCGCGGATCTCGCGGGCGCTCAGACCCCAGTGACGCATCAAGCCCAAGTCAAGCCGACGGTCACTCAAGGAGGCGCCGGCAGACCCGGAGCGATGCGCGGCGCAGTGGCCGCGCCCCTTCCGGCCGCCCACAGGCCGCCGTCCTTTGTCAGGAATACGTTCTTCCGGCATCCGTCCTTCCGGCAGCCCTCCTTCTTCGGCCCCGGCTTCTACGGCTCCGGCTTCTACGCGGGGAGTCCCGCGTACGCTCCCGACCAGGGCTACGCCTATGGCTACGATTATCCGGGCTACGTCCAGAGCGCGGCCTACGCTCCGCCGCAGGCGCAGTACTGGGCATATTGCCGGAACCCGCAGGGCTACTACCCCTACGTCTCGGAGTGCTCCGAGGGCTGGCTGCCGGTCACGCCGACATCGTCTCCGCCGCCGCTGATCCCCGCGCAGACGCCGGACGCCGGGCTGCAGCTGAAGGCCGCTTCGGGCGATGGCGATTCGATCGAGGAGATTCGCGCGCGGATCGCGCGGTCGCGCGCCAACTAGACCTGCTTCAGCATGGTCTCGACGAGCGCCCCCGTCAGTCCAGAATGAAGGTGCGCGTGGCCGTGACCTTGCCACCCGCGTGCTCGACCACACAGACCCAGCGGAAGAAGAAGAGCCCGCCGGAGGCGGAAATGATGGCGGGGCGACCGGGCTTCGGATCCTGCCACGCCATGACCAGGAGGCCGCTGGCCCTCGCTTTTGCCTCGTAGTCAACGGCCTGCGCTCCTACCAGCGCTTCCTCGCACAAGCCGGTGACCTGGGCCCGGGCCTGCCAGACCCGAGCCGCCGGCCACGCGAGCGCGAGGCCTACGACAAGAACCGCGCCGATGACCACGCGGCGGCTCACGGATCACGGCTCCAGCGAGCCGTCCGGCTCAGAGGAGCGCGCCTTCGTGGCGAAGGAGCCACTGCTTGCGCGGGAGCCCGCCGCCATAGCCCGTAAGCCCGGCATTGCTGCCGATCACGCGGTGACACGGGATGACGATGGCCACGGGGTTGCGGCCGTTGGCGAGCCCGACCGCGCGGGTCGCGGTGGGCCGGCCGATCGACGCGGCAAGCTGGCCATACGTGCGGGTCGAGCCGACCGGAATCGCCCGAAGCGCCGACCAGACCGTGCGCTGGAACTCCGTGCCGCCCGGGTCCACCGGCACGCCGTCGAGCGAATGCAGGTCGCCGGACAGATAGTCACGCACCTTGTCGCTCACGCCCAAGGGATTGTCCTCGTGCCGCAGCTCGAAATCGTCGAACCGGTGCGCGAGGAGATCCTTCATCCGCTCCTCGCAGTCGCCGAAATCGAGCGCGCAGAGCGCGCGCGCGTCCACGACGACCACGATGGGACCGAGGACGGAGTCGATCGTGTCGGTCCTGAGCTCGACGGATACCGCGCGCATGTCAGGCGGGCGTGTGCGTGAAGGGCAGCTTGGTGAACCGCGCGCGCTCCACCTCGATCACCAGCACCACCCGCTGCTCGGGGTTCTGCCGCATCGGAAACTCCTTGCGCGTGTACTTGCGCGAGATGCGGTCCATGATCTTGAAGTCGGCGTCCTTCCATCGCTCGGCCACCCGGCCGCGAATCTGGGCTTCGACGTACGGATTGTCGAAACTGACCACCGAGAGCGCCACGCGCCCATCTCTCCGCGTGTTCTTGGCCTTGAGCGATACCTCGCCGGTCGCGATGAGGATACGGTCGCCCTCGAGGTCGACCCACACGGGCGCGGCCTGCGGCGAGCCATCGGGCATGAGCGTCGAGAGGTGGGCGAAGTTGGCGCCGCGGATGAGGCTCTTGATGTCGTCGGACAGCGCAATGCCCATGCCGTACTCCTCCAGGGATGTGCCGGGCTCTACCGGACGCCGACAGCTATGACGAGCGTCCGTTGCCCGGATGCAGGATCACGAAGCCGCGCTCGCGCAGGTGAGCGTCCACCTCGTGATGGTGGCGCCGGTCGCCCTGCCGCCGATCGCTCGCCGGGGTGTCGCCGCGCTGGCGTCGCTCGCCCACGCGGCGGTCCATGATGATGCGGATCCGCTCCTCGTGGCTGAACTCGCGCTGCAGGTAGTCGTAGAGCTGCGGATTGTATCGCGCGACGACGAAGATCTCTCCGAGCTTCATCATCTCCTCCCCGCATTTCTTGACCCAGTAGGGAACGTCCATGCCCCGGAAGAGCAGGAACGCGGTCACGAGATTTTCTTCGGCGCCGTCACGGTCGCCCGAGAGGCGCATCGTCCGTCCGAGCCCCAGCTTGACGTGGGCGATGACGGGCTGCATGCGGAGCTCCTCGGCGATGGCGAGCGCTTGGCGATAGTGCTGCTCGGCCTCGGCAAGCGCCGGCGCCCCGCCGCGCGACGCGATGTCGCCGAGTAGGCGCCACGCCCAGGCCTGGTGCCCGCGCTCCTTGTGCGCGACGGCGAGATCGAGCGCGTGTTGCGCCATGGCCCGCGCCCGGTCGCCCTCGCCGGCCATCATGAGTCCCTCGGCCCAGTGAAGCGTCCACAGCGCGAGGAGCGCGTTGACGCCGAGCACCTCGCTCAGGTGCACGCCGTCTTCGAGAAGCGGCTGCGCCTCGGCGAGCCGTCCCGACATCGCCAGCCCGAGCCCGAGCAGCGAGGAGGGAAGCGGGCGCCAGACGTCCAGGTGCTTCTCGCGGCACGCCTCGAGGCTCGGCTGCAGGAGGCCGAGCGCCCGGTCCAAATGACCCCGCCGCAGCCACACGAGCCCGGCCAGGGTCCGCGCGATGGTCTGCCCATACACGTGGCCCGCGCCGTCCGCCACGCGCATCGCCTGGTCCACGCAGGCATCGGCCGCGTGGAAGTCGCCGAGCTCGGCCAGCGTGAAGCCCAGCCACCCGCTCGACGTGACGTAGGAGATGGCCGATTGGTCGGCCACGGTCCCCTGCGCCTGCAGCGCCTCCACGTTTTGCCTAAGGATGAGCTCCGCGCGCCGGTACTGACCCTGCACGTGCCACGAGAGACCGAGGTAACCGCGGGCGAGCGCCTGCAGCGCCAGGTCCTGCGTCGCGTCGGCGATGCGCAGGCACCGCTCGCCGTAGTCGATCGCCAGGTCTGGCTCGCCGGTCAGGTAGTGGTAGTTCACGAGATAGCTGTACACGCGAGCCAGGCGCGACTCGTCGCCTAGCTCCGCGCCAAGCTCCTCGGCCTCCTTCGAGAGCTGGAGCACCTCGCGCAGCCGGCCCAGCTGGAGCAGCGGCGGTCGCAGCTCGAGCCGGATGTCTATGGCCTGCTCGAGCTTGGCGTGCCCCTCGGGCAGGTGCACGAGCGCCTGGAGCGCCTGCTCGAGGAACCCGACGGCCTCCTGGTTTCCGGCGCGCGAGGAGGCCTTCGCGCCGGCCTGTCGGAGGTAGACGATCGCCTTCTCCCACGCTTCCCCGCGGACCGCATGATAGGCGAGGCGCTCGACGTGCTCGCCAAGGCGATCGCCGTGCAGGCGCTCGAGCGCATCCACGACGCGAGCGTGCAGCGAGCGCCGTCGCCCGCTGACCAGACTGCCATAGGCCACGTCGTGGGTGAGCCCATGCTTGAACGTGAACTCCAGCGCCGGGAAGAGCGTCGTCTCGTAGACGAACTCAGCCGACTGCAGGCGCATGAGCCCGTTGCGCAGCGTCTCCTCCGGCAGATCGGCGATGGCATCGAGAAGCGCGAAGGGCACGTCCTTGCCGATGACCGAGGCGGCCTGGAGCAGCCGCTTGTCCTCGGGCTCGAGGCGGTCGATGCGCGAGGCCAGCACCGCCTGCACGGTCGGCGGCATCTGCAGGGTGTCGACGGACCTGGCGAGCCGGTACTGCCCGCGATCGCCGCTGAGCGCGCCGGTCTCGACCAGGGACTGGACGCACTCCTCGAGGAAGAACGGGTTGCCCTCGGTCTGCGTCACCAGGAGCTCCTTGAGCGGCGTCAGCGCGGCGTCGCTGCCCAGGATGGCCTGAAGGAGCTCATCCGCGCTCTCGGGCTGCAGCGGATCGATGCGGAACTGCGTGTAGTAGCTCTTGCTGCCCCAGCCGTGGGCGTACTCCGGCCGGTAGTTCACCATCAGCAGCATGCGCGCGGCCGGAAGGCTCTCGACCAGGCTGTCGAGGAAGGCCTGCGTCTCGCCGTCCAGCCAGTGGAGGTTTTCGAAGATTACGAGGAGCGGCTGCACCTGGCTCTCGCGCAGGAACAGGCGCTTGAGCGCGTCGAGCGTGCGGCGCCGGCGCTCGCGCGGCTCCGTTTCCTGCTCGGCCTCGTCCGTGGGCACGTCGAGGAGCCCGAGGAAGACTGGAATGGTGGAGCGCAAGGTGTCGTCGAGCGTCAGGATCTTGCCCGTGACCTTCTCGCGGATGCGCCGCTGGTCGTCGTGATCCTCGATGCCGAAGTAGGTCTTGAGCATCTCGCTGATGGGCAGGTACGACGTCATCCGCCCGTAGGACACGGGCGAGCTCTCGAGGATGAGCCAGCCGTGCGTGCGATGCGAGTGCGTGAACTCCCAGAACAGGCGCGACTTGCCGACGCCGGGCTCGCCCGACACCGCGACGATCTGCCCCTGCCCCGCCCGCGACTTCTCGAGGATCTCGCGAAGCCGCCCCAGCTCACCGTCGCGCCCCACGAAAGGCGTGAGGCCCCGGGCCGCCGCCGCCTGGAGCCGCGACCGGACGGCCCCGGCGCGGACGATCTCGAAGATCTCGACCGTCTCGGCGAGTCCCCGGACCGGCACCGGCCCAAGCGGCTTGACCTCGATGTAACCCTCGGCCAGCCGCAGCGTGTCCTTCGTCATGAGCGCCGTGCCCGGCCGCGCCAGCTGCTCCATCCGGGCCGCCAGGTGCGTAGTCTGGCCGATCGCGGAGTAGTCCATGTGCAGGTCGCTGTCGATCGCGCGAACGACGACTTCGCCAGAGTTGAGGCCGACTCGGATCTGCACGTCGATGCCCTGGCTCCGGCGCAGCTCGTCGGCGTACCAGCCGACCGTCTCCTGCATGCGCAGCGCCGCGTGGCACGCACGCACCGCGTGGTCCTCGTGGGCGACCGGGGCGCCGAACAGCGCCATGATCCCGTCGCCCATGACCTGGTTGACGGTGCCCTCGTAGCGGTGAATCGCCTCCATCATCCGCTCGAGAACGGGGTCGAGGATCCGGCGCGCTTCCTCCGGATCGCGATCGGCCAGGAGCTCCATCGAGCCCTTGACGTCAGCGAACAGCACGGTGACGAGCTTGCGCTCGCCCTCGAGCTGGGAGCGGGTCGTGAGGATCTTGTCGGCGAGGTGCTTCGGGGTGTAGCTCTGCGGATCGGCGAAGCGCCCGCCGGCCGCCGGAGCACCGGCCGCCAGGGGCGCGCCGCAGCCGCCGCAGAAGCGCGCCTCGGCCGCCACCTCGGCGCCGCAGCCCGGGCAGGCGCGCGCCAGGCGGGCGCCGCACTGCTCGCAGAACCGGGCGCCTTCGCGGCTACTTGCCTGGCAGCGCGGACACGTCACTTGGGAGCCTCCTGCTCGAGCCCAATAGGTACATCTCCGCCACGGAACGTTTTGGGAGTGTAGTCCTCGGAAGGGCGTCGGGTCAAGCCGCGATCGTCGAATGCTCGCGCCCTTCGGAATCAGTCGTTTACGGAGACAGGATCAGCGTCCAAGTCTGCTCGCCGGGGACGCCGGTGTATTGCTCGGGATCGAAAAATTTTGCAGCCGGAATCATGTAGGCGAGCGGCGGTCGATTCAGGCCGGCGGCTCGGGCTCCGCTCCGCGGCTTCTCCGGATGCGCACCTGGACGTCCTTGACGACATCTCGCTCGAGCTCGATGCGCGCCTCCTGAACCATGATCTCCCACGCCTCGACGGTGGCAACCCATCGCATGCGCCGGCGCGTCACGGGCACGGCGCGCCAGCCGCGATACACGAGCGCGGTGTGTTCCGGCTGCTCGAGCCGGCGCTCCTCCTCGACGTCGGCGCCGCACAACCGGAGGACGTCCTCGCGCGTGGTCTTGCCCGGCGCGATGCGGTCCAGCGTCTCGGGCCCCAACACCACGCCGCTCCCCCTCGGGGGAGCCCCCGATGCGCCAAGGTGCAGCCGGGCCCGCACCCGCGCCACGAGCCCCGGCATCGCGCGCCCGATCGCGGGCCCCAGCGCGGGACCGGCCGCCAGCAGGAGGAGCGGGATCAGGACGATCATCACGCCCTGCAGCCGCGAAAAGTATCCGAACTGCACGGTGACGTGCTGCGGCACGACCCCCTCGGCGGAGCCCATGAAGAGCGAGACCACTTCCGTGCTTTCAAGAGTCTCGCTGAGCCGGCGCAGGCTCGTCGGCGGATAGACCTGCTCGATACGCAGGTGATCCGAGTGCGTGAAGTGCACCACCAGCTCGGCGGGCGCGTCGGCCAGCCGCACGGCCCTGTCCCGGTGCTCGGCGTACATGGGAAAGATCGGGCGATCCCTTACCTCGTGAAACGACATCGAGAACTCGTGGCGCTCGCCCGTGAAGAGGGTCTCGAACCAGTGGAGCTGGCGCGGCTTGATGACACCTTCCACGCGCATGTGAAGGCTCATCATGAAGCTCGCATTCGCCATCTGGGGCGTCCAGGGAATGCGGATCCACGTTCCCGGCCGGCTGAGACCCAGCGCGTGACTGTCCTGGACGAAGACGACGTAGGGCGCCTCGCCGACGGGTTTGGGCGAAGCCTCGACGCCCTCGGCGTAGAGGTTCTGGGCGTAGAGCGGCAGGCGGCCGGAGTTCAGCACAGTGAACCCCCGCGCCTCGACGTACCGGGCGAGCGCGTCGTCCTTCGTCCGCTGACCGAGCGGACTCGTCACCTCGCCTGGCCAGAGGAGGAAGATGTCCTGCTCGATTCCGACACGGCTCTTGTCGGTCGGGACGTCGAGGCCCCAGCGCACCTCCACGTCCACCGGCGTGAGCGACGGCGTCACCGTCGCGCGGATCGTCAGAGGGCCGACCTCGAAGGGCGGATCCGGGCGCGAGGCGATGAAGATCTGCGCGCGCGCATGAACCGGCAGCAGCGCCAGCAGCAGCGCGGCAAGGAGCGCGAAGCGCCGGGCGATCGTCATCGGCCGATGATAGCAGACCTGTGTTAGGCTCGGCCCGTGCGCGCCACCTCCGCGATCGCCGAGTTCGTCGCCAAGAGCCGCTGGGAGGACTTTCCGGCCGAGGCCGTGGATGCCGCGCGCCGGGCCATTCTCGATTGCCTCGGCGTGATGCTGGCCGGCTCGACCGAGCCTGCGGCCCGCATCATCTGCGAGGTCGCCCGGGCGGAGGGCGGCGCGCCGCTCGCCACCGTCGTGGGCGCGCGGCTTCGTACCGGCGCCGTCTGGGCCGCGCTCGCCAACGGGACCGCGGCCCACGCGCTCGATTTCGACGACACCAACTTCACCTTGATGGGCCATCCTACGGCGCCCGTGCTGGCCTCGGGGCTCGCGGCGGGCGAGCTGGCGCTGGCCGACGGCCGCGCGCTGGTTCACGCATTCCTGCTGGGCTTCGAGGTCGAGACCACGCTGGCCGAGGTGCTGAACCCGGCCCACTACCACAAGGGCTTTCACGCCACGGGTACGCTCGGCACCATGGGCGCCGCGGCGGCTGCCGCGCGCCTGCTCGGTCTCGACTCGGCGCAGATCCGGACGGCTCTCGCCATCGCCGCCAGCCAGGCCTCGGGGCTCAAGGAAAACTTCGGCACGATGACCAAACCCTTCCACGCCGGTCACGCGGCGCGGAGCGGCGTCCTGTCCGCGCTGCTCGCCAGGGAGGGATTCACCGCTTCCGAGCAGGCGCTCGAGGGGCCGCAGGGCTATTTCGCCGTGCTCGGCGCGGGAAAGCGCGAAGAGCGAGCCCTCGAGACGCTGGGCGCGCCGTGGAAGATCCTCGCGTCAGGGGTGGCCGTCAAGCCCTACCCGTCCTGCGCCTGCACGCATTCGATCATCGACAGCGCGCTCGAGCTCCGGCGCGCGCACGACATCGCGCCCGAGCAGGTGGAGCGGGTCACGGTAGGTGTCGGCGCGTCCGTGCCACGCATCCTCATCCACTCCAACCCACGGAGCGGGCTCGAAGCCAAGTTCTCCGGTGAGTTCTCGGTCGCCGCGGCGCTCTGCGAGGGACGCGTCGGCATCGCGACCTTCAGTGACGGGAAAACGGACGATCCGGCGATCAGGGCCCTGATGCAGCGGGTCAGCGTGGTCGTGGATCCGGAGATTCCGGGGGAGGGCGATCAGCACATGTGGACTCGGGTGACGCTGAAACTTCGCGACGGGCGCGAGGTCGCCGTCGCGCCGAGACCGGTGCCCGGGCATCCCGGCTCGCCGCTGTCGCTCGATCAGCTGAGGGAAAAGTTCAGGGACTGCGCGGGCATCGTCCTGCCGAAGGATCGCGTCGAGTCCATCCGCCAGATGGTCGAGAGCCTCGACGGCTGCCCCGACCTCCGCAGCCTCACCGCGATCCTCAGCTAGATCTGGGGCTAGAGCCGCAGCTCTCCGTCCAGCACCGGCACCACGCTTCCGCCGACGTGGATACCGGTGATGCGCTCACCCTCCATTGCCAGGCGTATGTGGAGGAAGCTCTGGCGGCCCATCTTCGTCCCCTGCTCGCTCACGATCTCCACGACGGGGGCTCTCCGCACGAGACCCGTCAGTACGAGGTAGGCGCCCAACGGCCCGCTGGCCGAGCCCGTCGCGGGATCCTCGGGAACGCCGGAGGTGTGGGCAGCGAACATCCGCGCGTAGACGCGGCCTGCCACCGGATCAGGGTCCGGAGAGAAGACGAAGACCCCGACGCTCGGCCCGTCGCCCTTGACCTCGAGGATCAGGCGCGCGTCGAGCGCGGCGCGGTCCACCGTCGACCGATCGCGGAGCGGCACGAAGAGAAACGGATTGCCGGTCGACCCGGACTGGATGGGCGCGCCGGGCCGGAGGTCGGCTTCGGTGAGGCCGAGCGACCGCGCCACGGCGTCCCGATTCTCGAGCGCGGGCTCGAAAGTCGCTGGCCCGTGCTCCATCCAGACGAAGGCCGGTCGCGACAGGCTGCCTTCGAGCTCGACCGGAACCGGCCCGATCTTCTCCTCGAGGACGAAACGCGCCG
>WNFE01000917.1_pt1 | contig 21124 bp, 20 predicted proteins | sample 5400451 | NCBI WGS metagenome assembly WNFE01 (sample SAMN13153344, study PRJNA577476) | soil metagenome | isolation source: 200 cm saprolite under Douglas fir tree site 2 hole 2 | place: USA:California | collected 2015-04-18
AACTCTTTTAGGTGAAAAGAAAGAAGTGCGCTCAAAAAGTGCTTGACAGGGCCGACGTTGTTAGAGATGCCTGGTAAACGCCCGACTTATCGGGAGTTAGCCCAGTCTTGCTCGGTGAGCCCATCGGATTGCCTTACTCTGATGGCGCAGACTGAAAATATTTGGAAGTAGGCGGCCCCAATAAGACATAGCCGATTATCATCAACAGCACTACATGCGGCATAAATTCCGACAGCGAGTGAAATGCGCTCACGACAACGTGAAAGGCGAGCCAAGCGAGCATCAGCCAGCGAGCCCAGTTGTGACCCATGAGCAAGAAGACTCCGCCGACGACAGCGATTATCCGAAGGATGGAGATCAGGACGATCCAATGATCGAGCGGACGTTCCGAAAGGTGATAGACGAGGCCTGCTAGGCCCGCAACGATGAACAGACAACCTGTGATCGTGACTTGTAGGGGACGTTTCATGGCATTGAGACTTTAGTGGCAGCGTTCAAGCCGACACCCGCGAAGGTTATTGTACGCAGCTGAGAGGCTACATTCTACGGCTGCACAGCTACTTTTGGTGAACAACCAGGACACCGAAGGGGTTTGAGCCTCTGCTAGCCCTCACCATTAGGCCCAGAGACTCTTTTGTTGCTCGCGTTCGGATTCAGTGCGTGATAGACGCTGGCCGCACATGTGGACTTGAAGCGCAATCAGTTCCGCTTCGTTGACTTGCGTCCTGACGCCAACCTAAGATGTGCTGCACATGCCCAGCCAGGACTCGTTCCTCGGCAACACAGTTTCACACTACCGCATCGTCGAGAAACTCGGCGGCGGCGGAATGGGCGTCGTCTATAAGGCGGAAGATACGGAGCTGGGCCGCTTCGTCGCGCTGAAATTTTTGCCGGAAGATCTGGCGCAAGATGTGCAAGCGCTGGAACGCTTTCGGCGTGAGGCGCGTGCCGCCTCCGCCCTCAACCATCCCAACATCTGCACCATCTACGAAATTGGCGAGCATCATGGGAAGCGCTTCATCGCCATGGAATTTCTGAATGGCCAGACGCTGAAGCACCGCATCAACGGCAACGCCGTTGATCCTGAAGTTCTGCTCCCGCTGGCGATTGAACTTGCCGACGCGCTGGACGCCGCGCATGCCGAAGGGATCGTCCACCGAGACATCAAGCCGGCGAATATTTTCATAACCAAGCGCGGCCACGCGAAGATTTTGGATTTTGGATTGGCCAAGCTTACTGTGGCGGGAGCCCAGGCCGAAGAAGCTACGGCCATCGGAGATGCCACTGAAGGTATGACCGCAGCGCATCTCACGAGTCCGGGTTCCACACTTGGAACAGTGGCCTATATGTCGCCGGAGCAGGTACGCGCGAAGCAACTGGACGCACGCACGGATTTATTTTCATTCGGAGTGGTCCTGTACGAAATGGCCACGGGAGCATTGCCTTTTACCGGTGAGAGCACCGGAGTGATCTATGACGGGATCATGAATCGCACGCCGTTGCCGGTGCTGCGCCTGAATCCGAAACTTCCGCCGAAGCTTGAAGACATCATCAGTCGCGCGATGGAAAAAGATCGCGATCTTCGTTATCAACATGCTTCGGACATGCGCGCGGAATTGCAACGCCTGAAACGCGATACCGATTCCGGACGCTCTCCGTCCGCCAGTTCCGACTCCGTGGCCGCAGTGCAGGATCCCACCGAACGCTTCAGCCGAGGGGCAGTGTCTGATTCTTCGGCGACCGGCTCGGTTCGAAAGTCCTCGGCGAGCAATGTAGGTGTCGAGGGCGTAGCTGCTGGGAATGGGAAGCTCTGGAAAACTCTGACGCCAGCCGCCGGCATTTTAATCGCCGTCATTGGAGGGTGGCTCTATTTACGCGCGCGGCCGTCAGCCGCAGGTCCGTCCGCGACGGCGCTCACCGGGAAGGACACGGTTGTTCTGGCGGATTTCGATAACAAAACAGGCGATGCCGTATTCGACGACACCCTTAAACAGGGGCTTGCGGTACAACTGGAACAATCCCCGTTTCTCGATTTGGTTTCTGATAACAAGGTGAATCAGACATTAGGAATGATGGGTCGTCCGGCCGGTGACCGCTTGACGCGGGAGGTGGCACGGGAGGTCTGCCAGCGCACGGGAAGCAAGGCAATGCTGACCGGTTCGATTGCAGGGTTGGGCAGTCAGTACGTGATCGGGTTGAAGGCCGTGAATTGCAATACCGGCGATGTGCTGGCGGAGGCACAGGAACAGGCGGCGGGCAAGGAAGGCGTGCTCAAGGCTCTGGATGTTGCGGCCATCAATCTGCGGAGCAAACTGGGCGAGTCGCTAAGTTCGGTGCAAAAGTACGCAACGCCCGTGGAAGAAGCGACCACATCCTCTCTGGAAGCGCTAAAAGCCTACAGCTTGGGACAAAAGACCCGCTCTGCGAAGGGGGACACCGCCGCACTGCCGTTCTTTAAACGGGCTGTGGAACTCGACCCGAAGTTCGCTATGGCTTTTCGGGCGATGGCCCGCGCCTACTCGAACGTGAACGAAATTGGCCGTGCGTCAGAATATGCGCGCAAGGCCTATGACCTGAGGGAGAAGGTGAGCGAGCGGGAGCGATTTTCGATCGAAGGATTCTACTATCTCATCGCAACGGGAGAACTGGAGAAGGCGGCACAGACCTTTGAGCTTTGGAAGCAGACGTACCCCAGAGACGAGCTTCCTTTTTTAGACTTGGGATTTATTTACGCCAGCCTGGGCGACTTCGAGAAATCGTTGACGGAATCCCGGGAGGCGCTGCGCCTGGAGCCAAATGATGCGACCAACTACGGAAACACCGGCAACGCATTGGTGACCCTCAACCGGCTGGACGAGGCGGAGGCGGTGTACAGACAGGCGGAGGAGCACAAACTGGAAGGCGAGGTACTGCTTGTAAATCGCTACCAATTGGCTTTCCTGAAGGGCGATAAAGCGGGGATGGCGCAATCGGCCTCGGCTGCGATAGGCAAGGCGGGTGCGGAAGACCTACTGCTGGCCGCGCAAGCGGATACGGAAGGTTGGTACGGCAAACTGAAGAACGCGCACGAATTGACGCGAAGGGCGATGGATTCCGCCGAGCGCAACGACGCAAAAGAGAGTGCCGCAGACTATCAGACCACAGGGGCACTGCGCGAAGTGGAATTTGGCCGCCCGGAACAAGCACGGGCCGACGCGAGTGCAGCGTTGAAGCTGGCCCCCAACCGCGATGTGCGGACGGCGGCAGCAGTGGCACTAGCTCGCGCAGGCGATACAGCAGGCGCGGAGAAATTGGCCAGCGAACTTGACAAGACATATCCGCTGGACACGATTGTACAGAGATACTGGCTGCCCACAATCCGGGCAGCTGTCGCATTGGAGCGCAAAGACCCGAACCGAGCCGTCGAACTATTGAAGGAGACCGGCACGCTCGAACTTGGCCAAGAAACACAAGCCACCATCTCTCTGTCCCCTATTTATATCCGCGGAGAAGCGTATCTGATGCTGCATGACGGCAATTCAGCGGCGGCGGAATTTCAGAAGTTCATAGACCATAGGGGAATCGTGGTGAACTTTCCTTGGGGGGCGCTGGCCCGACTGCAGCTCGCGCGCGCCTACGCCATGCAGGGCGACACCGCCAAAGCCAAATCCGCCTATCAGGACTTCCTCACCATTTGGAAAGACGCCGACCCCGATCTCCCCATCCTCCTCGCCGCCAAATCCGAATACGTGAAACTACAGTAGGTCCGGCTGAAATTCTGCGGTCAAGTTTTGTCCCTTGGCGCAGCGCATTTCACGCTGCTGAGATAGACTGGCAAGGGGATACCTCGATCATGGCGCTCATTCCGAAGACGCAGAGAAAACTCCGTGAAACCCGGTTTTTCATGGGCAAACTCACGCAAGAAGCACAGACTACCAAGCTGTTGCGCAGCTTTATAAACTGTTAGTACGGGCTGACAATGCGATCCGCAGGCTTTTGGATGCCGAGCCGTCGGAAAATGAAGAATATAAGCGGACGTTTGTCGAGACTGGTAAGAAGACAAGCGAACTATCGACCTTTTTTGAGGAGAGGCGTATCTATTTCGACGAAGAGCTCTGCAAGCTCATGGATGCACACACGTCACATTTCTCCGAGGCGTGGCTTTATAGCAGCCCATTTGCGGAACGAATTTTTGGTGACCGTGAAATAATCAAAAAACAAATGACAGAGCTGGCTGCGTTAACCAACCAGGTACCAAGTTTTCCTACCTAGCGATTAGTTCCATTCACGAAGTCCATTAGCTCAGTCGAACTTCAAGGATGTTTTGATGTCGGTACTTAACTGGAGTAGATTGAGTTTAGGGAGCATTTCAAGTCTGTCAGAAGCCATGTGGAAATCGAAAATTCGCCGAATTTGGGTAGCCATCGTTTTGGCAAACCTTGCTATGTTTTTGTTTGCTGTCCAATCTTGGTGTCGCCTGATGTTGCCGCCGTCCATGGCTGATGTGCGCGAACTGGCGGAAAGAGCGCCTTTGGTTTTTCGCGGACACGTTCTCACAGTCACTCCCATTACGACAAACACGGAACCTGGCGCAAGAGTCGAATCCATTGCGAAAATCCAAGTTGATCGTTGGTATCGCGGGAAGAGGTCGGCGGAGGCGTTGCTGCGCTTTGCGTATTCCGGAGAAATCTTCGCCAATGGGCACGATTGCATCGATTTCCGCCCCGAAACATATTGGACCGTGTTCGCCGTCGAAAAGAACGGACAGATGGAAATGATCGATGACTGTGAGGGGGCTCTGACGATTTCCCCACTCCTCGGTCCCGACCTTGGAAATGCGAATTGGCTCGCCCAAATGGAAGCGGATTTCCGTGCGGGACTTAACGATCAAGACTCCGCGCCACGTCTGGCCAGTATCCAGAGACTCGGCGGATTGAAGTTGCCTACGTCGCGAGATGACCTTCATCGCGTGATAGAGAAGGGCGATGATGCTGAGTCAAAGTGGGCAGTGTATGCGGCCCTCCGCACGGGTGACGTTACAGTGTTATCCCTAGTCAAGCACTTGCTTGCTAAAGGCGATGATGAGCTACCTGAACGGGCGATCGCAATGCAACTGCAATATGTTACCGATCCCAGTGCGGTGCCCGACCTGATAGCGATCCTCAAGAGTGCTCCGAGTGAGTTGACCCGCACCGGCGTACTGATTGCATTGGGGGAGAAATTGAAAGATCCGCGAGCGGTGCCCAGTTTGGCAGATCATCTTTCCGACGCCGACCGTTATGCGCGATATGACGCCCTGGACGGGCTTAAAAACATCACCCATGAAGAGGCTTGTACGCTGCCTCCCGAATGGAAGGAACAAGATGTCGAACCGCAAATATCGCGCTGCAAAATTTGGTGGGAGCAAGTCGGCAAGTTACGAGATTGGTCGCAAAATCAAGCCATCTAGGTTTTAATCCCAACTTGCTACGCAGCCCGGTCCTGAATTTCGTTTCTTAACAGTTAACCCGCTTGGCTGTGGTGGCTAACTCCCGATAAGTGCCTCTGCATTATTCATCCGTCTACCGCACGCCTGAACGTTGCGAGTGTGAGCCGACGAACTAGTTGTCCGTCGAGAATGGCGTATACGGTCGTTGGACTTAGCCCATACTTACGTATGACGACACGGACGCCGCTCGCCCTCCATCTCTTCCGGTCCGAAGCCTCGGCGATCACGATTTTTTCTTCGTTGCCATATTCCTTCAGCTTGAAATCTAACAGGCTTGGGTCCTCGCCCTGTTCCCAACTGCGGTCTGTTTCCTTACCGATCGAAATCAATTCACCAGCGACGATTGTGGTCCGCCGAAGTAATCCTTCGGTACTGCCAACGCACGCGCTACCGTCTGGCGCCAGCGACTTAACCTCGGGGTGCTGCAAATATTGCCTCAAAATAATTCGGAATGATTCCGGACGACAGTATCTCGTTTTCCGTCGGGAAGCATGGCAATCCGATAAATCTTTTCATCTTTTAGATTGATACCTCTGAGTGTCCTCCACTTGCTGCGGTCCTCCACGCCATTTTTGACCAGATTTCCGCCTGGGCAAGGAACAAATCCACCGCGCTTTGTTGCGACGATTGCCATTGAGTCGGTGTCTTCCATTGCATAAGTCCCGCCCAACTCCGTCACGCAATGTTCCAAAAGCGCAAGCATGAGGCGGGCGGCCCCAGTTACGAGAGACGCTAGTGGAGGAAAACAGAATTCCCCGGGCTTCTCCGGATGAATGACTGAGCATTCGTATGGCTTTGGGTCAATTCCCTGACATTTCAGCTTTATTCTCTTGTCTGTTTCTTGGCGATTCATTTCTGCATAGATTCCGTAGCTGCTTGCGTTCGCGAAGACTTTCAGAGCTTTGTCTAACCGGTCCCTTTCTTCGTGGGAGACAGTTTTCTTTTTTGAGAACGATTTCCGTCGCTCGATGACAGTTCGAAACAAATCCTGAGTTGTAGGATTGACGGGCACTTCTCCGCCCAGAAGCACCGTCCTTAGGTTCGAATGCTTCCCTTTTGGGATAAGTTTGAATGCATCGATGATCTTAGGAACCTTGCCTGTGTGAAGAACTGAAGCAGCTACATCTGGGAGCGAATACCAGAGGCCTTCCGAGCCCGCGTGATCTGCAGCATGGAGATAGTTAACTGCGACTTGCCAATCATTGCTTACGAGGCTGTACTTTGAACGTGATGGGAGAATGTCTCCATCCGTATGACCTTCACAAAAGCGGGAAGTCCCAAGCGACTATAGTATTGAAGTATTGGACTCGGAAGTCGATCCGAGAAGAAGGAGACTTCTGTGAAGTACCTATGCCTCGTCTACGGTGAAGAAAAGAAAATCAGTGCCATGGCCGACGATGACTGTATGGCTTATGACCAAGCTCTCCGAAATTCAGGCCAGTGCATTGCCTCAGAGGCCTTGCAGCCTGTTCGTACCGCTACCACCGTGCGGGTGCGCGACGGAAAGGTGTCCATCAGGGACGGCCCTTTCACCGAGACGAAGGAGGTCTTAGTTGGGTTCTATCTGATTGACGCCGCCGACCTAAACGATGCTGTTCAAATCGCCTCTAAAATGCCGCCCGCTCTCGTGGGAAGTATCGAGGTGCGGCCGGTCAGGGAGCTGACCAGCACAACTGGCGAACGAAGGAGGTTGTAGCAGTGAGAGTTGTGAAGGACTCAACCACACCTGCTTCTCCAATGCTCCCGAATGGGAAGCCGCTCGCCGCTAGATGTTGCCCCCACAGAATTCAATCATTCGGATGCTGAACGTTGAATGGTATTTTGTCTGATTTATGCGTTTATGCGTCCAAAGTATGCCCATTCGCAACTTCTCTTCGGCTACGATTATGCTCAGGAGCAGCAGCGTCCAGATAGTCCTTAGGAATCGAGTGTCGCAGCATCCTCCGGTGCCAAAGAATGGACCTGACTGCGGAGACTAAAGTCATCACGCCCAGCGTAAAACAGACTGCACCACCGATCAGCATTGCAGCTTCACTAAGCGATTTGTTTGCGCCTCCTTCGTGCAACATGAAGATTCCAAGAATCGACAGAGTTGAGGATAAGATGACTTCAAAGAACGTCGATACTCGTCTCATGAAAAGCCGCTATCTCTAAGGCGCATTATAGCCTCGCCTTTGGAGAGTTTCTGAAAGACTGGCGTGAAATAGACTCTCTTCATTTCCCAGCCGCAGGTGCACCGCGGATTCGAGATTTGTCCTCCTTCCGAGCCGGCGGGCATTGCAATCTCGGCCTGACGGCGGCAAAACCAAGACTGACAGACAAATTGTGCCCGCGGACCCATGAGGAACTCCGTCAGATTGGGCTGCCTGAGAAAAACAACGGTTGCCTCGATCCAAAGCTCGGCCGGGATGAATAATCAGGCACAGAAGTTACTCTCGCAGGCGTATTTATAGGTCGATGTCTGCAATATGTCAAAGTAATAATTAACGTATGTAGTGATACGTACGTACTTATGTGACATGTATACTGTTAGCGGGTGACTCTTGACAGGCCACAGGAATCGCCTCCGAATCTCGCAGTTGCCCTAGCAGGCCGATGTGCTCGTCGGCACGTAAGAAGGAGGGCCCTCCGGAAGAGGCATCATGAGGCGGCGTAGAGACAAAACGCACAACGGTGATGCTGAAGGAGCATCGAATGCTATCGAAGAGCGTATGCGGCTCATCATTGACACAATTCCTACGATGGCTTGGAGCCTTCGGCCTGACGGCACCGTTGATTTCGTCAATAAGCGTTGGCTGGTATACACGGGCATTCCGTTCGAGGAGGAACTTAAGGACCCGACGCGCCCGGTTCATCCCCAAAATCTTCCACGGGCGATAGAAAAGTGGCTCGCGGACATGGCTGCTGGGCAACCGTCCGAGGATGAAATGCGCCTGCAGCGGGCTGACGGCGAATATCGCTGGTTCCTGGTTCGCACCGCGCCGCTGCGCGACGAGCATGGAAATGTTATTAAGTGGTATGGAATCTCGATCGATATCGAGGACCGAAAGCGAGTGGAACGGCAATCGCTGGCGCTGATCGATGCCATCCCACAGCAGATCTGGAGCGGCCCGCCGGACGGTACGCTCGACTATTGTAATGAGCGCTGGCGCTCTTACATGGGTATCGGGCTCGCAGAGTTGCAGGGCCATGGTTGGCAAAGCATGCTTCACCCCGAGGATCGAGATCGAGTGCTTAAGGCTTGGCACGAGGCGGTGGTAAATGGAACGCCCTACGAGCAAGAAGAACGCCACCGAAGAGTCGACGGGACGTACCGTTGGTTCCTGTCACGCGGTATACCGCTACGTGATTCGGAAGGACGCGTCGTAAGGTGGTACGGGACAAACACCGATATTGAAGACCGCAAGCGCGCCGAAGAGGAACTCCGGCGCGTTTCCGGGCAGCTTCTGCGTTTGCAGGACGAAGAGCGACGCGGGATCGCTCGCGATTTGCACGATTCTACTGGCCAAAACCTGGTCGCCCTGGCCACCATGCTTGGTCAAGTGCGTCGTTCCATTCCTTCGAGCGAACGAAAATCGCGCAAGCTCCTTTCCGAGTGTAAGGCGTTGGCGGACCGCTGCATCCGTGAAGTCCGGACGCTTTCTTATGTACTGCATCCACCGGGGTTGGATGAGGCTGGTTTAGGGCACGCGATTCGTGATTATGTGCACGGTTTCACCGAACGAAGTGGAATCCGCGTGGAATTGGAGCTGTCATCGAGTCTCGGGCGGATGGCACGAGAAGTCGAGTTGGTCGTATTTCGAGTGGTGCAAGAGAGCCTGACCAACATCCAGAGGCATTCGGGAAGTTTCCACGCCAAGATACGAATTGATCGTAGTGCGGATCTTACAGTGGAAATCAGCGATCGCGGCCACGGAGTCCCTGCCAGTGTATCGAGCGAGAAAAAGGAACTCCGGTTTAGAATCGGTGTTGGCATCCGCAGCATGCAGGAACGAGTGAAGCTGATCGGCGGCCGGCTGGATATTGATTCCACTGGTCGCGGTACAACAGTACGCGTCACGATACCGTTGCTCTTGGAGGCGAACATCCTTGGAGTTGAACGAACGTGAAAAAACTTCGTATTCTGATCGCTGACGACCACGGGCTGGTGCGGCGTGGTGCGGTGGCGGTCCTGCGCGCCCGAAACGGTTGGAGAGTCGTGGGTGAGGCGGCGAATGGTCGTGAGGCAGTAGAAAAGGCGATAAAACTGAAACCTGATGTCGCCATACTCGATATCGGCATGCCCGAATTGGATGGATTCGAGGCAACGCAGCAAATTGTGGAGGCGGTTCCTGACACCAAAGTTCTCGTTCTCACAATGCATGAGTCCGATCAGATGGTGCGCCGAGCACTGGATGCGGGAGCTCGCGGATACCTTTTGAAATCCGACCTCACGGAGTACCTGGCGAAAGCCGTAAAAGCCATTGCTGCTGGCAAGCGTTTCTTGACGCCCAAGGTCTCCGAAATCGTGTTGGACGGATTTCTCCGAACGAAAAACGAGCATGAGCGCAAGGACCAGAGAAGCACGCGAACAACCCCGCGCGAGATGGAAATTGTCCGGCTCCTGGCCCAGGGGAAGTCCAACAAGGAGATCGCGGCGCAACTCGGAATCACGGTCAGGACGGTTGAAACTCACCGTGCCAAAATCATGCTAAAGCTGGACCTTCATTCTCTGGCTGACTTGATTCACTATGCGATTCGGCAAGGCCTGCACAAGGGGTTGGGTCTGCACCATCCATCAAGTCCGCACGAAGACCGTTCCTCGTAAGGCTGCTTCGACTGAATTCTGCGACTCAAACTACTACGTATTACCCACTAGTTGACCTTCGGTATTGATGCGCGCTTCTTCGGAGGACAAGCATAGGTCCTAGTTTGCAAGCGAGGCCATGGAAAGATTCATCATTTGCAAGAACCCGCTGGGCTGTCTGGTGGTGTCTGGTGGTTGATCTTCGCACGCAAGATAAAGCAGTATTCCTCGACCTGTGTCAAGGATCTTGGAGGCTTTGCGGCACGAGCCGCTCGCTAATGAACGCTGGTTCGCGAAGGCATTGGGCGCTACGGGAAAATAGCTATTGCCGCTTACTCAAATAGGATGCATTCAACAAGTAAACTGAATTCCTTTGAACTCCACCGCTTTGCGGGCCGCGCCGGGGTCCCTCCCCATGGTCGGTTTAGAGGAGGAGCCCCTTGATTCGCGTATTTGTTGCTTTCGATGATGCCGTTTTCGGCCAACGGCTATTTGAGTACTTAAACGAACAACCTGATTTCCAGGTATGCGGGATAGTTGAACTGGGTGACGAAGCGGTGCGCGAGGCCAGTGCACTGCGCCCTGATATCGCCATTCTGGAAATGAACAGTATCGATGATCTTGTGGTGGCCAACGCGTTCAAGCGGCGGATTCCCGATCTTCCTCTGCTGGTGGTAGCTGAAGAAGTAAGTTTGGATACCGAGAAGAAGGCATTGGCGCACGGCGCGGATGCGGTATTTCCAAAGGAAGATGATCCGGCAGCGCTGGCGCAGAATGCGCGAGCCATTTATCGCTTGCTCAGCGGCGGAAACGGACAGGATTCTTAGCTGTTATGCCGGGTTGCTGATGCTGGTCAGGTTCAATGGCATGGAGTAAGCGCGCAGCGGCGCTAACCGCGTCTGTTCCGATTGGTCGCGGTAAAAAAGATTGTAGGTATCGAAGGGAATCAGGCGGCCATCGGGATGGACGATATGGATGCAGGTTTTCTTGACCGAGCGGACTTCGAAAGCATGGGCATGAGGATGGAGTTTCAATCCGAAGAAAGGAATATAAACAGGAAAGGCCATGGGCGTGGGGAAAAAAAACGCGCGCCAACGTTACCCGCGAAACGGTTACGGGGTCAATCCAAGTTCCTGTAAATACCTGGCGACTTCGTTGTGCCCGCGCTCTTGCGCAAAAGCCAGCGCGGTCTTGCCGTCGTCGGTGCGCGCGTGAGGGTCCGCTCCGTGCGCGACAAGTATTTTGACAATGTCGAGACGACCGTTGGCAACAGCCTCCAGCAATGGCGAATGACCTTTGGCGTAACGATAGTTGACGTCCGCGCCATTTTGCGCGAGCCATTTAACGATGGAAGCATGTCCGCTCGCGACCGCCCCCGTTAACGCAGTGTATGCCGTTCCATTTGTCGCGACGGCGTTAATCTCCGCGCCTTTGCCGCGCAAATACTGCGCGACCTCTTCATGACCAAAAGCCGCCGCCAATGCCAACACCGGAAATCCGTCCGGCGAATAACTTTTCGCCAGCTCGGGATTCGCTCCTACCATTTCTTTCACGCGTGCCAAGTTGCCAGCGGCAGCGGCTTCGTGCAACTCCAGCATCGCTCCGTTTTCGACCAGCACGTCGCGAATCTCTTTTCGTCCGGTGTAACAAGCCATAAGCACGGCAGACTGCCCTCGCACGTTTCGGGCGTTTACGAGCGCCGCGTTTGCAGCGCACAGTGAGCGTACCTTCTCCGCATCGCCAGTTCGAATCGCTTCAAAAAGCTCAACTACTGAATCCATTCGATTCTCTCCCGCAAACGGGAATGATATTTCGAAATAAATTCTGAGGCTTGTTAGCGGCGCGCGCGGTCTTTGCGAACCGCGTCTTCAATCAGCGCATCCAGTTCGTCGCGCTTCAGAGTAATTTGGTCGGTTACGCTGTCCTCTTCATCGCTGGTGACCGGCAGATCGGCCGCACCGCCTGGCGGGGACTGCACACCGTAACGCGTACGAGCCGCCATCAGTTTTGCTACTTCCCGGCTGGAGAAAAGTTTTGGCGTGCCAGCCTTTTCCGCGGCCAACGTAATTTTCGCGGTGTGCTCGATTGTCTCCATGCGATAAAAAGCGGTGAGCAGGTCCGGACCGCAGGTGACTGCGCCGTGATTCGCCAGCAGCAACGCATCATAATTCTGAACGTAGGGTTCGATCGCGGCGCTTAGCTCCGGGGTTCCCGGCGTCGCGTAACGCACCAGCGGCACTTTGCCAAGCCCGATCACGACTTCCGGCAGCAATGCCTGATCGAGCGCACGGCCGGCGGCTGCAAATCCCGTCGCGGTAGGCGGATGGGCGTGACAAATCGCGTGCACGTCCCGACGCATCCGGTAAAACAGCAGGTGCATCAGCACTTCAGACGACGCTTTTCGCACGCCTTCCAGATGGCGGCCCTCCAAATCCACGACCACCAGATCCTCGGGTTCGAGCATCCCTTTGTTCATGCAGGTCGGAGTGGTCAGGATGCGACCGTCGTCGAGGCGCACCGATACATTGCCCTCACACGCGACGATGTGGCCGCGCTCGTACATCCAGCGGCCCACGAGGCAAAGCTCGCGCCGGTGTTGCTTTTCGTTTTTGTGATTTCCAGCCACGTCTGAGTCCGGGCGCACGGTGCGGACTGCTCCTCGCGCGGCATTATCCACCGTGCGAGTAATTTTGCAACTAAATTATTTCTCCACGGAACGGAATTCCTGGCCCATAGCGGACGGTTCCGACCGTAACCGGCCCCATACCGTCATTCCGAGCCTGCCTGCCTCGGGCAGGCGCAGCAAGGAACCTCTCTTCTCTGCTTCTGCCAGCCACCACTGTTTTCCGCCCCTAAGCGTAAATTCCGCGCAATTTCAGCGCTTTCGCCACTCTGTCAATTGCCACCATATACGAGGCAATGCGGTTATTGACCTTATGCGTCTCCGCATACTTAACCACGACATCGAAGGCATTCACCATAATGTCCATCAGGCGTTCGTTGACTTCGCTTTCGCGCCAGAAGAACCCCTGCCGGTCCTGTACCCATTCGAAGTAGCTCACGGTCACGCCGCCAGCATTGCCCAAAATGTCCGGCACGGTGAACACACCTTTGCCGTCCAGAATGGCATCGGCCTGCCAGGTGGTAGGTCCGTTAGCACCTTCGCACAGAATCTTAGCCTGAACCTTGGCGGCATTTTTCTCGGTGATCTGGTTTTCGATGGCCGCGGGAATCAACACTTCGCACGGCTGGAAGAGCACATCTCTGGAAGTCATCTTCGCGCCGCCGCCTGGAAAATCCTGTAACGGTTTTTTATGAGTGGTCACCCAATCGATCACCTTGGGAATATCAAAACCGTTTTCGTTGTATAGCCCGCCGCCGATGTCGGCGAGACCGACAATCTTGTATCCAGCCTTGCTCATCAAGTCCGCAGCCATCGAACCGACATTCCCAAATCCCTGAATAACGGTGCGGCAGTCTGCTTTCTTCATGCCCAGCTTTTCCACCGCTTGGTCCACGCAGATCATCACACCGCGGCCAGTGGCTTCTTTACGTCCGCGTGAGCCGCCAAGTTCAATCGGCTTTCCAGTAACGACCGCCGTCGTCGCCTGCCCGACATGCATCGAATATGTATCCATCACCCACGCCATGGTCTGCTCGTTGGTGCCGACATCCGGCGCAGGCACATCGCGTTCCGGTCCCAGCCAACTGGAAAGCTCCGCCGTGTACCGCCGCGTTAGCCGCTCCTGTTCCCCGCGCGACATCTTGCTCGGATCGCAAATGACGCCGCCCTTCGCACCGCCAAATGGAATATCCACCACCGCGCATTTCCAGGTCATCCACGCGGCCAGCGCTCGCACTTCATCCAGACTAACGTCCGGCGCAAAACGGATTCCGCCCTTACCGGGGCCGCGCACTGTCGAGTGCAGCACCCGATATCCGGTGAACACTTCCAGCGTCCCGTTGTCCATTCCCACCGGAATGTACATGGTCACTTCTTTATCGGGATATTTCAGGTACTTATAAATTCCCTGCTCGAGACCCAACTTTTTCGCCGCTTCTTCAAAACGCGCCTCCGCGTTCTGGTACACATTCATTTCTTCCGGTGCAGTCCCTTGCGACATCCCAAACGCTCCTTTATTCAGACGCAAAACACGGCTACGCTTTACCGTTTTTCACACCAAGACACAATTACGGTTGCAGCTTTTTTCTTCGATTGGCCTGCGACACTCAGAAGATTAGCGGGCTACCCACCCGCAACCGCGCCACAAGGCCGGGCCGCCAGTATACGAATCCTTTCCGCTTGCCCGCAAGCCGCGAGGCTGCAAATTGGTTCCAGAACGTGCAATGCCACGAAGACCTGTATCCATGCGAAATCGTTTCGCTCCAACCAACGCATATCCGCCTGACACGAGAGGCAAATACAAAATGGCAAAGATGAAAGTGGCGCAAGTTTCCAAAGCCAAAGGTGACTTTGAAATTGTTGAACGGGAAATTCGGTCGCCGGGGCCAGGCCAGGTTGGCATCAAGGTACAGGCCTGCGGCGTTTGCCATAGCGCCTCTATACCAAGGAAGGACTATGGCCGGGCTTGCAGTTTCCGCGCGTCCCAGGTCACGAAGTTGCCGGAGTCATCGACGAAGTCGGCCCAGGCGTCACCACCACCGCGCCGCTTCTATGCGCGGGGATTACGACATTTAATGCCCTTCGTCACAGCGGCGCTGGGCCCGGCGATCTCGTCGCGGTTCAGGGTATCGGTGGACTTGGCCACCTGGGCATTCAGTTCGCGAATAAATTTGGTTACCGAGAGGCCGCCGTCGGACGCGGCCCGGAAAATGCCGCACTCGCAAAAAAACTTGGTGCGCACCATTATATTGACAGTAGTGCTGGCAGCGCCGCAGAGCAGTTGAAAAAATTGCGCGCCGCAAGCGTCATTCTCGCCACCGCTCCCAGTTCCAAGTCCATGTCTGAAATATTTCACGGACTCGGCCGCAACGGTTCACTGCTGGTGGTCGGCGCGGATATGGCGCCCCTGGAAATTCCCGGTGCCGCCCTTATCAACGGCCGCAAGCGTGTGCAGGGCTGGGCTTCCGGAACTCCCAGCGATTCCGCGGACACGTTGCGATTCGCAGCGCTTACCGGCGTGCGCGCGATGATTGAGGGATTTCCGTTGGAAAAAGCTGCCGAGGCGTATGCCCGCATGCTGAGCGGGCACGCGCAATTCCGGGTCGTGTTGACGATGTAAGAGTTTCTGAAGCGGAAGCTTCGTTCGCGTTCTTCTATTCTCGTGCTTTTAATAAAGATGTATTACTGCTGCAGCCTGAATTGCACCGTCACGGTCAAATGCATTGGTACCTGCTGGCCATTCAGCGTTGCGGCCCTGTATTTCCATTGCCGCACGGCATCTACGGCCGCCTGATGCAGCAGCGCCGGGCCGGAAATCACTTTTGTAGTGGAAACGCGACCGTCGGCGCCGATGAGAGCGTCGATTTTCACATCTCCGCTAACCCGCTGATTTCGCGCCATCTGTGGATATATTGGCGCAACGGTAGATAACAACGCGGCTGTCTTCACGTCACCGCCGACCTGCAAAGGAGCGGCCGGAGCGGAAGGCTGTTTGGCATTGCTGGGCAGTAGATTTGCGTTCGAAATGTCGCTGGCTGGAACTGCATCGATATTTAATGCGGGTGCCGCCACCGCACCGCTATCTGATCCCGCACGCCGGCCCAGCACGGGCGCACCCAAATGCACGTTGCCCAAAGACGGTTTCTTCGCCGGTTCCTCGATGGACTTTGCTGACGGCAATAAGGGTTGTTCTAAATTGCGTTCATTTGCTGCCGCTTTGGAGAATGCTGCTGCGGGACTCTCCGATTCTTTGTTTTCAGAACGAAGATTTTTAGAATTCACTAGATTGCGATTTGTTTCCATCCCGGGCATCGAAGCTGCCGAACCGGATTTCGCTTTCGTTGTTGCATCCAGCGCTTCGCTTGCCGACGTGGTAGCGGCAGCCGGTGCGGCAACTTGATTTGCCGTCGTCACTGCGCCGCTCGCCGAAACCTCTCTCACCTGATTCGAATACCAATACCATCCGCCACCGGCGGCCAGCAGCACAGTCGCCGCCAACAATCCGAGTTTCAGTCCTGCACCCAATCCTTTCGAAGCGCCTTCGCCGGATTTTTCATCGAGCGCGAGGGATGAGCCGAAATTGGGCGAGGGCCCATCTCCGGACAGTGTGAACAATGCTTGCTGATTTTCTGAATTTTCTGCGGCAGCTTCTTCTGAATGCAATGTGCGGTCGTGGTGGTCATTCGAATCGGAACTGGCGGATGAAGGCTCGGCAGATTCCGCAAGCGTTGAGTTCGTCTCAAAAGGCTTCACATCCATTTCGTGAGCTGCCGGCGCTTTTGTTTCTGGTGCTGTGGAAATGATCGAGGAATTCCGCGCTAATGGCGCAAGCCACTCCGGAATCTTTACTTCATCGACACCGAAATCGAACGAGCACGAGCCTGGCGCGGGATTTTCTCTTGCTGCCGCGGGGACAAGTAAGTTGGTCAGCGATGCTTTCTTTTCTGGTTCGCTCGCAGACTTCCTCGGTTCGGTAAGCGTTGTCGCTTCCACTGTTGCCTTCGCAGCCTCGTCCTGCTTCCGCAGCGCTTTCTGTAAATTCTTGATATCTTCCGCGGCGTTTCGTTCCGCGGCTCCCGGCTTGGCTTTTTCAGGGCCTTTCAGTTCACGACCCGAACCTGCATGGGTCAGAAATTCCGACAAGGTAGGAATCTTCAGCGCGGCTGGAACGTTCTGTTCATGGACAACCGCAATGGGTTTGGATTCCTGCAGCTTATCTGCAGGGATGGCAGGCGCCGGTTGCGTGGGACGGGCGGCCTGAAGCGGCACGGTCTTTGTGTCATTCGAAGGGATCGCGCCTGCTACGCCGGGCGCGGGTAGTGTCTGCGTTTTTGCTTCCGCTGCTTTTTCTTCTACGAGCTTGGCTGTTGTTGGAATCGGCGCGGCAGGTCTTATGGCACTGGAGAGACTCGCGGCAGCTGCGCTTGACGGAAATCGCATGCCCCAAAATCCGGGCGATGCTTCAGTGAATTCCAATTCAACGTACCCGCTGGCACTGGAATAGCTTTTGGATTTCGTTACCTGACAAACAACTTCTTTTTTCGTGGTTCCGTTGGTTAGAAAGAGCAGTTGTCCAGGGGACACTGGCGACGAAAGGCGAATCACTGCGCCACTCAAAAAAACCAGCACCGTTTGGGTGTTTTCGGAAAATGGCTCGCGTTTGTCGCTGCCTGCCACGGCGCGTGCGCCGTTGACCGTTACCGGAATTTCCGCCGCGGCCGGCTGCGGTTTTGCTCCCGCGGGAGGCGCCGATCCGGCGTTCTGCTGTGTCGATAACAGTGTTTCTAGTTCGTTTGTGATTGGAGCCATGCGTACCTGCTTGCCCTTGCGAATTTGCTAGGCGGCCCCCGGGAGGAAACTCCACGCCGCCTATCCTTTAGAGATTGGCTTGGCGCAAGGAAGGCTGCGATAGTACGCGCGTACTACGAGCGAAACACCTGTCCCGATGGACAGGCCGTCGATGCGATTTTGCATCGACCAGGCTTGCCTTATACCGTTGAGAAAACTCGTTTTTTGCCGGAGAGGAAATTCCCGACTAGAATCGGAGCCATGGAGATTCGATCATTGGTCGAAGGCGATGCTACCGCGTGGTGGCACATCCGGTTGGAGGCGCTGGAGGCCGAGCCGTTCGCCTTTGGCAAGGCCGCTGAAGAACACCGCGCGACCCCGGTAGAAACGATCGCTCGGCGCTTTCGCGAGGTAGCTCCAGGCAATTGCAATCTTGGAGCGTTTGAAGACGGCAAGCTCGTCGGAACCGTAACTTTTATGCGCGAGACTGGACTGAAGGAAAAACATAAGGGTCGCATCTATGCAGTCTATGTGTCCGCCGAGCAAAGAGGAAAGGGCGTCGGAAAAGCTTTGATTGCGGCTCTTCTGGGAAATGCCAGGCAAGATCCTTCGTTGCAACAAATCCTGTTGTCGGTTGCCACCACTCAGATCGCTGCGAAAAAACTGTACCGGTCTTTGGGATTTGAAACGTTCGGTACGGAACCCAATGCTTTGAAAATCGGTTCGACGTACGTCGACGAGGATCACATGATTTTGCGAGTGCGCTAGCGAAACGCTTGGCGCAATTCGAGAAATCTCGTCACTCCGAGTCTAAGAACAATCCCGTCATTCCGAGCCTGCCTGCCGCAGGCAGGCGCAGCGAGGAACCTCTCTTCGATTGCCGATCAACCATTACTGAGCTGGACCAAACGGCAGTTTGAATTGTTCGTCGATCGCCACCTGGTAGCCCGTCACCAGTTTATTCGTTTCGTTGGCCATGCCAATCACCGCTTGCAACTCTTTGAACATCGCCGGTGTCATTCCTTTCTTCACGGCCGACGAAGTGTGAGAGGCAATGCAGTAGTGGCAGCTGTTGGTTACGCTCACGGCGACGTAGATCAACTCCTTGGTCAGCGGGTCCAGCGCACCAGGCGCCATAACTTCTTTGATGTCTTGCCAGGTGCGCCGCAAGAGCGCCAGATCGTGCGCTATCGCTTTCCAAAAATTGTTAATCCAGTCGGTTTTGCGCGTTGTCATGATGTCGTCGTAAACCGCGCGCACTTCCGGACTTGCGTCTTGGTATTCGATCAAGCCAAATGTGGACATACTTTTCCCCCTCGCGATAGGAATTGCAAGAGATTACGGACCTTCCGCGTGAAAAGCGATTTGTTGCCTTGCAAGAGTTAGCGGAAACATTTATGCCAACGCCGAGGCTCTAAGTCCTGGCACTCCGCGGAAGAAATTCGTCAAGGAGCAGCCGTGCGAGGCGCTCAGAATCGTGGCGAATCTTGTCGTGCTCTTCGAGCAAATTCCCCAGGAGCAACTGCACGCCAGATTTGCGCAGTCCTGCGGCGTCTATGGCCACTTGCGATGCGCCTTGCCGGCGGTAGCGGCGCGCAACGGCCGGCGAAACTTTTTGCCGATTGGCGACGACATAATCGATGATGCGCGGCTTCACGTGACTTAGGATTGCGCGCAGATGTTGCGCGACGGAATAGTCCGTGGTTTCGCCGGGTTGGGTCATCAAGTTTGCGATGTAAACGCGAGGCGCGCGCGAACGCGCAATGGCCTGGGAAACATCTGGAATCAGAAGATTGGGAAGAATACTGGTGTAGAGCGAGCCAGGGCCGATCAGAATCAGATCGGCGTCGCGAATGGCTTCGATTGCCTCGGGAAGCGGCCGCACATCGCGCGGCACTAACATCAACTTGCGAATCGGCGATCTGCTGGCGGTGATGCGCGTTTCGCCGTGGACGCGCTGGCCGTTTTCCAGAATTGCTTCGAGCGTGACGTTGGAAACCGTCGAAGGAAAAATGCGGCCGCGAATCGCCAGCACACGGCTCGATACGCGAACGGCTTCGGCAAAATCTCCGGTGATGTGAGTGAGCGCGGCGAGAAACAGATTGCCGAAATTATGTCCAGCGAGGCCGCGGCCGGCGCTGAAGCGATATTGAAACAGTCGGCTGAGCAGTGCTTCGTCTTTGGAGAGCGCTACCATGCAGTTGCGAATATCACCGGGAGGAAGAACGCGATTTTCGCGGCGCAGGCGTCCGGAGCTGCCACCGTCATCGGTGACGGTGACGATAGCGGCAAGATCAACAACTGGACGAAGCGCAGTGGGATAAGGATCATGACGCGGCACGACATGTTGTTTCAGCCCGCGAAGCAGTGCGGAGAGTCCAGTGCCGCCGCCCAGTGCAACCACGCGAATGCCGGGCACGGACGAGCGGGAAAGGAGCGTCTTCTTCTTCACGAGAATGCCAGAATTTGCGCGGGCAACGTCACGTCAGCAGGGACTTTGTGAGTTTACGAAGATTCTTGGGGACTGACAGCACCGTAAATATATCGTAATACGATACAACCTAATCGCCTCCGTCCTTTTCCGGATAGAGCAGTTCGGTGAAGCGGGGATCTTCCTGGAGGAAAGCAAAATCCTCGTCGTTGCGCGCGTGGTAGCGGTTGGCGCCGCGCAGTTCGATGGCGATTTTCAAATTGGCCAGCGCGGCATCGGCTTCGCCGGTAAGGCAATCGAGCGCAGCCAGAGCGTAAACAATGTGATCGGCTTTGGGCGCCAGCTTGCGAGCCTTGTCGAGACTCTCGCGGGCGTCATCCCAGCGTCCCAAGTTCATCATCGCTACGCCGCGCTGGTAATGCTCTTCAAAAGTGCGCGGATTCTGTTCCTGCGAAGGCTTCATGCGCTGTTCCGCGATTTTGACGTGCATGCGGGCGCGGTCGGCGAGTTCCTTGCTGGGGCCCTCGATCACTTTTTCCAATTCCTGTTTGGCGCGTTGAAATTTCTGCTGATGAAAGAGGCCGAGCGCTTCATCGTAAATCTTCATCTGCGCCTGCACGCGAGGATCAACCATTTCTACTCCGCCACGCTGAGGCGGGTGGGCTGGAGCTAATGGCTTTCTTTTCTGCGACTTGGAAGGAGCTTTGCCGCGAGCGGAGGAACTTGACGAGGACTTTTTCGCCTTAACCATGCGAGGCACTCTAGCAGAGGAGTTGTGAGGCGTCAACGCGTGGAGAAGTGTAGGTGGAGGCGGAGGACCGGGAGGATGAGTGCTGAGGGTATGCCACCACCGGTGTTTTGCTCTCAAGTGTGCGCAAATGCTAGAAAACGCTAGAGTTATGATCTTTGGCAAAACACAAGTGTGTGCAAGCGTATCAAAGGAAAGGGTGTAAGGTGCGGCGATAGGATGGTACTGGATGTGGCACGGATAAGCATTTGATATAGAGTACTATAACGATACTAGAAAGT
>WNFE01000920.1_pt1 | contig 21113 bp, 21 predicted proteins | sample 5400451 | NCBI WGS metagenome assembly WNFE01 (sample SAMN13153344, study PRJNA577476) | soil metagenome | isolation source: 200 cm saprolite under Douglas fir tree site 2 hole 2 | place: USA:California | collected 2015-04-18
GCGTGCCCTCGGCGTCATCGTGCGTGGCGAATTCGGCGAGTCGTACGGCGTGCGGATCGGGGTGTGGGGCGAGCTGGACCTGACGCGGGCCGCGGTCGGGGAGCGGGTCGCGGCGCTGTGCGGCGCGGCGCCGCGGCTCCTGGCGTTCGGCCCCGAGCGGGTGCGGCGAGTGGGCATCGTGACCGGGGCAGGGGGTTCGATGATCCCGCAAGCGGCGGCCGCGGGCCTCGACACCTTCATCACCGGCGAGGGCGCGCACCACAGCTTCTTCGACGCCGAGGAGCTGGGCTGAACGTCTTCTACGCCGGGCACTACGCCACGGAGACGCTGGGCGTGAAGGCGCTCGCCGAGCGCTTGCACGCCGAATTCGACCTGCCCTGGACGTATCTGGACCACCCGACGGGTCTGTGAGCGCAGGCCGGCTGCCGGGGGATACCGAGACGAACGCGTGAGCCTCGACGCGCTCACGTTCGGCGTGCGTTTCATGTACGACGTCGTCAGCAGGCTCGTCGCGCAGTGATCGGGCCGCTGCTCTACCCCCGCCGCTACCCACCGGCACGGCAGCGGCGCCTGCCGGTGCTCGAGCGGTGGACCAAGTTACCCGTGGGCTGGGTGATGGACCGCTTGGCAGCACCGTGGGCGCGCTGGGACCTCGCCCGGCTCCTGACGCCCGAGGTCACGCTCCCGGTGCGCGATCTCGCGCCCGAGCTCGCGGGCTACCGCATTGCGCTCGTCACCGATCTTCATCACAGCCCCGTGGTTCCGGCGCGCTGGCTCGCGCGCGTGGCCGACCGGGTGACCGAGCTCGCGCCCGACCTGGTGGCACTAGGGGGCGATTTCGTGAGCCACTCCAAGAGCGATCTCGACGGGCTCGAGGGCGTGGTCGCGCGCTTCCGCGCGCGCGACGGCACGGTGGCCGTCCTCGGCAACCACGACCACTGGATCGACCCCGACGTGGTCGGCGCCGCCCTCGAGCGCGGGGGCGCGCGGCTGCTCTTAAACCGGCACGTGCTGATCCGCCGCGGCCGAGCGGCGCTCGCCGTGGCGGGCGTCGACGACTTCACGCACGGAGCGGTCCGGCCGGACGAGGCGCTGGCCGGCGTCGCGCCCGAGGTGCCGCGCGTCCTCGTCTCCCACAACCCCGACCTGATCGAGTATCTGCCGGCCGGGCTGCGCGTGGACGTCATGCTCTCGGGGCACACCCACAACGGCCAGGCGCAGCTGCCGCTCCTCGGACCCCTCACCGTGCCGTCGCAGTTCGGGCGGAGATACCTGCATGGCCTGAAGCGGGTCGGTGGCACGTGGCTCTACGTGTCGGCAGGAGTCGGCAGTGCCGCCTTTCCCCGCTGGCGCAATCCGCCGGAGCTGCCGGTGCTGCGGTTGGTCTCAGCCGATGGCGGAGCGCTCGCCAGCGCTTAGGCGAGCGGGACGACGAAGCGCACCGTCACCGTCTCCGCGGTCTGGGGTGCGACGGTACAGAAGCAGTCCACCCCGATCAAGCGCTTCACGCCCAGCACCTCGGCCTCCGCGATCCCGGGGACGTCCCGATACGTGATCTCGAGCATGGTCCCGTCGATGATGCGGTAGGCAACCGGACGGCCGTGCAGCCGGTGGTGCGGGTCGATCTTGCCGAGCCCCTCGCTCAGCCGGTGCTGGATCGCAGTCGCCTGCTCGCGCTGCGGGCCGAGCGGTCCGGTCACGACGGCGGGGCGCCCGTGTTCGCGAGGACGGCGGCGGCGTTACGCCGCATCCCGGCGACGCCGGGCCGCTCGAATGGAGTGTCGCCGAAGCGCCGCTCGAAGGCCTCCGGGGTGCCCGCGAGCAACGCGGCGAGATCGGGCGCCGCGAGCTCTGGGCGCACCGCGAGCTCCGGGTCGGCGGTCGCCGCCGCGAACTTCACGTTCCACGGGCACACGTCCTGGCACTCGTCGCAGCCGAACAGCCAGTCGCCGACGAGCTCGCGCTCGCCGTCCCTGAACGCCCCCCGGTGCTCGATCGTGAGGTAGGAGATACAGCGCCGCGCATCGAGCAGGCGCGGCCCGACGAACGCCGCGGTGGGGCACGCGTCGAGACAGCGGCGGCAGCTGCCGCAGCGGTCGGCTTCGAAGGGCAGATCGGGAGCGAGGTCGGCATCGGTGAGGACCACGCCGATGAATGTGAACGAGCCGATCCGGGGATGGATCAGCATCATGTTCTTCCCCGTCCAGCCGAGTCCGGCGCGCTGCGCCAGCTCGCGCTCCGGGACGGGTCCGGCGTCCACGTAGCAGCGCGTCGCCGTGCCGGGCACGATCTCCGCCAGCGCGGCGGCGAGACGCTCGAGCCGCCGCCCGATGGCCTCATGGTAGTCACCCGAGCGGGCGTACTGAGCGACGCGCGCGGGCGCGGGGTCGGGCCAGCCGTGGAAGTAGTTCGTGAGCGTGACCACGGCGGCCCGTGCCGTGGGCATGATGCGGCCCGGGTCTTTTCGCGCGGCTGCTTGGCGATGGAGGTAGGCCATCGTCCCCGCGTAGCCGGCCGCGAGCCAGCGGTCGAGTTCCGCGGCGTGGGCGTTGCGCTCGAGCGGCGCGATCCCCACTGCGTCGAACCCGAGCTCCAGCGCTCGCTGCTTCACTCGGGCGCTGGTCTGGGCGCTGGCCGCCCGCTTGTGCTGCGCGCCGTCGCTCATTTAGAGGTGCAGCGTTTCCCGCCGCCAGCGAGCGAACCGCACCACGTCCTCGATTGGCGGTACGGCGTGTTCGTCGCCGTACGCCGTGAACATGCGCCACGCGACGTAGTCGCGCGGCGGCAGCGGCAGGAACGGCGGGCGTCGGTACCACGCGCGCGCGCGGAAACTCCAGGCGAGGCGCACGAGGTCCAGCGCCAGGCGCGGGTTCACGAGGCCCCGCACGGCGAGGCGCGCGGCGAGCGCCGGCCAACGGGCGGGCGACGGCATGCGGGGAATCTACTCGCGAGATGTGGCCCGCGCCCTCTTCCTCCTGAAAAAAGGCGCTGGGGGGAACGAACGGTGGGAGTCGCTGGCGCGGCACCGAGTTAAACAGCAGCGCCAATCGTGCTAAGATCCGTCTGTCCCACTCGCGCCTTGCTCGGGCGCAAAGAGGCCGCATGTCGAGGAAACACATCTCGCTGATCTCGGTCGCGCTGATCTTCGCATCCGGCGCAACGACTGCTCAATCACCGCCGCCGGCCGCCGAGCCCGAGTCGCAGACGCTGTCGATCGGCGTGATTGTCCAACGCACCACGCCAGCTGTGCTCTACGTCATGAACCAGACCACGGGCATTGACGCCGTCGACCTCCGGACTGGTACGCTGCTCTGGCACAGCGACCATGCCGCCGCGCCGCTACTAGCACGCGCTAACGAGCTCTTGGCGGTGGGTCCTCCGCTTCCCGGGAGGACCGCCGGACGGCTCTTCGTGCTCGACACGCGTACCGGAGACGTCAGGTCTCAGCTCCCGGACTTGGAGGTCAATGGGTGGAGGGTTGTGTTGGAACAGGATCTGCGGACGTCGTTCGAGCTGTACGGGTGCGTCAGGCGCGACCGCGATTTCCTTCTCTGGAAGGCAGAGACGCGTGATGTCTCGCCGGTTGCTCACCCGGCGCGAGGCGGCCAAGTGGTCAGGGGGGCGGTCGAAGTGGACCTGGCCAGAGCGACGCTCGTCCCCACCACCGAGGTGTTCCCAGAGCGGTTCCTGGCCGAAAAGAGTGACGGGCGCGGCGGGTCCGTGTGGGAGCCGTTCCAGACGGGCGGGGTTCGTGTGACGGTTGCCAAGCCCATACGCCACAACTCGTACATCATCTTGCTGCGACGCGCGAGAGGGCGAGAAACCCTGCCGGACGTGATTCTGGCCAAGCGGCCAACGCAGTTCTGGAACCCGGAGGTGTCGGTCGACCGCCATCACGTCCTCGTTGCCTACTACGACAAGGAGAGGTACGACGTGACAGCCTTCGACGCCGCGACGGGGAAGAGGCTCGGCCACCTCGTTATCGACTCTTGGCCGGCGCCCTTCCTCATCTGGGATCATCTTCTCGTGTGGTATACGCCGTCCGTCGTAAGGGTCGCCGATCTTGCGTCAGGCAAGACGCTGTTTGCACACGCGGTGCGAGATCTCGCGTATCGAGGGCCCTACCCGCCGGGCGCCGCGCGCCCGTGATGGACGCGCCTGGGCGGCTTCCTCCTGTATATTGACCGCCTATGACGCTCGCCAGCGGCCTCGACGCGGGCACGCACGCCGGGGCTCACCCGCTCGCCCGGTATCGGAGTGAGTTCCCGATCTTCCGGGACAAGACCTACCTGAACACCTGTTCGCTCGGTGCGCTCGGCGAGCGCACGCGCCGGCGCGTCACCGAATTCCTCGACGTCTGGCAGCAACGCGGTGCGTCCGCCTGGTACGACGTGTGGTGGACGGCACTGGCGGACCTGCGCGCGCGCTACGCCCGGCTCGTGAATGCCCCGCCCGCGGCCGTGGCGCTGGCGCCGAGCATCTCGGTCGCGATTTCGGCTGTGGCGGAGGCCTTGGACTACGCGCGCCGGCCGCGTGTAGTCATCACATCGCTCGATTTCCCGACGGTGGCATACCAGTGGCTCGCGAAGCGGCCGCGCGGCGTGGAGGTCGTGGTGGTCGAGAGCCCCGACCAGGTCTCGGTGCCAGTCGAGGCGATCGCGCGTGCCGTGGACGAGCGCACGGCGCTGGTCGCTACGTCGCACGTGTACTTCACGAGCGGCGCGATCCAGGACATCGCCGCCGTGGCGGCGGCGGCGCACGCCAAGGGCGCGCTCTGCTTGATCGACGCCTACCAGTCGGTCGGTCAGCTGCCGGTGGACGCGACGGCGGCGGGCGTCGATTTTCTCACCGCGGGCGGGCTGAAGTGGTTGCTCGGCGGGCCGGGGATTGTGTTTCTCTACGTCCGGCCGGAGCTCGCCCGGCGGCTCGCGCCGCAGATCGCGGGCTGGTTCGGCCACAAGGACCAGTTCGCCTTCGACTCGCGGGTGCTCGAGCGGCACGACGACGCCCGGCGCTTCGAGCTCGGCACACCGGCGTTGGCGGCGGTGCATGCCCAGCACGGCGGTCTCGACTACATCGAGGAGATCGGCATCCCGGCGATCCGCGCGGTGAGCGCGGCCCTCACCGAGGATCTGATCGCGCGGGCTCGGGAGCGCGGGTTCCGGCCCAAGGTGGCGGCCCGGGCCGCCGAGCGCTCGGCGATCGTAATGCTACCCGCCCCCGACCCGGCGGGGCTGGTGCGTCAGCTCGCGGCCGCCGACATCGTCGCCGACGCGCGGCCCGGTCACGTCCGCCTCTCTCCCTTCTTTTACAACCTGCAGGACGACCATGTCTCAGCGCTTGAGCAGCTCGCACCGCAAACCGGTCACTGAAGACGAGCGGTTTCTCGCGCAAGGCCCGCGCGAGCGCCGCGCCTTCACCAAGACGGACTCGTGGCGCGTCCTGCGCATCATGGGGGAATTCGTCGAGGGGTTCGACACGTTGTCAGACGTCTACAGCGCCGTGACCGTGTTCGGCTCGGCCCGCACGCCGCCCGACGATCCCGCCTACGAGCAAGCCGTCGAGACGGCGCGCATGCTCGCCCAGGAGGGCTTCCCGATCATCACCGGCGGCGGCCCGGGGATCATGGAGGCGGCGAACCGCGGCTGCCAGGAGGGCAACGGCCTCTCGATCGGCTGCAACATCGAGCTGCCGTTCGAGCAGGGCCTCAACCCCTACGTGGAGCGGGCGATCGATTTCCGCTACTTCTTCGTCCGCAAGACGATGTTCGTGAAGTACTCGACCGCGTTCGTCGTCTTCCCCGGCGGCTACGGCACGATGGACGAGCTGTTCGAGGCGCTCACCCTGATCCAGACCGGCAAGGTGAAGCATTTCCCCGTGATCCTGTTCGGCCGGGCCTACTGGCAGGGCCTCGTGGACTGGCTACGGGATCGCGTGGCGGGCGAGGGCAAGATCGCGACCACCGATCTGCAGCTGTTCACCGTCACCGACAGTCCAGCGGAGGCGGTCGCCATCATTCGGCAGGCGCGCGAGCGCCGCACCCAGGCCTCTCCCCCGGTCGACACGGATACCCCATGAGGCGTCGTCCGTGAGCCGCAAGGACTTCCTGCGCGGCCAGCGCATCGACCCCAAGCCGATTACGGGCCGGGAGACGGTGCCCGAGCTCGTCGACAACGCGTTCCTCGCCTACAACGCTGGGCGCCTCGCCGAGGGGTGCCGGCTGTTCAGCGAGCGGATGCTCGCGGATGACGTCACCGTGGGCATGAGCCTGACGGGGGCGATGACGCCTGCGGGGCTCGGCATGTCCACGATGATCCCGCTCGTGGAGGCGGGGTTCATTGACTGGATCGTCTCCACCGGAGCGAACCTGTACCACGACGCCCATTTCGGCCTGGGGCTCGCGATGCACCGCGGCTCACCCTTCGCCGACGATGTGGAGCTGCGGGCGGAAGGGGTCGTGCGCATCTACGACATCTTCTTCGATTACGAGGTGCTGCTCTCGACCGACGCCTACATCCGGGAAATCTCAGCCCGTCCCGAGTTCCAGCGCCCCATGAGCACCGCCGAGTACCACTACCTGCTAGGCGGCTACGTGCGCGCACGCGAGCAGGCGCTCGGGCTGTCCCGGAAGTCGCTGCTCGGTGTGGCGCATCAGTGCGGCTTGCCGATCTACACGTCGTCGCCCGGTGACTCCTCGATCGGGATGAACGTCGCCGAGCAGGCGCTCAGCGGATCCCGGCTGCGCTTCGACCCGAGCGCCGATGTGAACGAGACCGCCGCGATCGTCTTCGCCGCGAAGACCCACGGCGGCAAGAGCGGCGTCCTGATCATCGGCGGTGGCAGCCCCAAGAACTTCGTGCTGCAGACGGAGCCGCAGATTCAGGAGGTGTTGGGGATCAGCGAGAAGGGGCACGACTACTACCTGCAGATCACCGACGCCCGCGCCGACACGGGCGGGCTGTCGGGGGCGACGCCCGCCGAAGCGGTGAGCTGGGGCAAGGTCGACCCCGACCAACTCCCCGGGACCGTCGTCTGCTACATGGACAACACCATCGGTTTCCCGATCCTCGCCGCCTACGCGCTGGCCAAGCGCAAGCCGCGGCCGCTGAAGCGGCTGTACGACCGACGGGAGCAGCTGATGCGCCAGCTCACGGCGGCCTATCAGGAGGCGAAGGCGGACCGCGACCGGCGGGCGGAGGCGACGACTGTCGACCGCAGACCCTAGGCGCGTCGCCCCCGCGATCCTCGCCCCCACCCGGGCGTACGCGGCCTACGCCCTGGGGTTGCTCACGCTCATCAACCTCCTCAACTACATCGACCGCAACGTCGTGTTCGCCCTGTTCGAGCCGATCAAGCGCGAGCTCGTCCTCTCCGACCAGCAGCTCGGCTGGCTCGGATCTGCCTACGTCATCGTCCTCTCGCTCGCGGCGCTGCCGCTCGGCGTCGTGGGGGACTTGAAGTCGCGGCGCGCCGTGATCGCGTTCGGTGTCGGGCTGTGGAGCGTGTTCACCGTCTTGGGGGCGACGGTGCGCCACTTCTGGCAGCTCCTGGCGTGCCGCTCGCTCGTGGGCGTCGGGGAGGCGGGCTACGGACCCGCGGCCCAGGCGCTGATCGCGGAGCTGTTCCGCGGGCGGCGCCGCGCGTTCGCGATCGGGATCTACTCGGTCGGGATGGCGTTCGGCGGCGTGCTCGGGATCTGGCTCGGTGGCGTGTTGGCGGAGCGGCACGGCTGGCGGTTCGCGTTCGTAGCGCTCGGGATCCCGGGCTTCCTGCTCGCGCTGCTCGCGTCCCGGCTGCGCGAACCGCGGCGGCGGCCCCCGCCGACGATCCGCGCCACGGTGGAAAGCTGGTACGCGCGCGGCCGCGCCCGCCTCGGCCAGGCGCGCCAACTAGGCAAACCGCTGATCTGGCTCACGCTCGCGGGCGCGGGCCTGAGCGGCGTGTTCGCCGCCGTGCCGGGCCTCCCGAGCGGGCTCGACACGGCTGCCTTCGCCGCGTGCGTCAGCGTCGGCGTCGTGTGGACCGTGGTGCGGCTCGTGCCGGTCGCCGTGCGCGGCACGAGCGAGGCGGGTGAGGTCGCGGCCACGGCGTTCGGCGAATTCTTGCGGGCTGCGGGCACGGTGCTGCGCACGCCGACCCTGGCCTGGATGTTCATGGGCGGGGCACTCGTCACGTTTGCCGTCAACGGGCTCATCGCGTGGGCGCCGAGCTTCGTGGAGCGCACCCACGGCCTCTCGGTCGCCGCCGTGGGGCGTCAGTTCGGGCTGTGGGGGCTCGCGGGGGGTGGCTTGGGGGCGTTGTTCGGCGGCCGGGTGGGGGACTGGCTGCTGGGGCGCTGGAGTGGGGGCCGGGTGGTCGTGTCGGGCGCCGGCTTCGTGCTGGGCGGGCCCGTGTGCGCGGCGCTGCTCTTGATCGACGACCTTCGGTTGTTCGTGCCCCTCTTGTTCGGGACGTTCTTCCTTTACTCCTGGTACAACGGGCCGCTCTCCGCCGTGCTCCTCGACGTCGTGCCGCCGACGGTGCGGGCCTCCGTACTCGGCGCCTTCGTGCTGTTCTCGCACCTCGCCGGGGACGCCATCGCGCCACCCTTGATCGGCTATCTGTCGGATCGCGTCGGGCTGCGGCCGGCGATGCTGCTCCTGCCGACGGCCGGGGCGGTCGGCGGGCTCGTGATCCTCATCGCGCTGACGACGGTGCGGCGCGACATGGCGCGGGCCCGACTCGCATGAAGGTCGCCGTCGCGTTCGATACGGTCCACCCCGAGTGGGAGGATGCCGACTACAAACGGGAGCTGGCGGCGAAGGCCGAAGAAGCGGAGTACGACGTGGCCCGGGCGCTGCTCGCCCAGGAGCACGACGTCCTGATGGTCGGGGTCGCCGCCGAGCTCGCGCCGGTGCTCGAGCGGCTGGCGGCGTTCCAGCCCAAGCTCGTGTTCAACGGCTGCGAAGCGTTCCGGGGCCGCGCCCGCCACGAGTACGCGTTCGCGACCGTGCTCGAGATGCACGGCTACCGCTACACCGGCTCCTCGCCGACCGGGCTGCTCGTCGCCCGCAACAAGTCGCTGACGAAGAAGATCCTGGTCCACGAGGGTATCCGGGTGCCGGTGTTCGCGGAGTTCCGCCCCGGCGAGGAGCCGGTCTGCCCCTCGGAGCTGCGGTTCCCGCTGATCGTCAAGCCGCTGCTCGAGGACGCGTCGGTGGGCATCGCGCAGGCCTCGGTCGTGAAGGACGACGAGGAGCTCGCAGCGCGGGCGCGGTTCATCCACGAGAAGTTCCACCAGGCGGCGATCGTCGAGGAGCTGATCGAGGGCCGGGAACTCTACGTCGGGCTCGTCGGCAACGACCCACCCGAGGTCCTGCCCATCGTGGAGCTGACCTTCGGGGAATCCGACGGCGAGCACCGCATCGCGACCTACAAGGCCAAGTGGGACGAGGAATACCGCAAGCGCAAGAAGATCAGGAACGTGTTCGCGAAAGGGTTGTCCGCCGAGGTGACGGCGCAGATCGCGCACGTCTGCACGACGGCGTTTCACGCCCTGGGGCTCCAGGACTACGGGCGGGTCGATCTCCGGCTCACGCACGATGACGCCGTGTACGTGCTCGAGGTGAACCCCAACCCGTTTCTCGCCCAGGAGAACGAGATGGCGGACGCCGCTGCGAAGGCGGGCCTCAGCTATCCGGCCTTCATCCAGCGGATCGTGGACGAGGCGCTCCGGCGTGACCTCGCGTAGGCGCGAAGTGCCGACCCCCGAGCTGCGCTGCCCCACCTGCGCGGCCGAACTCGAGCCCTTCTGGGCGTACTGCTCGAACTGCGGGCGGCGGCTCGAGTGGCGTGACACCACGAAGCGAACGGGCGCCGAGTGCTACTACTGCGGCTGGATGGTGTCGGACAGCTTCGCGTTCTGCCCCTGGTGCGGCCGCGACATCGCCGACCAGGACTCGAGCGCCGAGCCCCTCAAGGCCCCCAAGGGGTTCGCCTACCACCGGCGTTGCCAGTGGGGGTGCGGCGGCGGGGTGATGTACCCGATGCGGTCCTGCCCCTGGTGTGGCCGGCCCCAGAAGTGGCGCTACGAGGGGGTGTTCCAGAACATCTGCCCGCATTGCAGCAAGGGCGTGAACGACTGGATGGAGGTGTGCCCCTGGTGCGGCGAAGATGCCACGGGGCGCGACCTCATCCGCCAGGCGCTGCGCCGCGTACGGCAGCTGCTCGTGGTGGGACGCATCAAGCAGTGGAACTACCGCGTGCTGCTCCGACCCGGGGTCTCCGGCGTCACGCACCGCACGCCCAAGATCATCGAGATTGAGCGCCGCTACGTGACCGGCAAGCGGTGGCGCGACGAGATCTCGTGGAACCTGCTCACGGGGCTGATCCTGCACGAGCTGGGGCACTCGTTCCTGTTTCACAATTGGGCCTTCACGCGCACGGGCCGGTTCCGGCGCGCGTTCGGCGAGGTGCGCAAGGCGTACCGGGTCGCGGACTCGAAGTGGGTGGATTTCGAGCGCCGCGGCGTGACCACGACGCTCCCGAACTACGTCACCGCGTACGCGGCGACGCACCCGCAGGAGGATTTCGCCGAGACGTTCCGCTTCTACGTCGCGCGGCGGGGCCGGCTGCGCGAGCTGTTCGCCGAATTCGGCCGCAAGCGCAAAGGGGTGCCGGTGTTCGAGAAGTTCCTCGTGCTCCACGACTTTATCCGCGGGCTGCGCGGCTGGAGCTGAATCGTCGAGGGCAGCAACCGATTAGATTTACGATTGATCTTGCGCACTCGTAACTGAAAGGGAAGCATATGGCGTTGTTCCGCACCTCGAATCCCGCCCTCCGCGCTAACGCGTTTACGGACACCCGGCGCGATCCCAGCGCGCCGCCGATGACGCTCGAGGGCACCGTGAACAAGACGGCGTTCCTGCTGTTCCTCGTCGTGGTACCGGCGACCTGGGTCTGGAGCCAGGTCCGCACCGCGTTCGACTCCTCGGTTGTCACCCCGTGGATCTGGCTCGGCGCGATCGGCGGGCTGGTCGTGGCGATCGCCACGGTCATCAAGAAGGAATGGTCGCCCGTGACCGCGCCGGTGTACGCGGCGCTCGAGGGCTTGGCCTTGGGCGGGCTGTCGGCGCGGTTCGAAACGACATACCCCGGGATCGTGGTGCAGGCCGTAGGCCTCACCTTCGCGACGCTCGCCGCCATGCTGATCGCGTACCGCTCAGGCCTGATCAAGCCGACGGAAAAGTTCAAACTGGGAGTCGTCGCCGCGACCGGGGCGATCGCCCTGTATTACCTGATCGGCCTGGGGCTTTCGTTCTTTCGGGTCGCGATGCCGGGCCTGTCCGGCAACGGCACGGCGAGCCTCGTTGTGAGTGGGGTGATCGTCGTCGTCGCGGCCCTGAACCTGATCCTCGACTTCGATTTCATCGCGGGCGGTGTGGAGGCGGGAGCGCCCAAGTATATGGAGTGGTACGGGGCGTTCGGCTTGATGGTGACGCTCGTGTGGCTGTATCTCGAGATCCTGCGACTCCTCGGGAACGCTCGCAGCCGGCGCTAGCCGGAACGGGGCCCAGGGACCGAGCGTGGGCAGGGGAGGGGGAGGGGGAGGGGCGCAGCGAACCGCGCTCCTCCCCCTCCCGCCTGCCTAAACGCTTTGCGTGAATGCGGCCTGCTCACCCCGCGAAACAATAGGCGCAGCCCTTTTCCTGCCCGCGGTTCACGGCGATGACGCCCGAGGGGACCACCTGCACGCCCGGGAGCAGGTTCGCGACCCAGTCCTTCTTGATCGCCTCCGCTTTCATTCCGGTCTCCTTCGCGAGCCGCATGCTGTTGAAGGTGAGGGCGATGTTGCAGACCCCGACGAGCACCCCCTTGGCGAGCAGCTCGTCCACGCCCATCCCCGGAATCGGCACATCGCCGGGCTTCAAGTTGATCAGCGGGTGCCGCACGGCCCGCTTCTTCGTCGCGGGGTCGTCGATCTTGAATGCCGCGCCGAATTTGTACTTCGCCCACATCGGGGTCTGGATCCCGTAGGGGATTCCTGAGTGCCGCAGCACGATCACGACCGAGTTTTGGGCGTCGGTCGTGCCGTAGTTCTCGTTAGTCGTATCGAGGAACACCCGCGCCCACGCGAACGCGAAGCCCTCGTTCGGCTCCGGCACGTCGAACAACATCTTGTGCTTCCCGCCGATCTTGTCGAGCCACGCCTCGAACTCGGGGTTCGGGGAGGGGTCGCGGGCGGCTCCCGTTTCCCGCGCCGCGGCGGCCGCGGGGACGACGAGGCTACCCAGCCCGCCCAGGCTACACGCGGCGGCGGCCGCCGCGACCCGACCCAGGAATCCGCGGCGATGCGTGGTGAAGTTCGTGAGCTCCGGCATACGGCCTCCTCTGAAGTGATGAGTACGCTCAGGTGTGCTACGGAAGGTGTCCGGGCACGGGCCCCGACGTTCGCTGGCGCGGCGCCGCGCGCGTCGGGTAGGCGACGTCGGGCGGCGCGTCGCCGTTCGGCCAGTCGTTCACCTTATCGGGATAGTCGGGCCGCGGGTGCGCGTTCACGTACGCCGCGACGTCGAAGGATTGCTGGTCCGTCAGGGTGCCGGGCTGGTCGAACGGCATGTTGTCCCGGATGAAGCCCGCGGCGGTTCGCACCCGCGTCATCCCGGCGCCGATGTTGTAGGACCGAGGCCCCCACACGGGCGGCGCCACGGCGGTCCCGCTGCCGTCCGGGCCGTGGCACTTGGCGCATGCGGTCCCGTAGACGCGCCCACCGTCCGCGGTGTCGGCCGCGAACGCGGCCCATTTTGCGAGCCGAGCGGACGACCCAGGCGGCGCGACCGCTACGCCGCGCGACAGAAACCACAGGTACGCCACGATGTCTCGCATGTCGGGCCCGTCGGTCGCGAGCGGCGTGCCGTTCATGCTGCGGCGGAAGCAGTCGTTCACCCGGTACTCGAGGGTTTCGACCGCGGCGCTGCGCGCGCGATACTGCGGGTAGCGTGCGAACGTGCCGATCCAGGTCCCGCTTTCGCGGCGGCCGTCGTCGAGGTGGCAGCTCACACAGCGGAGCTTGTTGCCGACATGCGCGGGTAAGCTGTCGCCGGTTGCAGCGAGGAGCGCGCGGCCGCGTCGGATGGCGGCCCCGAGCGGTCCGTCGGGGATGAGTGAATCGGGCGGCCCGCGGCGCGCCGTTTCGACGGTACCGCCACGCGCCGGCTCGGGTGGACGGCCGCACGCCAACGCGAGCGCGGCCACGAGTCCGAGGAAATGTCGGTCACGCATCGCGCCGCTCATACTATCAGGGTTTACCGAGCCCCGCCACCTCCTGGGCGAAGGCGCGGGATCGCTCGACCTGCTGTACGTATCCCGCTACCTCCTCGGCTCGTCGCGCCTCGTCCCAGCCGAGGATCTCGGCCATGCGGTCGGCGACGGCGCTCGCGACGGAGAGCGCCTGGTCTCGGCTCAGGTAGAACAGATGGAGCCGGCGGATCAAGACGTCGGAGACTCGCAACGCCATCTCGCGCTCCAGCGTGTGCGCCACCTCCGCCCAGAGCTCCGGTCGGCCCGCGACGATCGGCTGGCTGAGGCCGCGGTCGCGGTCCGCCAGATTCAGCACGGCGGCGGCCTCACTGCCGTACGCGCCGACCAGGTGGCGGGCAATGGATTCGCGCACGCCGCGCGCCGTCGCGGCTTTCACGAGCCCCTCCAAGTCGGCCGTCTCCCCGCCCGGCAGGGCGACCCGGTCCGTGGGCGGGCGGGGAGCACGAGGCCGACCGTCCAGCGCGTGCAGGCGCGCGGCGACCCGATCCACGACGTCACGCCCCATCACCCGATACGTGGTGAGCTTGCCCCCGGCGATCGTGACGAGGCCACCCGCGCTCTCGACCACGCGATGCTCACGCGACGCTTCCGACGGGGCGATGTCGCGCGCCGGGCGCAACAGCGGGCGCAGGCCGGCCCACGTGGCGACCACATCGTGGGGAGAGAGGCGGGCGGTGGGGAAGAACCAGTTGGCCGAGCGCAACAGGTAGATCACGTCCGCCCCCGTCGCGCGCCCCTCGTCCGGCGAGGCGTCCTCGTCGGTATCGGTCGTGCCGATGTAGCTGAGATCGCCCCACGGCAGCGCGAACATGACGCGGCCGTCGAGCGGGGACGTGAGGGTGACGGCGCGGGTCTGGCCGACGCGCTGGCGCGGCACGACGACGTGCGCGCCCTTCGTCAAGCGCAACAGCGGCTCGGCGGCCGGGGTGTCGAGGCGGCGCAACCGGTCCACCCACGGCCCCGTCGCGTTCACCACGACGAGCGCGCGCACCGTGTGAGTCCGGCCGCTCAAGGCATCGCGTACGATCGCGCCGCGCACCTGGCCGTCGGGCTTCTGGAGTGCTGTCACTTCGGCGTAGCTCGCCACCAGCGCGCCGGCGAGCGCGGCGCTCCGGAGTGTCGCGATCACGAGCCGGGCATCGTCCGTTTGCGCGTCGAAGTACAGGGCCGCGCCCTGAAGATCCTTGTCGCGCAGGCCGGGCTCGAGCCGGAGGGTCGCCTGCGGTCCCAGCCACTGGTGCATCCGCACGTTGTGGAAAGCCGCGAGCAGGTCGTACAGCCACATGCCGGCGCGCAGGCGCCACGCCGGCACGCCGGCGCCCCGGTAGACGGGGAACACGAACGGCAGCGGATGCACGAGGTGCGGGGCGATGGTGAGCAGCACGCGCCGCTCGCGCGAGGCCTCGCGCACGAGCCGGAAGTCGTACTGCTCCAAGTAGCGGATCCCGCCGTGGATCAGCCGCGACGAATGCGACGAGGTGCCGCCGGCGAGGTCGCCCTTGTCCACGACGGCCGTGCGAAAGCCGCGCAGCGCCGCGTCGCGGGCGACGCCCGCGCCGGTGCTGCCGGCCCCGATGACGAGGACGTCCACGGGCTCGGCCGCCATCGCGGCAAGTGCCGCCGCGCGCGTGCGCTGCGAGAACTCCGTTTCGCTCGTCGGCGTCCTCCGGCTTGGCCCGGCGGGCGGCCCCGTGGTAGGTTTCGTTCCTAGTGCGGAGGAGAATGTAATGCCGGTGGGAAACGGACGGCGAGTCGCGGTGGTGGCCGGGTGCCGCACGCCGTTCTGCAGGGCGGGGACGGCGCTCAAGGACGTGCGGGCCGTGGACCTCGCCCGCGGGGTGGCGCGCGAGCTCATCGAGCGCACGAACCTCGACGGCGCCGCCGTGAACGCGGTGATCTTCGGGCAGGTGGTCCCGTCGGCCCTGGTGCCGAACGTGGCGCGCGAAGTGAGCCTGCTGCCCCAGTTCCCGAAGGAGATCCCCGCCTACTCGTTGAACCGCGCCTGCGCATCGTCCGGCCAGGCGGTCGCCAATGCCCACGACGAAATCGCCTCCGGCCAGGCCGACGTCGTGCTCGCCGGCGGGGTGGAGGCCCTCTCGGACATTCCGATCCTCGCCTCCCGCCGGCTGGCCGACATCCTGGTCGAGGCGAGCAAGGCGAAGTCGCTGGCGGCGCGGGTGCGGGCGTTCAGCCGCATCCGGCCCCGCGACTTGGTGCCCGTGTCCCCCGCCATCGCCGAGCCCTCGACCGGCGAGACGATGGGGCAATCGGCCGAGAAGATGGCGAAGGAGAACCACATCTCGCGCGAGGCGCAGGACCGGTGGGCCCTGCGGAGTCACCAGCTCGCGGCCCAGGGGACCGACGACCAGCGCTTGACGGCCGAGATCATCCCCTGGTTCCCGGCGCGTCCGGGTCAGGCGGTGATCACCCAAGACAACGGGATCCGCCGCGACACCTCGCTCGAGCAGATGGCGAAGCTCAAGCCGGTGTTCGACCGCCGCTACGGCAGCGTCACCGCGGCGAACTCGTCTCCCCTGACCGACGGGGCGTCCGCCGTGCTGCTCATGAGCGAGGAGGCCGCGCGCGCGCTGGGCTACACGCCGCTCGCCTACATCCGCTCCTACGCCGTCGCCGCGGTCGATCCCGGCTGGCAGCTCTTGCAGGCGCCGATCTTCGCCGTTCCCAAGGCGCTCGAGCGCGCCGGGATCGCCTGGGCGGATCTCGGCGTGATCGAGGTGCACGAGGCGTTCGCGGCCCAGGTGCTCTCGAACCTGCAGGGCTGGGCGGCCCGGGGCTGGGAGATCAACGAAGACATCATCAACGTGATGGGGGGCTCGATCGCCATCGGCCACCCGTTCGGAGCCACGGGCGGGCGGATCGTCACCACGCTCGCGAACGAGCTGGCGCGCCGCGACGTGCAGTTCGGCTTACTGTCGATCTGCGCGCAGGGGGGCATGGGCTTCGCCATGGTGCTGGAGCGCCGCTGATGGGCCCCGGCGCGGCGCTCACCTGGGAGCTCGCCGACGGCGTGGCCGTCGTCACCTTCGATCTGAAGGGCGAGTCCGTCAACAAGATCTCCCGCGCGGTGAAGGACGACGTGCACGCGACGTTCGCCGCGCTCGAGGGTGATCGCGCGGTCCAGGCGGTCGCGTTCTTCTCGGGGAAGCCCGACAATTTCATCGCGGGCGCCGACATCGAGGAGTTCGTCCGGCTCACGAGCGCCGCCGAGGCGGAGCGGCTTTCGGCCGACGGCCAGGAGCTCTTGGAGCGGGTCGCGCGCTTTCCCAAGCCGATCGCGGTGGGCATCCACGGCGCGTGCCTCGGGGGCGGGCTCGAGTTCGCGCTCGCCTGCCACTACCGCGTCGCCTCCGACCACCCGAAGACTCAGCTCGGCCTCCCGGAGGTGCAGCTCGGCATCCTGCCGGGCGCGGGTGGCTGCCAGCGCCTGCCGCGGCTCATCGGGGCCCGCGCGGCGCTCGACCTGATCCTCACCGGTAAGGTCGAGCGGGCGTCACGCGCGTTCCGCCTGGGTATCGTCGACGAGCTCGTGCACCCGGCGATCCTGCGAGACGTGACGCTCCAGGCCGCGCGGCGCCTGGCGGGCGGGTGGCGGCCGCGGCGGCGGCGTCCGGGCGGGTTCGTGGGATGGCTGCTCGACGGCAACCCGCTGGGTCGGCGCCTCGTGTACCGCGCCGCCCGCAAGCAAGTGCTGGCCCAGACGCGGGGCAACTATCCGGCGCCGCTCGCCGCCTTGGAGGCGGTGGAGCACGGCCTGCGCCACGGCCTGGCGGCGGGCTTGAAGCGCGAGGCCGAGCTGTTCGGCCAGCTCGCGGTCACCGATGTGTCGCGCAAGCTGGTGCAGATTTTCTTCGCCACGACCGCGCTGAAAAAGGACTTCGGGCTCCCGAACCCGCCCCCGCCGCGCGAGGTGAAGCGCCTCGGCGTCGTGGGCGCGGGATTCATGGGCGCGGGGATCGCGGGCACGGCGGTGCTCCAGGCGGGCGTCGACGTCCGGATGAAGGACGCCGACCTGCCGCGCGTCGCCTCGGGGCTCGCCGCCGCGCGCGCGATCCTGGACGAGCGGTTGGCGCGCCGCCGGCTCACGAAGTACGAGCACGCCCGGCTCATCGCGCTGCTCTCGGGCAACGCCGATTACTCAGGCTTCGGCCACGCCGAGCTCGTGATCGAGGCGGTGTTCGAAGATCTCGCGGTGAAGCAGCAGGTGCTGCGCGAGGTCGAGGCGGCGACGCACGAGCACACGGTGTTCGCCTCCAACACGTCGACCCTGCCCATCGAGCACATCGCCCAGGTCGCGAGCCGTCCGGAGCAGGTGATCGGCATGCACTTCTTCTCTCCGGTCGCCCGCATGCCGCTGCTCGAGGTGATTCCCTCGGCCCGCACCGCGCCCGGCGTGGTCAGTACGGCGGTCGCCTTCGGCCGCCGCCTCGGGAAGACGGCGATCGTCGCCCAGGACCGGCCCGGGTTCTGGATCAACCGGATCCTCTCCCCCTACATGAACGAAGCGGGCCACCTGCTCGCCGAAGGCGTCGCGATCGAAGAGCTGGACGGGCTGATGGTGGAGTTCGGCTTCCCGGTGGGGCCGATCACGCTGCTCGACGAGGTGGGGCTGGACGTGGCGGAGAAGGTGTCGGGCGTGATGCACGCCGCGTTTGGCGAGCGGCTCGCGCCAGCCCCGGCGTTCGCCGGCATGGTGAAGAGCGGCCGGTTGGGGCGCAAGGCCGGTGGGGGGTTCTACAAGTACGGGGGCGGGAAGAAGGCGGGTGTGGACCCCGCGGTGTACGAGCTGATCGGCACGCAGCCCAACGGGGGCCCACGCCCCGCGGAGATCATCCAGCGGCTGGTCCTGGTGATGTTGAACGAGGCCGCCCGGGCGATGGCGGAGGGAATCGTGCGCAGCCCGCGCGACGGTGACATCGGTGCGATCTTCGGCTTCGGGTTCCCGCCGTTCCGCGGCGGTCCGCTCCGCCATGCCGACGACCTGGGCGCGGACCGGATCGTGAGCGAGCTCGAGCGGTTGGCGGAGCGCTATGGCGCGCGGTTCACGCCCGCGGAGGCGCTGCGCGAGCAGGCGCAACGCGGCGCCAAGTTCTATCCGTAGGCGCCGGGCCCCCGACGCCGCACCCCTCTCGCCCGAGCACCTGAACGATGCTCCGCGCCGGCCTCCTCTGGCTCAGCGAGCAACCTCGCATCTTCCGCTTCATCCGGGGCAACGGTCTCGCCCGCCGCTTCGCGTCGCGCTTCGTCGCGGGGGAGACCGTGGCGTCCGGGGTCGCCGCCCTGAAAGACCTGAACGCGGCGGGGATCAGCGCCAGCCTCGACGTGCTGGGCGAATCGGTCCACAACGCCGCCGAGGCGCATGCGGCTCGGGACACCTATCTCGAGGCCCTCGATTGCATCGCGGCGGCCCGCGCCAACGCCAACGTCTCGGTCAAGCTCACGCAGATGGGGCTCGACATCGCCGAGGAGCTGTGCGTCGAAAACCTGCGCGCCATCATCACCACGGCCAAGTCGCTCGGCTCCTTCGTGCGGATCGACATGGAGCAGTCCGATTACGTCGAGCGCACGCTGCAGCTCTTCAAGCGGGCGTTCTATCCGGAATTCGGGAACGCGGTAGGCGTGGTGCTGCAGTCCTACCTGCGGCGTACCGAACAGGACTTAGAGCAGCTGATCGCGCTCGGCGCGCGCGTGCGACTGTGCAAAGGCGCCTATCAGGAGCCGCCCACGGTGGCGTTCCCCGACAAGCGCGACGTGGACGCCACCTACGTGCGGTGTCTCGAGCGGCTGCTCCTGAAAGGCACCTACCCTGGTATCGCCACACACGACGTGCGAATCATCCAGCACGCGAAAGCCTTCGCCCGCGACCGCGGCGTGGCACCCGCCCGCTTCGAGTTTCAGATGCTGTACGGCGTGCGGCGCGACCTCCAGGTCGGCCTGCGCCGCGAGGGCTACAACGTGCGTGTCTACGTCCCATTTGGCACCCAGTGGTATCCCTACTTGATGCGCCGGCTCGCGGAGCGACCCGCGAACGTGGCGTTCCTGCTCGGCAACGTGCTGAAGGAGTCAGTACGGCGGAGCTGACGGACGACACGCTGGGCGGCTACCGCCGCGTCCACGAGCGCGCCCCCGCCTTCGGCGGCGTGGACGGCCGGGCGTACTCCGTCGGCACGTTCGTCGATGAGGCGCCGGATGCCGAAGGCCGCTACGGGGCCGCGCTGCTGTTCGTGCGCTGGTCTGACGCGGGCGACCGCCCAGTGGCGCACCTGGAAACGGACTATCTCGCCTGGGGCGCCACACCGGCTGCGGCCTTGGCTCCGCTCACCGCCTTGACGCTCGCGGAGGTGAAGGCGCATCTGGACCGCTGTATCGAGCTCGAGCGCCGTGGGAAGGGCGCTGGGGGCCCCAGGGGCGCCGGGGGCGCGGGGTGGGGGTGACGACGACGGGGGTGGTCCTCGAACGGACGGGGTCGAGCTACCGCGTGCACACCGCGGAGGGCGAGGTCAACGCCACGCTCCGGGGCAAGTTCAAGCACCGAGACGATGAGCGTGTGGTCGCCGGGGACGTCGTGGAGCTCGAGGTGCGCGCCGATCGCTCCGCCACGATCGCGGCGGTCCGGCCGCGACGCTCGATGCTCGCGCGCCGCGTCGCCGCGGGGGAGCGGGTGGGGCGCCGGGCCCAGCCCATCGCCGCCAATGTGGACCAGGTCGTGGTGGTGGCGGCCGCCTTGGACCCCGAGCCCAACCTCCGGATGCTGGACCGCTTCCTCGTGATCGCGGAGGCGAACCGCCTGCCGTCTGTGATCGTGCTCAACAAGATCGAGTTGGCGCGCGCGGCGCTCGCACTGCTGGGCGCGCGCTACGGGCCGGCGGGCTACCAAGTGCTCGCCACCTCCGTACGGCGACCGGAAGGATTGCCGGCGCTGCGCGACCTGCTGCGGGGGCGCGAGTCCGTGCTGGCGGGCCAGTCGGGGGTGGGCAAATCGAGTCTGCTCAACGCGCTCGACCCCGGGCTCGGGCTCCGCATCGGCGGCGTGAACGAGAAGACGGGGAGCGGCAAGCACACCACCCGGGCGGCGCTCTTGGTCCCGCTCGCCGGGGGCGGCTACGTGGTGGACACGCCCGGGTTGCGCGAGGTCGGGACCTGGGGGATCGACCCCGAGCTCCTGGCCGTCTGTTTTCCCGAGTTCCGCCCCTTCCTCGATCAGTGTCGCTTCGACAACTGCAGCCATCGGACCGAGCCCGGGTGCGCCGTGCGCGAGGCCGCGGCCGCGGGCGGACTCGAGCCCGATCGGCTCGTGTCCTACCAGCGCATCTACGAGGAGGTCAGCGTGCCTTCTTGGTCCAGCGGTCGGCGTCGCGGGACGTGACCTTCGCCATCATCCCGGCGAATGCGTCGTCGAGGTCGATGTGTTGGGAGTTGGCGATGCAGATGACGACGAACAGGATATCGGCCAGCTCCAGCGCGAGCGATCCCTCCGCCTCGTCGGGCCGCTTGGGTTTCTCGCCGAAGCGGTGGTTGATCTCGCGCGCGAGTTCACCGACCTCCTCGGTGAGCCTGGCGAGGTTCGTGAGCGGCGAGAAGTACCCTTCCTTATATTGGCCGATCCAGCGATCGACCACCTGCTGTGCTGCGCTGAAGGACACGGGAGGCTCCGGGAAATCGTGATGGCCGAGCTGCCGCCGCTGGTCGCGCCGTTTCGGGGCGAGCGCTACACCGCCAAGGGGGGCCTGGACGCGCTGATCGCACCGCCCTACGACGTGATCTCCAAGGAAGACCGCGCGCGCTACGCCGCACGG
>WNFE01000921.1_pt1 | contig 21093 bp, 14 predicted proteins | sample 5400451 | NCBI WGS metagenome assembly WNFE01 (sample SAMN13153344, study PRJNA577476) | soil metagenome | isolation source: 200 cm saprolite under Douglas fir tree site 2 hole 2 | place: USA:California | collected 2015-04-18
GATCGTGAGGCTATTTGGCGAGGCCGACAAGGTGAAGTTCGCCGCGGTCGAGGCATTCACGGTGAGGCTGATCGAGGTCGTATGGGTCAAGCCGCTCGATGTGCCGGTTACCGTTACGGTAGCCGTTCCCGTGGCCGCAGTGCTGCTGGCCGTCAGCGTCAACACGCTTGAGGAAGTCGCGGGATTCGGGCTAAAGGATGCGGTCACGCCGGTCGGCAAACCTGAAGCGGAGAAGGTAACGCTTCCACTGAAGCCATTTGACGGAGTGATCGTAACCGTGCTCGTCCCGCTCGTTCCCTGTGTGATCGTCACGCTGCTTGGTGCTGCCGAAAGGCTGAAGTCCGGAGCGGCTGCAGAATTCACATTGAGGCTGACCGTGGTGGTGTGGATTGTGGTGCCGCTGGTTCCTGTGATCGTTAAAGTGTAACTCCCGGTTGGCGTGCTACTGGCGGTGGTCACGGTCATTGCGGAGGAGCCGGAGGTGGTTATCGTAGGGGGGTTAAAACTGGCGTTCGCCCCCGTCGGTAGCCCGCTGGCGCTGAAGGTGACGGTTCCCGTAAAGCCGTTCACCCCGCCAACCGTCGCAGTATAAGTGGTGCTATTGGCCTGAACCACCGTCTGGGACGACGGCGCGGCCGAAAGCGTGAAGTCAGGCGCGGTTGAAACGCAGGATGGGAAGGTAAAGGATGCCAGCCGGGTATTCCAATTGAAGCTGCCTGAGAACGGCAGATATTCATTGGCGTACCAGAACGTGCAATCATTCGAGGGGTCAACGCTCATGCTGGTGTAGTCGCCCCAGCGGCTCAGCCCGCTTGTTTGTGACCCCAATCCGGCAAAAATCGTAGTTTCGCTTTCCATGGTTCCCAATGCATCGCCCGGTAAGCGCCCGGTGTAGACAATGGAGGGGAACATGTTGCTGCTGGAAATGCTGTAGCCGAGGGCGATATCTCCCGCTTTGTCCATGGCGATACTCGGCATCCAGCGAGATTTCGAATCAGGTGCAAATGTGCCGGATTGGAAGATCGTCGGGGTCGCATTGGGGCTCTGGATTTCATACCAACGAACGCCTGTGCTGCTCCCCGAGGCGACCGAGTGCGACGCAACCAGCGACTCGTGGCTTCCAAAATTGCGATAGGCCAGGCGAAACATGAGCCGGTCGCCCAGAGAATCGAGTTGTTGTGTCGTTCCTTGCTGCGGAATGCACGTTCCCGACGGAGCGCAGGCGTCGCTATAGGAGCCCACGCTGATGGCCATTGGTCCCGTGAGGGTTGTATTGGAGGGGGTGGCGAAATCCACGTGGAACTTGAATAGGTCCAGTGTGGTGGAGGTGCCGAGTTCCAAAAAGAAGTTGGGGGAGCCCGTGGGAGGTGCTGTAGTACCGTCCAGGTCGGCAGGGAGCAAGCTCGCATCGCTCGTTCCCCTCTGGAAGCACTGCATAGTGGAGGCGCTGCCGGCGAGCATCGCTGTGCGGTTCAAGGCGCAGGCTTGCGGGCCGATAAACGAGCCTCCGAACGGAAAGATGTTCGCCGAAAGATAATACGCGTCCGGCCATACCCCGATCTTGGTGTAGTCGTTCAGGTCGCTGCCGAACGAGAAGGCGTACCGGTTGAAACTCCCAGTAGCGTCCGAGGTCCTGGAAACCGCGACGCATTCCTCGTTAGAGGAAAACACAGGGTAGTTGAACGCCACGATGGCGATTACCCACCGTCCCGCCGCCTTGTCATAGAGGACGACAGGGTCGCTGAGGTTGCCAGTCTCGCACAATCCGCCGAAACCAGTCCAAATACTCGCAATGGAAGCGGGGCCGAAGACAGACCCCCCGGTGGCCTTATCAAAGACCTGATAGGAGAAATTAACGGTTTCCACCACCTGGGAAGCACCGACGGAAGCGTTCGTATCCGGCGGGGCGACTCCGTCACGGTCACTCACGCCGTCAAAGTTCAGACCATTGGTAGTGCCCACTTGAGCAGCCGGACTACTCTGCTGCAAGGCGCTGTCAATAGAGGTGTCGACACGCGCGGGTCCGGGGCTCCGGTTGGGGAGCGCCATGCCACGCGCTCCTGGCTGTGGAGCGCGCGAAGGCATTTCCCGCATGGGCGGGGATGTATCGTGCCTATCTTCGTAAATGACCATTGGCCCTTTCTGTACCTCTTGCGCTGGAGTGCGCGTGACCGACGTGAAAAACAGAGACGATAGAAGAATCAGGATTATCCGTGGCGTGCGAACGTTCCTCATTCATCCTCCTTAGTCTTGACAGACCTCACAGGGGCAAATTCACCAAGTCAGTGCCTACTCTATCGGATCAAAGTTCAGAGCCTAAAGCCATATATGCTAAGAAATGATTTGTCGATCCAGTGAATACTGGAGTTCTGAAGTGGGGAATACCTGACAGAAGCGCAATCCCAACAACTGGGCCGAGTGCGCCAGGATTCCCAGGATCAAAGGACAAGTCAACAAAGTTATGCTCTCTTGACGCGATGCGTTTTTAGTGGAGATGACATGAACCGGAATTCCCGAATTGGACCTCTATCTTGTATCCTGTGCGTCGTACGCTTCTACTGGCCTCCTCACAACGAAGATCGCAGCCCGCCTGCTCCTCCGCAATCGCAGCTCGAACTGCGCGTTGGAAACCTGCGGAATGCATTCCGAAGCGGCCCCCCCTTGACTGTTTCGAAACAATTCCATGAATCCTTCTGAGAAGACACCTCCCTAAGCGTAGTCACGATTCACATGAGAGATACCACCTGTAGTGGTTTTTGCAAAACAATCCGCAAGTCGCGGTAATTTCCACAATATATTTTTTTAACAGTGGAGTTTTCCCTTGACAAGTTTGGGAACCTGTCTAGAATCGTGGCACAAAGTGGAAGAAAGTGGTTGTAAGTGAAGTTCAGTGGCGCAGTTGATAGGCTCAGTGGCGCACTAGAAGTTTAGTGGAGCAGGCCAGTGGTAAGGGGCGAGCACTTTTCATGCTCTTTGTGCAGACGACCAGATGCTTCGGGGAAACATACCGGCAAAAGTGGACGAGAAAGGCCGTCTCAAGATTCCCGCGGCTTTTCTGGAGAAGCTCAAAGAGCACGGCGATCGCTTCTACGTGACCAGTGAAGAAGGGGACCACGCGCGGATTTACCCGATGAAAGTTTGGGGAGAGATCGAACAGAAACTGGCGAATATCTCCTCCTACAACCGGGCCAAGCAGAAATTCCTGACCCGCACGAATTATTACGGTCAGGTGGTGGAGATCGACGGGCAGGGCAGGGTCCTGATTCCGGCGGTGCTCCGGGAAGCCGCGCAAATGAAGGGTGACGTGGAAGTGATGGGTCAACTGACGTATCTGGAAGTTTGGAACCACGCTCGGTTCATGGACAACATGAACAAGAACCAGATGACGGAAGAGGACCGCAAGACGCTTTCTGACCTGGGCATCTAGATTGAACGCGAAGCACACGCCAGTGCTTGTCGAAGAGACGATCCACTGGCTGGCGATAAAGCCCGGCGGACTCTACGTAGACGCGACCGTGGGGCTTGGGGGACACGCGATCGAAATCGTCCGGCGACTGGGGGCCGGGGGGCAGTTCGTAGGCCTGGATCGCGACGCGGCGGCGCTGGAAATCGCGCGCGGCAGGCTGGCAGAGTTCGGGGACAAGGTGACTTTGGTGCACGCCAACTTCTCACAGATCGGCGAGGTTTTCGCGGAGCGAAGGCTCCCGCCCGCCGACGGCGTGTTGGCGGACCTGGGCGTATCGAGCATGCAACTGGACCTGAGCGAGCGCGGTTTTTCCTTCCGCGAGCGCGGCCCGCTCGACATGCGCATGGACCGCGACATGGAAGAGACAGCGGGAAACATTGTGAACACGGCGGGAGAGAAAACACTCGCCGACCTGCTCTATCAACTCGGGGAAGAGCGGGATTCACGAAGGATCGCCAGGACGATTGTTCGTGCGCGTCCCATACGGGACACCGAACACCTGGCAACGGTTGTGGCAGGGGCCCGAAAAGTAAGGGGAAGGCAGAAGCTGCATCCCGCGACAAAAACGTTTCTGGCGCTGCGGATTGCGGTGAATCGAGAGATGGAGGAACTCGGGCAGTTTCTTTCTAGGGTTCCTGCCACACTATCTCAAGGAGGCCGGTGGGTGATGCTCAGCTATCACTCGCTCGAAGACCGCCCGGTAAAGCAGTGCTTTCAGCGGCTGGCCCGTGAAGGGACGCTGAAGATTCTGACGAAGAAAGTGATTCAAGCCTCGGACGCGGAAATTGCGGCCAATCCGCGAGCCCGCAGCGCGAAGATGCGCGTTGCGGAGAAAATAGACTCCGACCAGCACGGGGAGCCGCAAGGGAAAGCGTGGCTGTAATGACCGAATTCTTTACCGTAAAACAGATCGATAATTCGCGTTTGGTGCGCCCCATGGCGCCAAATCGGATGCGTGAATGCGCGCGCCTGGTATTGCTGGGTGGGGCCATCGCCTTGTGCGCATTCCTATATGCCTGGCAGCATTTCGAGACGATCCAGTTGCGCTACAAACTCGAATCGATGCGCGGCGAGCGTTCCCAAGCCGCAGAATTCAATCAGGAACTCAAACTGGAAGTGGCGGGCCTGCGCGCGCCCGGACGCATCGATGTCATCGCGCGGCGCCAGCTCGGGTTGACCGCGCCTGTGCCCGGCCAAGTGGCTCCGATGGATCTGCCGCCCGGCGCGGTGTTGGCGGAAGCGCGTCCGGCTGGCGCACCGCCGACTCAGCGATAGCGCTTTTCAGGCGGGCTCCGAAAAGAGCCTGCGCCGGTCTAACGGCGGCGTTCCTTCCGGCTTCCTACGGCGTGAAAGTTGAAGTGGAGCTGTCCAGTGACGAACCGCCCGAGCGGGCGTCGTCTGCCGTAGCCCGGTGCCGCGGGCGAAGGCAGAAAGACCTTTTGATCCGGAGTCCCCGGCAAGAATATGGATCTGCGCAGTCCCCGGACCCGATTACTGATAGTGGCTGGCCTGATCGCGATCTGGACCGGGGCCGCGTTGGGGCGCCTGGCCTACCTGCAACTTGTCTGCTACAGCGAATACTATTCACGAGCACAACATCAGCAGCGTTTGATCGTGGAAGTCGGCGCACGGCGCGCGGAGATCTTTGACCGCAACCTGAACCCCCTGGCCATGAGCGTGCCGGTGGATTCCTGCTTTGCGGTTCCCTCGGAGATTGCCGATCCCGGCATGGTCTCGCGTTTAATCGGGAAAGTCCTGGACGTCTCACCCGAAGAAATCGCCACGCGCCTGGCGGGTTCGCATTCCTTCGTCTGGATCGCGCGCAAGCTGCCGCCGGAAAAGGCGGAAAGAATCGCGGCAATGAATCTGCGCGGGATTTATTTCCAGCGCGAAGGAGGGCGCTTCTATCCGAAGCGGCAACTCGGCGCGCACGTTCTCGGTTATGTGGACATTGACGAGAAGGGACTGGGAGGCGTCGAGTATTCGCTGGACGACAACATTCGCAGCAAGCCCGGGAAGATGCTGATTCTCACCGATGCCCATCGCCGCTGGTACGACTCTACGGACAAGGCGCCGGAAACGGGCACGAGCGTTGTTCTCACGCTCGACGAAAAAATCCAATACATCGCGGAGAAGGAACTCGGGCAGGCGATTCACGACACCCAAGCGAAATCGGGCACCGTCATTGTCGAGAACCCGAACACGGGAGAACTCCTGGCCGTCGCCAACTGGCCGACGTTCAATCCGAACGCTGCCAAGGACAGCAATCCCGAATCGCGGATGGACCGGGCCGCGAGCGCGCTCTACGAACCGGGGTCGGTCTTTAAGATCGTGACGCTTTCGGCGGCCATCGATCAGGGCGTTACGAAGGCGGAGGAGCTTGTCGATTGCCAGATGGGTTCGATTTACGTCGCGGGGCATCGCATCCGCGACCACAAAGCTTTTGGATTGCTCACCGTTTCACAAGTATTGGCGAATTCCAGCGACGTCGGCGCGATCAAAGTCGGCCTACGCCTCGGCGCGCCAAAGTTCTATGATTACATACGGTCGTTCGGTTTTGGGCAGCCTACAGGCGTCGATCTGCCTGGGGAGAGCCGCGGAATGCTTCGCCGCCTGGAAAATTGGACGCCCGTTTCAGTGGGATCGGTATCCATGGGGCAGGAAATCGGCGTGACACCTTTGCAGATGATTACGGCGATGTCGGCAATGGCCAACGGCGGGCTCGTCGTGCGGCCGCACGTCGTCCGTGCGCTGCGCCGCGGCACGCAAATGGTCGAACCGCCGCAACAGCAGCCTCGCCGCGTGATCCGCGAGACCACCGCCGCGACCATGCGCCGCATGCTCGAAGGCGTCGTGCTCAATGGCACCGGCAAGCTCGCGCGCCTTGACGGGTATACTTCGGCGGGAAAGACGGGCACCGCGCAGAAATTCGATATCGCGACAGGACACTACTCTCCGCACCAGTTGATCGCTTCCTTCGTTGGCTTCGCGCCGATTAACACGCCTGCCGTGACGATACTGGTGCAGCTGGATTCGCCGATCGGGAGGCATGAAGGGGGACAGGTTGCCGCGCCTACGTTCAAGCGCATCGCGGAGCAGGTGCTTGCGTATTTGGACGTGCCCCGCGATATTGCGGTCCCGAACAGCGTCGTGCAAGCGAATCGCCAGCATCGCGATGACCGGGATCTGGCGGATGTGGCCGATTTCAATCCGGTACAGGTCGACACAGGCGCCCCTGCTATCGAGTACGTTCCGGCGGTGTCTGAACGCTCGCGCGGATCGGCAGCTCCGACCATGGAACTCGCGGAAGGGGAAGGAGTGATCGTTCCGCAACTCCAGGGTAAAACCGTGCGCGAAGTCACCGAACAATGTATGAAACTTGGATTGAGTCCGGTATTGGTTGGTACGGGCGTTGCAGTGGAACAATCTCCGGAGTCCGGAGCCACGATTCGCCGCGGCAGCCGCATCACCGTGCGTTTTGCCCGCGATTCTTCCGTGGTATCCGCGGCGGCCCGGAGGGGAGCCCGTTGAGCGTGAAGGCGATGAGTGCGGTAGAAAACAGCGAAGGAGCAGCGCAAAAGAAACTGGCCAACGCAAGCCGCGATCCAATCCGGCTGGTGAGATTGTTGCGGGGCATCGAGGCGAATGGGGCAACGGAGCACGGCGATCTGGGGGTCGCGGAGATCGCCTACGACAGCCGCAAAGTGAGACCGGGCACGCTGTTTGTCGCCATACACGGGGAGAAAACGGACGGTAACAAGTTTGTGTCCGATGCGATGGCGCGCGGGGCTATTGCAATCTTGAGCGAGCAGGCCAGGCCGGAGCCGATTCCAGCTGAATTTCCGTGGATCAAAGTTCCGGACGCGCGCAAGGCATTGGCTTCGGTGGCGGCGAATTATTTCGGACGTCCCGCCGAAGTGCTGAAGCTTGTCGGGTTGACGGGCACCAACGGTAAGACGACGACGTCCTATCTGGTGGACTCGATTCTTCGAGCCGCGGGATGCGAGGTCGGGTTATTCGGCACGATCGCCTACCGTTTGGTGCGTGAGACGCGCCCGGCGATCCACACGACTCCGGAATCGCTCGACCTGCAGAATTCTCTGGCCGACGTGGTCCGCGCCGGAGGCACCCATGCCGTGCTCGAGGCCAGTTCGCACGCGCTGGCCCTGGACCGTTTGTGGGGATGCCCCTTTGCCGTGGCGATTTTCACGAACCTTACGCGCGACCACCTCGATTACCATAAAAACTTTGACGGTTATTTTGCAGCGAAGCGGCGCCTTTTCGAGGGCACCGGCGCGGCGGCCCCGGCCGCAGGCGTCATCAATCGCGATGATACGTATGGCAAACAGTTGGCGGGTCTCGCGGCGCGGACGCTGACCTACGGTCTTGAACCCGGTGCGGATATTACAACGCGAAACCCGGCTATTTCCATTTCCGGCCTCGAATTCACGGCCGAGACGCCGGTCGGAAAAATTGTGATTCGCTCATCCCTCGTGGGGCGAATCAATGTTTACAATATTCTCGCCGCCATTGGCGCCGGCGTGGCGCTCGATCTCGCCCGGGAAGTTATCACTACGGGAATCGCTCAGCTTTCCTCCGTGCCGGGCCGCTTCGAGCGCATTGATGCGGGCCAGCCATTTCTGGTCGTTATTGATTACGCGCACACAGATGACGCGCTGCGCAATCTGTTGTCCACGGCAAAAGAACTCAATGCTGACGGGCGCATCATCACATTGTTTGGTTGCGGCGGAGACCGGGACCGCACCAAGCGTCCGCTGATGGGAGAGGCGGCGGGCCGCTCAAGCGACGTCGTCGTACTGACTTCGGACAATCCCCGCAGCGAGGACCCACTGCTCATCATCAACGACGCCATCGTCGGCGTGCAGCGCACCAAGGCAAAGGTCCTGGTGGAGCCGGACCGGGAGCGCGCCATCGAAATCGCGCTCGATCAGGCGCGGCCCGGTGACATCGTGCTCCTGGCGGGGAAGGGCCACGAAACTTCGCAAGTGCTGCGCGACCGCACAATCGATTTCGACGATCGCGAAATAGCGCGACGGATGCTTCACCAACGCGGCTACGGGGAATGAATGGTTTCAGCGCTCGGACCAAATGGTGGCCGCTTGCCGCAGACGGGGCTAGTTTTGTGAGTGGGGAGTTGGCCGACAACTTCAGCATCTTCCCACACGATTTGTGGGTCGGACCTTTAGGTCCGACAATGAAGGCAGGTCTAGGGAAGGGCTTTTAAGCCCTGAAGGTTCAGGGGCTAAAGCCCAATTCTCACTACTCATCATTTGTCGGAGCTGAAGCTCCGACCCACAAACCATGCGAGCCGTTTGTTGCAGGCATTCGAGTTTGGGAAACAGGTTCCGGCGCCCGGCATCGAACGTGCTCTTTGTCATGCGTTGGCTCTGCTTGTTTACCCTGAATCTAGAAGGGGAGCCCGCCGGAAAAGGTAAGGGACGCTGATCCAAGGGTAAAACAAGACCAGTGAAGCCCAGCCCCTTGAGGACGCTATGCGGTGGACGGTTGAAGAAGTGGCTCACGCTCTGGGTGTTACGCCGCCCGGAGGTCTTGACGCCCTGGCCCGGCTGGCCGGTGTCTCGATTGATTCTCGGACCGTGGCTCGCGGCGAGCTATTCGTGGCGATACACGGACCGCGTCACGATGGACACAATTTCGTCGTGGGCGCTCTGGATGCCGGGGCGCTGGCGGCGATCGTGGCGCAAGACCGCGTGGCGGGATTTGCGGAACCGGTTCGCTCCAAACTCCTTGCTGTTGGGGACACGCTCGCCGCACTCCAGGGGCTCGCGCAAGCCGTTCGAACGCGATGGGGGCGGCGCCTGGTGGCCGTCACAGGCTCGGCGGGCAAGACCACAACGAAGGAAATTTTGGCGGCGCTGCTGGCCTCGCGGCTCCGCGTACTGAAATCCGAGGGCAATCTGAACAACGAATTCGGTCTGCCGCTGCAGTTGCTGCGTCTCGATGATTCGGATGAAGCGGCCGTGGCCGAGCTCGGGATGTCCCACGCCGGCGAACTGCGGCGACTGGCGGAGATCGCGCGCCCGGACGTGGGCGTGGTCACTCGTGTCGCGCCGGTGCACCTGGAATTTTTCGCGTCCGTGGATGAAATTGCGCTGGCGAAGCGCGAATTGATTGAAGGGTTGGCGGGACGCGACAGCGTAGCGGTTCTGAATGCCGACGACCCCCGCGTGGCGCGTTTCGCCGAGGTGGCGCCCGGACGCGTCGTAACATTCGGCTTTTCGAGTGGCGCGGATTTCCGCGCCGAACGTCTCGACGATCACGGAGCGGACGGCAGCGAATTTGATTTCATAGGGCCCACAGGCCGCGCGCGGCTGACATTGCCTCTCGCCGGTCGCCATAACATTTCCAACGCGCTTGCGGCATTGGCGGCAGCGAGCGTCTGGGGTGTGGGAGCCGGTGAGGCGAAGGAAGTGTTCGCTCGTCTCGAGCCGGCAGGCATGCGTGGGCGCGTGCTGCACTACGACGCGGGCTTTTCCGTGATCAACGATTGCTACAACTCGAATCCTGTTGCGCTTGCGGCGATGATCGAGATCCTCGTACACACGCCTGCCTCGGGACGGCGCATTCTCGCCGCCGGCGAGATGCTTGAACTGGGACGTTCCTCCCGCGAGCTGCACCGCGAGGCAGGATGCGCGGCCGCGGCTACGAGAAGCCTCGACTGGATCATCGGGGTGCAGGGTGACGCCGAAAGCTTTGTCCGCGGCGCCATCGGAGCCGGGCACCCGGCCGAGCGCGCAAAATTTATCGGTTCCTCCACTGAAGCAGCGGGATTCATTGCAGACCTTCTTGCTCCGGGGGACCTGATGCTCGTAAAGGGTTCGCGCGGAGTAAAGATGGAGCGCATCGTCGAAGCGCTCGACGCCCGTTTTGCGCGGTCGAGTGGTGTGCCAGCGGCTTCCGTGGCGCGCGGCGCATTCAAGGAGCGCGGCTGAGATGCTTTTCTACCTTTTCTATCACGTGCTCCAGCGCTATTTCCACGCGCTCAACGTATTTCGTTACATTACGGTGCGCACTGCTCTGGCGAGTATCACCGCGCTGCTGCTGACGCTGGTGCTCGGTCCCTGGGTCATCCGCCAACTGCGCACGTTGCAGATCGGGCAATTCATCCGCGAAGAGGGCCCGAAAAGTCATCACACAAAAGCGGGGACGCCCACCATGGGCGGAGTGTTAATTGTATGCTCGACTGTCATCCCCACGCTGCTCTGGGGAGATCTCGAGAATGAGTACGTGTGGCTCGCCGCCCTCACGATGCTGGTGTTCGGAGCGATCGGGTTTTTCGACGACTACAGCAAGGTGGCGAAGCGGCGGAGTCTGGGCCTTAGCGCCAAGGGCAAATTTTTTTTCCAAATTCTGGCAAGTCTCGGCGTCGCGATCACTTTGGTGATGCTAACCGCGGCGGGCACGTATTCGACGCAGTTGAGCGTTCCCTTCTTGAAGAATTTTCACCCGGAGCTCGTCATCCATTCGTTGCTCAGGCACCCTTACCTGTGGACGGTGGCTTATATCCCGTTCCTGATTTTCGTCGTTTTGGTCATGGTCGGGTCTTCGAATGCGGTGAATCTCACCGACGGCCTCGATGGGCTGGCGATCGGCTGCGTGGTCGTGGCCGCGGGCGCGCTGACGGTTCTTACCTACGTGACCAGCCACGCGCGGTTCTCGGCGTATCTTGACCTGCAGCATCTTCCTCAAGTGGGGGAACTCACGATTTTTTGCGGGGCGCTGGTGGGTTCCGCGCTCGGATTTCTCTGGTATAACGCGCATCCCGCGGAAGTGTTCATGGGAGACGTCGGATCGCTCGCGCTCGGCGGGTCGATCGGAATGGTGGCGGTCGCCATCAAACAGGAAATTCTTTTGTTTTTTGTTGGCGGCGTCTTCGTTCTGGAAGCGCTTTCGGTGATTCTGCAGGTGCTGTCGTTCCGTATGACGGGGAAGCGCATCTTTCGCATGTCGCCGCTGCATCATCACTTCGAGCTGGTTGGATGGAGCGAGTCGAAAATTATCGTGCGATTCTGGATTGCGGCGCTGGTCTTCGCGCTGTTTTCGTTGACGACGCTGAAGCTGAGGTAAAGAGTTGAAACCGGGAATCGAACTCGCGGGCAAGCAGGTGCTGGTAGTCGGGCTGGCGCGTACGGGCATCGCCACGGCGCTCTTCTGTGCCGCGCGGGGCGCGCGCGTCACCGTCACCGAGGAGCGTTCCGAATCGCAAATCACCGAAACCGCTGCGAAGCTGCGCGCTGCGGGCGTCACGCTCGAGCTGGGCGGTCACAAGGCCCGGACCTTTGTCGAGCAGGATTTGATCGTCTCCAGTCCCGGTGTGCCGCCGACGATGCCGGCGCTTGCCTCCGCTCGTGTCATCGGGATACCCGTGTGGAGCGAAATAGAGCTGGCGTGGCGATTCCTGCGGGGCCGCCTAGTGTGCATCACCGGCTCGAACGGCAAGACCACGACGACTTCGCTCATTGGCCACATATTGGAGACCGCCGGGCTGCCCGTTCAGGTTGCCGGAAACATCGGCACGCCGCTGATCTCGCGCGTCGATGTGTCAAGTGACGCCGGCTTCACTGTCGTCGAAGCCAGCAGCTTCCAGCTCGAATCGATTTCCGCTTTTCGTCCTGACGTCGCAGTGCTGCTCAATGTCACTCCGGATCATCTCGACCGCCATGGATCCTTCGAAACATATGGCCGCTCGAAAGCGCGCATATTCGAAAATCAAACAGAAGAAGATGCCGCCGTCCTGAACGCGGACGACGCAGCCGCGCAGCAGTACACGCCCTCGCGCCCGCCGGTTTTCTGGTTCAGCCGGCAGAAACGGGTGGCCACCGGATGCTTCCTCCGGGACGATGAAATTGTCTTCCGGCGCGACGGCACCGAAACAGTGGTCCTGCGCCGCCGTGACATCGGCCTGCGCGGCGATCATAACGTTGAAAATGTTCTTGCCGCCGCCGCGGCCGCGACACTCGCGGGAGTCGAGCCCGCGGCAATTGCCGAAGGCGTGCGGAGCTTTGCAGGCGTGGAGCATCGTATTGAATTTGTCGCCGCAATTTCAGGCGTGGAGTATTTCAACGATTCGAAGGCGACCAACGTCGACGCCACCCTCAAGGCGCTCGATGCCTTCCCGAACAACCTGCTGGTGATCCTCGGCGGCAAGGACAAGGGCAGCGACTACACGATTCTCCGCAAGTCATTACGGCAGCACGCGCGCATGGTGCTGCTGATCGGCGCCGCCGCGGACAAAATTGAATCGCAGCTGGGGGGCGTCGTACCCGTCGAGCGGGCGGGCACGATGTCCCGCGCCGTGAAACTCGCCGAGGAACGCGCGCGTCCTGGCGACACCGTATTGCTGTCGCCCGCTTGCGCGAGCTTCGACCAGTTTGAAAGCTACGAGCACCGCGGACGCGTCTTCAAACAACTCGTCCGCGGTCTTGCTGAAAGAAACGCGGCGGATGAACCCGCCAGAAGGGCCTGACCGTGCCGCGGAATCTTCAAACCGACCGATGGTTGTTCGGATCGACCGTGGCGTTGTGCCTGGTCGGCGCCCTCATGGTGTTCAGCGCCTCGGCGGTCACAGCGCGCGACGAATTCGGCAGCGGCTATCATTTTCTTCTTCACCAGCTTCTCTGGCTGGTGTTGGGCATCGGCGGGATGATGGTGATGATGAATGTGGATTACCGCAAGCTCTGCCGGCCCAAGGTCGTGTTCACGGGATTGTTTGCGGTGCTCGTGCTGCTCGTAGGGGTGTTCTTCCTCGACAAGTCCCACGCGACGCATCGCTGGATTCGCCTGGGCCCGGCCAGCCTGCAGCCCTCCGAACTCGCCAAGCTCGCGGTGATTTTCTACCTCGCGTGGTTCCTTGAGACTAGCCGCCGTCCTGCCGGCTTTGGCATGAACGACTGGAAGCGCACGATCCTGCCCGCGCTGGGACCGGTGCTCGCGTTGATCGCGCTGGTGGTCATCGAACCAGACCTCGGCACGGCGGTGGAGATTTTCATTATTGCCGTGGCGATGCTCTACGTCGCTGGACTCGACGCCAAGTACATTGTGGGGGCTGGACTAGCTTCCCTTCCTATTGTTTACCTGCTGGTCGTCCACGTTTCGTATCGGTACGAGCGCGTGATGGCGTTCTTGAATCCCACAGCGGACCCGCAGGGCCGCGGCTTCCAATTGCTGCAATCGTTGATCGCGGTGGGGTCGGGCGGATTCACCGGCGTAGGCCTGATGGAAAGCAAGCAAAAATTGTTTTATCTGCCGGAGGCGCACACCGACTTCATTTACGCCGTGCTGTGCGAAGAGATGGGTTTCATCGGAGGAGCGCTGGTGCTTGGTCTATTCGCGGTTTACGGCTGGCGCGGGATGCGATCCGCTTTCAAGGCAACAGACGAATTTGGCCGCTTCGCCGCGCTGGGCATCACGGTCATGGTTCTGAGCCAGGCGCTGATCAATCTTGGCGTCGTGCTGGGGATGATGCCGACGAAGGGCATTCCGCTGCCGTTTATCAGTTATGGCGGTTCGAGCCTGCTGGTGATGCTAGTGGCGACCGGCGTGCTCTTGAATATCAGTCAGCAGGCCGAGTAGTGCGTATTTTTAGGAATCATGCGTGTGCTGGAGCCGAAACCGTTTTTATTGAAACGAAGCGCGGGTTTTCCGTGGCGCCGGCGTCTCGCCGGCTCTGATGCGGTTGCTTGAGGGCACAAAAAACCGCTGGCGAGACGCCGGCGCTACGGGAGCGCGCTGGAGACCTTTATCAATAGGGCCGGACGCGCGGCTCGGAGTGCCGTGTGACGGAAGCGGGGCAAAGGAATTTGAAGCTGCTGATCGCGGGAGGCGGAACAGGCGGGCACGTTTTCCCCGCGCTGGCTGTGGCCCGCGAATGGATGACGCGAGGGCAGGAAAGGAAAGTCGTGTTTGTCGGAACCCAACGCGGGATTGAAGCGCGCCTGGTGCCTGAAGCGGGGTTTCCACTTGAGACCATTCGTTCCGCGGGCCTCAAGGGGATTGGCGGGATGAAATTTGCCCGGAACCTCGCGAAGCTCGCTCCTGCGATGTGGGATTCCTTCGCGATCCTGCGTCGCCACAAGTTTGCCGCGGCATTGGGAGTCGGAGGATACGCCGCTGGGCCGGTGATGCTCGCCGCGGTCTTGCGCGGCCTACCGACTGTCGTATTCGAGCCGAACGCTGAGCCGGGATTCACCAACCGTGTGTTGGCAGGCATGGTGACACGCGTCGCTACGGCGTACGAGGCGCCTACAAAGCTCTGGGAGCGCAAGGCGACACTCACTGGGATTCCCGTGCGCCAGGAATTTTTCGCCGTGCCGTCGCGCACTCCCGCCGAACCGTTCCACATCTTGATTACCGGCGGAAGCCAGGGAGCCCTCGTGATCAACCGCACGCTGGTGGACTCCGCGGACTTGCTGGCCACGAACAAGAGTCGCATCTCGATCGTTCACCAGACCGGCGAACGCGACTATAATGCGGTGCGCGTAGCTTATGCGCGCCGTGAAATCAACGCGGAGGTACTGCCCTTCATCGGGAACATGGCAGAGCGGTTTGCCCAGGCTGACTTGATCGTCTGCCGGGCGGGCGCGATTACGGCTGCCGAAGTCGCGGCGGCCGGCCGCGCCGCCATCTTTATCCCGTTCGGGGCCTCCACCGACAGCCATCAGTTGCGCAACGCCCAGGAAATGCAGCGCGTGGGCGCGGCGCGTTTGATCCCGGAGCCCCAGCTCACCGCGGAGCGTCTTACGCGGGAAATCTTTTCGTTGCTCGACCAGCCTCTCGAGTTGCAAGCCATGGCGGCCAATGCCCGCAAGCTGGCAAAGCCGCGCGCCGTGCAGGATATCGTGGACCTGATCGAAGCGGTGGCGCGCCGATGATGGTGACATTTCACAATTTCAAACGCATTCACCTGGTGGGCATCGGCGGAATCGGCATGAGCGGCATTGCCGAAGTGTTACGGACGCTCGGCTATTCGGTTTCCGGGTCGGACGTGAAGACCACTGGCATCACGGACCGCTTGCAGAATATGGGCGCGGAAATTTTCGAGGGCCACAAGGCCGAGCACGTTCACGGCGCGCATGTTGTGGTCGTTTCCTCCGCGGTGCGCCGCGACAATCCGGAAGTCGTCGAGGCGCTTCGCCACAAGATTCCCGTGATCCCGCGCGCGGAAATGCTCGCGGAATTGATGCGCTTGAAATATGGGATCGCGATCGCCGGCGCTCACGGCAAGACGACTACGACATCGATGACGGCTTCGGTACTGGCGGCGGCGGGCCTCGACCCCACGTTTGTTGTGGGCGGCCGCATGAACCACGTCGGCGCGACCGCGCGCCTGGGTCGCGGGGAATACATGGTCGTCGAAGCGGATGAGAGCGACCGCACCTTCCTGCTGCTTGCACCCGTCGTCGCCGTGGTCACCACGATCGATCGCGAGCACCTGGACACCTACAAGTCCCTGACGGAAATTCAGGAAATTTTCACCCAGTTTGTAAACCGCGTGCCGTTCTACGGGGCCGCCGTGCTTTGCCTGGACGATGCCAATGTGCAGGCCATCATCCCGAACGTAAAGCGCCCGGTCATCACATATGGCACTTCAAGCCAGGCCGATCTGGTGATCAGTGAAATCGAACTCAAAGGGCTCGAAAGCACTTTCCGGCTGACCTATCGCGGGGACGACCTCGGCAAATTTCATCTGAATGGCCCTCCGGGAATCCACAATGTACGGAACGCCGCAGCCGCCGCGGCCGTGGCGCTCTACCTGAATGTTCCCTCGGACCTGATTCGCGCCGGGCTCGAGGAGTTTGCGGGCGTGGGGCGGCGTTTCGACGTCAAGGGCGTCATCAACAACATCACACTGATCGATGATTACGGCCATCACCCGGCCGAAATTCGCGCGACACTCGAAGCGGCGCGCGGCTGCAATTTCAGCCGCATCCTCGTGCTCTTCCAGCCGCATCGCTACACGCGCACGAAGTATCTCTGGGACGATTTCTGCAGCGCCTTCAATCAGGCCGACATGGTCGTGTTGATGGACATTTATGCGGCGAGCGAGCCGCCCATCCCGGGGATCACCGGACAAGCGCTGGCGGATGCCATTCGCGCCGCCGGGCACAAGAATGTCGTTTTCCATAGTTCCATGCAAGAGGGGATCGAAGAGTTGTTGAGGGCAGCGCGTCCCGGTGACGCAATTCTGACGATCGGGGCCGGAAATGTGAGCCGCGCGGCGGGTGAGCTGGCGGTTCTTCTGGGCGCGAGGGTTTCTCTGCATCATGCGCATTAGCGATCCCATATTAATCGGAGCATTGGCCGCCTTAGGCGTCGAGCACGAGGCGTGCGTTGCTCTAGCCGATAGGACTTCGCTCGGAATTGGCGGCACATCCGACCTCCTCTTAATTCTCCGGCATCACTCATTGCCTGAGTTGGTGCGCCTGCTGAAACAGAACGGCGTGCCGTACCGCTTCCTCGGCGGCGGAAGCAATGTGCTTCTCCCAGACGGGGAACTGCCCTGGGTAATTCTCCAACTCGAACGCCAGAACCCAGAAGTCCGCATCGAAGGAAATTCGGTGCTCGTGGATTGCGCTGCCGACCTCGGCCGCACGGTCACGACCTGCGCCAAGGCCGACCTCGGAGGAATGGAAGGCCTGATTGGCGTGCCCGGCACCATCGGAGGGGCGCTGCGGATGAATGCAGGAGCTTACGGGACCCAAATTGGGACGTTCGTGCGGGAGGTTCAGGTGTATCGCGCTGCTACGGGTCAAATTGAAACACTGCGCGGCGCCGAAATAAATTTCGAATACCGGCACACTTCTTTTGCGCCCGATGATATTATGCTCACGGTGCTGCTGGAACTTCCCTCCAAACCGTACACCGAAATAATTCAAGGAATTCGCATCTGCAATGAAAAGCGGCGCGCCAGCCAGCCGCTCAACCAGAAAAGCGCGGGCTGTATTTTCAAGAATCCGCCGGGCGGGTCCGCTGGACGCATGATCGATGAGCTGGGCCTCAAAGGACATTCCGTTGGAGATGCCCGCGTCAGCGACCGCCACGCCAATTTTTTTGTAAATGCCGGACACGCTACCGCCGCCGACATGCTCGCGCTGATTGCCGACGTGCGCCGGCGCGTGCGTGAACGTTTCGGCGTCGAACTGGAAGAAGAAGTGATCGTGTGGAAGGAATCATGAGCGCGGAGCCAGACTATCTTCCCGCGGATGCGCTGGCCGAAGACGAGCCAAAATATCTTCGCCGGCAGAAGCCGGTGGAGATCCGCAAGCGCAAATTCAGCCGGAAAACCTGGCCGCTGTATCGCCGCGTCCTGGTGGGTGGAATCGCCGCGATTGTCTCGGGACTGGCGCTCTATCAAGCCGGACATTATTTCTTGTTTTCGCCGAGCGTCATGATCGAGGGCGCGGACCAGATTGAGATCCGGGGCAACCGGTTCGTCCCCCCCGGCGCAATCGCCGAGAAATTCTCGGCGGACATGCACCGCAGCGCCGTTCGCGTCCCGCTCGCGGAACGCCGCAAGGCGCTCGAGTCGCTGCCGTGGGTGGAGCACGCCCATGTGCAACGCGTGCTGCCGAACCGCATCCGCGTCGAAATCACCGAGCGTACGCCGGTCGCATTCCTGCGCGGCGCGAACGAACTCGCGCTGATGGATGTCTACGGCATGATTCTGGAACGGCCGGTCGAGGGAGAATTCCGCTTTCCAGTGGTGAGCGGCGTCGGTGAATCCATGCCCCGCGATGTGCGCGAGCAGCGAATGAGATTATTTGTTCAGTTCATGCGGGAAATCGAGCAGGCGCGGCCCGGCGCCGGCGATCGCGTCAGCGAAGCGGATCTTTCGGACGCCACCGATATTCGCGCGACGCTGACCGGATTGGGGGCGGCCTCGGGCAACGCCTCGCCGATTCTGGTGCACTTTGGCGACTCCGATTTCGCCAATCGCTATCACCTGCTGGCGGAGAATATCGACCAGTGGCGGGTGAGCGCCGGGCGGGTGGAATCCGTGGATTTGCGGTTCGCGAGGCAGGTGGTGGTGAATCCGGAAACAAAAACTGTGGCGGCGCACACACCTCAGAGGGCTCCCGAGCGGGCACAGGCCGCGCGAAGGAAGCGGTAGGCAGTTTTGGGGGAACCCTTTCCGGGCGCGTCCCACCCGGGCCGGAGGGAGAACACGAAGGAGCGGCGGTTTGACCAAAAAGGATAAGTATCTGGTGGCGCTGGATGTGGGAAGCACGAAAACGTGCGCCATCCTCAGCGAAGTGGACGATTCCGGAGCGGCGAAATTCGTCTCGATGGGCGCGGCGGAATCGAAAGGCCTGCGCAAGGGACTCATTGCCAATCTGGGCGCGACGGCGACTTCCATCCGGCGCGCCATCGAAGAAGCCGAAGGCCTTGCCGGCGTGCCCGTGGAGCGCGCCATTGTCGGCGTCGCCGGGAGCCACATCCGGGGCGTCAACAGCCGCGGCGGCGTCACCCTGGGGCACCGCGCGCGTGACATCGACCGTGAGGACATCCGGCGCGCCGTGGACGCCGCGCGCAATATCACGCTGCCCGAGGACCGCGTTATCCTGCACGTGCTTCCACAGGAATTTCTTCTCGATGCGCAAGACAACATTCGCGACCCGATGTCCATGGTGGGCCAGCGCCTCGAAGTCAACGTCCATTTGGTGACCTCATCGGCATCGGCGATGCAGAACCTGGTCACCGCCGTAAATCAAGCGGGCATTGAGGTGGCGGACACGGTGCTCGAGCCGCTGGCTTCGGCGGAGGCTTGCCTCACGCAGGATGAGCGCGAACTGGGCTGCTGCCTCCTCGATATCGGCGGCGGAACAACGGAGCTCGTCGTTTTCGGCAACGGCATGTTGCGGCATGCGGCGGCGATTCCTGTCGGCGGCGACCATTTCACCAACGATCTTGCCGTCGGACTCCGGACGCCGATTCCCGAGGCGGAAAAAATCAAGCGCGAGCACGGGTGCGTTTTCAAGAAACTGGTTCTGGAGGATCACGCCATCGAGATCGCCAGCGTTGGCGATCGCCCGCCGCGCACGGTCTTTACACGGATGTTAAACGAAATCGTCGAGCCGCGGGCGCAAGAATTGCTCTCGCTCGTTCGCGATGAATTGCAGCGCGGCGGTTTTCGCGCGCTGATCCCTGCCGGACTGGTGCTATCCGGCGGCGGGGCACATCTGAAGGGCCTGACGGAGCTGGCCGAGGGCATGTTCAATTTGCCCGTGCGCCTGGCCACGCCGCGGGGCCTCGAAGGCATGCCCGAAGAGCTTTCCCAGCCCGAGTACGCCACAGTCGTCGGTCTGCTGCTTTACGGGGCGCGCGCCCGGCGCCAGGCGCCCCAGCGGCCCGGGAACATTGTGGCCAAGATCAAGAGCATGTTCGCCGGTGGGTAACGCGAAAAACTCCGGCGGGGCAGGACCATTTTTCGGGGGGAGGAATATGATGACGGTAAAAGAGGCGGGAATTCGTATTTCATTCAGCGAAGACAATCAACAGGGCGCGAGGATCAAGGTGATCGGCGTGGGCGGCGGCGGATGCAACGCGGTCAACCGTATGATCCGCGCCAAGGTCGAAGGCGTGGAGTTCATTGCAACGAACACGGATTTGCAGGCGCTCAAACTCTCGCAGGCGCCCGTCAAGTTGCAAATTGGCGCGAAGCTCACCAAAGGGCTCGGGGCGGGCGCGAATCCCGAGGTGGGCCGCAAGGCGGCGCTCGAAGACACCGACAAAATCATCGAAGCGCTCGAAGGCTCGGACATGATTTTTCTCACCACCGGCCTCGGCGGCGGCACTGGCAGCGGAGCCGCTCCCGTCGTCGCGTCGCTGGCGAGCGAGCTCGGCGCGCTCACGGTCGCCGTCGTCACCAAACCGTTCACGTTCGAAGGCAAGCGCCGCCAGCAGCAAGCCGAGCAGGCGCTCTCCGAGCTGGTCGGCTGCGTCGACACCGTGATCGTCATCCCCAACGAGCGGCTGATGGAAACGGTCGAAACCGGAACGAGCTTCTTTGAAGCATTCCGCATCGCCGACGATATTCTGCGGCAGGCCGTGCAGGGTATCAGCGACATTATTACCATTCCAGGTATCATCAATCGCGACTTCGCCGACGTGAGGACCATCATGCAGGGGCAGGGGTACGCCGTCATGGGCACCGCCGTCGCCACCGGTTCCAATCGCGCCGTCGATGCCGCCAATCGCGCCATCAACAGCCCGCTGCTCGAGGACAATTCGATCCAGGGCGCGCAGGGCATTCTCATTAACATCTGCGGATCTTCCAGCCTCACGCTCCACGAAGTACACGAGGCTTCTTCGGTCATCCAGAAGGCCGCGCACGAAAATGCCAACATTATTTTCGGCGCCGTGATGGACGATGCCATGAAAGAACAGGTGAAGATCACCGTCATTGCCGCGGGATTCCGCGAGGCGGCGCGCAGGCAGCCGCATCAGAAGCCCGCCTACCTCCCCAAGACGTGGAAGGCTGGTCGCGACGAACAGATCATCGAGCCGCAAGACGCCACACAAGAAGCACCGCAGCGTCCCGCCGTCAACGAAGTGATTCACCAGGAGAATACTGCTACCGCGGATGA
>WNFE01000922.1_pt1 | contig 21090 bp, 17 predicted proteins | sample 5400451 | NCBI WGS metagenome assembly WNFE01 (sample SAMN13153344, study PRJNA577476) | soil metagenome | isolation source: 200 cm saprolite under Douglas fir tree site 2 hole 2 | place: USA:California | collected 2015-04-18
GACACCGCAACAGCCGTTTGCCGCGCGCGCCGCGCATGCGCCGGCGATTGCCGTACACCGGAGCCTGCGCCTCCGGCGTCGTCGTCCAATCCCGTCGGCCGCGATCGGGCTCGGCGATGTAGGACCGCACCGCGACCGCGTCGAGGTCGATCAGCGTCTGGTTGCTGTGATAGCCCTTGTCGGCGACGATCTCGGTCAGCGCCGCCGGCGTGGGGCTCGCCGCGTGCGCGGCCTCGATTTGTTCCGCGGCGGCGCGAGCGGTGTCGACGAGACTCGTCGTGTCCCCGACGTCGGCCCCGTGCAGCGTCACGGCGACGAGCGCGCCGCTGTCCAGATCGACGGCGTGCTCGGCCTTGTGCGCGAGGTGCGTGCGCCCGTCCTTCATCTTCGTGATCTTGGCGTCCGGATCCGACGGGTTCTCCCAGTCCTTGTTCGACGTCCGCTTCTTCCGACGCCGGTCGAGGCGCGCCAGGGCCTCGCGGGTCGGCGTCTTGATGCCCGACTCGGCCGCGAGCCGCGTCAGGAATTCCTGGTAACTCTCGCCGGTGTCGCGCCGCACGATGCTGCGCATCGCGGCGTTCGCCTCCAGCGTCGTCGCGTCGATCGCGACGGTCCGCCCCTGGAGCAGCCCGGCCGCGGCGAGGCGCTCCTGCACCCAGGTGAAGACGGCGCGATGCGTCTCCACGTCGATCAACCGCCGCGTGCGCGAGATCGTGGAATGATCCGGGGCTGCCGCGTCAAGGCCGAGGCCCACGAAGTTGCGAATCGCGAGCGAATCTGCCGCGCGCCAGGCGATGCCGCGCTCGGAGTCGAGCCCTTCGAAGTAGCCGAGCAGCAGCAACCGGAAGTACCGCCCCGGGGGCAACCCGGGGCGCCCCATCACCGGCGCGTAAAACGCCTGACACTGCTCCTCGGCGAACCGGTCGAAGCCAGCTTCGTCGAGGATTGCGTTCAGCCGTACGTAGAACGGATGACCCGGAGAGACCGGGAGATCGGTGGTCGGGATCCAGATCGGGGCTTGCTGACTCTTGCGTTTGCCCATCGCCATGGCCCGCAGTTTACGTTCTCACCCGCGCTTCTGACGATGGATCTCTCATCAACTTTCACCACGGGCTGTTAGCCCCGTTGGTTCCACATTTCTGGTTCCTTGGTTCCGCGAGTTGTCCACAGGGCGCTCCGTCTTGACCATCTCGTCGCGGACGAAGCCGGGTGCCAGGTGGGCGTACCGCATCGTCATCTCCAACGTCTGGTGCCCGAGGATTTTCTGAAGCACCTCGATCTTCCCGCCCCGCATCACGAACCACGAGGCGAAGTGGTGGCGGCAGTCGTGGAAGTGCAGATCCTCGATCTTCGCTTCCTCAACTGCCTTGTCGAACCCGGTCCTCAGTCTCGGGTTAGGCCAGACATGGCCGGTACGCGGGCCGGGGAGGCCTGTAATCACGTTGTAGACTGCCTGCCGCATTGGGACTTCACGGCGCTTCCCGCTCTTGGTGATTTCCAACCGGATCACCCCACGGCTCAGGTCCACGCGCTCCCAGGTGAGCGCGAGCAGTTCGCCCTTGCGGAGCCCGGATTCCAGCGCAACCGTGACGATTGGCAACAGGTAAGGGTTCCTCGACTTCTCACACGCGTTCAGCAGCCGGGCCTCCTCGTCCGGCTCCAACCAGCGGATGCGGCCCTCGGGCTCCTTCAGGAGTCGAATCTTCGGGACGGACGGGATCACGCCCCACTCGTCGTGTGCGAGCCGCAACAGACACCGGAGGATGGACAAAGGCCGGTTGATCGAGGCCGCAGCGAGCGGCCCGCCCCGCTTCGACTTGGCAGCCAGCTTCTTGTCCCGCCACGCCGAGATGCGCGCCGCCGTGAGCGCTCGGAGCTTTGTGCTCTCCCCGAACGCCGTGAGTAGATGCGCGGCGTGTTGCCGGTCCTTGTCCAGAGACCGCTTACGCGTCTTGGCCTCGTAGTACCGCTCGAACGCCTGCGCCAAGGTCATGTTGGTGTCCGCGTCCGGCACAACGCCGCTTTCCAGTTGCTTGACGAGGTTGGTGGCACCTCGGTGTCAAGTGTTGCCACGGGCGATCGCCCGCGAGAGCGCGTCAGGACGGTCAAATCCGAAGATGGCAGTCTGGCAGGACGGGTTGAATGCGGGTACTACGCAGCAGAGGCGATGATCATTTCTGTCGCCTTTGATAGGCCGCAACAATCTTGTCGTAGTCGTAGACCATGCCGCGAGGATAGGCGGAGAAGAAGGCGTGCAACGACAGGTCCATCGTCATCCGTCGCTCGTCCTTTGACGCATCCTCGCGCCGTTTCAGCACCTCATAAGTATTGCTCAACCAGGCGAATAGGTCGGCGGCCTGGATGCCGCGCTCAGTCCAATCGGTCGGCAGAATGTCCTTGATCTGTCGAGACCAATCACGATCCAATAATTTTCGCCGTTGTCGCCGTACGTCTTCGATCTGTGCCCTGAACGGCTCGCCTCGATCAAAGTAGATGATGGCCGGTATATCGTCCTCGGTCGGGAAGACGAGATTCCCAATGCAGCCGTCAACGCACAGCGCCTCCGCTGGCATCATTAAGGGGAACTCTGCCCTCGCGCGCCGGTAGTCCTCCAAGAGAACGGTCGAGCGGTATGACACCGTCGGGGATTCTCGAAAATCGAAGATAGTGTCGAGCAGCTTATAGGCGGCCTCATAAAACGCAGTGTCGGTCAATAAACTTGCGCATAGTGCTGGTGCGCCACAGGCTGAGCCCTAGGCCATGCAGGGCCTCGTCCCAGGCTCGCCCAAAGTCCGGCCAGACCTTCTCCGGCGCCGAGAGCCCAGCAAGTGTCACGGCCCGGTGTTGGGGCTCATTCCGACCGCTTCCGTCGAAGAAGCCCCTCAGGGCCACGTGCTGTCTCTGCTCATTGGGTCACTTCCTTTAGCCGATCAAGCGTGATCATCGGGAGCCCGTCTTCGGCCCGCGCGGGTCGATAGTGTCGGGGAGGCATTGCCAACTCTGGACTAGCATCGGGGCCTCGTTTGATGGGCGCGGCGGTTTGCCATGCCAAGTGAAGACCACGCCACCCTCGGGATTGGCCGTATGGTTGGGAAGGCTACCCTGTTTGGTGACAACTTGAGAGAGCGCCCGCTCACACTCTCGCTGTGTGCGCACAGCGGCAGACGGGGTCGTTTCAGCCTCTTGGAAGTTCCAGCCTGCACTCGTTGAAACCCACAGCACCCACGCGCACTCGGCGTAGGCCGTCGCAGCCGAGGTGAGCAGGCAGAACGCAGCGAGCAGTGAGGCCCTTCGTGCGAGCCGGATCATGCGTACCCTCCTCAGGCGAAGCATAGCCGCAAAATGAGCGAGGGACTCGGATGGCTCGTGCTGCACGCTAGAAGTTGTAGGTGTCGGCAATCATGAGCAAGACGGCGCTACCAGTTCAGCGCGATAGAGCAGGGATGCATTCTTGTCTGGAATCAATCGGAAGGTGCGCTCGTGGAATACGTCGGTGCCGAGAAAGATCACGCGCACACAGAACGACGCGGGAATGATATCGCCCTTAGCCGAGTGAATTTTGAGGTGGCGTAGGTAACTGCTGTTGCCAACCATCAGCACATCCGCTTTTTGATCTACCAAGACAATCCCCATCTTTCCTTGTTCTCGCCGGGATAAGTGAATCACGCCCAACTTTAGCGGCATGATTGCATCGTGTGTTTGCTCTCCGCCCTTCAGCCACGCGAGAGACGCTTCAGCGATCCCGAGACCGCCGCCTTCGTTCCAAACAGAAAGACGGAATACACGATGCTCGTTGTCGGGCTCTAAAGCCGATGCAACTCTGAGCGCTGGACCATCGACGCCGCCGAACATCCGCCGGACGGCGGCGGGTGCCAGCGCAAGCGGTGACAGGACAAGCAGCGCGGTCAAGATACACGCACCAGCAATTTGGATTCTCCTCCACCGCTTCTGCCGGGGTGTTTTGGCCTGCTTTTTAACGGTGAGAACGAGGCAGATGATGCCGGAGATTACGAAAACCAGCTCGCCAAGGAGAATCGGGATCGTTTCCCGAAAGCCCACTAGCGTGATGCCCAAGGCGGCAACTGCAAGAGCGCCACTGAGCCACCATCCGGCGTTTTGTGGCCACAATCTAGGCATCGCGCCTCCTTCCGTGAAGATAAGCGAAACGGGCCGGGAGAACATCCCCGGCCCGTCACGTCGAGCGGCAGCGAGCGGTGATATGCTCGCCCGGACCGATGTCTTATCCATGCGTCATCTGGCGAGGCTGTCGATGAAGACGTAGTTGTGTCAGCGAGGGACGTGGCAGGAGAAGGTGAAATGGCGCTGGTGCAGCCGAGGTATCGACGTAGGGCGCTGAAAGCGAGGAGCGCACGCTGAGAGGGCGCTTCGTCGCGGAACTCAAGAAAAAGGCCGCTGAGGCTGCCGCGAACGCAGTCGTCCGTCTGATCGGCTGGGTGTTGGTTTCATTCGTTGTGCCATATCTCGTGGCGCTCGTTCCAGCCTTTCGAGGCTACATGTCGGACAGTGTTTTCGTTCCTCGGTGGGTCATTCTTTCTGTGGTCCTCGGTGTAATTGGGAGCGGCGTCCTGGTCGCGCTGCAAATCAAAGTGAAGCTGCAGGAAGCCGCCGCATTGAGGGCAGAAATCCAACGCCGCGACCAACGGGCGGCGACGTTCCGATGGGGCGGAGTCGAGTGGCCGCTGACATTGAACTTCTGGGGCATCGTGCTCCACACGAGCGCCGGGCACTTTGAAAGGGGGGAAGCCGACGCCTCGTTGTTGCACGCGAGCATCGGCGATCCACTCTGCCCGAGATGCCACTACGAGGTGTGGCCTTGTGCGATTCAAGGAAAGTGTGGAAATTGTCAGACTACGTTTCAGTTAGGTCTCTCAGGACTGGAAACCGTGTCGGATGGCGTTAGATTTCGCTTGAAGCTGGATGTGTACCGAGTGGCGCGAGCGCAGTACTGGCAAAATCAGACAGGTGGGCCTAACCGTTGAGGGACGACATTGGAGGAGGATTTGACCATGCGGGAACTTGCGGGAGGGGCGCGATAGTCGGTGGTGGGCGTGGGATCGTGTCCACGAGCGACCGGACGGACCGAGTATGACGCTAGAAGAGGCGGGTCTGGCCGTGGAGGAACGGAACGCGGAGATGAAGTGAAAATGACGAGCTGGGGAAGAACGCCTTGCTCCGCTTCACCACGTTGGGGGCTTTTCGAAAGTTCCTGTTGCGTCTGTTAGAGCCTTCGGAAACTGACTGGCCATCAGAGCCCCGGCCCTGATTTGCTTCACGAAGTCCGCTAGTCCCCCAAGCGTGACACTCGGGCGTCCGCGACAGGGCTGAGTGATTCCGATGGTGACTCCGAACTCGGTTTTGACGACTCGAATAGGCTCTGCAAGGTCTGAGTCGTTAGAAATGATCAGGGCGATCTCGGCTTCGTGCTTGAAGGCGTCGAGCAAAAGGTAGGTAGCGAGGTTGACATCTGAGCCTTTCTCATCGGTGCGGATCACCTGAGCGAATTTCGGGCCGGTCGGTGACGGGTTAACAAGGGGCATCGTTACGTTGTTGGACAAGAAGTGCCCGTAGGTAATGCTCAGGTTTGGGATGGTTGCCAGTGCGCGGAGAAAAATCTGCTGTCTGGTTGGTGCGTCAGGATCGTTTGGCAAGGCCCGCATTCGGGCCGTGAAGTACCGAATCCGGTTCACCTGTGTCCCGGCTGGCAAGAGGAGTGCCGCCAGCCGCGACACGTTCAGCCACTTGTACGGGGTGTCCTTCAGGCAGCGGTAGTAGAGGTTGAAGCCGTCGATGTAGACGTTCGCAGTGGGCACCAGAAACGCTGAGGCCGCCTTAAGGCAGGTACCGGAAGACTAACCGGCGTCCGCCATGGCGGCCTCGCACCCTACTCCCGAAGGAATAGGGGGGGTAATCGTCAAAGACATCCTATCCCACCTCCGAAGCCCTCGCAAGCCTTGCCTAGAATAGCGTACCTCTCGCCAAGAGGGCCAAAGACCTGCACTAAACGTCTGGTTCCAAACCTGGTTCCTGCCCAGGCAGCCTAGGCGGATTTGGAGCGGTGTCCTCAGGGGCGTGACCACCAATTTGTCGGCGGTTTAGGTCGGTTGAGGCGGCCGGGTTACCCTGGGAGCGATGCCAAGGAAACTATTGCAATCCTATGCCTTTTTCCTTGACGCCCCTCTTTCCGAAAAGAGACAATGCGTTAATTTCAATAGGTGTCGCCGGCCATCGAATGAAGCACGGTAGTCTTCGCAGGTCGCTCAGCCTGCTCCTCGTGGTGTCCCTGCTGGCGCCCGGCCTGGGATCCGCTCAGCCGCCGGCCGGTGCCCAGCCGCCGCAACCACCGGGGGACGCGACGCGTGCCCCCCAGCCCCCGGGGCCGTCCCCGGTACGCGGCACGATGCCCGGGCCGGATTATCGGCTGGGTCCGGGGGACGTGCTGGACGTGCAGATCGCGGGCCGCCTCGAGGTGATCCGGCAGCAGGCCGTCGTCGATCTCGAGGGCGCGATCAACGTGCCTCCCCTGGGGGCTGTTCCCCTCGCAGGTCTGACGTTGCGCGAAGCCCATCGGCGCGTCGCGCAGCGTGCGCGCGAGGTATTCCGGTTCGCCGAGGCAACGATCACGGTCATGACCCCGCGGACGTTCGAGATCGTCGTGTCGGGCGAGGTCGAACGTCCCGGGATGCTCCAGGCCACGGCGCTGCGCCGCGTGCACGACGTCATCCTCGACTCGGGAGGGATCACGGCGCGTGGGAGCACTCGGCGTGTTCTCGTGACGCGCAAGGGCATCGAGAGCGAAATCGATCTGCTCGCGTTCCAGCTTCGCGGCGACGTGACCCAGAATCCGTTGATGGAAGAGGGTCTCAAAATCCACGTCCCCGCGCGAGCCGGCTCCGTCACGCTCACGGGCGCGGTGCGCCGGCCCGGGGAGTACGAGCTCGGCGCGACGCCTTCGCTGCGCGCGCTCCTGGAGCTGGTGGGCGGCGTGAGCCAGTGGGCGGCCGACGGCGAAGCGCGGCTGACGCGCGTCGGCGCCGATGGCCGCAAGGAGACGTTCCCGCTCGAGATGCGCTCGGCGCTCAAGCCTCCCGCGGACGTCACCCTCCAGCCGGGAGACGCGATCTTCGTGCCGCCGATCTCCGTACTCCAGGACCTCGTCGAGGTTCGCGGGGCGTTCAACGGAACGCCCGAGAGCACCAAGGCGACGGTCGCCGGCAAGGCGACGATCCTCCAGCGCGTCGAGCTGGCGCAGGGCGAGCGGGTTCGCGACGTCGTGGTCAAGGTGGGCGGCGCGGCGGCGTACGCCGACCTGCGTCTGGCGCTGGTCGAGCGCAACGGCGTCACCGGGCCGCGGCAGCGGATCCCGATCGATCTCCATCGGCTGCTCGTCGAGAAGGACGAGGCGCCCAACATCACGCTCCAGAACGGCGACGTCGTCGTCCTGCCGGTCGTCGAGGACCGGGTGTTCGTCCTCGGCGAGGTCAAGACGCCGGGCGCCCACGACTTCCGGCCGGACCTGACCCCGCGCGAGTACGTCGCGCTGGCCGGCGGGGCCACGAATCGGGCGAGGCTCGACAACTCCGTGGTGACCTTCCGAAACGGAAGGACCTACGCGATGGCCGACGCGCCACCGCTCGAGCCCGGGGCCGTCGTGACGGTGCCCGAGGTCGCGCTCAAGTGGTGGCAGGACTACCTCACGATCCTGAACGCAATCGCGACGCTGGCCACCGCCTACACCGGCCTCTACTTCATCTTCCGAGGCCAGGCCAACTGACCGATGTACGAAGCGTACTGGGAGCTCAGCGAACCGCCGTTCGACAACTCGCCGAACCCGAAGTTCTTCTACCTGTCGCCCGAGCACGAGGAGGCGCTGGTGCGCCTCGTCTACACGGTGCGGCACCGCAAGGGCTGCGGGATGCTCACGGGAGAGTACGGCTGCGGGAAGACCACGCTATCGCGCGCCCTCATCCAGCGTCTCGAGGCCGAGCGCTACGAGATCGGTCTCCTGACCAACCCGTGCTGGAACGCCGTCGACTTCCTGCGCGAGGTGCTCTACCAGCTCGGCGTCGAGACCCAGGAGACGCGCAGGCCGGAGCTGCTGCACGTGCTGAACGACCTGTTCTTCCGGAACTTCCAGGCGGGCCGGGACACCGTGGTCATCGTCGACGAAGCGCAGCTCATCGAGGACGACGCGGTCTTCGAGGAGCTGCGACTGCTCATGAACTTCCAGACCGACGAGCGATTCCTGGTGACCCTCCTGCTCATCGGCTCGCCGGAGCTCGCCGTGAAGGTCCGGCGGCTCAAGCACCTGGATCAGCGGATCACCCTCCGGTACCACCTCAATACCCTCGACTACACGCACACGGCGAACTACATCGGCCACCGGCTGCGGATGGCCGGTCAGCCCAACCAGCTCTTCACCGAGGAGGCGATCAAGCTCGTCTTCGACTTCACGCGAGGGACGCCGCGTGAGATCAACAACCTGTGCGACGTCGCCCTGCTGGTCGGGTACTCGAAGCGCGTGAAGGAGATCGGCGAGAAGATCATCGCCGAGGTGATCAAGGACATGGTCGGGGTCTCCTGATGGTGCGCATGAGCGACATCGTGCGCGGTATCGTCCGCGAGAAGGCGGCGGACGAGGTCAAGGGATCGGCGGCGCCCGAAGCGCCGCCAGCGCCGCCGCGGACGCGCCCGGTTGCGGAGGGGCCCGCGCCCCCGCCGCGGGTCGAGACGCCGCCCGCCGTCGAACCGGCGGCGAGCCTCGACGCGTTGCCGCTCGAGGTGACGGTGCCGGAGACACTCGCCGAGAGCGCGGAACCGCTCTTCGCCGAGCTCCAGCTTTTCCTGGCGCGCGTCCGCGAGATCATCCGCACCGGCGACGCGTTCCCGTGGTCGGAGCTGGAGCACCTCATCGAGCGCTGCGTGGTGTCGCTGGAGCGGTCGAGTGAGCTCTTCTGGGTGGCCAACAATACCATCGCGCTCGCCGGCGTCGATTACCTGGCCTTCCACCAGGCGCGCGTCGCGGCGCTCGCGATCGCCATCGCCGCGAGTGTGGGGTACGATCGGCCGCGGCGGGTGCAGCTCGGCATGGCCGGCTGCCTGATCGACGTCGGGCTCTGGCAGCTGCCCGAGGGCCTATCGCGGCGGCTCGACGCGCTGTCCCCGGAGGAGCAGGCGCTCTACCGCTCGCACCCGCGGTTGTCGGTCGAGTGGATCCGCCGCTGGTCCCCTCCGCACGAGGAGCTCGTCGAGGCGGTGCTCCAGCATCACGAGCGCGAACAGGGACAGGGTTTCCCGCAGGGCCTCCACGGGACCACCGTGAACCAGGACGCCAAGATCCTGGGCCTGGTCGACACCTACACGGCGCTCACGATGCCGCCGCCGCCGCGGCCGCGTCTCAGACCGCACGAGGCGATCCGCGAGATCGTGCGCACCAAGCACGAGTCCTTTCCATCCTCCCTGGTCAAGGCGCTTCTCTCGGAGATCTCCGTCTTCCCACCGGGCACCCTCGTCCGCCTGAACACCGGCGAGGTCGGCCGCGTGACCGCGGTGAACCGCAACCATCCGTTGCGTCCGCGCGTCGAGATCGTCGCCGACGGCAAGGGCCAGCGCCTGCCGTCGCCGAAGACGACGGACCTCTCCGAAGCGCCGTTCCTCTACATCACGGGCGCCGTCGCGGAGGGCGGGCGGTGAGAGCCCTCACGCGCCGGGCGGTCGCCGACGCGGGCGAGCTCGCGCGCGTGGCGGCGGAATGCGCCTCCCAGCTCGAGCCCGGGCTCGTGCCCGTGCAGAGGCCCTTCGCCGCCGGCGAGGTCACGGTCGATCTCGCGTGCGCGGACGCGAGCGGTCGTCTCGTGCTGGTCGTGTGCGACGTCGTCGCCGGGCCCGAGACCGTGCTGCGCGCCGTCAAGGCCGTTGCGTGGTGGGGGGAGCACGCCGCGCTCCGCCCAAGCGTGTTTCCCGACGCCGCGCTCGATCGGGACGCGGCGCCTCGCGCGCTGATCGTGGCGTCGCGGTTCAGCGAGGGCTTCCGCTGATGGCGCAGTACGAGATGAACCTCCGCGACTACTGGCTGATCGTGCACCGTCGGCGCGTGATCATCATCATGTCGACGGTGCTCGTCGCCCTCTTGAGCCTCGGGTTCGCCCGGCAGAAGGTGCCCGTCTACCAGGCGACCGCCGCCGTCAAGTTCGAGCAGTCGACCCAGCTGTCGGGGCTCCTCGTGGAGGTGCTCTCATACTCGAGCGCCGACTCGATCGAAACGCAGGTCACGCTCATCAAGAGCTACCCGACCCTCGAGGAGGTCGCGAAGCGACTGGGGCGCCTCCCGGAGACGACCTCGGGCGGGGCCGTGCGCGAGTCGAAGAGCTACTGGGCGGTGCTGGACTCGATCAGCAGCAAGCTGAAGGTCGCCCGGGTGCCGAACACGAGCATCCTCGAGGTCACGGCGACCTCGACGAACCCGCGGGAGGCCCGGGACCTCGCCAACGCCACCGTGGAGGCGTACCGCGACCATAACAAGGCGATGCGAAACGCGCGCGTCACCGAGGCTCGGCGATTCATCGAGAACCAGCTCAAGGATGTCGAGACGCGCGGCCGGCGCACCGAGGCGGAGATCTGGGCGTTCCGGGAAGCCAACCGGATCATCGCACCCGGCGCCGAGTCCTCGGTGCTGCTCTCGCTCTTCACCCAGGTCCGGGGGGACATCGAGAAGGCCCGCCAGCAGCGGATCGAGCTCGAAGCGATCCAGCAGCGTTTCACGCGGCTCGACCCGACGAGCGGCGCCGAGCGGATCTTCGTCGAGACCTCGAACCCGGCGATGCAGAGGCTGCAGGCCACCTACTCGGAGCTCCTCCTCGAGCGAAACAACCTCGCGCTCGAGGTCACCGAGAAACATCCCCGTCTCCAGGCGCTCGACGACCGGATGCGCGAGGTCCGCATGGAAATGCGGCGCGAGGTGGCCGCGCAGATCGCGATGCTACGCAACCGCGAGGAGCTCCTGAACCGACAGATCGGCGAGCTGCAACAAAAGAACCGGGAGCTTCCCTCCCTCGAGCTCTCCCTGCAGCGGCTCCAGCGCGAGGCCAAGACCAACGACGACCTGCTCGCGCTCCTGAAGACGAAGCACCAGGAGGCGCTGATCAAGGAGGCCGAGCAGATCGAGGAGGTGTCCATCGTCCGGCCGGCCACGGAGCCGGACGCGCCCCTGGGCGGTCAGACGATGAACACGATCCTGGTCGGCGCGGTGCTGGGGCTGTCGCTGGGTCTCGTGCTCGCGTTCGTGCGGGAGACCCTCGACACCTCGATCGGCACCATCGAAGACGTCGAGGCGTACCTGGGCGTTCCGGTGCTGGGCGTGGTGCCGCACATCGACTCGCGCGAGACCGTGCAGCGGATCCTCGAGCGCCGGCCGGAGCTCGCTCAGATCGATCCCGAGGCGCTGTTGAGCCACTCGCTGCTCATCACGCACTTCGATCCGAAGTCGCCGGTCGCCGAGGCGTACCGCACCCTCCGCACCAACATCCAGTTCGCGCGCATGGAGCGGTCCGGAAAGGTCATCGTCGTGTCGAGCCCGACCCTTCAGGAGGGCAAGACCACGACGATCGTGAACCTGGCGCTCACGATGGCCCAGAGCGGCCAGAAGACGCTGCTCATCGGCGCGAACATGCGGCGTCCGAGCATCCACCGGTTCTTCGGGATCGAGCGGGAGCCGGGCCTGTCGAACATCCTCGTCGGGAGCGCGCAGTGGCAGGACTGCATCCGGACGGTCGCGGACATCCTGATGGGGCGGTTCGAGATGGAAGACGTGATGGCGGCCCCCGGCCTCGACAACCTGCACATCATCGAGGCGGGCCCGGTCCCGGCCAACCCGTCGGAGCTCCTGTCGACGCCGGCCATGACAGGGTTCCTGCACTCGGTGCGCGACGTGTACGACGTGGTGCTGATCGACACACCGCCGATCCTGCCGGTCACCGACTCGGCGATCGTCGCCTCGCAGAGCGACGGCGTGGTCCTCGTCTACCAGGCCGGCAAGGTGGGCCGGCTCGTTCTCAAGCGGGCGAAGGTCCACGTCGAGAACGTCGGGGGCAAGGTCTGGGGTGTCGTCCTGAACGACGTGAAGACGGAGATCGCGGGCTACGCCTACACGCAGTACTACACGCACTACTACGGCGAGGAGACGGTCGTCGACCGCCGCAAGGAGCGTCTGCAACGGGTGGGCGGGTTCCTACGCCGTCTCATCCACCGCGGGGGCCCCGGCGATGCAGGGCTCGCTTCCGTCGACGGCGTAACGGCCACCAGTGCGTCTTTCACGAGCGCACCGGCGCCCGAGAGGGACGCGCTCGACGTGCCCGTGCGCCACGCGAGGCCGTCCAGAGGCCTCTGGATAGCCGTGATCGTCGTCGCGTTGCTCGCCGCCCTCGGCGGCCTCGCCGGCTGGCGCATGGGCTGGTTGGGCAGCGGACTCCGACCGAAGGAGCTCCTCCGTCAGCGCTTGGAGGCGCCGCCCACGTCGCCGGCTGTGCCCGCTCCGCCTCGAGCCGTCACGCCGCTCGTTCCGCTTGAGTCTCGGTCGCCGGAAGCGTCCGCACCGCTCGTGGGGCCGACGGTCGTCGCGGGGGCGCCGGCACCGGTCGAGCGGTCCGCGCCCGTCGCGACTCCGACGCCCGCAAAGCCCGAGCCGGCCGCTCCGGCCGGGGGCGGCCCGGCCGGGGCCCGCTTCGCCGTCGAGTTCGGACCGTTTGTGACCGCCCCGGAGGCGGAGCGCATCGAGCGGCAACTGAACGGGGCCGGCTATCAGACGGTGCGCTTCCGCCAGCAGACGGGAGGCGCGCTCTACGCCGTGCTGATCGAGAAGATCCCGAGCGCACGCGACGCCCAGGTGCTCGTCACCACCCTACGGGAGCAAGGATTCGGCGACGCGTTCGTGGTCGGGGAGCGAGAGCCGCTGAGCGTGCAGGTAGGTCTGCCGCTTCCGCTTCGTGGAGCCGTGCAGACGGCCGAGCGCCTGCGCACGAGCGGCCACCAGGTGCGAGTCGCCAGCCAGCCGGGCGAGGCGGTGACGTTCGCCATCCGTCACGGCAACTTCGCCACGTCCCGGGAAGCGGAGGCGAAGAGTCAGGAGCTGCTACGTCTCGGCCTGGGGAACCAGGTCGTGCGCGTGAAGTAGGCGCTCGTGGATTCGGCCTTCGTCCTGGCCGCCGCCCTGGCCGTGTTCCTCGTCGTGTTCGTCAAGACGGAGTTCGGTCTCTACCTCGTGATCTTCTCCATGCTGCTCTCGCCCCAGTTCGGCTCGGGCGGGGGCGCGATCGCCGAGGGCCGCCGGATCGTCGTTCGTGGCGAGGACATCCTCCTGCTGGTCGTCGCGCTGAGCTGGCTCGCCAAGACCGCCGTGAACAAGGAGCTGGGGCTCGCCGTGAAGACCCCGCTCAACCGGCCGATCCTCGCGTACGTGGTCGCGACCGTGCTCGCGACCCTGATCGGGTACGCGACGGGAACGGTCGCCGGCGTGGGCGGATTCTTCTACGTCCTCAAGTACGTCGAGTACTTCGTCGTCTACTACATGGTCGTGAACAACCTGGTCGACCGCCGGCAGGCCTGGCGCCTCGTCACGGCGGCGTTCCTGACGGCCGTCATCGTCAGCCTGATCGGGATGACCCAGATCCCGAGCGGGCAACGAGTGTCGGCGCCGTTCGAGGGAAAGGACGGCGAGCCCAACACATTCGGCGGCTACCTCCTGCTGCTCATCGCCGTGGCGGGAGGCATCGCGCTCGAGACGGCGCGCCTGCGCACCCGGGCGCTCTGCCTGGGGCTCGTCGGCCTCATGTCGATCCCGTTCGTGTTCACACTCTCGCGGACGTCCTACGTCGGCGCGATTCCGGCGGTGGTGGCCATGGCGGTGCTTTCGAGCCGGCGGCGCGTGATGATCGGCGCCCTCGTCGTCGGGCTGGTCGCCTCGCCCCTGGTCTTTGCGCTCTTCCCCGACACGGTGATGAAGCGAGTCCGCTACACGTTCGAGCCCGAGCGCGGGCAGCCCACGGTGAGAGTCGGCGCCGTCGGGCTCGACCCGTCGACGTCGGCTCGGCTCATCAGCGTGCAGCAGGCCTTCGAGGGGTGGACGCATCGCCCCATCTTCGGCTACGGCGTGACGGGGTTCGCGTTCATGGACCAGCAATTCGCGCGGACGCTCGTCGAGACGGGCATCGTGGGACTCGCAACGTTCCTCGTGCTCGTGTGGGCGGTGCTGAAGGCCGGCGTCGGCTCGTTCCGGGTCCTGCGCGTTCCCGAGGAGCGCGGGCTGGCGCTCGGCTTCGTCGCCGGGACGATCGGCCTCCTGGGCCACGCGGTCGGCGCCAACACGTTCATCATCGTGCGCATCATGGAGCCCTTCTGGTTCTTCGCCGCCATCGTGATCGCGCTGCCCGGTCTGGTTCTGGCCGAGACGGCCCCGCTTCCCGCGACGGGCGCACCCCTGTCCCGGCGCGTCGCGTGATGGCGCCGCGCGCGATCGTCGCGCGAGCCCGGAAGATTCGACTCCTCGTCATGGACGTCGACGGTGTGCTCACGGACGGCCGGATGATCCTTTCCGAGCGCGGCGACGAGCTGAAGACGTTCCACACGCACGACGGGGTCGCCGTCGCCCTGGCGAAGCGGGCCGGGCTCCGGACGGCGATGGTGACGGGCGAGTCGAGTCCGATCGCGAAGGCGCGGGGAAGCAAGCTGGGCGTCGACTCGGTCGTCCTCGGGGCGCGCCGGAAGCGCGAGGTCGTCGAGGCGCTACGCGCCGAGTACGACGTGGCCGCCGACGCGGTCGCCTTCATCGGCGACGACCTCCTCGACATCCCGGCGATGCAGGTCGCCGGGCTCGCGGTCACGGTCGCTGACGCACCGGCGTCCGTGAAGGCGGTCGCGCACCTCGTGACGCGCGCCAGAGGTGGGCACGGGGCTGTCCGCGAGCTGGTCGAGCTGCTCTTGCGCGCGCAGCGTACGTGGCAGAGCGTCGTGGCCGCCTACGTGCGCGAGCACGGAGGTCGATGAGCCCGTCGAGCTCGCCGGGGCTCAGAGGTCGGACGCTCCGAAGCTTCCTCCTGCTCGGCGCCCAGCGGGTCGTCGGCGTCGTCGTCACGGCCGGCGGCAGTATCGCCCTCGCCCGCCTCCTGACGCCGGAGGTCTTCGGGCTCTACGCCATCCTCGTCTTCGTGATCACAGCAGGCGTCCGGTCCAGCGAGCTCGGGCTCGGCGCCGCGCTGATCCAGCGGCGGGATCTCGACCCGGCGGCGGGTCTGGGCGTAGCGTTCACGGCGACGTTCGGTCTCGCGCTGGCGCTGGGCGCGGCGATCGCCGCGGCGGCGCCGCTCGTCGCGCGGTGGCCGGGCGTGTCGAGCGACGTGACCGCACCCGTACGCTGGCTCGCGCTGCTCGTCGTGCTGTCGTCGCTCCGCATGCCGGCGATGGTCCTGCTCGAGCGCCGACTCGCCTACCTCCCGCTGACGGTCGCGGAGACCGCCGACACGGTGACGTTCCACGCCGTCGCGATCGCCGCGGCGATCGCCGGCGCCGGGCTCTGGAGCTTCGTCATGGGCGCGCTCGCGGCGCGCGCCGTCAACCTGGTCGTGCTCTGGGGGGCAGCCCGGTGGAGACCGACGCTCCGCTGGAGCTGGCGCGAGCTGGCCCCGGTGATGAAGTTCGGGATCCTGTTCCAGGGAAGCATCCTGGTCACGATCGCCGGGGATGCGGTGGTGCCGATCTTCGTCACGGCGTGGAGCGGCGTCACGGGGGTCGGGTTCCTGAACTGGGCCGCGACGCTCGCTTTCCTGCCCTTACAAGTCGTCAGCATCGCGGGCCGCGTGCTGTTCCCTGCCCTCTCGAGCCTTCAGGCCGACACCGAGCGGTTTGCCGAGGCCACGGCGCGCGCGCTGAACCGCGTCACCGCCGTCCTGTATCCCGCGGCGACGCTGCTCCTGGCCGGCGCGGACCCCGTCGTCCGCCTGATCTTCGGCGAGGCGTGGTTGCCGGCGATCCCCGCGGTGCGATGCTTCTGCCTGTCCGCGATCATCGGGGGCACCTCGACCATCTTCGTGCACGCCCTCTACAGTCTCGGGCGGGCTGACATCGTGTTCCGGCTCAACCTCGCGAGTGCCGTCCTGCTGTGGGCGATCACGCTGGTGTTGGTGCCGTGGCTCGGTTTCGTCGGATTCGCGGTCGCAAGCGTGAGTCTCGCATGCGCGGGCGTGTCGTACACGGCGCTGAGCGTCCGCCGCCTCGCCCCGGTCCGTGTCCTCCCCGCCGTCCGCGTGCCGCTGGCCGCGAGCCTCGGCAGCGCGGCGGTTCTCGCCGCGCTCGTCGGCTTCTGGGTCCACGACCTGCCGTCCCTGCTCATCGCCGTCGGGGTGTCGGCGGGGGCGTACGTCGTCTTCGCCGGGTTCATCGGGGGCGCCGCCTGGCGGGTCGAGTTTATGGCCGACTGGCGGACGGTGCTTCAGGGGTGACGGCCCACTTCTCCGCCGCCGGGCAGAGCGCATCGTGAGGCTCCGGGAATCCTGGCGGCACTTCAAGCCCGATCAGGTCCGCGACTTTCTCCGCGCGGGCCACGAAGGCCGCGATCATCCGTCCCGCCTCAAGGCGATCGAACTGCTCGAGGGGATGACATCGGTGCTCGATGTGGGCTGCGGAACCGGCGTCATGTTCGAGCTGGTCCGTGAACGCCGGCCGGAGCTCGACTACCTCGGCATCGACGTCACGCCGCAGTTCGTGGCGGCGGCGCGCGAGCGGTTTCCGGCCGACGCCCGGAGGTTCCGGGAAGGCTCGCTCTACGAGCTCGACCGGCTGCCCGGCGCGTTCGACGCGATCCTGTGCCGTCACATCCTCGAGCATCTGCCGGACTACGCTCCTGCGGTGCAGCGCATGTACGCGCGCGCCCGGCGCAAGCTCATCGTCGTCTTCTACCTGCCGCCCCGGCCGCTCCGGCTCCGGCGCAAGCGGAACGAACGGTTCGAGCGTGGCTTCTACACCCACACCTACGACCTCGGTCGCTTCCTCGACCATCTTCTGAACGGGCTCACGCCGCCGGCCGCCGAAGTCCGTGTCCATCCCCGCCAGGGGACGAGCGATCCCAGCTTTCGGTGGGGCGACCGGGAGAACGTCATCTACGAGATCATCCGGTGAGCGTGAGCCTCGTCATCGCCACGTTCAACCACGCGCGGCTCCTCGCCGAGGCGATCGACAGCGCGCTCTCCCAGACGCTCGACCCCGTCGATGTCGTCGTGGTCGACGACGGCTCGACCGACGATACGCCGGCCGTCCTGGCGCGCTACGACGCCCGGATTCGCGTCCTCCGGCAACCCAATCGCGGCTTGGCCGCGGCCCGCAACGCCGGGCTCGCGGCGACGCGCGGCACCTACGTCGCGTTCCTCGACGCGGATGACGTCTTGGCGCCGACGAAGCTCGCCGAGCAGGTGGCGGTGCTCGAGCGCGCGCCGACCCTCGGATGGACCTACTGTGACGTGCTCATCGAGACGGTGGCGACCGGGGCCAGGGTGACGGCGTCGGAGCGCTTTGGCTACGGGGCGCGCGCCCTCGACGGCTGGCTCTTCCCCGAGCTGATCCACGGCAACTTCATTCCCGCCATCGCGCCGCTCGTCCGTCGAACGGCGCTCGACGTGGTGGGCGGGTTCGACGAGAGGCTGACCGCGCTCGAGGACTGGGACCTGTGGCTGCGCCTGGCTCTGAGCGCCGAGGCTCGCTACAGCCCGGCCGTGCTGGCGACCTACCGCGTCCGGCCCGGGGGGATGAGCGAGGACAGATCCCGAATGGATCGGAACCGGTTCCGCGTCCTCGACAAGCTCCACCGGAACAGGCCGGCCGCGCTCGAGGGCCTCGGGTCCGTCGGACGCCGCATCATCGCCGACACGCACAACTGGCTCGGCAAGGAGGCCTATGCCTGCGGCGACTGGGGGGAGGCGCGGCGCCGTTTCACGGCGTCCGTCCTGACCGTGCCGTGGCAGCGGGAGGCCCCGATGCTCCTTGGCCTGAGCCTCGTCCGGGGTGGGGCGCGAGCCTGGACGAGCGGATCGGGGAACGGTCCGCGGTGACCATGGGCCCATGAACGACACCGCCGTGATCGTCGTCAGCTACAACACGCGGGACCTGACCCTCCAGGCGGTCGCGTCCGCCCGCACCGCGACCGACGGGCTCGACGCGCGAGTCATCGTGGCCGACAACGGCTCGGCCGACGGCACAGTCGAGGCAGTGCGTGCGGCCTATCCCGAGGTCATGGTCCTCGAGAATCCCGACAATCCCGGCTACGGCGCGGCCATCAACCGGGCGGCGACCGCGCAACGATCGACGCATCTCTGCGCGATGAACGCGGACGTCGTGCTCGAGCCCGGGAGCCTCCTGAAGCTCCGGCGCTTCCTCGCGATGAACCGTTCCTGTGGCCTCGTGGGGCCGGCGCTGGCGTACCCGGACGGGAACCCTCAGCGGTCGGCCAAGCGCTTTCCGACGCTCGGGCTGGCGCTCGGCGAAGTCCTCGCGCTCCACGCGCTGGCGCCCGGCAACCGGTGGGTCAGGCGGTTCTATTACGAGGACCGGGATCTCACGCGCGACGCAGAGGTCGACACGGTCTCCGGCTCGGTGATGATGCTGCGCGCCGAGGCGTTCGAGGCGGTCCGGGGCTTCGACGAGGGATTCCGGATGTACTTCGAGGAGGCCGACCTCTGCCGGCGCCTTCGAGACGGCGGGCACTCGGTCGCCTTCTGTCCCGGCGCCCGCGCGGTCCACCGGCACGGCGCCAGCACGCAGCAGACGTCCGTGCGGCAGGTCGAGTACTACGTGAGCTACGTCCGATATTTTCGCAAGCATCACAGCCGCGCCGCGGCCGCGATCCTCCGCGCCGCCGTGGTCCTCGGCGCGCTCTCGCGCATGGCGGCGCTCGTCTTCAAGTATCCCCCCCTCGACCGGCATCGCGCGGCGGTGCTGTCCGCCAAGGAGGCCGCGTGCGCGCGTCTGCTGCGCTCGCTCGGCTCGTCCCGGATCATGCGCGCGCCGTGAAAGCTGTCATGGTCGAGACCGGTGGCTGGGGGGGCATCGCGCACTACGCGTGGAACCTGTGCGCCGCGCTCGCCGGCGCGGGGGTCGAGGTGTCCCTTCTGACTAACCGGGAGTGGGAGCTGGGGTCCCTGCCGTGCCGCTTCGAGGTCGACCGCGGCTTCGCCGGCGATGTCGGATATCTCCGCAACGTGAAGGCGCTCCGGAACCAGCTGGCCCGGTCGCAGCCCGATGTCGTCCACGTGCAAAGCCTGCTCTCGACGCGCCTCGACGCGTTGCTCTGGCCCGTGATCCGCCGCCGCGTGCCGGTCGTGATGACGGTCCACAACGTTCGGACGCACGAACGCATCCGCTGGGACGACTGGACGCTCTGGCGGTGCTTCGCCGCCGCCGACGCGGTCGTCGTCCACACACAGCGGGCGGCGGACGTGGCGCGGCGGCGGCTCCCCACCGGCGCACGGATCGAGTGCATTCATCACGGCGACGCCGGATTCCTCCAGGGCGGGGGACGGCCCGATCGGCTCGGCGCCCGCGCCAGGCTCGGCCTGCCGAGCCAGGCGAAGATCGTGCTCGCCTTCGGCGCGATCCGCCCGTACAAGGGCCTCCACGGCGTGATCGCCGCGCTCGCCGAGCTCCGCCGTCGGCACCCCGACGCGTGGCTGGTGATCGCGGGGCCTCTCCTGGTTGGTAGCGAAGAGGAGTACCGCAGCGCGATCCGGAGTGCCGCCGTGGACGACGCCGTGGTCTTCCGCCCGCGATACGTCCCGGCGGAGGAGGTCGCGGCCTACTTCGCCGCCGCCGACGTCGCGGTGTTCAACTACCGGGACATCACGGACAGCGGGTCGCTGAGGCTTGCCTGCGACATGGGCACGCCCGTGGTCGCTACCGCCGTCGGAAGCTTCCGCGAGTTCCTCGCCGACGGCAGGACCGCCCGCCTGGTCGAGCCCGGCGATGCGCAGGCCCTGGTCGCGGCGCTCGGCGCCGTGCTGGCCGATCCGGAGAGCGCGGCGCGGATGGCCCAGGCAGCGCGCGCGCTCGCCGCGTCGGCCTGGTCGTGGGCCGAGAGCGCCAAGGCGACGGCGCGGCTCTACGAGGCGATCGCGCGAGGCGGTGCGTGATCCTGGCGCTTGCGGTCACCGCGGTCGCGCTCGCGCTCCGGCTCCTCGTCGCCGAGTTCCTCCCCCTGATCGACCACGACGGCGTCGTGTACGTGGCGATCGCGCGGCAGTTCCGCGCGACCGGCTCGCCCTTCGACCCGCTCTTTCATCCGCTCTACCCCCTCTGCATCGCGCTCGCCGAGCCGCTCGTCGGTGACTGGGAGACGGCGGGTCGCTGGGTCTCCGCGCTCTTCGGCGCGCTCGTGATCCTGCCCGCGTTCGCTCTCGCCCGGGGAATCGTGGGTCGCCAGGCCGCCCTCCTGTGCGCCGTCCTCATCGCCATCCATCCGCGGCTCGTCCTCAACTCGGCCTCGGTGCTGTGCGAGGCGACCTACACCTTTTTCCTGGTCTCGGGCGTCGTCGCCGCGCGGCGCGGGCTCGTGGCCGGTCCCCGGGCCCTGGTTGGCCTCGCCGGTCTGTGCCTCGGGCTCGCGTACCTGGTGCGGCCCGAAGGCGCCCTGTATCTCGTCGGCCTGATCGCCATCGCCATCTTCATGATCGCGAGCGGGCGGGCTCGTGCCGCCGCGCTGCTGCCATGGGTGGGCGCCGCCGTCCTCGTCTTCGCCGTCGTCGCAGCGCCCTACGTCTGGTACCTCGATGACGTCTGGGGGCACTTCACCCTCAGCGGCAAGATCGACCACAACCTGCCGATGCCCACGGGCCTCGCCCCCGTGCCGAGCCCGCTTCCGATGCGTTTCCTCGAGAACGCGTTTCTCTTTCAGAAGTACGCCGTGCCGGATCTCTTGCCGTGGGTCTTGCTCCTCCTCGTGCTGCCCGGCGTGCTGGCGCGCGCGCGAATGCCCGGATGGCTCGGGCGCGACGGAATCCTGCTCGCCGCGACCCTGCCGCCCTTCGCGTCGCTCGCGTTCCA
>WNFE01000923.1_pt1 | contig 21079 bp, 18 predicted proteins | sample 5400451 | NCBI WGS metagenome assembly WNFE01 (sample SAMN13153344, study PRJNA577476) | soil metagenome | isolation source: 200 cm saprolite under Douglas fir tree site 2 hole 2 | place: USA:California | collected 2015-04-18
GTCTATCACCATTTGGGTGACCTCCTGAGAATTGGGTGGTGAAGGGCTAACTTCACGACCTCACTGGTTTTACACCAGGATTCTCAGGGTCCCCAAATGTTTCTCGCCTCCGCCGCTCGTCTAGCTGCCAAATCCTATGCATAACTTAGGTAACATCGCTGTGCCCCACTCGGCGATCATGCAGTACGCAGAGAAGTCCCGCGGCGACGGGACCTCTTCTGGAAATTCCGCGGGCAACTAGATCATTAGTCTTTTGAAATATCTTGGGGGAGTTCGGAGTGCAATCTCCTGCACCTGTTCGCGCCCGAATTCCCTCGCCACCCCGCTGAGTTGCGAATCGCGTTGAACCGCTCTCTGGTTTTTGATCAGGTAGTCGAGGAATTTGCTCAAGGGAGATTTTTCAAGTGAATTCAATCGGTATTGGACGACATATTATTCAAGCACTGAAACTCTCTGCCGCTACGGTGGAAGCCACTGTCTTATGGAAGAAGACACAGAAGAACAGACCAAGTGGTTGATCGGATGCTTCATGACAATTGTTCTGTGGTCTCTCCCCTCCGTAGCACAGGAAAAAAATGAAGTCGGGCTCGTGATCTGCGGGATCGTAACACCAAGCCAAACTCTGTCCCCTGATGCAAACCTCATAGGACCAGCCGCGACACCCCTCCCTAATCGAGATATAACTTTCGATTCAAGCTTGACGTTGGGAGCCGAATACCATCGAGAGTTTGTCCGTAGACAAGAATTTGCAATTGATGGCGGCGTTGATTTCCTGGCCTCCCCGTTCGATGTGAAGCTCACTGAGAAGTCCCAGAATGCCATCGGACAATATGCATTAATCTTTGTGACTCCCCACGTCCAAGTGCTCCAGCCAGACGGCGCGTTTTCTCCCTGGCTGTCGTTTGGTGGCGGTTATGCGCGCTTCCTTGAGAGCGCACCGCCTGCCGCGCCATCTTTTAACCCGGGTACAAATACTCTGAACCCTATTGTTTGGGGCTGGGATTGATACCCGTACGGTTGTCCATGTTTTAAGAATACCGATCGGCTTCCGGATCGAAGTGCGTGACTTCTATTCGGGTTTGCCCAATTACAATCAAAGAATCACCGCCAATTTGCAGAATAATCTAGCGTTCACCGGCGGATTGTTGATCAGGTTTTGAGGCCCTCAATTGAGTTACCCCACGAGGCTTGACTCCAGCGCAGCCCGGTCTTGCCGCTAGCCGCCGATGAATACTGCTTCTCGCCGGAAACTCTTTCGCAAGACGCGAATCTCATCTCCGGGCGTCTTTGCAGTGAAACAAAGCAAGGGCGTTTCCTAAATCCGATCCGTTTGCTGCGTGACAGAGATCTGCTCGCGCGCATACCAACGAGGGCATCTATGCCGACAGGATTTCGTAATGAAGTGTTTAAACAGGCTGTGTAAGAGGGTAGAAGCTTTGTCGGACGGAGAGATTGCATTTGGCTTGTGAGCGCAAAACTGCAGGGCATAACTTTGTTGGTTGATCACGACCGCGGCGGAAGCGTCTTAGCGGACCGGCGCAGCAGCTTATATGGGACGACAAATCGCGCGGAAAATGATGCGCGCCGCGACCTTACTAGAGCGAAGGAAGAGGTCTTGATCAGGAGGGTTCTGGAGGGCGACAAGGATTCATTCCTTGACCTCATCCAACCTTATCAACGTACGGTCTACGCAACAATGGTCTCTATGCTGGGAAGCAAAGAGGACGCGGAAGACGTAACTCAGGACGTGCTGCTGAAAGCGCTGGCGCGTCTTCATCAGTTTCGCCATGAATCGGCTTTCGGGACCTGGCTGATTCAGATTGCCATCAATGAGGCAAGGATGCGCAGGCGAAAGCTGAGGCACGGAAGGATGCTTTCGTTGACTAACGGAGCTGATGAAGACGGAACGTACGTCCCTAAAGACTTTGAGGATTGGCGGGAGATTCCTTCAGAAGCCTTGGAGCGTTCAGAGATTCGCGATGCCCTGGCAAATGCCCTGGCTCTGCTCGAAGAACACTACAGAGTGGCCTTTATTCTTCGCGACGTCAACGAATTGAGCACAACGGAAACTGCCAACGTCTTGGGAATCACGCGCGGAGCCGTAAAAACACGCCTCCGGCGCGCTCGTTTGATGTTGAGGGACATTCTTTCTCCGGAGCTGCAGCAAGGTGGCCAGGTGGCGTTAGCATTCAAAGAGGCGAGAAAAACATGGCAATAACTTGCCAAGAAGTTTGCCGGGATATCTCGGACTACGTCGACGATGAACTAGACGCCAAACAGAGAACTGCTCTCGAAGAGCATTTCGCAGAATGCCGGCGCTGCACTGCAGTTCTTGAAGGAACCTTTAACGTTATTCGTCTTTATCGAGATGAGCGGACTTTGCCGCTGCCGGCAGGGTTTCACGATCGGCTGCGCAGGCGACTGGATCAGAGACCGAGTCCGGGATCGGAAGAGAGAATTCATGCCTCGCGTCGCGCGGTTCTGGCTTGGGCCTTGACAGCAGCTGCGGCCGTTCCGTTGAGCTTCGCGTTATTCTTCGCGAAACGAACTATCTTTCCCGGGCTGGGACACCAGACTCCGTGGGATTCTCGCGATCCGCATGCGGTTACGGGACTTGTAGCCGTATCCCAGACCCCAAACGACATGGTCTTTCACATTCCTGGCTGTTCCCATTTGCATGGCAAACCGAAATTTCTCCAAGTCGAGGAAGCCATTCGCGAGGGGTATTCGCCGTGCCCGATTTGCATCGGGAAGTACACGCGACAGAAAAAAGGCTAGCTTGCTCGGAGCGCGCAAACTTCCGCGTTGGCGCACCCAGCTTAGCTGATTCGCCTGTGCCTGATTAATGTGATGTTCGCGGAAGAGTTTCGGTCCGGTATATCTCTCAGATCTACCAGCTGAAACCTTCTAAACTGCGGGGCATCTCAATTGCCAACGTGCGCACCCAAAACGGGCCATTCCCTTCTCTCCTGTGCGCGTTGATCGCAAAGGGCGCGGCAGCACAAGGCTCCGCGCCCGCAGCAGAACGCCGAAACCGCTGAGAAAACAAGTTTTCTGTCTTTGGCGCGCGAACCAGCATCCCATCGCAGGGAGGCTTTCTGTCAGCTCCCGCGTGCCGCAACGGATTTTCAATTGGCTTCTTAGTCCCTCCCGAATTTTTCCAACGCGAAGATATATTTATGCGCTGAAACTTTTTGTCGACTCGTTAGTCACATTGCCTGGTTCTCTTCGGGAAGTTTTCCGGAGACTCCCTGAAAGAAGTTGGTGTGTTTCACCGCAAATCACAATTAGGGGTGTGCAAGATGAAAATGTGTACAAATGCGCTTCGCGGTGTGTTGTCCTTTGCGATTCATTTTCCGCTCGGTCTGCGAGCGCAGGCCGGAAACTTTAGTCGGATTCAGATCCTGGATAGAACTCGGTTCTCATTATCCATCGCTGCAGCGGCTCTACTGCTGGCACTGATTGCCAGCCCAGGACCGCTTGCAGCCCAGAATATCGTGACCGGAGGCCTTACAGGTGCCGTTACAGATCCCTCAGGCGCGGTTCTTCCCAACGCCACAGTGACTCTCAAGAACGCTGCGACCGGGGAGACTAACAGCGCAACAACCAGCGATTCGGGTATCTATGTGTTTTCATTCCTTAAGCCTGGTGAGTACACTCTAGCCGTCGAGCAGTCGGGCTTCCGGCCTCTGACGCAGAACGTACGGGTGCTTTTGGGCCAAACCGTCACGGCAAACCTCAAGATTGACCTCGAAAAGGCCTCTGCGAGCATCGAGGTGACCGCCGACGGAGCAATTCTTCAAACAGAAGATGCGAACATCACGGCGAACGTTTCGAATCGTGAAATAGCGAACGTTCCAAATCCAGGCGGTGACCTCACCTACAACGCTATCCTTACGCCGGGCATTACGGGTAACACCTCCAGCGGTGGCGGGTTCGGCAACTTCAGCGCTTTCGGGCTGCCTGGTACATCCAATCTGTTCACGGTGAACGGCAACGACTACAACGATCCGTTTCTTAACCTTAATAACTCAGGTGCAAGTAACCTACTGCTCGGTTCCAACGAAGTAGAAGAAGTGGCTGTGGTAGTGAACGGTTACACGGGGCAATACGGCCGTCAAGCTGGCGCGCAAATCGACTACAACACGAAGTCGGGTACCAACTTGTTCCACGGCGACGCCGTCTACAACTGGACGGGCCGGGCACTCAGCGCAAATGATTTTTTCAATAATGCCGGCGGTGTTCCGCGCCCATTTGAAAATAACAATTCATGGGCCGCGTCCATCGGCGGGCCGATCAAGAGAGACAAGGCGTTTTTCTTTGTTGACACAGAAGGGACTCGGTATATTTTCGGAACCAGCCAATCGGTGAATGTGCCTACTGCAGCGTTCGAAGCATTTACGCTAGGCAACGTGCCAGCGACGGCGCAAGCTTTTTATACGAATGTATTCAATCTCTATAACAATGCCCCGGGAATCTCCAGAGCAGTGCCGGTAGCGAATAGCTGCGGAACTCTCGGTGCTATACCGGGAACCGCGAACACATCTTGTCTGGAGACGTTCCGCACCTCAGTTCCCAACGGAAACAACGAGTGGCTGCTAACGGCGCGCGTGGACTATAACTTCAGTGAGAAGGACAAGATATTTGGCCGCGTGAAGTTCGATCGCGGCGATCAACCCACCTATACGGATCCTATCAATCCCGCCTTCAACGAGCATAGTGTGCAGCCACAGAATGAGGGCCAGCTGAACTATACGCATATCTTCAGCCCTCGCGTGGTGAACAACTTCATCTTCTCCAACCTGTTGTACTCCGCGTTGTTCAACAGCCCGAACCTGAGCGCCGCGCTGACACTCTTCCCCGGCAATCTCATTTCGTCAGATACGGCACTGACCCCCTTGGGATCTGGAGCCGGACAGTTTCCTTTCGGCGTGTTGTTTCCCCAGGGGCGCAACGTCGAGCAGTGGCAAATTGTCGACGACTTGTCTATCACACGCGGGAATCACGATTTCAAGCTGGGCATCAATTTTCGGCGAGATGACGTCAGCGATTTTACGGCTGGCGAACTGCCGTACCCGGCGATAACCACTTCTCTTGCCGGTTTCGCGAATGACACAGTCACGTCCTCAGCCGCTGAGCGTTTCGCCGTGCATTCGGAGCAGCCCGTAGCGTTTTACAGCCTGGGCTTGTACTTCCAGGACCAATATCGCGCTTCTTCCAAGCTGAGACTTACGTTCACTCTCCGCGCTGATCGCAACTCTTCCGGCGTTTGCCAATCGAACTGCGCGACATTGCCAGCCTCGCCTTTTGAGCAGTTGTCTCACGACTCGACGATTCCGTACAACCAGGCCTTCATCACGGGACGCCACGGCATCCTTCCGAACGTAGAGAAGATAGTCTTCCAGCCGCGCTTTGGCCTGGCATGGACACCATTTGGGAGTAATACCGTGATTCGCGCTGGAGTGGGTCTCTTCACCGACCTCTATCCGGGTACAATTCTGGACGCCTTCACGACCAACTTCCCGCAGGTGACCAACTTCAACTTGCCTTCCGGAGCGGTTGCGTTTAATGAGACTGGGAGCGGCGCGAGTCTTCTCGCCGGTTGCAACACGGCATTCCAATCCACCTACAATTCCGGCGGCACAGTGGGCACCTTTTTGAATGCCGCTCCTGCCGGATGCACGGTGCCCACTCTTCAAAACACGGCCAACAGGACTCTGAATCCAAAGTACGTCGAGTGGAATTTGGAGATTCAACATAGCCTTGGCACAAGGACCGTTGTTTCAGCCAACTACGTCGGAAACCGCGGGTATGATGAGCTTCTTAACAACCCTTACCAGAATGCCTTCGGCGTGTTTGGTTTGCCTGCGACGGCGCCCGACGCTCGCGTGGGAACGGTTCAACAGCTGACCAACAACGCCTACTCGAATTACAACGGAGTGACAGTGTCAGCGCAGCAGAATATCTTGCATGGCTTTACGGGCCGGATTGCGTATACGTACAGCCACGCCTTGGACGTTTCTTCCAATGGCGGAGTCCTGCCGTACAGCTTTAACAACAGCATCCTCACGGAGATTAATCCGTTTAACTCTGCGGCCGGATATGCCTCGGGCGACAACGATCTGCGCCATAGCCTCAATGCCAGCTACGTTTGGGAGCTCCCGGTTAGGGCCAGCAATCATTTGCTGGATAGGGCAATTGGCGGCTGGACGGTATCGGGGACGTTCTTCCGGCGCTCCGGGTTTCCGTTCAGCGTCGTTGACGGAGCTTTTACCAGCACCCTGAGCGCAAATAATCTGTTTTTGAACGGCAATCCAGTCGCCACGGTGTTGGCGCAACCCGTAGGCACTGTCCAGACAAATTGCTCGAGCAGTGCTGTGAATGCGGGCAGTGCGTGCTTTACGACCGGGCAGTTTGGCGCGCCGTCCAACTTCATCGGATCACTGGGGCGAAATGCTTTCCGCGGGCCAGGTTATTTCAATACTGATCTTAGTTTGCGGAAAAACTTCAAGCTGAACGAACGGCTCAACCTCCAGATTGGCGCCAATGCCTATAACGTCCTCAACCACCCCAATTTCGCCAATCCCGTGGCGAACACGGCCAATTCCACTCAATTTGGAACGATCATCAGCACTGTCACGCCGGCAACGACGCCCTACGGTGCCTTCGCCGCCGCCGCTGTTGATGCGCGCATCGTGCAGGTAACCGGCAAAATCACGTTTTAGTACACGGGAGGTTCGCCGTTTGATACCGCTCCCGGTTTCGCTACTGTGGCGAAGCCGGGAGTTCCACTCAGAATACTTCGCCAGTGCACGACTCATGGGTTCCTCTCCAAATTATTTTGTGCCGGCAACCCCGGGAAAGCGAGCTAGAAATATGAACGCAGCTAGTCAAAGTTTGCCTACGGAAGCGAAGTTCGCGACGTCGCTGTTGCGAGCCAAGTCGACTTCGTTAGAAAAAGTGGGCGTGCACGTCTCGCGTTATGGGCTAGTGCTCACGCTTTTACTCATTGGCGCTCTCAAATTCACCGCTGATGAGGCCCACGGGATTCAGCCCCTGGTGGCGAGCAGCCCGCTCATGTCCTGGCTTTATCGAATCTTCAGCCTTCAGGCTGTTTCCAATCTGATCGGAGCGATCGAGATTGTGGTCGCTGCGCTCATCGTGCTGCGGCCGTTCTCGGCAAAGCTCTCGTTCATTGGCAGCATCGGAGCTGTTATCACCTTTTTGCTCACACTCAGTTTTCTCTTCTCCACCCCGGGAGCGTTCCATTTCTCTCACGGGTTTCCTGTGCTCGGGGATGCGGGCCAATTCCTCATCAAGGACCTCGTTCTCCTGGGCGCATCGATCTGGACTGCGGCGGAAGCACGGAAAGAAAATTAGCCGTTCGAATTATCGGTTATTGAATTGATCGATCGGTGCGCTGCGAAGCAGAAGGAGAACTATCTTCCGCCTCTCAGCATCTACGCAAAAACCGGCTACTATGCGCCCAATCACTAGGTTGGCGAAGATCCGATCCACCTTGACTTTCAGAAACTTTTAGGCACCTCGCGACTCTCATTCAATGGACGGAACGTTCTTTTCCGGGCATTCGGGATCGCCCCCGGGGAATCGCAGCAAGAGCTAGTTTTCCCAGACCGGGCAGCGAGATTCGCGATTCACGAATAAGGCAAAGAGTGCCGGACGGAGTTCCGCATCTCATTCTAATCAACAGGAGAATTTGAAAATGACGAAAGCGACAAAAGCAATGCTCACAGGTGCGGCGTTAGCGGGATTGTTCGCCGGAACCGGAGCTTCGGTTAAGGCTTCGACTCTGCTGCCCTCGCTGAAGACTACTTTCAGCGCTCAGGACCAAGGGCAGGATCAGGACCAGAAGAGCGACAAGAACGTCAAAGAAAAGCACGCTTGTAAGGGTCAGAACTCCTGCAAGGGCAAGGGCGGTTGCAAAGCCAGCGACAACGGCTGCAAAGGCAAGAACTCTTGCAAGGGCAAGGGCGGTTGCGCGACCGACGGCTCCAAGCCACCTCAGGAGTAGTTTGAAATCAGGCGCAGTCCGATGTGGAGGGCTGGGAAATTTTCCCTGGCCCTCCTTGTTTACTCTAGGGAGCGAAAAAGAATATGCCGGAAAGTCGCTTTAATGGGTTTACTGATTACGGGATTGGAATTGGCCTGCGCGCTCCTCACTATCAACATATCCTCTCTCGCAAACCCGTCGTCGACTGGTTTGAAATTATCTCCGAGAATTTCATGATTGACGGCGGCCGGCCGCTGCACATTTTGGATCAGATACTCGATCAATACAAGGTCGTGCAGCACGGAGTCTCTATGTATTTCGGATCGGCAGAGAAGCCCAACCGCGAACACCTCCGCCGGTTGAAGCAGCTGGTGAAGCGCACAAATACTCCGTGGCTCTCCGACCATCTCTGCTGGGGCAGCGTTGATGGACGATACACGCATGACCTACTCCCCATGCCTTATACATTTGAAGCGGCTCGCATTACCGCGCAAAAAGTGCGCGAAGTGCGGGATTTTCTGGAGATCCCCATTGCTGTCGAGAATGTAAGCAGTTACGCCGAGTTTCACGTTTCGGAGATGACTGAATGGGAGTTTCTGAACGAGGTTGTGGAGCAGGCCGACTGCGGAATCCTTTTGGACGTGAACAATATTTACGTTTCGTCGCGCAATCATAACTTCGATCCCTTCGTGTACGTAAACAGCGTGCCCGCTGAGCGCGTCGCGCAAATCCACATCGCTGGTCATTCGAAATTCAAAAAGTACATCCTCGATACCCACGACCATCCGGTGCTGGATCCCGTTTGGAAGCTTTACGAACGAGCTATTCAGCGCGTCGGCCGTACCGCAACGCTGTTGGAGTGGGACGACAGCATCCCTTCTTTTCAGGAAGTTCATAGAGAAGCAATGAAGGCCAATCACTTCCTCGCCGACACGGCACTGGCAGTGGCGGTATGAAGCTCGTCGCGCTTCAACGAGCAGTCGCTCGTGCTGTAATGCAACCATTGACGCGGTCTGAGCACATGCAGCGCACGGCGCCCGGCGGAGGTCGTATGACCGACTACGCGACCCGCTACATCAAACCGAATGATCGTCTGACCTCCTTCGAACGCTTGGAAATCTACAATCGGCAATATTGGTTTCGCGTTCTCGGCAGCATGGCCGAAGACTTCCCAGGCCTGCGCGCCATTCTGGGCCAGTGGCGATTTGACGACGTGTGCCGAGCCTATCTCGCGGAGCGCCCTTCGCGTTCGTTTACTCTGAGGAATCTGGGGGCAAGGCTCGAAACGTGGTTGCGGCGGAATCCCAAGTGGACACGCGGCAAGCAGACTCTCGCGCTGGACATGGTCCGCCTGGAATGGGCGGACATCGAGGCATTCGATGGCGAAGCCGAACCCGCTATTCAGCTAGAAGATCTGAATGAAACTTCCGCCCCGACTCTCCGGTTGCGGATTCAACCCTACGTAAAGCTCCTCGAACTCAGTTATCCGGTGGACGACTTGGCGCTCGAAGTTCGAGCGGACGACGACGGCTATTTCGCGAGCAATGCCCTAGCGGAGAACCGGAAGAGGGGAAAGGTCAAAGCTGTCTCGGCTCTTGCGCCGAGGCAAATCTTTTTGGTTGTTCATCGTATTGATTTATCCGTGTACTTCCGCCGGATCGAGCATGAAGAGTACGCGTTGCTCTCAGCGCTTCGCACCGGAAAAACCGTCGAGCACGCAATTGAACTAGCCTTTCAGCGCAGTTCAATTCCTGAGTTTGATCGCCCGGGATACGTCCGGAACTGTTTTCGTGCCTGGACAACTCTGGGCTGGTTTTGCCGGCCAGAAAAACGCGGCCGGCGAAAAATTCCGCGAGGAACGAACTTAAACAAACATCATGAATAAACTCCAGAGCAAACGTCGGCCAGTGGCACGCCAAGTTCTTCGGTTTGGTCTCCTATCTGCAGTCGCCACTCCTACCGCTTGTGCGGCTTTGTTGGGGATGTGACAGGAGCTCCAACGCCGACGCAAATCCGCGATGCAGTTTTCGATCTATTACGTGATCCAGGCTATCGCGTGCGAGCGAAAAAGATTGGAGTGAGTATTGCGAAGACGAATGCGCTTTTAACAATCGCTCGAATTGCGGACGTATTATCGCCCAGAATGCAAAGCACAAAACTTGGAGAAAAGACGGTCAGGCCTATGAGTTTGCTCAGATATCTGAAACGGTTATCTCTCTCCTGGCGTCTTCGAGCGATGGCTCGGAGATCAGCTAATTTGGCGAATACGAACGCCGTCGTATCGCCTCAGTATGTGGCTTCCAGTCCCGCAGATCTGCGTCCACCAAAACACAACCTTGTGACGCTGGCAGCGGTTGGTTTTCTCGCCTATTATATTGTTGTGATGTGCTACGAAGTTGCGGGGCATGGTCTCGCGTTATATCTTTTCGGTGCTCGCCATTTCGTGCTTACCTCTACCTCGATCGACATGACAGATCATCCGTGGGCGCTTGCTTCGTGGGGAACGCCAAACCGCATCGTGAGTTTGGCTGGTCCCCTCGCAACTCTCCTTCTTAGTCTTTTGACGTTTCCTTTCATGCGCTCTGCATTTCAGCACAACAAGGCGATTTCGCTGCGGCTCTATTTGTGGCTGGTCTGCGCAGTCGGAGCATTTCATGCCTTCTCTTACATGATCTATTCCGGCCTGACAGGTATAGGAGACTGGCAGGACGTTATTGCGCACTTGCCGCATTACCACCTTATGCGCACGATGGAGGTGGTTGTGGAAACCGCAGTGTGCGCCGTCATCGTGCGCTTCTTCGCCGGGAGCTTCGCAAAGTTTCCTGGCAGCTTGGTAAAGCTCGCAGTCGTTCCGTATTTCGCATCTACCGTTGGATTCTGCCTAGCAGGATTGCGTCTCCCGGACACGATGCATCTGATGCTCACGGCTACGATACCATCAAGTCTCATGGGACAGGCTATTCTGCCGCTGGTTCCAGCGTTTACAGGGAGGCACAGGGCAGTAACTCCATCACTGGAATCCGTTCCCTTCAGCCCAACTATTCTCGTTCTTTCCGTTATATTTCTGGTCATCGATATTCTGCAGGCTCCGGGAGTTCACTTTGCGCTCCCGTAGCGCCCGCGTTTTTTGCCGTATTTTTTAGTTCTGGCACGTCTTTCCCTGCTGATCCAGCAACGCCCTTACTCAAATGTGTCTTTGAACGGTGATGCCGCGGCAAACAAGATGAAAGCAACGTGACGGTTCGAAGGAGGAGAAGCAGCCTGCGGTGATCGGCGGGGCGCCTATTTGTCTAAAATTTAGGCCAGCTAAGGCGACACTCACGGTCAACGTGCGGGCTCGACGACTGGAAATCCGGCTTCGAAGTCGACGAGGAGCGCCAACAAATCGGATACTGCCTTGGCATCTCCGACAGTCGTGATCTCGTGCTGATCGATTGCATTCGCGATTGTTCGCTTTTTCAGAATGACGCTTTCAAACACAGGTCGCGTTGTCTTCACCGTAATCACGGCATTCTGAGCCTTCTTGCCAGTGATCGAGGTCAGTGCGCCATGCTCAAGGGTAGACGCAAGCGACTCGCCTGTATCGGTGAATTGCCAGTTGATCACGATATTCGCTCTTCCGGCTCGAGGCCCGTCTATGCGCGTACCGAGATAATCGAACACCTGGGAGATTGGCATCGCGCGCAACACGTCTGCGCCTATGCCGGGGACGGACCGTGCCCCACCTCGAGCACCGCTGCGCAATTCCTGGGCCCCGAGCAGGTAAGCGTTTCGCCATGTCGCCGATTCGGCAAGGTATCCCAGCTGCTCGAACGCATCCGCAGCGAGACTGCGCGCTTCTTTGTTGGAGGGCTCGGCGAAGACGGCCTGGTCCATTACCTCAGCGACCCAGCGGTAACGGCCCGCCTTGAAGTCGTCGCGCGCCCGCGCAATCACGGCAGCCGATCCACCCATGTACTCGAGATATTTCTTGGCCTCTTCGACGCGCGGCAGGCGATTGAGAGTCGCGGGATTTCCGTCGTACCAGCCGATATAGCGCTGATATACGGCCTTTGAATCATGCGAGATCGTGCCGTAGTATCCACGCGCGGACCAGTCGTTCTCGAGCCCAGGTGGCATCGTAAGGGCCTCGGCTATCTCGGTGGGTCCCATGCCTTGATTCATCATTCGTATGGTCTGGTCGTGGACATATTTATAGAGGTCTCGCTGATTTTCCAAATGCGCTCGCACCCGCTCGTTGCCCCACACTGGCCAGGTATGTTGGGCTATCAGCACCTGCGCGTCGGCCCCGAATCGATCGAGTGCTATATTGAGATATTGCGACCAGCGTTTCCCGTCGCGCACTTCGGTGCCACGAAACGGGAGCAGATTGTGCAGCGTATGAGTCGCATCCTCCGCCACATCCAGAACACGCGACTGCGGTAAGTAAATCAGCATCTCAGAAGGCGCTTCTGAGTCCAAAGCAAGTTGAAATACGAAATTTACTCCATCGATAGTACGGGTCTCGATCGGCTGCTGAATAGTGTCGTTTGGCGCGATAATCGATCCGAACCCGAACCCGCTCTCTCCCCGAGAATCGTTCTTGCCAAGACCTTCGTCGACGTTTCCCCGCTCTCCAACCGGCAGCGAAATTCCAAACTGATACATACCACGCCGTGCCTTTGTGTTTCCGGCGATAGCGGCTTCCCCGATGATGGCTTCCATGAAGCCCGCCGGTGCGATGACCTTCGTTTTTCCGGTAGCCGCGTCGGCTTGCGAGACCACTCCGCTTGCGCCGCCATAGTGATCGCCATGACTGTGGGAGTAGATGACAGCCACGACCGGCTTGCGGGGGCGGTGTGCAAAATAGAGATCCAGAGCTTCGCGTGCTGCTCCCGGCAGAGAAAGCGTGTCGATGACGATGAGACCGGTGGTACCGTCCACGATCGTCATGTTCGCCTGTGAGAAACCGCGAACCTGATAAACACCGTCGGCGACCTTAAACAATCCGTTTGTGGCGTTGAGTTGCGCCTGACGCCAAAGACTTGGATTTACGGTCGGCGGCGCCTCGTGCTCAAGAAATGCCCAGCGATCTGGATTGGCAGGGTCGGGTGTCGTCGCGATGAATCCCCGCATTGCGTCATCGAAGTCTTGCCGATCGCTAAACGGCAACCGCGATTGGACAGCCTGGTTGGCGGCTGCGACATTGGGTTCCGCGGACTTGGTTTGCTGAGATTGTGCAGGACGAACAACGGTCATTATCGCGATGAGGCACGCGGCCATTCGTGCTCGCCGCCAGTTCAAGAAAGCCAAGACCATTAAATCCTCTCGCTTGTTGTTGTGCTGCATACTTGCTCCTGTCGTCGCCATGCGTCCCCCAAAATTCATAGTGTCGATATCCTAGACGCGCGTCGTCCGACATGGAGTTTCAGGTATAGGCCATATTTCTACTGTTTTCTGCCAAGGTGAATGACTTGAGACGGGAGCTGCCCAGTCAGCCGACGAAACATAGTGATGAAATGTGCGAGGGATTCGTAGCCCGAGGCTAAGGCTGCCTCGCTTACTGTGCTGCCAGTCAGTAAGAGATCTCTGGCCGCGGCGATGCGGTAATGCATCAGCGCTTGTTTGGGGGACAGCCCGACTTGATGTAGAAAGAGACGGCTGAGATTGCGGAGACTTAGTCCCGCCTCTTGAGCGACTGCGGCCATTCGAACTCGCGTCGGGTGATCCCGGAGCAAGATCGTCAATGCTTTTCGCACCCTTTTGTCTCGGGCTTTGGCTTCCAGGTGGGTCACTTCCAGCAGTGAGGCCTGCTGAGCCCATTCTAAACTTTCGGCGAGGACTTGGATAAAAGTAGAAACCAGAGATTTTGCGGACTTTGTTTTTGGGTTTAGCAGGATGTAAAAGAGGAGTTCTTTACACAGCTGATGCGCTGGACACATCGCAGGACCGCATTGGAAGGAGGTCACTGCTCGCCAACGCGTGTGATCGACAAGACAGACCAGCCGTTCTCCCAAAGCCTCGCTGGCTTGAAAGTTAAGCGAGGTGTTCGGCGGCACATATAGCATCTTCCCCGGCCCACCCACCAACGAACCTGATCGCAACAGAATTTTGATCTCCCCTTGCAGGGGAATGAAGAGCAGATGCTGAGCCCAGTCATGCCAGTCTACTTTCTTCCCTGGGATATTGTGATGTACCAAATACAGCCCTGGAAAACGGACGGCGATGTCCTGACCTACGCGCATGCTTATCCTTCAGAGGAACCACGATCCAAATCTAACCATACTTCCGGAGAAACCGGAAAGTCATCCACAAGGTCCGGCTTACCCTGCCTAGCGAGTTACGAGCAAGTCGGAAGTATGCAAATGGCGGAGGCGGCGATGTTCGCCGGGATGCCCTCGGGGCGAGACTCGCCTAAGACTAAGACCCGGGCGCTGGCCACTCTCTCCACTGCGGCCTAAACGCGCCCAAAGCTATTCCACTTACGTAGCCTGCGGCTCACGAAAATCTGATTTTCAACTTTGCCATCTAGTGCACTCGATGTGCAATGGCCTACTGTCTCCGCAGCCCCAAACAATCACGCGGAGAAAACAAATGACGCCTGGAAACCGGCTCTTTCTGAAGCAGGTGGGTCTCGCGCCCAAGCAGTCGCTCACGCAGTGCCCGCATCTGCGAAGGACCAGTTGCTGAAGGGCAGCACGGTCACGGAAGCGGCGTTCGGCAGCGGCTACAAATCCCTTGCGCAATTCATTACGGTGTTCCGCCGGCTCACTTTACAATTGCCTTCCGAAGTCCCCCGCGTTGGCTCAAACCAGTAGAAGTATGGCTGCTGACCGAAAGCCGTCACGGTTTTCCTCATGTCTAATAGACACGCGTGGGCGTCATGCCACCACGATACACATCGCAGTATGGCGGGCTAAAGCCCCCGCCGCTACGAAAGAGGAGCGAGTTATGAATCGCATACTGCTTGTTGTCAACCTGGCCGTGCTGGCCGGCATCACCGCCGCCGCACAGCGCCTCGAGCGCGTCAATCCGTCTGGACTGAGCAGGCCACAAGCCTACACGCACGTCGTCAAAGCCGGAAAGATGGTGTTCATCGCGGGTCAGGTCGGCGCGGGCGCTGATGGAAAGATCGCCGGGCCCGGAATGAAAGAGCAAACCGAGCAGGCGTTGAAGAATCTGCAGACAGCCTTGGTGTCGCAAGGACTCGACTTCAGTCACGTTGCGAAGACCACAATCTATACGACCAACGTCACGGAATTCCGTTCGCCTGAGGTCACCGAGGTCCGATCGCGGTACTTCGGCCAGAACCGACCGGCGAGCACGCTCGTTCAGATCGTGCAGTTGGCATCCCCGGAATACAAAATCGAGATCGAAGCCATTGCCGTCGCGCCGTGACGCGTCGGCCCTGCTGCGCTCGAGCGTTTCAAGAAAATAGCTTTTCAAACCGTATTCAAGGAGCTGAAATGACCGTCCTCTCTGATGTTTCACTACCGCAGATAAATGTTCTGGGTTCCACAATGGCCTACCGGGAAGCGGGAGATCGCGAAGCTCCAGTTGCGCTTTTTCTGCACGGGAACCCAACCTCGTCGTACGTATGGCGGAATGTCCTTCCAGTGGTTGCTCCGGTGGGGCATTGCATCGCGCCGGATCTTATCGGGTTCGGCCAATCGAACAAACCCGACATCGAGTATCGTTTTGCCGATCATGTGCGGTACCTCGATGCGTTCCTCGATCAGGCTGGAATCTCATCAGCATTCGTCATAGCGCAAGACTGGGGAACTGCGCTGGCATTTCATCTGGCAGCCCGCCGGCCCGAATTCATCCGCGCGCTTGCCTTCATGGAGTTCATCCGGCCCCTTCCTACATGGGATGACTTTTACCCGGGCGCAATCGAGACCTTCCAAAAGTTCAGGACACCGGGAGTCGGCGAAAAGATGATTCTTGAGGGCAACGTATTCGTAGAGGCGGTCCTTCCCGGGGCAACCGCACGAAAGCTGACGGATGAGGAGATGTCTGTTTACAGGGCTCCCTTTCCTACTCCCGAGTCGCGCAGGCCCACTTGGCGTTTCCCGAATGAAATTCCGATCGCGGGAGAACCAGCGGATGTGTATTTAACCTTGGAAAAAGCACATGAAGCTCTGGCAGAGTCGACTTACCCGAAGCTGCTTTTCGCGGGGAACCCAGGCGCTATAGTATCGCCGGCCTTCGCCGAGAGCTTCGCCAAGGGACTCAAGAACTGCAGACTGGTGCAGCTTAGCTCCGGCCTTCACTACCTACAGGAAGACCATCCTGACGTGATCGGCGCCAATGTCAAAGAATGGCTTATCGAATTGGGCGTTGGTTCCAGCTCGAAGCAGAAGCTGACATTGTAGGTATTTTCTCTGATGCGACCAGCGTCTGTATTTTTTCTGTCGCGCGGACAATCGGCATGGCTTGGTTCCTTCGGTAACGTGAGTCGGCTTGTGGAAGTCCTCTCCGCGCTTGGCATCGACTCCGGACAGATTACGAGCAAACGTGAAGTAATCCCAACGCAGGGGTTGCCGACCACCCGCTCGGAATCACCGTCAAGAAGCACGTGTTTCGATTTTCTCGATGATCTGAGGAATAATGCGACGTGCTTTGCCCGCCGAATAGCCGCCCTGTCGAATCTTCGACCAGCGCCCGCGTCCATGGACCTGCTCGACCGATCTTCCCGCTGGCAGCGAAGGTTTGAATCGCGAAGTTCTCCTGAATGACGTCGGCCGATCCGTGAGGATCTTGTTGAGCAGATTGCGGTGGGCACATTGCGCGTTCAGGTTGGCAAAACATTTCAGCTCGACGAAATCGTTGAGGCGCATCGCTGCATGGAGGAGAATAAAAGCGGGTGGAAGAATGGTCCTGACTTAGGCGGCGATGATCTACAACCGGATTCGGGGAATCGGCGGCACAGTCATGCCGCCCTCACCGCCGCGAGGAGAAGGTCCTTGGCCTCAATCTCGGATTGAAGTATTTGCCAAATGGATGGCGGACGGGACCAACCTTAGGTCTAAAGAGCAAACCGCGGCGCGCCCTCGAAAACACGTCGAGCGTCTCCGCTCGAAGAACAGGTGGTGATGATGTCCCGATCGGATCAGAGTGCTGACCTGAAGCTTGTGGTGACGAATACCCTCATCGTTGCAGACATACAGCGCTCAGTGGCTTTCTATCGCGACGTCCTCGGCGCTAAGGTGCTGCGCGAGGGCCAGCCGACGTTACTGCGGCTCGGGAACATTTGGCTTACTATCAACGGCGGCGGCGGCCCGACCGACGACAAGCCAGAAGTCGTTGCTTCGCCGCCGCGCGATCAAAACGTTCTAAGCATCTTTCTGAACCTGCGTGTGACTGATATCAGGCGTTACTTCGAACTTTGGTCTTCGCGGGGAGCGAAATTTATCACTGAGCCTAAAGTCCACGCAACGGAATTACGGTGCTACATGCGCGACCCGGATGGGTACCTCATTGAGGTCGGACAAACGACCATCACCGCCGGTCCGCTGGACTTGTACGCGTGACTTCTTGAGACATGTTCTGAAGTTCTGAGGAACTTAAATGAAGGCCTCATGGTACGAAAAGCAGGGACCCGCTCGCGATGTGCTCGTGGTTGGCGAAATGCCGGACCCGATTCCGGCGGCCGGAGAAGTTCGTATTCGCATTGCTGCCTCAGGCGTCAATCCCGGTGATATCAAGAAGCGCGAGGACGCCTTTGGCTACGGCATGCCGTATCCTCGTGTGATTCCGCATAGCGATGGCGCTGGGCGCGTGGATCAGCTTGGCGCTGGCGTTCCATCTGAATGGATGGGCTGTTCCGTGTGGTGTTACGGAGCCCAGTCGTATCGTCCGTTTGGTACGGCCGCGGAGTTTACAGTAGTGCCCGTCGATCAGATTGCTCGTCTGCCGGAACGTGTGGCGATGGAGCAAGGCGCCTGTCTTGGCATACCCGGTATCACGGCGCACCGAGCCGTTCATGTTGCAGGTTCTGTGAATGGAGGCACGGTGTTGGTGCAAGGGGCGGCAGGTTCTGTGGGTGTTTGCGCAGTTCAGCTCGCGCGCCTCGCGGGAGCGCGAGTGATCGGAACGGTTCGGTCGCCCTCGGATCAAGTCACAGCAAGGAACGCCGGCGCCCACGAAGTGCTTATCAGTGATAAGGAGCTGAGTTCGCGCGTGCGAGCCCTGGCTCCCGACGGTATCGATCACATCGTCGAAGTGGCGTTTGGCGCCAACATCGAAGCGAACATCGAACTCCTGAAGCAGGGCGGTTCGATCGCGAGCTATGCCACCGATAACGCCGCTCCGAAGATTCCTTTCTGGCAAATGGTATTCAAGAACATTCGTGCGTTCTTTCTGGGGAGCGACGATTTCCCGAAGGAAGCGAAATTGGGAGCAACGCGAGATTTAAATGCTGCGCTTGAGGCGGGGTGGCCGGGCTTCGAGATTGGCGAACGAATTCCGCTTGCCGATATCGCTCGCGCGCACGAGCTTGCGGAACACCCGGTGCGCCGCGGGCGGGTCGTCGTTGTACTGTGAGGATCCGGGGACTTCAACGGTGTATCAGGTCAGATAACAAATGGAGTACTTCCGCGATGGTCGCCTTCTCATCGCATTTCCGTAAAGGGATACCTATAGGCGATGTGTTCAGGAGAATCTGAGTTAGTCATCTGTCACTGGCCAAACACTGGCCAGAGGGTCGCAAATGGGACCATTCCACTGCAACTGAGAGATCGTAACTCTAACAAAACACGTGAACAGCGATGAGCAAGGACAGGGTTGGTTAGATTAGCAAACCGCCGCATTCAGCCGCTCTGCCACCTCTCCGCGGTTTGGTTTCAACAGTTTAGCACACTGCCCTAGTTTATTTGGTGCACAGTTGGTGCACAAGAGTTCATGGCGTCCAAGGTGGTCTCCATCCTCTTCATCGCCGCGAGCACTGCCGGGTCAAAAGCTTTGATGTAGCGTTCCTTGTAGGCGGCCTCAAGGCGTTCCGGCGGCAATTTCCGATTCGAGAGATTCGTGCGAGACACGAGAAGGCGGCTTCTTGAGAACGCGCGTGCGAACCCCAGAGCACAGATGGTGATGCTCGAAGCAAATGTTTCGGTGGACAGTTGCATTTCTCTTTTCAAGGACCTGGTACGCCGAAGTTACGGCGAGCCTGCTTTCGAAAGCACGGCGTCAGCGCAACGTTCCGAGGGCGGCAGTGAGGAGCGATTCGCCGGGGCGCCCACGGAACTCATCGGCGAGAGAGCGGAGAAAAATGTGCCCTGCCCGGCGGTTCTGCCGGAAGTGACTCTGAAAGTCGAAAACCCACAAATGTACGGCAAGATCGATCTCGTGGTAACGGCGGCAGAGGGAGACAGCCTGGTCGAATACAAGACGGGCGAGCCCAGGCCGGAACACGAAAAGCAGTCGCGGCTGTACGCGTTTCTTTGGTGGGCGGTGACCGGACGCGTCGTCCGGGAGCGCCAACTGCTGTATCCCAACCAAGACCCCGTAAAGCTGGGAGCAATGACGCAGGCCGAACTGGAGGAGGAAGGTACGCAACTCAGTGCGCGGATTGTCTAGGCGAATGGGGAAGTCGAGAGCGCGTTGCCAAGCGTGCACCTCGATGCGGATCGGTGCCGCTCCTGCACGGTGAGGCAACTCTGCGAAGAATACTGGACGGCGAGGGAGACCGCCGCAGCGCGTTGGACACAGGACGAAGCTGGCCGGCCGCGGCCTAGCTCGGGAAATCCGGAATGGCGTGACCTTGAAATCGAACTGCTGCAGACCGAACAACTCGCGGAGGGGTTTATCGTGCGCGGCAGGCCGAAGGGAGGTGCGCGTATTGTGTGCAAGATTCCTCCTCAATTTCGAGCGTCCTCGGCAGATTCCTTCAAGAATGTGCGATTGCTAAATGTTGGGCTTGTGGCGGATGGCGAAGGGGCACGGCTGGTTTGGTCAAGCGCTTCTGAGGCGTTTTGGAGTTAAGCGAATCGCTGGCGCGAAGGTCGGTGCAGCGAATCCCCGGGCTCGTTGTACGAACTTGAGAGGTCGAACGGAAACTTTGGCGGTCCGGTGGAACTGGGTTTCAGCCTCCTCCTTCCCCTCTTCTCCCCTGTGGTCTCCTTGTTCGCAGCGCGACGCTTATTTATGTCGTTCTATTTGAAGTCCGTGTGCGGAGCGAAGACCCTTGACGGAAGAAGCGGACGGATCAGGCGCAGGGTTTAGCCAGGAAGGGTCATTGGCTTGAAAGTTCAATCTGTTGTCCACAGAACTGCATTCTGGCGGTCATCACCGTTTGTGCATTGGAGTTAGAATATTTCGCGTGAAGCCTGTAGTGAAGTTCGTGCTCGTGACTTGCGTCTCGGGATTGATCGGCTGGTGGGTGATTCGAGCCTTGTTTGGAGTGGTCAAGATGAAACAACTCCGCAAACTCCTGGGAGATGAATGGATTGAAGAGAACGTCGTGGGTGCGGAGCCGCGTCATGCGCTGGGCCGTTGGTATAAGAAGAGTCCTGAAAGTTTGGTGATTCGCTACACGGAAGACCTCGCGGATGTTGCTTTGAACAACGGTGCCCTGAAGTGCGATACGGCGCGCCTTGCCAGCAAACTGAAGGGTGAGTTCGTCGATACGATCGTGGAATTGGGTTACGCCGTATTTCTGGCGAAGCGCGGATGCACAGTAACGATGGAACCTACAGCGCCGAAGGCCGGCCCGGACCTGCTTGTCGTGAAAGACGAAAGCTACTACGTGGAGATGCGAAGGGTCGGGTTGGATGAAGAGCACCGGACCGTGGACGCGGCCACGGAGGACGTGTTCTCCCGGTTGTGTGGTACGCCGTCGCGGTACAGCATCGTACTCTCCATGACGAATGACTACGCCGCGTTTTCCCCGGAATTGAAGCAGGCGTCAAGAAGAGTGGCGAGCGTGTTGAAGGATTTGGAAGAGAAGAAACCGCCGGAAGCCGTGCTGTACTATCACGGCCCGCGTGACTGGATCGTGCGTGGCCAGGATGTGCGCAAGATGGAGTTTGACTATGCGGATGGAGCGAAGCTCGCTGCGCAGATGCAGGAGTTCGAGCGGGCGAGAGAAGC
>WNFE01000926.1_pt1 | contig 21062 bp, 22 predicted proteins | sample 5400451 | NCBI WGS metagenome assembly WNFE01 (sample SAMN13153344, study PRJNA577476) | soil metagenome | isolation source: 200 cm saprolite under Douglas fir tree site 2 hole 2 | place: USA:California | collected 2015-04-18
CCCGACGTCGTGCTGCGGAAGACATCGTAGGTAACGCCGGAGGTCGGCGACGCCGTCCAACTCAAGCTGATCGCGGAGCTGGAAGTCGCAGTCGCCGTCAGGTTCGAGGGTGGTTGTATTTGTGGGCAGGTTTGCGTAGTTGCGGTCGCCTGATTGGACGCCGCTGATGTGCCCGCCGAGTTCGCCGCTTCCACCAGATAGAAGTACGCGGTGTTGCACGTCAACCCTGAATCCGCGAAGGACGTGCTGCTCACCCCGCTCGCAATCTGATTGCTGCTCGAGGGCGTGAAGCCCGACGTCGTGCTGCGGAAGACATCGTAGGTAACGCCGGAGGTCGGCGACGCCGTCCAATTCAAGTTGATCGCGGAGCTGGAAGCCGCAGTCGCCGTCAGGTTCGAAGGCGGTTGCGGCGGAGTGGTGGTAACGACCAGCGTCACGCCGGCAGAGTGCGACAAGCTGCCGCTCGTGCCCGTGATAGTGAGCGTGTAGGTTCCTGCCGGAGTCGAGCTGCTGGTTGTAACCGTCAGCGCGGAAGAGCCCGAGCCGCTGATCGAGGTTGGGTTGAAGCTGCCGCTCGCACCTGAGGGCAAACCGCTGATGCCTAACCCCACGGTTCCGGTAAACCCATTCTTCGCCGCGACTGCAACCGTGTAGCTGGTGTTGCTTCCCGCGGCCACGGTCTGCGAACCTGGAGTAGCCGAGATGGTGAAGTCCGGGGTAGTAGCCGGGATGACCTCGATGCCCCTGAGGCTGGGATTCGTATGCGGTGCTCCGTTCGTCCCCAAGGTAAAAGCAATCGTGATCTTGCCACTGCTGTCTGCCGTCACATTGAATTGCTGAATGTTGGCTATGAACTCTCCACCGGCAGCGGCGAAGATGTCAAAGTTCGATAGCACTGTCGCGCCATTGATGGCAACGTTAAAGGCCCGCTGGCCGGCCGCAGTAACTGCGGTCTCGGCAAAGTGAAGACGTACGGTGTAACTGGCCCCGGGTGTCAGGTTGGGAATGGTATAGGTGGTCGGTCCCCAACGCTCAGTGCGGTAGACACCCTGCGGAGCAGGGTTGACGACCTTGGAAACATCAATCACGTCGGGATACGCATTCGAGGCCCCGAGGTTGTAGCCGATATCTTGCACAAAGTTATCTGTTCCCACCAGGCCGCCGGAATTGATGGCAATAGCCTGGACGTTCGTCCCCGAGGACGGCAGTGTGACACTGGCCTCATTAGAAAGAGGAGATTCACCCGACTCCTGGCCTGTTGCTGTAACCACGTAGTGATAGGTCGTACCCGGAGTCAGCAGAACATCGGTAAAGCTGGTTCCATGAACACCGGTGGAGATCATGTGGGTCATGTCGGTATTCGAGATGTTGTGCGCCGTACCCGCCGTGGTGCTGCGAAAGATGTTGTAGCTAATACCGGGGTCGCTGGCCGCGGTCGCGCTGGCCCCCCAACTCAACTGCACCTGGCTATTGGAAATCGGCGTCGCGGTCAAAGCTGTAGCACTCGCCGGCGCAGGCGTCTGATAGACGCGGACATAGTCAATGTTCATGAACTGCGGCACTACCGTGCCCGGGCCCGGAGGTCCAACGAATCCGCCACCGACCGCGACATCGTAGATGACAAAGAAGGGATGGCCGAAGAAGTCCCATTGGCCAAGCGTGGACGCGCCATTGCCCGGATTGGTGCCGACGCCCATGATTTCGCCAGGGGTGTAGCTGGCATAGATGTTGGTCGGATCATCAACATAAAACTGAATCAGAAAGGGCGACCAGATCATACCGAAGGTATGGAATCCATTGGTGAATGGCGTCGCGGAATTGAAATGCGCCCCCAAGCCGGTGTTCGCATAGCCGATGCCATGGATAGTTCCCTTGATCTGGGTCGGCTTGGCGCCGTTGTTCTCCATGATGTCAATTTCGCCTCGGCCCGGCCAACTGACGCCGTTATCGCCCAACATCCAGAACGCAGGCCAGATGGCCTGGCTGGTAGGAATTTGAATGTTGGATTCAACCCTGCCGTATTGAAAATCAAAGCCACGGCCGCCGTTGAGCTGCGACTTGAAGCGGGCGGAAAAATATGTACTGCCCGATAGGTAGGTCTTGATCACCAAATGGCCGTTGCCGTCCAGGAACGAGGTCGTGCCATCGCTGATCATGTCTTCGATCTCGCCGGTGCCGAAGACACCCTGACCAGTATCGAAGGTCCAAAACTGGTTGTTGCTGGTGGTGGGCGTAAAAACCCCGGCCGCGCCGTTGAACTCATCTGCAAAGACCGGCGTCCCCCAATTCTGTACCTGTGCGTTGGCGAGCGGCGCCAGAAGTAATAGCACGGCCATCATGAACAGCAAAGATAGACCTGCACCAGAAATAGACTGCAGTCTCATTCGCACGGAGCGATCGGTACGAAACTCTTTTGAGCTTAAGCTTTCCGATTCCTGTGACAGCGACAGCTTCCTCATCGTTGATTCTCCTTTTATAGAAACTTTCGAATAGCCCTCTCTCTATCGTTTCCACAAATCCGCGCCAAAGTTGGCCCGAGTAGTTCGGCGTAAATCTACTCGGGCCGTTTGGGTCCTGCTAGCCTTCCTTCAAGTCTTGGCCCTTTTGAGGGTCTCTATTGGACCTCGATTCCACTAACCAGGGAGTTGTCCTTCACCGGAGTGAAGACGATCACGTACTGGCCGCTGGAATTTGCATTCTCCGTGAACTGCTCGATCACGGCCTTGTTTTTGGCGCCCGCGGTCGCGAAGATATCGAAGTTCGTCAATACCGGCGTGCCGTTGATGGTTACGTTGAAGATTCGGCTCCCTGCCGTACCCCAGTAGGTTTCGGCAAAGTGCAACCGCACCGTATGGCTCGACCCAGCGGTAAAGCCGGGAATCGTGTAAGTGAAACTCGCAATGCGTGCGGTTTGATACACGGCCATCGGCGCCGGGTTCGTCACTCCGCTCAGATCAATGGTGTTGGGATGATTAATGGTGGCGCCGCCAGCGAAGAACTCGTCGGCAACGAATGGACTCACCGCCGGCCCGCCGCAGTTAATCTGGAGGGCGGTGGCTGGCAGCGTGGTTGCACTGGCCTGGTTGGAGGCTGGCGATGTCCCGGCCGTGTCCGTAGCCTCTACCAAATAGAAGTACGTAGTGTTTGCCGTCAGTCCGGTATTCGGGAAAGACGTCCCGCTCACACCGGTGGCGATCTGGTTGCTGCTGGAAGGTGTGAAGCCCGACGTGGTGCTGCGGAAAACGTTATAGGTGATCGTGCAGCCTGACGCCGTGCTCGCCGTCCAGCTCAAGTTGATCTGGCTGCTCGAAACCGCCGTCGCTCCCAGCGCTGTTGGTGTGCTGGGCACTATCGTGCAAGAGGGAAGCGTAGTTGCGCTGGTCTGGTTGGATGCCGCCGATGTGCCGGCCGTATCCGTAGCCTCTACCAAATAGAAGTATGTGGTGGATGCCGCCAGTCCCGTATCCGGGAACGACGTACCGCTTACTCCGCTGGCGATCTGGTTGCTGCTGGAAGGAGTGAAGCCCGAGGTGGTGCTGCGGAAAACATTGTATCTAATCGTGCAGCCCGACGCCGTGCTCGCAGTCCAGCTCAAATTGATCTGAGTGCTGGAAGCTGCCGTCGCCCCCAGCCCGGTTGGCGCGGTAGGTACTATCGTGCAACCACCGGCACCGGGAACGATTTCGATCCCGCTTATCAGCGAGCTGTTGACCAGCGCGTTGAATGTGATCGTGTAGACGCCGTTGGCATCTGCGTTCTCTGTGAACTCCTCGATCACGGCTTTGTTCTTGGCGCCCGCGGTGGCAAAGATATCGAAGTTGCTCAATACCTGAGTGCTGTTGATGAACACGTTAAAGGTGCGGGAGCCGGCGGTCGCGAAGAAGGTCTCGGCGAAGTGCAGCCGTACCTTCTGACTCGAGCCGGGAGCAAAGCCCGGGATGACGTAGCTGAAAGTCCCGATGCGCGCGGTCTGGTACACAGCCATGGGCGCCGGGTTGGTCACGCCGCTCAAATCAATGGTATTGGCGTGATTGATAGTGGTGCCGCCATTGAAATCCTCATCGGCAAGGAACGGACTCACCGCCGGTCCGCCGGCGTTGATCGCAATGTTCGTAATCGGCGGTCCGGTTGTGACCATGGCCTGGTTCGAGGGAGCAGATGCGCCTTTTGGATCATTGCCCTCCACCAGGTAGAAATAAGTAGTAGACGGCGTAGCCGTATTGTCTGAGAAAGTAGTGGTGAACACACTGCTCGCAACCTGGTTATTGCTCGATGGTGTAAACCCGGGAGTCGTGCTGCGAAAGATGCTATAGCTCACCGTGCAAGGCGTCGCCGTGCTCGCCGTCCAGCTCAGGTTGACCTGGCTACCGGAAGCTGCCGTCGCCGTCAACCCACTCGGTGCGGTGGGTATAGGACAATTGGTCGGAAACAGGCCATAGACACAGAGCTGTCCGGTACCGGCGTTGGCAGTGCCGAAACTGCCCAGATACACCTTGCCGTTGGCAATTGTCGGATAGCCATTCTTAGCAAAGAGGTTACAGCTATCCCGGGTGGCGTTCTGTTGGTTGTTATAAAGCTCTGTGGAGATCTTGTTGGCGTCGTACGCCCGAAGGACACCGGGCACCGAACCGTGATTGGCGTCGCCGCTCAGGACCGCGTTGGCCCACACGATGCCGTTGGTGTTTCCGCTGGCCGAAATCGCAAGATAAGCTCCAGGTTCGCCGCCAATAAAATCCGGCCCGGTCTGAAAGTTCGGCAGGTTCAAGTTGTTCCCGTTGAACTGAAACGCCTTCAGGTTGTCACCTTGAGCCCACATGTAGACTTCGGGACCATTCACTCCGCTGTTCCAATACACGGGGCTTCCGTGGAGGGCCGCTCCGAGCTTGATGGTCTGCACGGCGCTCCCGTCACCCAGGTGCCCCAGACTGGCGGTATCAACCACATACCCCGTCGAGGACTTGCCGACCATGACCAGGCGGCCTCCCGGTGGAATCAACAGCGGCCCGGAGGTATCGAGATCTAAATCGCCTCCATCGAGGGTGGCGTGGTTCCCAGCCGTAAACCAGTCAACCAAACCGAGGCTGCTGTTGAGCTTGATGAAGCTCTCGCTGAAATTTGAAACTCCGTCCCAGCTGCCGTTGCTGGTTCCGAAATAAATGTTGCCGGCGGAATCCACCGCTGGCCCCTGTCCTGACATCCAAAGGGCGTCGCCGCTGCCCGTCGGAGAGGTGTTAAAGACTGCCAGCTTCGCCAGCGTCGTCGGGTTGTAGGAAAAAAGAAATCCGTGATACGCCCCCATATCGCAGTGCGAACTGAAGGGAATCAAGAGCGTGCCGTTGGCCAGAGCTAATCCCGCACGCTGGTTCTGCAATAAGGGGCTGAAGCTGCTATTCGTGATCTGGACCGGGCTTCCGGTTTTGTCAGCTCCCGTGGTGATATCGAGTGCGTGCAGCATGAACGAAAAAGCACCGGCATTGTTCAGCGAGTTCACCACGTAAAGTGTTCCGCTGGCAGGATCGATCACCGGCGTGCCGACGATTCCCGCGTTGCCGTTGATATCCACGCAGCCCGCGCCGTAATTGGTGTTCGCGATCGGGGTCCCTAGATTTACGTGCCAGTACTGAGTCCCGCTGTCGGCGTCAAAGGCGTAGACGCTATTACTCGTCGTCCCAACGTAGACCACATTGTGCGTGCCCCCGCCAATGCTGACATTCGCCACGACCAGCGGCTCTGCGTAGATTTGGTTATCAACCGCAACCTTGAACTGCAGGCCAAACTGGGTAGCGTTCACGTTCAATGGCGTCAGCACGGTTTCGTTCAGGTTTTGCCCGGTTCGCCCAAGGTCGTTGTGCTGGGTTACGACGCTGACTTGGGCCGATGCGAGCAGATTGGCAAACAGCAGAAGTACAGCCAAACCGAAAAATAGCGAAGTTCCTCGGTGGTTTTTCACTTCGTATGTTCCTCCTCAGGCTTTCGTACTGGCTATGGATTTACGTTGCGATTCGTTTTGCTTATGCAGGTCAATTTGCCTTGCTTATTTGTGGCATTGGTTTCTCAAATGGAACCTAGCTCGATCAGGTGCGGCAGTTTGCTCTGCTTTCCGGGTGGAATCAAGTTTCATCGGGTTAAATTAACGCGTCGAAACGGTTAATTTAACGGAGTGGACTGCTGAAAAGTGGGCCTCGCGGCCACACTCAGAAAACAGCGGGTAAATTTCCGATCTGGTTGTCTTTTCCCGAAATGGAAGGTGTGTTGTACGACTGGACAATAAATTTATGTCCGGTTGTACAACAGGACGCCATGGAGAAACACTTTTATCAGCGCGCCAAGCCTTATTCCTCAGTTACCTCGACGGCGGTGACCAGGGCGTAGTTATTGATAGGAACAAATGTGAGGTTGATCTTGCCTTGGGGCGAAGCCGGTATATTATGGAAAACCTTGACTACAGGCTGGTTGCCGACCCCGCCGGTTTCCTTGAGGATATCGAAGTCTTTCAGGAGTGTTGTGCCGTTGCAATAGACATCAAAGACGCGGCTTCCTATACCGCCCACTGACTCGGGAGGAGCAAAGTAAGTCTCGGCAAAATGCAAAGTGACAGCATAGTGGCCGCCTTCTGCTACCGGAATGGAATAGGTGAAATGTCCGAACCGCTGCGCGATATACAACTCCGGATCCGCTGTTCCTTCCATAGCGGTCTTTCGGGAAGACCTGCGGCCACCCAAAAAGTACTGGTCCGGCATCCACACTTGGCCGAGGTGGTCACGATAAACCCCCTCCCGTGCCGTAAACCGGATGGGAAGCATCTTGCCTGGAGCACCAGGCAAGATTTCTAAAGCGTTTACGAAACTGGGGCCGGTGCCCTGGAAGGTGAGGTGCAGTATGCCGTCTTTGGCCGGCGAGATGTCCCTAAAAATTTTCACTGTGGCCGTATTTACACCCTGAGCATCGGAAGCCACATCCAGCGTTGAAACCGGCAACCCATTGATGGCGAGACTGACACTTCGCAAAGCTTCACTTTCAAAACTGGTCTCGGCAAAGTACAGGTGGAGTTCGTAAGTCCCTGGGCTTAGGGGAATCTCATACACGAACTGGCCTTCGCGTCCGCTGCGAAAGATTTCCGGATCTTGGGTGCGCGCGATCTCGCGAGAATTGCGGCGAAAGGTTTCGCCGCCCTGGAAGTAGCGGTCAGAGAGCCAAAGATGGCCGGCTTTGTCAATATAGTTGCCTTGATGATCGCCCGCCAAAATGCGTATTCCTTGGGTCTCTCCCAGCGCAACGGCAGCAGGGCCCGTTTTGTTTTGCGCCGCATCTCCCGCCTGCGAAACAACAGGTCCGGCCGTTCCGTTTTGAGTTGTATTTTTCGCATCAGTGGGGTGCGACCGGCCAATCGTTATCCATAGCAACCCGCCCACCAGTGCGACGGCAGCCAATCCCACGGCAAGCCGCAACCAACTGGGTGAGAAGGGTTTTGATTTTTCCTCCTCTGCTCTGTCTCCTTCCAGGTTTTTTTCCTCGCTACTCTCGCCTGCTAGGGTCAGCGCCTCATCTGTTAATTCTGCTTCCTGGGGCTCGGTATGTTGCGGCTGGCCAGAGTCTGGATACAGCACAAATTTCGGGGTGTACTGTCCTGTAGGAATAATAATTTGGAGCCGGTGGTCACTCCCCTCACCGGCATAGTATTGCTTGAGCCGTTTCCTCAGATGGTGGGTATCAACCCGTACCACGGCATTAAGCTGCGGATCAAATTCGGTATCGCGTCCAAGCACATCCACGGCGATGCTGTATTCTTTGAGCTCGTCACCTTCACCACTGAAATACTTATCGCAGAGGTAGGTCAGCAGACGGGAAAGCTTCGGCGAGCGCTTGAATATCTCCGTTCCCAGCACGCTTGCAAGTTCAGCCCTCTCCTGTTCCTTCGTAGGTTGTCCTGCGGCTTCCGCGTCTGATGATAAGGAAGAATCTGCGCTGGAAGCTGTCACTTTAGAATGCGCAACGATGGATGGACTGTCCGGGTCGTGTAATGTGGCTCGGTCGGAGCCCACATTTTTGTGGCTCTGAGCGGCATTGCCAGACTCATGCACAGCATTACCCAATTGATGATTATCAGGTTTTTGCATACCAGGTAGCTTCTAGCGGATGAGCATATCACAGGGGAATCTACTGATACATAGGGGTGTGTACTACTGGATTTAACATTTTTAACGTGGCAGCCTGCGATTTAACGCCCCAACCCTCGGGTGAATTTCTCTGGGATAGTTAGCGGAATACCTTAGAGAGACAGCTAATCATAGCGGGGATGGGCTCAGTAATTTAGGCGTCATCGTGGCCTGGGTGTGTGAGCGATCAAACTGGGCAGTTCCCCTTAAATTGTGTATGTACCCCGTCGGCATTCCCTAACTGGGGTCACTGAATTTTACTGGCTGACCCAAGGAAGAGGGGTTCGCGGAAGACCAAACACTGGTTGCACCAGAAATAATGACGCCACTTCGAGTGCCAACCGAACTCATGCTACCGTCATGGACAACAGTTCCCGCTGTTCCCCAAGAGCAATCAAGTTTCATCGGGTTAAGTTAACCGTTGAATCGGCAAATTTAACGGGCTGAAACTTGATTGTCGGATGCCTAAGCCCTATGATTCGGACGCTTTAAAATTCAAATATTCAAGGAGGAAGACAGAATATGACTTGGCAAAAACCGGAGTTTGAAGAAATCTTGTTGAATTGCGAGATTAACTCTTACGCGCCCGCCCAACTGTAAACTGCTGCAGGGTATATGACAATCTCAGGTCCCCCGCCGGGGGGAGGATTCCTACTGCGCAATTGCGCCTGTAGAATAGCTTTCCCCGGCAAGCACGATCTGCGCTACGGCACGGACCAGCACTTTTGCCCATCATCATTGGGCGAATCTGCACGACGACGGCGCTGGAAGGTCTAAGGAGAATTACTTATAGAGGCACCGGCATCGGCCTGCAACCGCACTCTTGCTTTGGAAATTGTGTGCCGACGGAGCCATCCGGCTACGAGAAGACGAGACTCAAAGAAAAGCGAGGAGACTAGCCGGCAAATACCCGCAAGGCGAGATACTCCGGCTGGCGGGATTTTGAGAGCACTGCCAGGCGAGGGTCTTTGCTTAGACCGATGCGGCCTCATGGCAAACGAATGCCGCTGAATATTCCGCATTGAGGGTTTGTTTCCGAAGCCCTCGCGCAGGACCAGTGAGTGGCTCAAAGGCGAAATATTTGGGCCCAGGATTTCTGGTCCACGAAGCTCTCTTCCAAATGTGCTCCATCAAGGACCCATGGATATCGTCGCTCTCTTCGAAGCAGATCCAATTCTTATCGGTGAATATGGCATAAACGCCTGAGACTTTTGGCGCATGCATGTAAACTGACGATACCGTAAAGGGAATACCTACACTTCCATTCCAGGGCATTGTTACCTCCAAGCAACGATTCAAGTAAATAATGAGGTTGAAACATACGTCCGAAGTTATGTCTCGAAGCTATGTTTCAAAGCCATGTTCGTTCGGCCAAGCGTAAAGCTTGACAAGCCCCACAACTTCGACGAGGCATCAAGCTGCCAAAAACGTCCGGACTCTTTCAACAAAATCTGCTGGGTCTTCCCGTTTTGGAATTGAATCAATCAGGGTGATAACGGGGTTGTGATGCAACGAATTGTTAATTAAGAAAGCGACCCGCTGCAATGGATTAGAGCGCTTGATCCGGTTCCAGAGTTGCAACTCGGCGCCACGTTCCCCGCTCAAAGCCAGAAGCACCAGGTCAGGCTGCTCGGTTCGGCAGAAAAGATATGCGTCCTCCAGATTGGCAGTCAATTCCACGTCATATCCATGCGTATGCAGCATAATGGCCCGGATTTGTTTTTCACGCGGGCTATTGTCAATGAGCAAAATCCTGCTGCGACTTGCCGAGCGAGTTCGTAGTTTGGTCATCAATAGCTTTTCAGTTTGCCCTTTTGGCAATCGCCAGAGATTTGTCATTCACTGCACTGAGTGAGTCATTAATGGTCTCTGGCACCGAAGCGCCGGGACGGTGGAGCTGGGTAATAGACGCCGAAACGATCCGGCAAAGCAGGAAACGATTAGGCACCTTTATGGAAGCCGTAAAAACCAGGCCAGATCGCATGTGGCACCTCGCAATGCAAATGGGCTGCATCGACGAAGGCCCGACTGATAGGGACCGTGTCTCCGGGGAAGTAGCTGTTTGCAACTATACTGTTTCCCACACTGAAACTCAACACAATTAGTGCTGGCGTTCGCTCTGGTTCGGGCTTATACTTGAATTGTCTTTTACGCATCCTTCCGAGATTCCCCCTCCAAACGGTACTTTGCGCAATCTGACGGATCATTTTCAGATGGTCCTAGAGCGCCTCCCAACTCTTCCAAGAAAGGAGCATTTCGTCATGTCATCAGGAATCAAGAACGGAACCATCATGATCGAGGAAGGCATAACCTTGCCGGAATCGTTCAACCTGGAAAGCGAACCCTATTCCAAGGGTTGGAGGGTTGTAACCAATTTTGAAGGGCACAGATTAGATAAGTATTTGCGCAAGATCGGGTGGACTTTTTTCTATATGGCCGCACCTGTGAGAGTGTCTGTCTTAGGGTTCGGAAGGGACCGGACTTTCCGCAGGGCATTCCGCAAGATCGTGGAAACTGGCCGAGAGTTGAAGTTCAACTGCCTGGAAATCACCGAGGCGGTTCCAAAACACTTTCTGGGCTTCGAGTACGTTTACATCGCCGGCCATGCCAGGAACATTATGCCGAACTGCTCCTAACCTCCTAATAACTAAGGAACCCGGGGGCTATTGTGCTATGATTAAAGCACGTCAAATTGAATTGGTTGTGAGCAGTTCTTGTCTGATCAGCAGCCCCTGCCCTGCAGTATCCTCCGACTCATTTCAACGTAAATCGAAACAAAGGAAAAGAAACAAATGGAACAAGGTACAGTGAAGTGGTTTAACGACTCCAAAGGGTTTGGTTTTATCAGCCGCCAAAGTGGCGAAGACGTTTTCGTGCATCACACGGCCATCCAGAGCAATGGATTTCGCAGTCTGCAAGAAGGCCAGGCCGTTCAATTCAACGTTGTCAAAGGGCCTAAGGGACTCCAGGCCGAGAATGTACAGCCCCTTTAATCGCTAGCTTTTGAGGCGATTGCATGTCAGTCGCCTCTCTACTTTAGCTCTCCGGACTTCTTTCGTTTTCTTCTATGACGGCGGGTCGTCCAATCCCAGGATTAGGAGGATGTATGTCCGGCAGACCTGGCAGCACCTTCGGTAAACTTCAGAGAGAACGCGCCCGAAAACAGAAGCAGCTCGAAAAACTAGTCCGCAAACAGCAGCGTAAGCTCGAGAAGCAGACCGCCGTCGTGGGCTTGGAGAGCTCCGAAGAACTCGTTGGGGAGGCAGCCTCCGATGATGTTCCCACAAAGGCGCCCGCTGATTCTGATGGTCAATGAGGGCTTAAAGAAACGTGAGCCTGTGAAGTTTTGCTGGAACGACTGAAAATCTCATCATGAGCGGCCTTCATTGGCGAATCGTAAGTCCGGAGAAGATAGCCATGAAAAGAATCTACGTCGGAAATTTGAATTTGCTGACCAATGCGAATCAGGTGCAGACACTATTTGAAAGCTACGGGAGAGTACTCAGGGCCGGAATCATGCGTAGCCATAACACCGGGAGCTCACTCGGGTTTGCTTATGTACTCATGAGCAACGACCGTGAGGGAAATGAAGCCATGCAAGAGCTCAATGGCGCAAATCTGGATGGCCGGCCGATGGATGTGCAAGAAGCGTTTCCCCCCGAACGTAATAAAAATGAAAGTCGTTTTCATGGTATGGAATTACGCTCACGTTGATCAATTCCAAATACGAACACCATAGATTCGAAGCACAAGCATTAAGGATCGGGGGAAGGCATTAAAAAAATCATTCACGCCGAGAAAGACAAGGACCATCTCAAGTACAACGAGATGAATGGCCTGATTTCACACGACTCTTCTTCTCCTGAAGATTTGGACGACCTTCTCATCACCATAGGTACCCAGGGCATTGACGTGCTTGAGCGCCAACCTGTCCTGCCGTCTATGGCCCGCGCAAGAGGATTTGAGCAGGAAGATGCCGCAGCCGGCGATGAAGTCGAGCTTGACCTGACGGCCGGCGCTCTTGATAAGACCGACGACCCCATACGCATTTATTTGCGGCAGATGGGCATGGTGGATCTGCTCACTCGCGAAGGTGAGGTTGATCTTGCGAAGCGCATCGAGCGCGGGCAATTGTGTGTGCTCAAAGCGCTTTCCCGCTCACCTGTCGTGATTCGCCATGTCATCACGATCGGTGAGAATCTAAAGCGTGGCGTAGGTTCCATCAAAGAGATCGTCGTCTTCGATGAGGAAGAGATCACCGAAGAAGTTTTGCAGAAGCGCCTCAAGCATCTCATCCCCCGCTTCGACGAGTTGCAAAAGCGCTACCAAAAAGCCAATCTCCTCGCTGAAAAATTGCTTACGATCAAAGCAAGAAACAAGGCATCCGCATACCGCCGCTGCCGTCGCCGCTTGGCCCGTGAGATTGTTTGCATTTCGCGCCTCATCCGCAACCTGGGATTCACCAAATCCGAGCTGATGCGTCTGGCTGATCGAGTGACCAAAACCGTGGACGTCATGCGCTCACTCGAATACGAGCTTAACAAGTTGGGAAAAAAGATTGCCGGCACGCGCAGCGAAGAACTCCAAAAAGAATACCGTAAGTCCCAGCGGCAGTATCGTCAGGATCTGGAACGACTGGAAAGCGACGCCGGAGTGAGCTTTCACGAGTTGCAGCACACCAAGCGCAAAATCATCCAGGCGACGGTAGATGCCGATCAGGCGAAACATGAGCTTATTGAAGCCAACTTACGCCTGGTTGTTTCCATCGCCAAGAAATACATGAATCGGGGGCTTCATTTCCTCGACTTGATCCAGGAAGGCAACCTGGGGGTCATGAAGGCGGTTGATAAGTTCGAATACCGCCGTGGTTATAAGTTTTCGACCTATGCCACCTGGTGGATTCGCCAGGCCATCTCCCGCGCCATTGCCGACCAGGCGCGAACGATCCGCCTGCCCGTGCATATGTACGAGGTCGTGAACAAAGTAAATCGCATCTCGCGAAAATTGCTCCAGGAACTGGGCCACGAACCTACGACGGAAGAGATTGCCCGGCATATAGACATTCCTGCCGCCAAAGTGCGCAAGGCCTTGAAGATTGCACAACTGCCGGTCTCGCTGGAGACGCCGATCGGCGAGGACGGCAATACCAGCCTCGGTGATCTCATCGAAAACCGCAATGAAGTGTCGCCGGCAGACGCCGTCATCAAAGTGGACCTGCAGGAACAGACTGCCCATGTGCTGCATACCCTTACCGCCCGGGAAGAGAAGGTGGTCAGGATGCGCTTTGGTCTGGAAGATGGCTCCGAACACACACTGGAAGAAGTTGGCAAGACATTTGCCCTCACCCGCGAACGTATTCGCCAAATCGAAGCCAAGGCCCTGCGAAAGCTTCGCAGGCCCGCGCACTCCCATAAACTTAAGGCATTTCTGGACGATGGACACAAATAACGTCGGACTTCAACTGCAGATCGGCGGAGAAAGGGCCTTACCTAAGCCGGAGCTTTCTTGCGCTCTCAGGCCGCGACCAATCGGAAAGCGGGATGATTCTGGAACCTCTCTGGCTTTGACTCAATGTCGGCCGAAAAGACATCCAGCCCAGAGTATTCTCCTTCACCCTGGCACCTGTAACAACGCGCATCGAATCGAACCGGGGGCTGATACTGTTGCTGCCTCTGGTCTATCGTCTTCAGTTCGACCAGAGGTATGAGCTCAGCGTTCTGGCAGCTTTGACACCTCACGCAGAGGAAACGATTCTCTTCCATAATGAAAATCCAATGTAGAGTGATTCTTTGTAGATATGTCCAGACCGCAAAAAGAAAACTGAGGAGTGGGCTTTAGGAAGCACTCGTATGAGTCCGTTGATTATGTCACAGAAGTATCCTTCAATGAAACAGATCAAACAGGGAGTAGAGCTTGTTTCATAAATAGGGTTGTGTCAGCGCACGGATCTATCAGTGCCGTTGGCCAGGCCGGCGGTTTGATCATATTCCAATCAGGCGAAAGAGAGTAAACTAGTGTGAACACCTGCTCTCTGCAAACTGAATCGAATAGGCGGCGTCATCGTGCAAGACGTTCTGCCGAGAGCGGTCACGTGAACGTCATAAGAAAATAATTTAAGATGTGTTTCACGCAATTTGCTGGGAGCAAGGCGCTGTTACCGCCCATTTCTTCTGCTTTTCTGCCAGATCGGACCACCTATCAAGTCTGGGCTGAAATCGTGATCCTATGAACTGCGAAAAAAGAAGAGGCCACAATGGAGAGCCACAATGGCAAGAAACTTAACCTGGGCAGATGAGAAGAGCTTTCGCGACCCATCCTGCGACAATTGTGGATGGGTGTATGTCAGCTTTGCCATGATCGCGGGCGAAAGGGTTTCCAGAGAACAGGCCAGAAAAGCCTATCAGGATAAGGTGCGCGTAGAGTTCCAAAAACATGAATGCGCCAAATACCCACGCAAATCCGAAACTCACTGATTGGCTATGCGATCTGCCGTCGCCAAACTGCTGTGAAGTGCAATAACCCGGGGGCCTCTCTCTAACGATGGCCGTTGCTTGTTAGCTCAATAACAAATGTGAGCGGTTTTGAGCAGATTGCTTGCCCTTCCTGAATTTACAATCCAATTTACACGTGAATCCATAGCTGTTTTGGGGAAAGCGAATTCCCGGATCCATCTATCCATCTGAACATCTGGCGAGGTTGACGTTTGGGCGACCCGCAAAAACTGGACTCCAATCCTAAACGGAACTTCAAAGCTGCGAAAGGCGGCGAACAATGAAAATTAGCATCCGAAGATGTCTTTGGTTCCTGTTAGTTTGCTTTGGCCTGTCGCGGGTTCCGGCAGTTGGGCAATCGGCCGAGTCTGCCCGCGAGCAGAATCTCTCCGCTTGTAAAAGCGCCTTGGGCTCGTGCGATCTCTCTAAACTAACTCCGTCGGAGCTAAGCGAGGTGGCCTTCGTCGAGCATCAGCGCGATGTCTCCAACGCAGGGATAGTGAGAGATTTTGCGACCATTCCAAATTGACTCAGCCGGAAGCGAACGCGTTAGCCGTCGCCGAATACCGGCATAACATCTCTGACTGCATGGAAGTTGACCCTGTCCGAAGCGCAGGATGTGGCTATTGCAGAACACCAGCGTAATATCTCGAACTGCAGTGAGGGATGGGAAGCCTGCGATCATTCCAGACTGACTCAGGCGGAAACAAAGGAGGTGGCCGTCACCGAACGTCGGCGCAATCTCTACGACTGTACGGAAGGTATAGAATCTTGCGACCATTCCAAACTGACGCTATCGGAGGCCAGGAATGTGACGATCGCCGAACATCAGCGTAACCTCTCCAATTGCAGGGAGGATTGGGGTCCTTGCGACCCCTCAAAACTGACTTCATCTGAAGCAACGGCAGTAGCCAGGGCTGAACATCAGCGCAATCTATCGAATTGCAAGAAGGGCGGAGCGTCATGCGACTACTCCAGACTAACCGGACCGGAAGCCAATGCACTGACTGTTGCGGAGCACCAGCGCAACTACGCGGCATGTCTCAAAGGATACGGTTACTGCGATCGCTCTCAGCTCACACCGTCAGAAGTGAACACGATTCCACCCGAACGCCTCGTTAAGCGATCCATCGAGCCCTGCTGAGGCTGGGCTTTTACAAAGACTGATTTCGCGGACCGGAGTCGGTAATGGAAACAACAGAAAGTCGCGGGCTCGTCTTCAACAAAGCCAGAGAGACCAGAAACATGGTGAGGCATACCGCATCCAACCAGAGAAAAATACCATGTGAAAACGCAACCGGCACGACGGGGTTAAAGAGTACAGCAATTCCGAAAAACCCGGCCGCCCACAAGCGTTGGCTCTCTCGAATCGCCTGCACGAACACCAGTCCCGCGCCTGCACATACGATGAACTGTACCGCTATTCTGAACTCCACAGAAGAATGCCAGGAAAAAACTGCCACAATCAAGGCCAAAACAGAAGCCCACTTCATAATTTCCGTCAACATGAGAACCTCGATTCTCTAACTCCGCGCGTAAAAAAACCGGGGAGGATGGAGTTGACCTCCTCCCCTGGAAAAAACCTTGCTGCTTAGGCCACTGCTACGCTGGCTTTTGCCACGCCTGCAGTTGCTACACCCGCTGCAACTGGGCTTGGTGCTGTTCCGGCAGCGATCTTATGGAAAGTTGAGTGAACGACCTCGGAGATGCGAACGTTGGGCGTTCCATCAATTACTTTTGCCAGCAGCTTCAGCACTTCTGGGTAGGTCGTGCGGTTGTAATTTTCCGCGTTTTCCTTGTTGTCCCACAGACTGATCGCAATCACGTCAGCTCCGCCGGGAATGGAGAATGTAATTTCGTCCTGAAAGCCTTTCTGCTTGCGCAGCACAGGAACTACTTCTTTCTCAAAAGTCTCGGTAAAAGCAGCAAGCGTATTAGGCTTCAAATGGATGGAGATATTGCGTGCAAACATGTCAACCTCCTTCAAGGGGTTGTTGTTAGCTAAGAGGGAGAGCTTCAGATGGACTGACTTAGTTCAGAGGACCTGAAAGAGGAGAAGAGGTGCTTTACTCCATCTAGAATGTTATCTGAGTCCCCTCGCATTGTCAATAGCTTTAAGAAAACCTATTAAGTACAAACTATTTCTAAATGCTGTCTCCACTCCGGGCGCGAAAAGTATTTTCCTACCAGATACTGCTACGTCTCAAATTCAAGGGAAGGGTCAAATGCAGCCGCCATTGCATCGACAACCTGGCGACAGTTTTTTCTGTTTGCCCGTGAACTGTAAAAATGGAAGAGAAATAGTAAGCCAGGTCAAGCACGATATAACTGAATACCCAAGTGAGTTCCTCATGCCGAGGCTCAAAAGTCCAAGAACGAAAAGAATAACAAGAATTGTTCGAAACATGTGCGCCACCTGTACTCATGGAGAGCACCCGCATCTAGAGTAATTTTACGAAAGCCAGGGTTGCCCGTCTGTTCACAAATGCTCACATTTGAACTGAAAACAGTAGTTCTGGACGCAAATTCCTTCGCGTTGGGCGTAAAATTGTTTCAGATATTTCTTCTTTTAGATGCTGGAGGGGCATGCCCGCAATCCGAGTTCCGTCGTTTGATCCAAAGGTTTTTCTCGCCAGTATTGGCCGTGGCAGGCGGATCCTGGAATTTCGCAAGAAACGGCCTATTTTTACCCAGGGCGAGCCCGCGAACGCCGTGTTTTATCTGCAAAAAGGCAGGGTAAAGCTTACGGTCGTCTCCGCGCGAGGCAAAGAAGCCACAATCGGGATGCTCGCGGCGGGAGACTTCTTTGGCGAAGGATGCATTGCAGATCAGCCTCTTCGCATGACGACCGTGAGCACAATGACCGATTGCACCGTGGTCAGAATTGAAAAGAAGGCGATGATGCAGGTGCTTCACCAACAACGCACATTTTCTGATTTATTTGTGGCATACCTGGTGTCCCGCAATATCCGGTTCGAGGCGGACTTGGTTGATCAGCTTTTCAACTCAAGCGAAAAGCGGCTCGCCCGGATTCTGCTGCTCCTTGCCCGTTTTGGGAAGGAAGGGAAACCGGAGGCGTTAGTCCCTAAAATAAGCCAGGAAACTCTCGCCGAAATGGTCGGCACAACCCGCTCACGCGTGAGCTTCTTCATGAACCGGTTCAGAAAATTGGGATTTGTCCAGTATAACGGCGGGTTGTACGTGCATAGTTCTCTTCTCAACATCATTCTGCATGACTGAGCTTCTGGTCCCTGCGGCGGGGTGGGCAGTATAGACCACCTGCTTCTTTACTTTCTTTGGGCGTCTTTTATGTTTCTTGGGTCTTCTGGGCATGCTGAATAGTCCCAGATCTGTCGAATGGATACTGTTCTAAATTGCACAGTTAATTTATCCGCGGGTGAGATAGCCTAACCGCATGATCTTGGCTCATACTTCCGAGATAAGAAAACAGTACCTGCATCTCTCAGCTCACCATTGTGAGAAATGCAAAGGTCCGGTTGTCACTGCCTGGCTTGCTGTACGCGAGAAGGAAATTGAAAGAGAAACCGAAATCAGAACAATAGGGGCAGTTTGTGTTTCTTGCGGCAATAAGCAAGAACACATGATGAGGCCGGATACGACAAGCCAGTTCCCGCCAGTGGAATGGGAATAATGGTTATCTGAAAAAGCCAGCCTGCGCAGGGCCTCCGTGAGCACATCTTCGAAACATGTAGAGACATCCAGCAGCGTACCGTGTTCCAGGTATTCAGTTAGGTCTTCAGTGATAAATAGAAAAGGCAGGAAGTATGGAATTCGAAAAGGCCATTGCGCTCGCAATGATGTCATCCTGGGATGAGCTGGTTAAGTCGAATGATGAAAACTGCACTCTACGTGTTGAATACCGTGATATATCAGGCACGTCGCTGGAATGCCTCAAGGTGTGGTTCGTGAGGAAGAACGGACTCTGGGTGCTGGTGTGTAACTACTCAATCAAGGCATCGCACTCTTCTCAAGATCTTCGTTTTAGCTTCGCGAACTCCTACCAGTCGGCGGCCTTAACCCAGGGTATTGATTACATCATGCAAAATCAACTTCGCTTCAGTCGCCGCGCAGCGGGTAGTTCTATGAAAGGCATGGTCGAAGTTGGGCCTCCCAATCAAGAAGAACGTGCCAACGCGGTCACTTGGAGAAAAGCAATTACGGATAATCTCGCAAAAGAGAAGTCCACACCGTATGCCAAACGAAATTGACAACGGCCCCAATCTTGATCGTGGAAGGAGATACCTCGTGGCGTCCGGTTGACAATCTCAGCGCCGAAGACTAGGGTGAAAGTTGAGCACATTGTTCCTTCTGCTCTTCAGATTTCCTGAACTAAGTCAGCCCATCTGAAGTTCGCCCTCTTAGACTACCGAGCATAATTATGGCGAAACGACGTGGAAATCCGAACTGGTGTAACCCGCAGCCATTAGCATCTTTCGTGATGCCCAGTGCGTTTGACCAAGCGGTCAAGATTTTCAAATTGTCCCCCGAACAGTATGTTGATTCTGCCGCCCTGAAAGAATGGGCGCGGGCCAACAAGCACAACAAGTTTGTGCCCGAACAATTGCTGGACGCATGGGGTTTCGATCCGACGTGAACTCCGCCGGTTTGATTCTCGAACCCTGGCCGTCATAAAGCCCAAATGAAGAAACAAATCTGAGCAATTGTGAGCAGCGCACTTTCATGCCGGGCGCTTAACATTGAGCTTACCAATATGAACTCGAGCAGAAACCAAGTCGATGCCCCCAGTAATGGGAACGGACCGGGAGTGGAGCATGTCGAGAATGGGCCCGCACAGCAGCAGGGTTTAGTTGCAAAAGCCCCTACGGCCCTTAACTATCTCTGCGAAGCCATCAAAGCGGCGGTTGAAGATCTGAATACACGCTTCAATGCCGGCCTCGAAACTCGGCAAACGCAAACAACATTCGAAGTGCGTGAGCTGGAGAAACCCTCTGCGCTCATTCGCGTGGATTTAACCGACCAAAACGACATTCAATACAGTCATTTCATAAAGCGCAATGACGAAATGCAGTCGGGCATAATGCATGTTTGTGTCGGCGGAAGTGGAGAAAGCAGCATCATGTTCCCGGACTTGCCGCACTCCCCTCTTCAAGTGAGTTATCAGGAAGCCTCAAAACGGCTGTTAAACCCCACTTTTTAGGGCTGGTTTGCTGACAACGGTCTAGCCAGATAGCGCGCGTGAGAACAGGCGCGGATCCGTTTACATACAGGAGTCGTTGTGACGAGAGCATCAGAGACCACAAGAGAAGTAACCGGTATTACGTATGAGGGTGTGACGTATTCTCTCGTCCCGAGGGCAAAACAATCTGGGGGTCGCGTCGAGACATGTCCTGTTTGCGATGGCACAGGGCAGATGTACAGTCGCAAGTGCAAGGAGTGCCACGGCCGAGGTCTGATTCAAGTATCGTCTGAAGCACAACCGGAGCTGAAAAATGGCGACGCTTCCTCAATGGCCTAAAACCAGTGCACCAAGATTCGACCCGATTGCCAGGTACAGAGCGAACCACAATGGGGAAAGGGCGTCTTTATGAATGCAATTGTTGTTTCCTCCAGTGTGCTGATAGCACTCTTCGTGATCCTGTTGCTTTACAGGATGCGCAGACTGAAACCAAAGATTGCCGGGTCCGGATCGCTGAGAATGTGCCCATTTTGCGGGCTGATCACATCTCGATCAAAACCATGTTGCTTAGAGTGTGGTAAATCGCTCCCAGCAGTCTAGCAATTCCCATGCTGTTCGTGAGAGGTTAAAGTGTTTCCAGCGTGGCTATACCCTTCGGCGGGATCACGTGTCAGGGCAAGACTTTAGTCGTGCCGAAAAGGCTTGAATTAGAACCATTTCCTCGCTGCCGCTGGCCAGCGCGCAGCGAAGCCTCTTACGCAGGCATCAATAGCCCCTGTGCTGACCAACCCAAATCTGAAAACAGCTAAGAACATTCGCTAAGAACATTCTTGGATTGGTCAATTTAGAACAGTTTTCAAAACCCTAAAACCCCATACTGATACAGGAGAACACTCTGTAAAAGTCTGGCTTTGAGAGCTCCTCGCAGTTGTCCGCCAACGTTCCAGCATGTTCCTGTGACTGCGACTAGCGGGGAGTCTGGGAGGGCAGGTTGCCGGCCGAGGTACTGGCACATGCTTATTTGGAAAAGGGCAACTATACTGCCAAGCAGTTGCGTGCCACGATTGCGGGGGTGGTGGCCGCTTCTCCCATTAGGCCGCAATTAGGAGTGAACCGTGCAAGCTACTGACGGTCAAAGTGGAGTTTTCTTTGAAAGGAAACATGAACCAAGCGACTATTGAATCAACGATTGTTAAAAGCTATCCGTGGGAACGTCCCTTCTGGAAGCCAACAAAAGGCAAAGGGTTTATCTTTTTT
>WNFE01000927.1_pt1 | contig 21062 bp, 23 predicted proteins | sample 5400451 | NCBI WGS metagenome assembly WNFE01 (sample SAMN13153344, study PRJNA577476) | soil metagenome | isolation source: 200 cm saprolite under Douglas fir tree site 2 hole 2 | place: USA:California | collected 2015-04-18
GGCGGCAGCCAACCCTAGGATCGGCTCCAGAGGCTTCGCGTATTTCAGCGTGGAGGGAAGCACCATATGGCAATCGACCAGGGGGTTCGGGCCAAGAAAGAGACCCGGGCGGACGTCCACACGGTTATCGACCTGGCCCACAAGCAAGGTCTGAAAATCGTCGACCTGAAGTTCATCGACTTGATCGGCACCTGGCAGCATTTTTCGATCCCGGTCGGGGAGCTGACGCCCAGCCTCTTCGGCGACGGCATCGGGTTTGACGGCTCCAGCATCCGCGGCTTCCAGCACATCCATGAGAGCGACATGCTGCTCGTGCCGGATCCCGCCTCGGCAATCGTGGATCCAGTGCTGCGCGTACCGACGCTGAGCCTGATCTGCGATGTGCTCGACCCGATTACCCGAGAACCCTACAGCCGGGACCCGCGCTACGTGGCCAGAAAGGCGGAAGCCTACCTGGGCACGACCGGGATCGCCGACACGAGCTACTGGGGCCCCGAGTTGGAGTTCTACATCTTCAACAGCATGCGCTTCGACCAGAACCAGTTCTCGGGCATGTACGAGATCGACTCCATCGAGGGGGTCTGGAACTCGGGCAAGAACAGCGAGCCCAACCAGGCCTACCGGCCGCGCTACAAGGAGGGCTACTTCCCGGTTCCGCCGACGGACAAGCTCCAGGACCTGCGCTCGCAGATCGTCCTGAAACTGATCGAGGCCGGCGTCGACGTGGAAGTGCACCACCACGAAGTGGGCACCGCGGGCCAGACCGAGATCGACATGAAGTACCAGACCCTGGTAACGATGGCCGACCGGGTCATGATCTACAAGTACGTCGTCAAGAACGTGTGCGCCCAGAACGGCTTCGTGGCCACCTTCATGCCCAAGCCGCTGTTCCAGGACAACGGGTCCGGCATGCACACCCACCAGAGCCTGTGGAAGGACGGCGTCCCGCTCTTCTACGACAAGAACGGCTATGCGCTGATCAGCGACCTCTGCCGCTGGTACATCGGTGGGTTGCTGGCTCATGCCGCGTCCCTGCTGGCGTTCGCGGCCCCGACCACCAACTCCTACCGCCGCCTGGTGCCCGGCTATGAGGCGCCCATCAACCTCATCTACTCCAAGCGGAATCGGAGCGCCTGCGTCCGGATCCCGATGTATTTCACCGATCCCAAGCAGAAGCGGCTCGAGTTCCGCACCCCGGACCCCTCCTGCAACCCTTACCTCTCCTTCGCCGCCTGCCTGATGGCCGGCCTGGACGGCATTCAGCGCAAGATCGAACCGCCCAAGCCGATCGATGAGGACCTGTACGAGCTCGACCCGGAGCTGAAGCGGCAGGTCAAGAGCACGCCGGGCTCGCTCGCTGAAGTCCTGACCGCGCTGGAGGACGACCACGCCTACCTGACCAAGGGCGGCGTGTTCACCAGCGACCTGATCGAGACCTGGATCGACTACAAGCGGGTACGGGAATACGAGCAGGTCGCGCTGCGACCGCACCCCTGGGAGTTTTACCTGTACCACGACATTTAGCCGCTCGCGTCCCTCCGGCGGCTGCCTGGCGAGGCAGCCGCCCCTTTTCATCTTTAGGAAGGAGCCTCATCATGAAGACCGAGATGCCGACCCAGGACAAGCCCTGGCGACCCGGAGATCATCCCCGGCCCGGCCCGTCGTGGGCCCAGCCTGAGGAGCCGACGGACGAGCACAAGGGAGAACCCGACGCCGAGGACTGAGACCCCGGCAGCCAAGACCACCGGCCTGGACCGAGCGCTCGACCTGCTCCAGCAACGGGAGGTCCGGTTCCTCAGCCTGCAGTTCATCGACGTGCTGGGAACGGTGAAGAGCATCACCATTCCCGCGGAGCGGTTCGCCCACGCCGTGCAGAAGGGCGAGTGGTTTGACGGGTCTTCCGTGGAAGGATTCGCCCGAATCTTCGAAAGCGACATGTACCTGCGGCCCGACCTGTCCACCCTGGTGATCGCCGGCCCGGCCACCGGTGGCACCGCCCAGGTTATCTGCGACATCCTCACCCCGGATGGGCAGCGCTTCGCCGGCGACCCCCGCAGTGTGCTGGCCCGCGCCCTGGCGGACGCCGCCGAGATGGGCTTTGGCTACAGCGTCGCCACCGAGGTGGAGTTCTTCCTGCTCAAGGGGGAGGATGGGCCGTTGCGGCCGCTGCCCCACGACAGCGCCAGCTACTTTGACCACGCCCTCGATCTGGGCAGCGAGGTGCGCCAGGAGATGGTGGCGGCGCTGGTGCCACTGGGCATCGCCGTGGAGACCAGCCATCACGAGGTGGCGGCCGGCCAGCACGAGCTGGACCTGGGGCCGCTGGACGCCATGCGGGCGGCCGACCAGCTGGTGACGCTCAAGTACACCGTCCGCGCCATCGCCGGCCGGCGCGGCCTGCACGCCACCTTCATGCCCAAGCCCTTCTTCGGGGTGACCGGCTCGGGCATGCACGTGCACCAGATGCTGACCAACTCGAGCGCCGATGGCAACGCCTTCTACGACCGGAGCGACGAGTACCACCTCTCGCCCACCGCCCAGCACTTCATCGCCGGCCAGCTGGCCCACGCGCGGTCGCTGTGCGCCGTGGTCGCCCCGCTGGTCAACTCCTATAAGCGCCTGGTGCCGGGCTTCGAGGCGCCGGTCGCGATCACCTGGGCGCAGCTGAACCGGTCAGCCCTGATCCGCGTCCCCCGGATCAGTGAGGGCGATCGGGCCGCCACCCGGGTCGAGTTCCGGGCCCCCGACCCCTCGTGCAACCCGTACCTCGGCTTCGCGGTCATGCTGCGGGCCGGCCTCGACGGAATCCGGCAGAAGCTGCCGCTGCCACCGGCGGTCTAGGAGAACCTGTACGCCTTCGACCCCGAACGCCTGGCCCGCCTGCGGGTGGGCCTGCTGCCGCAATCACTGGCCGAGGCGCTGATCGATCTCCGGCACGATGAGGTGATGCGGGAGGTGCTGGGGGCGCACCTGCTGGAGCGCTTCATCGAGACCAAGGAGATGGAGTGGAACGCCTTCCAGAAACAGGTCACCCCCTGGGAGCTGGAGGCGTACCTGGACAGCTACTAGCGTCAACCGGCGTCGATTCGACCGGAGCGATCACCGGATCGCCCCCAGTTACGGGACATTGTCACGGATAGTCCGTCACCCTTGACGGCGGCGCTAGCCGAGTGGTATGAATCGGCGACAGGCCAGTCACCCGAACGAGACATGAGAGGAGGAAGACCACCATGAAGAAGCTCGCAGTCGCCGCGGGTCTCGCCCTGGCGGTGCTCGGCGCGCCGGGCGCACAGGCAGCTGTCGCCGGTCCCGCGTACCTGGCAGTCAGTTCCTTCACCGCCACCCTCCAGAATCCGAACCTGGCCAAACTGTCGGTGACGACTCGCGGCAACATCCCGATCCGGGCCGACGACTTCATAAACTCCAATCCGATCGTCGGCCTGGCATGGGCGGACCTGAGCAGCGGAAAGGTGTTCGTGGCGACGATCCATCCGGTGATTGGCAGGGATTCGCTGCAAAATCCCGCAGGGTGGCACGCCCATACGGCCACCGTGACCGGCGGAGCCACGGCGCCGCATGACTTCTGCGTCGCCTCCATCGACTCGACGCCGACGGCGGGTATCGCGATCGAGGCCAATACGATGGCGGTCAACGTCGCCGCGTCGGATCTGCCTGAACCTCCCAGCCGGTTCAATGCCGCGGCGGGATTCACGGTCCAGAAGGATTCGGCCTGCGCGTCAGGCCTGGCGGTTCAGCTCACCAGTTGAATTCGCGCTGGGTTGATGGGCGCAGCCGGCGGGCTACTGCCTGACGATCGCCGGCGCGCCCTTGCGGAGCACGAACTTCTGGATCTTTCCGGTGGCCGTCTTGGGCAGCTCGCCGACGAAGCTGACCCACTGCGGCACCTTGAAGTGCGCCAACCGGCCGCGGGCGAACTCTCGGATCTCGTCCTCGGTCGCGGAGGCCCCGGGCTTGAGCACCACGAAGGCGTGGGGCGCCTCGCCCCATTTCTCGTGCGGCAGGCCGACCACCGCTACCTCTTGCACCGCGGGATGGCGCAGCAAAACGCCTTCCACCTCGATCGACGAGATATTCTCGCCGCCGCTGATGATCACGTCCTTGATGCGGTCACGGATCTCGACGTAGCCGTCAGGCAGGACGACCGCCGCATCGCCCGAGTGAAACCAGCCGTCCCTTAAGGCCTTCTGGGTGGCCTCAGGATCGTGGTAGTAGCCGGCCATGACGACGTTGCCCCGGACCACGATCTCGCCCAGGGTCGCCCCGTCGTGCGGCACCTCCCTCCCCTGTTCGTCGAACACGCGCAGGTCGCCGGAGGTGATTAGCTCCACGCCCTGGCGGGCCTTGACGATAGCCCGGTCCTCGCGAGAGAGCGCGGCATGCTCGGGCAGCGGCTCACAGACCGTGATGAAGGGCGAGGTCTCAGTCAGTCCGTAGACCTGCGTGACCTCCCAGCCCAGGTCGTCTTCCAGCCGCTCGATGGTGGCGGCCGCGGGCGGGGCGCCGGCGGTCACGATGTGCACGCCGGGCGGGACCTCACCGCCCACCTGCGGCGGCGCGTTGGCCAGCGCGATCAGCACCGTAGGGGCGGCACACATCCAGCCCACGCGTTCGTCCCGGACGAGTTGGAACACAGCCGCCGGCTCCACCTTCGGCAGGCAGATGTGGGTCGCCCCGGCGGCCGTCACCACCCAGACGTAGGACCAGCCGTTGGCATGGAACATGGGCAGTGTCCACAGGTAGCGATCGCCGGGGTGGAGCGTCAGGTGAATGAGCGTGCCCACCACGTTCATCCAAGCGTTGCGGTGACTGATCATCACGCCCTTGGGTCGCGCCGTAGTCCCGCTCGTGTAGTTGATGGTCAGCAGGTCGTGCTCGCTGGTGTCGGGAGGTGGCGCAAACACCGGCTCGTGGGCGGCCAGGGTGCGTTCGTAATCGAGCCAGCCGGGGGCCTGACCCTGCAGCGCCACGAAATGCTGGACCGACTTGAGCTGCGGACGGATGCTATCCACCGCCGCCAGGTAATCGGCGTCGGCGCAGACCACCTTGGCCCCGGAGTGGTCGATGATGTAGGCGAAGTCGTCGGCCGTGAGCCGGTAGTTGATGGGCACCAGCACCGCCCCCAGCTGCGGGACGGCGTAGAACGACTCCAGCTGGGGCAGGATGTTGGGGGCGATGTACGCCACCCGATCTCCGGGCCCGACGCCCAGCCGTTGGAGGGCTGCGGACCAGCGGTCGCAGCGATCGAAGAACTGCGCGTAGGTCAGCCGCCGCTCGCGGTCGACCACAGCTTCGCGATTCGGGTACAGCCGGCGGCTCCGGCGCATGAACTCGAGCGGCGTGAGCGGCGTCTCCACTAGCGGCCAGTCTAAGTTGCCATACCGGGGCTGACAAGGGTCTCGGCGAGGTCCTCCCTCGCCTAGCCGAAGTGGCAGTCGGGAGTGACTTTTTCCAGGGCGCTCTCGAGAACGGCGAGCTCCTGATCGTCCAGTCGGGCGACGAAGAGCTCGGCGATCGCGCGTGCGTGGACCGGCGCCGTCTCGGTCAGGCGCGCCACGCCCGCCTTGGTCAGGGCGACCACGACGCCTCGCGCGTCGGCGTCGGCGTTGGCTCGACGCACCAGACCCACCTCGACAAGGCGGGCGACGCGGCGGGTCATCCCCGACCGCGAGATGAGCGCCCGGTCGGCCAGCTCCGTCATGCGCAGCTCGCCGCCGGCAACCGCCAGCTGAGCCAGAACGTCGAAGTCGGCCAACGCTAGACCGGTCTCCTTTTCGAGATCAGTCTCCAGCCGCCGCACGAGGCGGGCGTGTGCCCGCAGCAGGGCGCTCCAAGCCTCCAATCCGCGCCGGCCCGGCAGCTCATTGACCACGAGCCGATCGAGGAGGTCGGCCAGGTCAGGTTGGCGGGCTTGTGCTAAGAGGCCCCCTCCCCTACCCCTCCCCATGGGGGAAGGGACGTAATGATTGGCTGGCATGTGAATAAACTCGCCCCCAGGGATGTACTTGCAAATGCAAGTATATTACGGCTGAGGAGGAACCGCCAATGGCCACCCAAGTCGAGACAGCGCAGCGCGACATCGTCCTGGTCGAAGACGCCCACATCCGTCCGATGATGGGCAACCAGGTCCTGGAATCCCTGCCGTCACGGCACATCCCGTACTCGCTGGTCGACCCCTACATCCTGGTCCACGAGGCTGATCTCAAGATCACGCCGGACCAGGCGCCCCAGGACACCACCCACCCGCATCGGGGGTTCGACAACCTCTGGTACGCCATCACGGGCTCGTCGAGCACGGGCCACAGCACCGGCCCCGGGGGGACCTTCGAGCGAGCCCAGCTGGGCCAGGGATCCCTCCTGTTTATTCGAACCGGTCGTGGCGTCTTGCACGCGGAAGGCATCGGCGACGACGAGCGCCGCGAGGGCAAGACGAGCCAGATGCGGGGCCTGCTGTTCTGGGTGAACCTCGCACGCAAGGACAAGACCGTTGAGCCCACCGCCCAGGTGGTGCAGCCGAACGAGGTGCCGGTCCGGCAGCAGGACGACGCGACCGTCCGGGTGCTGGTCGGCGAGGGCTCGCCGGTCCATCTCGGGACCCCGGGGCTCATCCTGGACGTCCAGTTTCCAAAGGGTGGAGTGGTGAACATCCCCGTTCAGGCCGGCTTCAACGGCTTCGTCCATATGCTGGAGGGAGAGGCCCGCTTCGGCGCCAACCGAAGCCGCGCGCGGCGCGGGCAGATCGCGGTTCTAGGACCGGGTGGCGCGCTGGCCGTGGCGGATGCGCAGCCGGGGACGCGGTTCGTGCTCATGGCTGGGAAGCCCTACGGCGAGACGCCGATCTACAACGGACCGTACGTCGACTGACAGCCGTAATTTGAACAACCGCGGAGCCCTCCCCCGCCCCTCCCCGCGGGGGAGGGGACAAGAAAGGTGTCGCTAGGCGCGCTCCGGGATAAGGACCGTTGCGGTCACGGCGGCGACGACACTGACGGCGGCGGCCAGGATAAACGTCAGCGTGACCGAGCGCGCCACGATCGGGCCGGAGAGTGCGGACCCGATCGGCGAGCCGGCGAAGTTCAGGCTCATGGAGACGGCGAAGGCGCGGCCGAACCACGCCTGGTCGGTCCGTCGCTGCCGGAGGGAGAAGAGGGCAACGTCCCCCAAGCCCACCACCGACCCCGCCAGCAGCGCGGCCGCCACCACGACGGCGAGGTTTCCGGCAAAGGCCAGGATGGCGAAGGCGACCCCGTAGACGGCCATGCTGGTCGCCAGCATCAGCCGCTCCCTCCCGGAGCTGTTCAGGCGGCCAACGGCGATGGCTGAGACCAGGCCGGCCACCCCGAACATCGCGTAGACCTGGCCAACCACCGCCGGCCCAGCGTGCAACCGATCCAGCACGAGCACCGGGAGTGCCACCAGCAGGGCGCCGCCACCAAGATTCCAAATCGAGATCGACAGCGCCAGCCCACGCAAGGTCGGGTTGCGCAACACGTACAGCAGGCCGTTGAGGGCATCCCGGATCAGATGGCCGGCCGACTGGGTCTCTACGATCGGTTCGCGGAGCCCCATCAGGACTCCTGCCCCGCCGAGAAACGCCAGGGCGGTCACCAGCAGGGCAGCCTCCCCGCCGCGCCAGGCCACCAGTCCCGCGGCGATCGGCGGTCCAACAACCGAGGTGACCGCGTAGAGGCTGCTGTCCATGCCGTTCGCCCGATCCCAGAGCGCCGGCGGCACGATCAGCGGGAAGAGCGAGCGGGCTCCGGTCATCGAGAGCATGGTCGTCAAGGAGCTGACGGTGACAATGGGCAGCAGGGTGGCCGGCGTCAGGTGCTCGGTAACCGAGAGGACGACGATCGCCCCCAGCGCGAGGGCGGCAACGGTGTAGTCGAGCAGCATCAGGCGAACCCGGCCATGGCGGTCGAGGAGAGCGCCGGCAATGGGGCTCACTGCCAGCCCTGGCGCGGTCTGGAGAAAAAGGGTGATGCCCGCCAGAACGGGGGAGTGGAACTTCTCAAGCACGAACAGCACGATCGCGACCTGCAGCATCGATCCACCCAGCCGCTGGAGGAGGGTGGCGCCGACCGCTCGCGGGAATCCGGCCACGCGGAGCAGGTCGCCATAGGTGGTGGTCGCGGTGGGACCGGCCTTCATTGCTGGTGCGATGGGATGGCGACCACGGCGCTGACAGCGGCCAGCACGGCGATCAATGCTGCCAGTAGCAGGGCGGCACGCAAGGACCAACCGATCAAGGGCCCGGAGATCGCGGCTCCGATAGGCAGACCAACGTAGTTGACGCTCATGGAGACGGCGAAGGCGCGCCCGAACCAGGCCGGGTCAGTGCGGCGCTGGCGGATGGAGAACAAGGCGATGTCGAGCGGGCCATTCGCCAGGCCGACCGCCAGCATGGCCACGATCACGACTGCCAGCGAATTCGTGTACGCCATGACGGCGAAGGCGAACGCGGGAACGAGCATGCCGCCCGCCAGCATCAGCTTCTCGCGGCCTTCGCTGTTCATCCGGCCGACCACCAGGGCCGTCACCAGGCTGGCCAGCCCCAGGGCGGCCCAGACCTGCCCCACCTGCGCCGCATTGCCGTGCAGGCGGGTGAGGACCAGGACCGGCAGGGCAACCGCCAGGATGCCGAAGGCGGCGTTGCTCAACGAGATGGCGAGCGCCAGCCCGCGCAGGGTGGCGTTGCGGCGGACCACGTAAACCACTCCCTCCCAGGCGTCGCGCCAGATCGAGCGCGCGGCCGCGTTCGCCCCGATCGGGTCAGGGATGCCGATCAAGGCGAGAGCCGCCAGGGCCCAGGCCGCCGCCGTTACCAGCAGCGCGGCCCGAGCGGAGAAGAGCGCGACCAGGCCGCCCGCCAGCGCCGGCCCGAGCACCGCGGTCAGCGCGTACATGCCGCTATCGACGGCGTTGACCCGGTCCCACAGCGCCCGCGGCACCAGCAAGGGAAAGAGCGACCGTGGTCCGGTGGCGCTAAAGGTGAACGTAAGCGAGCCAACCAGCACGACTCCCAGCAACAGCGGCGGCGTCAGCGCGCCGCTGGCAGCCAGCGCGACGATCCCCAGCAGGGTCAGGGTCCCCACGGTCAGATCAAGAAGCATCAGCCGGACCCGACCGTGGCGGTCCAGCAGCGCCCCGGTGATCGGGCTGAGCAGGAGGCCCGGGAGGACGTTCACGAAAATGGTGAGCCCGGCCAGCGACGGCGAGTGGAAGACCTGGAGCACAAACAGCACCATGCCCACGGTCCACATCTGGCCGCCCAGCCGGGCCAGTACGGAGTTAGCGACCAGGCGGGGGACGCCGCGGACGGCGAACAGGGCGTGGTAGCTCGCAGGGGGCGACTGCTCGACCTGCATCAGCCGATGCTCAGTTTTCGACCGGCGGCACGCGGCGTGCCCAGCGGGAGAGAACGGCCGACACAGCCCACCCGGCCAGCCAGTTGCTCGCCACCCCGAGCCGGTCCGGGATCCAGGACACGTAGACGTTCCGCTCATCCCGCAGCACCGCCTCGGCGATCCGACGGGCGACTTTCTCGGCCGGCACCTCGAAGGATCCGCGGCGATGGGCCAGTGCGCGGTGCGAACCTAACTGGTTTTCGGTAAAGCGGCTGGCGGTCCAGCCAGGGAACACGGTCATTACCTGGATCCCTCGGTGCCCCTCCTCCATCCGCAGCGCGTCGCCGATCGTCGTCAATGCGAACTTGGTGGCGGAATAGTAGCCGATGGTGGGGGTCACGATGCGGCCGGCCATGGAGGAGATGTTGATCACCATCCCCAGACCCTGCGCCCGCATGAACGGCACCGCCGCCCGGATAAGGGCAGCCGGAGCCAGCACGTTGAGGCGGAACAGGCGCTCGACATCATCCTCCTTGGCGTCGCCGATGGCGGCCTGCATCCCTATGCCGGCATTGTTAACCAGGATGTCCAATCCGCCGAGCTGCCGGTAAGCGGTGGGCACCACTTTGTCGCGTTCAATCGGCAGGACCAGATCTCTGGTGATGACCACAGCTGTCCCACCTCGATCCCGGATTCCGGCCGCCACTTCCTGCAGCGCTGACTCGTTGCGCGCCGATAGCGCCAGCCGCGCGCCGCGCGCCGCGAATTCGAGGGCGATGGCGCGGCCGATGCCGCTCGAGGCACCGGTGACGAGGGCGTTGGCCCCCTCCAGCTTCACGCTTTAATGCTGACAGCCACGGCAGAAGTTCGTGGTTTCGCCTCTCGCCTTCAGCTCCGAGATCCGGTGGCCGCAGCGCGGGCACTTCTGACCGCCCTTGCCGTGGACGGCCATGAAGCTCCGGTCTTGCTTCTGGGGGAGGTAATGCGGCTGCGCCCGGATGGCCGCAACCGCCTCGCCCAAGACTTGCTGGGTCGCGGTGTGCAGCCGGCCGACGTCGTCCGGTTTCAGGGTGGAGCGCTTGCGCAATGGAAGCAGCTCGGCGCGATGCAAGATCTCATCCGAGTAGGCGTTGCCGATGCCGGCCACGAAGGCTTGATTGCGAAGCAAGTTCTTCAGCTCGCCTGGATGCCGCCGGATGCGATGGGCGACGTCGGACTGGCTGACCTCGAGGGCGTCCGGGCCAAGCTCCGCCCAGCCGGTGACGGTGGGCAGGGCCCCGGCCGGCACCCAGTAGACGCGGCCCATCCTGACCGAGTCCAGGAAGCGCAATTCGTCGCCGCCGCTGAGGGTGAGCCGGAACAGCGTGTCCTTGGAGACTTTTTCCGACGCGGCGGCCCACTGCAAGCGGCCGCCCAGCATGGGGTTGATCAACAGGTGATGGCTGTCGATATCAAAGATGAGGAACTTGCCGCGGCGCCAGATCCGCTCGATGGTGCCACCCTGCAATTCCTTGGCAAAGTCGTCGGGCGGAGTCCGCAGGATGAAACTGAGCTTGGGCGAGACCCAGACGCCAGTGATCGCCTGGTTGGCGAGGCGGGGCGTGAAGTACTCGCGCAATACCTCCAACTCGGGGAGTTCGGGCACGGAGTCAGAGTCTAGTCCACCACGAGACCCCCTTCCCTACCCCTCCCGAGGGGGAGGCGAGATTTAGCGGTAGTTTCGTGAGTCCGGAAAGACGTCCTCGGCGGGGAGCGACGGGGTAGCCCCCTCCCCTCCCCCTCCCCGAGGGGAGGGGACGAAGACCGGGTGCTCGCTGGGGAGCGAGGGGGCGGCCTCGATGTGGGTGACCAGCACGCTCAGCACCCCGTCCTGCTTCTGCAGGCTGCCGTCCATGACCAGGACCGGTTCCAGGTTGGCGACCTGCCGATACCGTTGATAGATCGGCGGACGGATGATGACGTCCACGTGGCCGAACTCGTCCGCCAGGGTGAAGAACTTGAATTCCTTGCCCGTGGACGGCGACTGGCGGGTGATGACCAGTCCCGCCACGCGCACCCTGGCGCCGTTGCGAATGCTGTTCCGCAGCGTCTTCGAATCGATCACGCCCAGCTGTTCGAACTGCGGGCGATAGAAGGAGCACAGGTGCGCCCCGGTGGAGAGCGAGAGCAACCGGTAGTCGGTGGCCACCAATTCGCGAGCCGTCATTTGCGGCAGCATCACTGGCTCATCGGCTGACGCGACCAGCGGCTCGGACTGCCACTCCCCCACCCGCTCCCGAAACCGCCAGGCGGCCTGCCGGCGATTGGCCTCGAAGGCATCGAAGGCGCCGGCCAGGATGACCGTCTCGATCTGGGTCCTGGTCAATCCCTGGCGGCTCGAGGTGCTCACCCGGACGCGGCGGCAGAAATCTTCGAGCGAGGTGATCGGGCCGCGGAGCTGAGCCTCGGCGATCACGGCGGTGGCCTTGTCCCCCACCCCGTGCACGTAATTGAAACCCAGCCGGAGCGCCCCCTCCTCGACGGTGCATCGCGTATAGCTGCGATTGATATCCAGCGGCAGGATCTTCACGCCGTGCCGCTTGGCATCTTCCACGATCACGTGGGGGTGATAGAAACCCATCGGCTGGTGGTTGAGCAGCCCGGCATAGAGCGCCGGCGCGTGGTAGAGCTTGAGCCAGGCGGTTTCATAGCAGGTGCGGGCAAAGGCCGCCGCGTGGGACTTGGTGAACCCGAACTCGGCGAAGGCGGCCAGCTTGGTGAAGATCTCCTCGGCGACGGGCGCCGCGATGCCGTGCGCCACGCACCCGATGACGAAGCGGTCGTGAATGCCGGCCATTTCGGCGTGCGAGCGGTGGCTGCTCATGGCCCGGCGGAAGCGGTCCGCCTCGGGTGGGGTGAAGCCGGCGCATTCCATCGAGATCCGCAGGATCTGTTCCTGGTAGAGGACCACGCCCAGCGTCTCCTTCAGGATCGGTTCCAGGCTGGGGTGGAGATAGGCTACCGGCTCTCTGCCCTGCTTGCGGCGCAGATAGGGATGGACGGCATCGCCCTGGATCGGTCCCGGGCGGATGATGGCGACCTCCACCACCAGGTCGTTGAAGGTGTCGGGTCGCGAACGGGGGAGCGTCTGCATCTGGGCGCGGCTCTCGATCTGGAAGACCCCGATGGTGTCAGCCTCCTGGCAGAGCGCGTAGACGCGAGGATCGGTGAGATAGAGGGCGTCCAGGTCGGGGCGCTCGCCGGTGTCGGCCTCGATCTGGTCCAGTGCATCGGCGACCACCGAGAGCATGCGCAGGCCCAGCATGTCCATCTTGATCAGGCCCAGCTCCTCCACATCGTCCTTGTTGAACTGGACGACCACCCGGCCGGGCATGCTGGCGCGCTCCACCGGCGCGATGTCGATCAAGGGCTCGCCGGTGACCAGCATGCCGCCCACGTGGATGGAGAGATGGCGGGGAAAGGTGAGGATCTGGGTGGCCAGGTCGAATAACTGCTGCCAGGGCTGGGTGGGGGTGGAGGCCTGGTACCCGGCCGCCTGGGCAATAGTCTCCGGGCTCTCCGGATGCCAGGCCGAGGCAGACTTGGCCAGCCGGTCCAGTGTCTCCTCAGCAAAGCCCAACGCCTTGCCGACCTCGCGCAGGGCGGATCGCTGGCGATAGGTGACCACGTTGCACACCATGCCGGTCCGCTCCGGCCCATATTTCTCGTAGACGTACTGGATGACCTGCTCCCGATGGGCGGTCGAGAAGTCGATATCGATGTCGGGGGCGCAGGTCATCTCCTCGTGCAGGAAGCGCTCGAAGAGCAGGTCGTGGGCGATGGGGTCGACCCGGGTGATGCCCAGGAGAAAGGCCACCACGCTGTCCGCCGCTGACCCTCGGCCCTGGCCGGGAATGCCATGCGCTTTGGCGAATCGCATCAGGTCCCAGTTGATGAGGAAGAACTCGGCCAGCCCGGTCTTGTCGATCACCGACAGCTCGCGCTGCAGGCGAGCCGCCACCTCGGCCGTGACCGGCCGGTATTTTTCGCGGACCGCCTCCTGGCAGAGCCGGTAGAGAAAGGAGAAGGGGGTCTCACCCGGCGGCACCGCGAAGCCGGGAAATCGGGCGCCCTTGAAGTCGAACCGGAACTGGCAGCGCTGGGCGATCTCCAGCGTGTTGGCGAAGGCCTGCCCAATGGGCTCGGCGGGATAGCGGGCGAACGCCGGCCGCAACTCGGGGCCGGTCTTCAGGAAGAACTCGCCGTTGGGACGCAGGAACGGTTGGGCAGCATCGAGGCTGGACCGGTGGCGGATGGCGGTGAGCACGTCCTGAAGCCGGTGGCGCTCGGGGGTGTGGTACAGGACCTCGTTGGTCACCACCAGCGGCAGGTCTTCGGCCGCGGCCAGCTCCAGCAGGGCGTGGTTGCGGGCGAGATCGGCAGGCGCGAGGTGGTCGCACAGCTCCAGGTAGACCCGGTCCCGGCCGAAGATCTCGCGATATAGGGGAAGGTTGTCGCCGGGCTCCGCCACCAGGGCCACCAGGTGCGAGGCGTGCTCGGCGAGCGCCGCCGGAGCGAGTCGGGCGGTACCTTTCTCGTGCGCCAGCTGCGCCTCCGTGATCAACCGGCAGAGATTCGAATAGCCGGCCCGGTCTTCGGCCAGGAGCACGATCCGATCGCCCCAGCGGTCGAAGTCCACGCGATCCTTGGGAGGCGGACTCCCATCATCGAGGATCAGCTCCGTCCCCACGATGGGATGAATGCCGGCGCGCTCGGCGGCCAGCACGAAGCGGACGGCGCCGTAGAGACCGTTGGTATCGGTGAGCGCCAGCGCCGGTAGCTCCAGCTCGCGGGCGCGGTCGACCAATTCTTCGGGATGGGATGCGCCGTCGAGGAACGAGAAGTTGGAATGGCAGTGAAGTTCGACGTACGTCATCGGATCAAGAGTTTCGCGTCGCTTGGTGCGCGCCGCGAAACTCGAAGACCTCGTCGCCTAGAGTTCGGACACGCACAAGTGAGGGCCGCATCCTTTCCCGGGAGTCGGTCGCGTACCGTGATTTCCTGGTTCATTCCGCCGCTCCTCGGAGCTCGCCGCTTGACTGCGGCTCGCTCGCTAGTCATACACGCGCTGCACGAACCACTGGTCGGTGGTGCGATCGCAGAAGCATTCCAGGGCCAGGTCGTCCGCCACCAGCAGCCGCCAGTACTCGCGCGAGACCGGCGCCCGCCACCATTCGCAGTCGATCCGCCAGCGGTTCAGGACTCGGGTGACGGGTTGCCAGCCAGCCGCCGACTCGAGGTGGGTCGGGATGCCGGCCCCATCCAGGCGGACCGCCACCGGATGAGGGGGGATGAGCAGCTCGCTCATGCCGAGGTCCAGCGGAACCGCCGGTCGGCCAGCGGCGGCGCCGTCTCCACCCGGGCGGCCCGCTGGACCAGCTCCGGCCGGTACTCCTCCTTGAGCCGTAGCACCGCGTCGACCAGCGATTCCTGAAACCCGTCGCGCCGGAGCAGCAGGCCCGGCTGGCGCGCATAGATGGGCTCCAGCGACCGGGCCGTCAGGGTCACCCGGTCCACCGGCGCGACCAGCCGGGCGCGCAACAGCCGCGCCCGCACCCGGACGAACAGGTCCGGCGGTGCCGTCATGGGATAGGCGAAGCGCATGCCCAGCCCCAGGGGACGCTCCCCATCCTGCCCCAGGCCGATCTCCAGCCAGCGCGTCCCCAGCGCGTGGTCGCGGAGCGCTTCGCCCACCCGGTCGCAGAGCCCGCGGACAATGAACTGCAGGGCTTCGAGATTGTCGACCGGTGGATCGAGCGGCATCGCTTCCTGGATCCGCACCGGCGGGCGCCACGGCTGGAGCGGGCGCCGGTCGATGCCGCCGGCCAGGTCGTAGACCGCCAGCGCTTTGGCGCCGAACTGGCGCTGCCAGGCCGCGCGCGAGATAGTGCGAACGGCACCGAGCGTTTTCAGGCCGAGCAGGTCGAGATACTCACCCATGTCCTCGTCCAGCGGCAGCCAGCGGATCGGCAGCGGCGCCAGAAACGCCGCGGTGCCGTGGGGCTCGACGATCCGGGTCGAACTCCAGGAGGTGTGCGCGGCCACCAACCGGCTGACGAAGAGGTTCTCGCCGAGTCCCAAGGCCGCGCCGGCACGAAGCGTGGTCTCCACCTCCACCGCGATCGCCTGCAGCAGGCGGCGGCGGTCCGGCCATTGCAGCAGCAAGCCGTCCAGCTCCAGGAAGAAGGCCCCATCCTGTTCGCCCATCGCCGGGGTGAAGGCATAGAGCGCCGAGCAGAGGGCGCGCCGCACACGATCGGCTCCGCCGTCTGGGACGGGCAGAAAAATCGCCTCCGGGCAGCGCTGCTGCGCCTGCCGGAGCGGCATCCCCTCCACCACTCCGGCTCGCCGGGCTTCCTCGGAAAGGGCCAGCACGGGGAGACGCTCGGAGGGCTGGCCTCCGATCACGAGCGGCCGGCCTTTGCGCTCGGGATGCTCCTGCCAGGCCGCCACCACCAACGGGTCGGGGGTGCGAACGCAGAGGAACATCAGTAGTGGAGCACCCAGCGCACCCGGCCGACCGGCGGCGCCATCCGATTCTTGACGGTGACTGCCTCGACTTCCAGTCCGGCCAGGTCCCCGTCCGGCTGGAAGACCCAGGCCTTCCGCTCCAGCCCGATGATCAGGCTGGCGTAGTAGCGGACGCTGATGGCCTCCTCCGCGGTCTCGTGGATCAGCAGCACCGTGCAGCCGGCTTCGGCCGCTCGGTGCACCAGATGCGGGAGCTCGGCATCCAGGGCGGCGTCGCGCGGGCGCGGGATATCCAGGCAGACGAAGTCGGCACCGGCCCGGACGAGCACCCGGGCGCTGTCCATGGCTTCCTTGAGCGAGCGCGGGCGGACGACCAGCAACCGGTCGAGCACTCCGCCCGCTCGAACGATGCCATCCGGGTCTAGCCGGGCCGGGACATCGACATAGACGGCGGTGCCCTGCTGGGTGGCGTAGGCAACGGTCTTTAGGGCCAGCGTGCGTTTGCCCGATCCGCGGGAACCGGCCAGCAGGGAAAGCCGGCCGGCCGGCCAGCCGCCGATGCCGGTTAGGGCATCGACCTCAGGGATTCCTGACGGCCGGGCTGGAACTGTGGGCGGGGCAAGCTGCGGAGCTGCCGCGCCGAAGCGGGAATGGAGTTGCTGCAGGGCATGCTGAAGCCGTTCTGACATGTGAGACAGCCCCGAGATGGGAGGACCGGGAAGGGCGTAGAGGGGAAGCTAGAACAGCCTCGGGAGGAGGATGATAGCGAACATCTGTTCGCTAGTCAACCCCTCGCGATAAGACCTCTTCACCCTTCCCTCGGGGGAGGGCGGGGTGGGATGTCTGGAACTTTTACGCTGGGCGGCGTTGACCGTGCTGCGGCGTGAGCACCTGCTCCTGCGAGGTCTCCGGATTGACCATGACCACCTGGAACAGCTCTTCAAAGCCGCATCCGAAGTGGCGCATCAGGAGCTGCCGGAGCTGAGGGCCAGGCTTGCGAGCCCCGGACTCCAGGGCCGGGATATAGTTCTGGCTGACGCCCAGCGACTGGGCCAGCTCGCGCTGGGTCAACCCGTGCTTCTGTCGCATGGCCCGAAGGCCGGTGGCGCGGACTTCCAAGTTCATGTTCCTATCATAGACCTTCGTGTATATTTGTCAACGCATGTCGCAAAAACAGGCTGGCCAGGGGCGGATCATCCTTCGCGGACTGGAGGCCTACGGCCATCACGGAGACCTGCCGGCCGAGCGCATCCTGGGCGGCCATTTCGTGGTGGATCTGGAGATAGTGACCGACACGGCGAAGGCCGCCCGCAGCGACCGGCTCAAAGACGCGGTGAACTACGTCACGGTGGAAGCGCTCGCCCGCCAGATCATCGAGCGCCGCCGCTACCGGCTGCTGGAAACCCTGGCCGAGCGGCTGGCCGCCGCGCTGCTCAAGCAGGCGGGCGTTCAGCAGGTGACCGTCCGGGTGACCAAGCGGCCACCCCTTCCCCACCTGCAGGCCTTCACCGTCGAGATCACCCGCCCGGCCTCCCCCTGAAGAGACCGCGGCGCGCCCTTATGCGCCCGAGCTGAGACCCACGCTGAACATGGCTTCCAGGTCGTGCCGCGAGTAGACCTTGAAGGCAACGTGCGTGCTGGTGCGCTTGATGCCAGGCAATTGCGCCAGACGTGAGGTGACGACGTCGGCGACCGCCTCATGGTCTTTCACGCGCACGATCGCGACGAAATCAAACTCGCCGGTCACCGAATAGGCCTCAGCCACTCCAGGCACGTCGGCCAACTGGGGGCCAAGCCGTGAGATGGCGGCACGCTCGGCCTCGATCAAGACGATGGCGGTGACCATGGCCTCAGTATAGGTTGAGGTATGACGTGACGCACCTCAAACGGCCAGCTTCACGAGCTTCGCGCTTTCATCCCAGAGCCGGTTGGCCAGCGCATCATCCTGGGCGAGGCGGGATGGTGTCTTGGGCTGGTTGTTTTCAAAGTAAAGCCCGCTCTTTCCAGCCACCTCGGGGCTGGCAGCGAGGTACACCAACGTGGCGGCACCGGCCGCAGGACTGATCATGGCAATGCGCTTGGCAATCGCGAATATGGGTCGCGTATAGGCGGGGGCTCGATCCCAGATGTTGGTGGCAACGGCGCCGGGATGCACACAGTTGGCAGTGACTGCGGTCCCCTGCAGCCGCCGGGCGAGCTCGCGGGTGAACAGGACCTCGGCAAGCTTTGATCGCGAATAGGCACGCATGATCTGATAACCATGCTCGAAGCCGAGGTCGTTGAAGTCGAGCGTGCCTCCGTAGTGGCCGGTCGAACTGACGGTGACCACGCGCGCCGGTGCGCCTTGGATGAGACGACCCAAGAGGAGATTGGTGAGCAGAAAAGCGCTCAGGTAGTTGACCGCAAACGTCGCCTCGACGTTGTCCTGGGTGACGGTCCGCTTCACGTAGACCGTGCCGGCGTTGTTCACCAGGACATGAAGGCGCTCGTATTTCGCCAGGAACGATTCAGCCAGTGCCCGGACTTGCGCTTGCGAGGCGAGGTCGCAAAGAAGCGAGTCCACCCGAGAGCTGTCCGATCTCGAACGGACGTCACCCACTTTTTCGGCGGTCTTGCGCGGATCCCGCCCCACCATCACAACCCAAGCACCCATGCGGGCCAGGGCCACGGACGCCTCGAGTCCGATCCCACTGGTAGCTCCGGTGATGAGGACCGTCTTGCCGGCCAGGTCTTCCATGGACCCCAGAGTGTAGCTGCCGGCGATGGCCGACTCGCGTCGTCCACCATCGACAATGGGGTCGTGCGCAGAGGCATGGCGGCGATCGGCAGCGCCGTCTTCTTTGTGCTGGCGCCGGGTGTCGTCGCCGGCCTTGTACCCTGGTGGCTCACCGGCTGGCGCACCAGCGAACTCCCGCCGTCCTGGCTACCCATGAGGATCGTTGGAGCAGCGCTCATCGCTGGCGGCTTGATCACCCTCGTCCGAGCATTCGCCCGGTTCGTCAGCGAGGGTGTCGGCACGCCTGCGCCCGTCGCGCCGACGCAACATCTGGTGGTTGGCGGACTCTATCGGTACGTGCGCAATCCGATGTACCTGGCGGTGCTGGCGTTGATCGTTTGCCAGGCGCTCATCCTGGGCCGATTGGAGCTCCTCCTCTACGCCGGGATCGTCGCCCTGGCGTTCATCACGTTCGTTCGCGTGTACGAAGAGCCGACCCTCCGGGCGAGGTTCGGACCGCAGTACGATGCCTACCGTCGTGCCGTGCCCGGCTGGTGGCCGCGCCGCCACCCCTGGGAGCCCACGGCTGACCACCGGCCTAGCTCAGGGGACTGAGACCGGTCCTCTTGCCTTCTGCTCGGTCAGCGCTCGCCGTCGTCGAATGGTTCGCGTCGTCGTGATCGCGAGCAAGGGGATCTGGCAGACGGCGTAGATGACGTGCACCGTGTAGTGCGATGCGGTCTGTTCGGGCCTGAAGGGCAGCCATCCCAACGGGAAGACGCTCAGCCCGCCGCCCACAAGGTTGATGGCCGCGTAGGCGGCTAGCGCCACGAGGGCACCCGTGGAATCTGTGCTGACCCACCAGATGGCGAGTCCGGCGACCGCGGGCAGCATGAAGAGGTCTCAACCCGAAGAGGCCAGGGACGCGATGAAGCTCGTGCACCCAGAGACCGAACCACGAGATCGCAGCGAACAGGACTACCCGGTCAGTACCCGTCACGTGATTGCTGATTGCGAGACCTGTGACTGGGCGCCGCGGAATCCATAGTGGCGATGGCGGGAAGGCCGGGATTCGAACCCGCTATCGGGAACCTACGGGCTCCGGATCTCCTAGTGCGTTGCTCTAGCTGCTTATGTTCCAGAAGCCGGCAGCACCATTCCAGATTAGGACGCTGTTCCGCAGCAGGTTGCGTCCCAGAAGGGCCACCACAGGCTGAGGCGGTGTTGTGGTGATTGTCTGGCCAGCCAGATTCATACCGACAACCTGAAGATCCACCGTCCAGCCCAACAAGGCGTGTTCTCGTCAGCGGCCCAATTCATCACGGATCGGGCAGAAGAGCACAATTGCACCGATGGCCACGACCCGACGAGCCGACATGTTCACCGCGGACGGCAAGCCGTCAGACGACGACCCGCGTGAGAACGGACCAACGTTGGGCGACGAGCGTACCACGCTGGTCGAAGCCCTGCGCTGTCAACGCCTCACGTTGGAGATGAAATGCTCAGGTCTTGATGCGGAGGCTATGGCGCGGCGCTCCGTCGAGCCGTCGACGATGTCGCTCCTGGGGCTGGTGCGGCACCTGGCCGAGCAGGAGCGAGGGACGTTCCGGGTGATGATGGCGGGACAGGACGTTCCCCGGCTGTTCTGTTCCGACACCGATCGTGACGGTGATTTCGATGGTGCTGTTCCCGACCCCCAGGTGGTTGCGGAGGCGTGGGACCTATGGCGTGCGGAGGTGGACTTCGCGACGCGGTTCGTGGCCGAGGCGCCCAGTCTCGACATTACCAGTGACGATCCCTTGAATCAGCATGGCAGCGGTGGAGGGCCGATGTCGCTGCGCGAGGTGCTGGTCGGAATGATCGAGGAGTACGCCCGCCACATGGGTCACGTCGACCTGTTGCGCGAGCGGATCGACGGACGCGTAGGCCAGTAACTCGTTCAACCAACTCTCAACTCACCCACGGATTGGGCAGGTGAGCCGAAAATGCTTTCCCCGGGAATCTTTCCGACTCGGCCAACTGTTCGCGGCCGGCCGGGCATGATCGCTGTACAAGTCGTTCGGACGGTCTACTCTCAAAGTGTCATCGTCATGCGTTACGTGAGTGGCTCCTAGCCCTGAAGCGGGCTAACCTTGCTCGTCTACCCCATCGGCGGTACTCTTGCGCAATGCGACCCCTTCGGTATTCCATCAACGTCACATTGGACGGGTGCTGCGATCATCGTGCAATAATCGCGGACGAAGACTTGCATCGTCACGCGGTCGAGAACTTCGACCAGGCCGATGCCCTCCTCTTTGGCCGGGTGACTTACGAAATGATGGAGGCAGCGTGGCGGCCGCCGGCGCGGACGGGAGCGAGGCCTGATTGGATGGAACCCTTCGCCCGGACGATCGACGCGGCAAAGAAGTACGTCGTGTCGAGCACCCTGGACCGGGTCGATTGGAACGCGGAGCTCGTGCGCGGGGATCTGG
>WNFE01005839.1_pt1 | contig 21047 bp, 19 predicted proteins | sample 5400451 | NCBI WGS metagenome assembly WNFE01 (sample SAMN13153344, study PRJNA577476) | soil metagenome | isolation source: 200 cm saprolite under Douglas fir tree site 2 hole 2 | place: USA:California | collected 2015-04-18
TTCCATAGTTCGGTTGCGGCAGAAAAGGTGGGGCGGACGATCGTTCGATCGTAGGCCTCGTCGACATACCATTTATTCAGTGAGGCCTGATACAACGACTGCCACCGTCGAGCGAATTGATCCGGCAGCGCAGGGTTGAGTACATAGACATAATAGGCGCCGGCGATCCCGAGTAATCCCATGCCCGTGGCCACCACCATGATGCCTATGGCGGCGCCTCCCTCGTGAGCCGCGCCGCCTGCGTCTGTCTCGAACATCGGTCCAAGAAACTCCGGAATGCCCAGATAGCCTGTGACGATGCTGAGCGCTGCCAGGACTATCAGAGGCAGGGTCATGGTTTTCGAAGGTTCATGTATGTGGGCTGCATGAAGGGGGTCGACATGCGAGGGGCCCCAAAACGTGACGAAGACCAGCCGGAAGCTGTAGAACGCCGTCATCAATGCCGTCACGAGTCCCAGGACCGTCAAGCATTTACCGAGCGGGCCGGTCGACCAAGCCGAGACGAGCAGGTTATCCTTGCTAAAGAATCCTGACGTCAGGGGGAATCCTGCGAGCGCGAGCGAGCCCACCACGAACGTCCAATAGGTGACCGGCAATTTGTCTTTCAACCCGCCCATGCGCCGCATGTCCTGCTCGTGATGCAGGGCGATGATGACGGACCCGCAACCGAGAAACAGGAGGGCTTTGAACGCGCCGTGGGTCAGGAGATGGTACATGCCGGCGGCATAGGCGCCGAGACCACAGGCCATTATCATGTAGCCGAGCTGACTGACCGTCGAATAGGCCACAACGCGCTTGATGTCGGTCTGGGTCAAGGCGATGGTCGCCCCAACGACCATCGTCACTCCGCCGGTGATCGCAACGACCGCCATGGCGGTGGGAGACAGGTTATACAGCGGAGCCAATCGCGCCACCAGGAACACGCCCGCGGTCACCATCGTCGCTGCATGAATGAGCGCCGAGATAGGGGTGGGGCCTTCCATCGCATCCGGCAGCCAGACGTGGAGCGGCACCTGGGCCGATTTGCCGACTGCGCCGGTGAACAATAAGACGCAGATGAATGTGAGCACGGAGACGTCCCAGGTTCCTCCAAACGGACCGAGGATATTCATGACGTCGCCTGCGGACTCGTGCGCGCGGGCAAAAATTTCGTGATAGTCGAGTGATCCAAAGCTGGACCAGATCAACAGGAGGCCGAGCATGAAGCCGAAGTCGCCGACGCGGTTGACGATGAAGGCCTTCGTGGCGGCGGAGCAGGCAGCCGGACGATCGTACCAGTGGCCGATGAGCAAATAGGAGCAGAGACCGACTGCTTCCCAGAAAATGAAGAGTTGAAGCAAGTTGTCCGCCATGACCAACATCAGCATCGAGAAGGTGAAGAGGGCGATGTAGCTGAAGAAGCGGGCGTAGCCAGGATCTCCGTGCATGTATCCGATGGTATAGATGTGGACGAGTGAACTCACGGTCGTGACAAGAAGCAGCATGACGGCGGTAAGCCGGTCGATGGAGAAGCCGATGTGAATATCGAGCATGCCCGAGGTCAGCCAGGTGTAGAGAGGGAAGCTCGTTTGGTGGCCGCCTGCCACGTCGAAGAAGACCAAGAGCGAGAGCAGCAACGACACGACTACCGCTGGTACGGCGACGAGATGGGCCTTGTCCTTGATCCAATGTCCGAAGAGCCCGAGAATCAGGAACGAGACCAATGGAAGGAGCGGAATGAATTCGTAGGTCATCAGAAATCGTTTCTCGTCGTTCGTCGCTCGTGAAGCGCCATGGATGAGCAGTATCCCAATACACGTAATACACGTACTCCGTCAGTCGCGAACGACGCTTCACGTTTCGCGAAAGACCGTTTGCTCACCATTTCAGCAACTGAAATTCGTCGATGTTGATCGTGGACTTGGCTCGATACAAGGCAATGATGATGGCCAACCCGACCGCGACCTCTGCCGCGGCGACCGTGAGGGCAAAGAAGACGAAGACTTGCCCTGCGACATTGTGGAAGTACTGCGAAAAGGCGACGAAGTTGATATTCGTCGCATTCAACATCAATTCGACCGACAGCAAGATGATGATGATGTTCCGACGAAGGAGGACTCCGGTGACTCCGGTCAGGAACACGATGCCGCTGAGGATCAGGTAATACGACAGGGGAATCATCGTGCGTCAGAATGCTGAATGTTAAATGTTGAATGTTGAATGAGGGTCATGATCAGTAGAAAATTCACAATTCATCATTCACAATTTATAATTGCGGCGCATCGCCGCCGATGTCTTTCTTGGCCAGGACGATCGCGCCGATCATCGCCACGAGCAGAATCAAGGACGCCACCTCGAAGGGAAACAGATAAGTGGAATAGAGTACGTCACCGATTGCTTCGGTATTGACGGTTCCCCCGACGGTGGTTTCTGTGCCGATTGGCACGACAGAGGTTGTCCAGCCCTTCATCGCCGTGAGGATGACGGCCTCGATGACCAGCGTCACTCCCACCGCGGCAGCCATGGGCCATTGCCGATGGTAACGGTCATCCTGTCGCAGGTTCAGCAACATCACAACGAAGAGGTACAGGACCAAGATGGCGCCGGCATAGACGATGATTTGAACGGCTGCGAGGAACTCCGCGTGGAGTGTGACGAAGAGTCCCGCCACGTGAAAAAACATGATCAGCAGCGCCAGGGCACTGTAGATGGGATTGCGCACCGCGACGACGAGCACCGATGCGGCGGCGATCACGAATGCAAAATAGAAAAAGAACACCTGTTCCATCACACGTCTTCCTTTGTGCCGCTAGTTAGGATGCCGGCAAAGTCTGCCGGCCCCACAGACCGTGGCGCGTCAAGCGCGGGCGATTCAGCCAGGTTTTTGCGGCAGGTGCTTGAACGCGACGTTGAAGAACGCCACATTCGGGTGTTGGAGCTCCAACTGCTTCTCGCGAACCGGGAACGACCGGTCGCCGATGGCGAGCAATTGTTCCTTGTTGAGGTCCAGCTGCCGCTTGTCGTACACCGCCCACTCGTATTCGCGCGTCATGCCGAGGGCATCCACGGGACAGGCATCGACGCACATCCCACAAAACAGGCAGCGGGTCATGTCCATGTAATATTCTTTCGCGTAGCGCTTCGTCGGCTCGCCCGGCACTTCCGCGCTGACCACGCGAATCACCCGTGACGGGCAGGCGGCTTCGCACAGATCGCAGCCGACACATTTTTCCGTCCCGTCGTCGTACCGCAACAGAGCCAGCATCCCGCGATAGTTGTCCGGCAGCGTCCGCTTTTCGTGCGGGTATTGCAGGGTGATTGGCCGGTAGCGCAACAGGTGCGACATCGTGGCTTTCATCCCGACGAGGATTTCGTAGAAGGTGATGGTCTTGATCCAAGTTTTGAAAGTCATGTTGATCTCGTCTGTTTTGGCTGTCTGGTCTATTTGGTTGTTCTGGTTTGTCTAGTTTGGTTTCGATGTCTGTGCCCTCTGGCCAGTGCAGTGAAACACACCAACCAAACCAGATAACCCGTTTCAGCCCCTCGGAAAGAAATACACGGTGATGGCCGTGATGACGATGTTGGCCAGCGCGATCGGCAACATGACCTTCCAACCGAACCGCATCAATTGATCGTAGCGCAGTCGGGGCAACGTGGCGCGTATCCAGATGAACAGGAAGAGAAAAAAATAGACTTTAGACGCAAACCAGGCGATGTGTTCCACCCAGGCCAGCTGTTCGAGGCCGACATATCCGAAGATCGTGCCAGGATAGGGGGCGTTCCAGCCACCCAAGAACAACGAGGCGGCGACGCAGGACACGAGGGTCATGCTGGCATATTCCGCGCTGACGAAGAAGGCAAACCGCATGCCGCTATATTCCGTAAAGAATCCAGCCACGAGTTCGCTTTCTGCCTCCGGTAGATCGAACGGGATACGATTGGTCTCGGCCACCGCAGAAATGATGAAGACGACAAAGGCGAAGATTTGGGTATGGATCGGAAAGAATCCGTCGGGGCGTGCTCCCCAGATGAACCAATGCCAGAAGCCGCCTGCCTGGGCTTCTGTGATCTCCACGAGGCTCAGAGACCCTGCCAACAGCAGCACGCCGACGATGGCCAGCCCGACGTTCAACTCGTAGCTGATGACCTGGGCCGCGGCGCGCAAGCCTCCCAGCAGTGAGTACTTGCTGTTGGATGCCCAGCCTCCCAGGATAATGCCGTAGGCGCCGATCGAGGCAATCGCCAGGATGTACAAGATCCCGATATTGATGTCGGCGACGACGAACGGTTTGATCGTGATCCCAAAGATGTCCATGGTCATGTTCGGGCCGAAGGGGATGACGGCGAATCCGATCATGGAGACGACCATGGTCAACATCGGCGCCAGGGCGAACATGGCCTTGTTCGCGCCGGCCGGCACGATGTCCTCTTTGAAGAACAATTTGATGCCGTCAGCGACCGGTTGGAGAATTCCATAGGGACCGACTTCCATCGGGCCCATGCGATCCTGCATCCAGCCGAGTACCTTCCGCTCGAAATAGGTCATGGTCGCGACCGTTATCATCACGATGCCCATTTCCGCCAGTATCTGGCCGAGCGAAACTGCAAGTCGCAAGCTTAGTTCAGTCACGACAACACTCCAGGATGACAAGTGAAAAAACCATTTGGTTCTCGTCCGCTTACGTTGTTTTCATCACCGACACGGACGCCGCCAGACAGGATGGGACTTTCGTGTCCGGATCGATGACACAGTCAAAGAGTCGCATTGCGTCCTGTGCAAAGTGATCGGGGAGCCATGCCAATCCCTCGGGCACGCGATCGAGCACTTTCACCGTGGTCGTGAACTCGCCCCGGCTGTTCGAGAGGCGAACTCGATCCCCCGTGCCGAGGGCGAATCGAACGGCATCCACGGGATTCATCTGCAAGAACCCGCTCGGTTCGATCTGCAGCAGTCCCTTCGAATGGGTCGACAGCTTCCCTGAATGGAAGAGGCTCTGGACCAGCCCAAGCTGGACCGTTCCCTCCGGACGCACGGCTCGCGCGGGCAGAGTGTACCGAGTTGCAAAGTCATGGCGATATCCCTCGTTCACGTATCGGTCGACGGCGGTAGGATCCACTGCGGGAGGGATCGGCGATGGGCCGAGCGATCCGTAACCGGGAATCACCGCCCGGATCTCTTTGAGGATTTCCTTGGCCTCGCCGTATTCCAACGGCGCGCCGAGGAAGACCGAGAAGGCCGACAGGATTTCCCAGTCGGGACGGCTGTCCCCCACCGGATCGATCGCGGGCCGAACGACCTGGACATGGCCCTCGGTATTGGTGAAGGTCCCGGCTTTTTCCATGGCGGAGGCTGCCGGGAGCACCACATGGGCGAGCGCAGCCGTTTCCGTGAGAAACAGTTCCTGGCAAACAAGGAGATCGAGTTTGCTTAGTGCCTCTTTGACTCCGGTCTGGGGCGGAAGGCTCCCGACAGGATTTTCTCCAATGACGAAGAGGCTCTTGATGATCCCGGTCTGCGCTCGGTCGATCATCTCGATGAGGGTGGCTCCTGCTGCCAGAGGTAGATCCTCTTTCCAGGCACGAGTCATCTGGGCGCGCGCGTCCTGATCGGTGAGGTCGAGAGCGCCCGGCAGCAGTTCCGCGACCGCTCCCATTTCAACCGCCCCTTGATCGTTATTCTCTTCCGCCAAGGGAGCAAAGCCGCAACCCTGTGCGGTCAACTTTCCGGACAAGAGAAGCAGATCGAGGAGATTGAGACAGATGCCATAGCTGCCTTGGCTGCGTAACAGGGTCTGGCCGGCGAGCACCACGACACGGCGTCCTCCAGTCACGGAGGCGGCCATGTGCGCGAACGATTCGCGCGATATCCCTGTGCTCAGAGCCAGATCGTCCCAGGCCAGTTGCTGGACCGCTTGAGAGACGGCCGAGACATAGTCTGACGCCCGTTGCCGGATTGTACTGTCGATATGGTTTTCCTCAACCACAGCCTTCAGCAGGCCCAGGACAGCTGCGCCGAACTGGGACGGTGCCACACAGAGATGTTGCTGCGACAGGTTGGTAATGTTGCTGATCGTGCCGATCGCAGGCTGGATCGCCTCGATCGTTAACAATGTGGCGCCATGTTTCTTGACGGCTTCTTTGACCTTGAGGCCGGTAATCGGATTGGCTTCAGTGATGTTGGTGCCGACCAGGAGGAGCACGTCCGCTTGCGTGATGTCCTCAAACGTCACGGTCCAGCGATGCGTGCCTTGCACCAATCGCATGGCCTGCACCCCGTTAACATGGCCGTACCGCGCGCTGCTATCGAGGTTATTGGTTCCGATCGTGAGGCGCATGAACTTCTGGAACAGATAGAGTTCTTCGTTGGTACAGCGGCCGGAAATCAGTCCGCCGAAGGCGTGCGGGCCATGCGCTAACTTGAGCCGGTTGGTCTGTTCGGCCACAAATTCCAACACCTCTTCCCACGTGGCTTCGACCAGCGCGCCGTTCCGTCTGATCAACGGATGAGTCACTCGGCTGGGATGGCTCGTCGCGTGAAATCCAAAAAACCCGCGCGCGCACAGGTCGCCGTTGTTCCGACCGGCACCTTGGGCGCTGTTCACCTCGATCAACTCCTGGTCCTTGGTTTGGACCGTGATCTGGCAGCCGTCGCCGCAAAAGGTGCAGACCGTGTCGGCGCGTTTGAGCATCCAGGGACGGTATTCGTACATCGAAAGTCGGCTGGTAATGGCGCCGACCGGGCAAATCTGCACGCAGCCGCCGCAGAATTCGCAGTCCAAGGGATGGGCGCCGAAGTGCTTGATCTCGGTCATCGTGCCTCGTCCGCTCGGGGCGAGGGCCTTGACGTCCATCACCTCGTCGCAGTAGCGGACACAGCGCAAACATTGCACGCAACGGTTCATCTGCGTTTCGATAAGGGGGCTGAAATATTCCTTCTGGAAAATGCGCTTGGTCTCGACAAATCGACTGGCGGTCGCGGTGTATTCATGGGAAAAATCTTGGAGGTCGCACTTCCCGCCCTGATCACAGACCGGGCAATCTAACGGATGATTGGCCAGGATGAATTCGAGCACCGACTTGTGGGCGTCGTGAACGACCGTCGTGGCAGTCCGAACAGCCATGCCCTCGGTCGCCACGGTGCTGCATGAGGTCTGGAGCTTCGGCATCTTTTCGACTTCGACCAGGCACATGCGACAGTTCGCATCCGGCTTGAGTTTCGGATGGTAGCAGAAGTGCGGAACCATCACGCCGACCCGGCGAGCGGCTTCGATCACCAGTGTGCCTTTCGGCACCGAGATGGGAATGCCGTCGATCGTCAAGCGAACGGTCTCTGTTGTGGTGCTAGGCATGGTTAAAATTGGATCATTGAGTCATTGACGATTGTTTCATTGTCCGATCGGGGCAATGAGTCAATGGTTCCACTGGTGCAATCGTCAATCCCGGATTAGTGTCTCCCCACTATCTGTTCGGGACGAATGAGATTCGTTGCCTCCGCTTCGTGAATCAGCGTGATGTACTCAGGCCGCCAATATTTGAGCGTGCTCATAATCGGCGCCACTTCCGCATCGCCGAACGCGCAGACCGTCCGGCCCTCGATGTTCTTGCATAGATCGACCAAGGTTTCAAGGTCCTCCATCCGTCCTCGCTTCGCGACGATTCGGCGCATGGTTTGCACCAGCCAGGCGCTTCCCTCGCGGCAGGGGCTGCATTTGCCGCAGGACTCATGATAGAAAAACTCCATGAGGCGGAGCGCGGCCCACACCATGTCCGTTCCCTCTTCCATCACGGTGACCCCGCCGGAGCCGAGCATGGAGCCGGCGGCGGCAACGGACTCAAAATCGAGTTTGACGTCGAGATGGTCCGGCGTGAGGAATGGCGCTGACGCCCCACCCGGGATGAAGGCCTTGAGCGGTTTGTTGGAGCGCATGCCTCCGGCTTGATCGTAGATCAATTCGCGGAACGTGATCCCCATCGGCACTTCGTAGTTCCCCGACCGTTTCACATGGCCGCTGACACAGAAGATTCTGGTGCCAGTGCTCTTCGGCGGGGAGCCGATCGACGCGAACCATTCGGGGCCCCGGCTGATGATGTGAGGGAGGTTTGCCAGGGTCTCGACGTTGTTCACCACGGTCGGTTTGTTGTAGAGACCGTGTGTCGCCGGGAATGGCGGCTTGACGCGTGGCAAGCCGCGCTTGCCTTCGAGCGACTCCAGCAATGCCGTTTCTTCTCCGCAGATATAGGCGCCGGCGCCTCGGTGCACCCACACATTGGCGGTGATTCCTGCGCTCAGGATGTTCGTGCCGATGTAGCCGGCGGTCCGCGCCTCGGCGATCGCCTGTTCCAAGATCCTGGCCCCAAGGACGAATTCGCCTCGTATATAAATGTAGGCGGATTCTGCTCCGATTGCGTAGCAGGCGAGTACGATGCCTTCCAATAGTTGATGGGGATCTCGTTCAATGAGCTGGCGGTCCTTGAATGTGCCTGGTTCGCTCTCGTCCGCGTTGCAACAGAGATAGCGCGGGCCCTGATAGCCCTTGGGCAGGAATCCCCATTTCACACCGGTCGGGAAGCCTGCGCCGCCGCGCCCCCGGAGCCCCGATTTCATCACTGTGGTGGTGACCTCGGTCGGCGGCACTTTCCCCACGACCTTGCGGAGCGCCTGGTAGCCGCCCGTTCGCTCATAGTCTTGGAGCGAACCGGTATACCCCGGCTGCATCATATTCTTGAGCAATATCAGTTCGTGCTTGAGCATGGTTACCGCAAGTAAAAAGGTAAAAGGTAAAAGTGAGGTGCTTGTCAGCCAGCATCTTACTTTTGCCTTTTAACCTTTTACTTGCGCCTTCGGCGCCTCCGGCCACATAAACGGGCCGGTCTTGAGCGAACAGGTCCCGTCTTTTTTGAGATCGGCCAAGATTCTGTCGAATGTTTCTTCTGTGAGCCGTTCGTAATAGTCCTCGTTGGCCTGCATCATGGGCGCGGTGCCACAGGCGGCGAGGCATTCGACCGTGCTGAGGGTAAAGAGTCCGTCGGCTGTCGTCTCACCCGGTCCGATTCCGAGTTTCGTCTTGACCCACCCGATGACCGTATCCGATCCGGCCAGCGCGCACATCAGGGACTTGCAGACTTGGAGATGAAATTTCCCCACGCGCTTGAGATTGAGCATCGTATAGAACGTGGCCGTCTCGTAGACTTGGGGCGGGGTCAAACGCAACAGCCCCGCGATCTCCTTCATCCCCGCCTCGGACACGAAGCCTTCCTCCTGTTGCGCCAGGTACAGCAATGGAATCAACGCCGAGCGCTTCACCGGATACCGGCTCACGATGTCGTCAATTTCTTTCTGATACTTCTCTCTGTGACCGTGGCTTGAGGGAGCCTCTATTGCGCGCATCGACCGAGCACCTTCTGAGCGTGCGCGGTCTGCGAGCAGGGAGGCCTCTCAAGCCACGGTCACCTATCACATTCTCCCATCACGACGTCGTAGGTCCCGAAGATCGTGATGATGTCGGAAATCAGGTAGCCTCGCGCCATGTGGTCGAAAGCGCCCATGTGTACAAATGAAGGCGAGCGAATCTTCAGTCGGTAGGGACGGGCGCTGCCGTCGCTGACGATGAAAAATCCCAATTCGCCTTTTGGGGCCTCGGTCGCACAATAGGTCTCGGCCTTCGGTGGCTTGATGCCCTGGGTGTAAATGATGAAATGATGGATCAAGCTTTCCATGTCCCGCATGACCAGCTCCTTGGGCGGCGGAATATATTGCGGCGCCTCGGCCATGATCGGCCCCGGCGGCAGCTGATCGAGACATTGTGCGATGATCCTGGCGCTCTGCCGCATCTCTTCCATACGGATCCAGTACCGGTCGTAGGTGTCGCCGTTCTTGCCGATCGGCACTTCCCAATCGACTTTGTCGTACACGCCGTAGGGCTCGGCCTTGCGGACATCGTAGGCGACGCCCGACCCTCGCAATACCGGCCCGGTGCAGCCGAAGTTGATCGCGTCCTCGGCCGAGAGCACGGCCACATTCTTCGTGCGGCCGAGCCAGATGCGATTCGACGCGATGAGCGAATCGTATTCCTTGACCTTCTCGGGAAAGATATCGAGGAACGCGATCATCCGTTGGACCAACTCAGGGGTGAAATCGCTATCGACACCGCCGATGCGATAGTAGTTCAGGGTCAGACGGGCCCCGCAGAGCTTTTCGAACATGTCCAACAGTGTTTCGCGCTCCCGGAAGGTCCAGAAAAACACGGTCATGGCGCCGATATCGAGGGCCTGCGTGCCGAGCCAAAAGAGGTGCCCGATGATGCGTTGCATCTCGGCCACGAGGGTCCGGATGTATTCGGCTCGGACAGGCACCGTGATCTCGAGGAGTTTTTCTACGGCACGCACGTACGCGTAGTTGTTGGACATGGCACAAACATAGTCGAGCCGGTCCGTGTGTGGGATGATCTGCATGTAGGCCAGACCCTCGGACAATTTTTCGACGCCTCGATGGAGGTAGCCGAGGTCCGGTGTGGCCTTCACAATCCGTTCGCCGTCCAGCACGAGCACGACACGCAACACGCCGTGGGTGCTCGGATGCTGTGGCCCCATGTTCAGCAGCAATTCCTCTTTCCGTTGGGAACCGAGTACGCCAGGCTCGGCGCGAAAGGTGTTTTTCTGCTCCTCGGTGATTTCGCTCTCAGTGACATCGAGCGGGGGCTCGTCCAATCTCGGGATGAAGTCGAACTGGCTGCGCCAGCCGCGCCCTTCGGTCGGGAAGTCTTTTCTCAACGGGTATCCCTCTGTATAATCCTCCGGTAACAAAATGCGTCGGAGATCGGGGTGGCCGGAAAAGTGAATGCCCATCATGTCGTAGACTTCGCGTTCCAGAAAATTGGCTCCCTTCCAGATGCCGGTGACCGACGCGATCGTCGGATCGTCCTCCGTGATGCGCGCCTTGAGGCGAAGACGCTGCTGAAGAGGGAGCGAATGCAAGTGGTAGACGACTTCGAACCGCAGCTGATCTTCGGGGTAGTCGACCGAGCAGATATCGGTGAGATGGTCAAAGGCTGCCTCCGGCGCATCGTGCAAATAGCGCGCAATATCAAGCAGACGCGCGGCGGCCACGGAAACAGCGGTCTCGGCACGTGCGGCGTCGAAGCGGGTCGCGAGGATCGCGTCCGGGAATTTCGTCCTCAGGTTGTCGAGCAGGGCTTGCATAGTTCTTGTTCGCGAGACGGGCGCGACTTGCGAGAAAAGCGCGATTTGCCAGTCGCGCATTTCCCGCTTCTCTCGGTCGTCTCGCGGTTTATCTCACAAAAACTTTTTCCCGCTGAATCTTTTCCTGCAACTTCAGCAGTCCATCGAGCAACGCTTCCGGGCGGGGCGGACAGCCCGGCACATAGACATCGACCGGAATAATCTGGTCGACGCCTTGGACCACCGCGTAACTATTGTAGTGGTTGCCTGAGGTGGCACAGGAGCCCATAGAAATGACATACCGCGGTTCTGGCATCTGGTCGTAGATGCGGCGGATCACCGGCGCCATCTTGCGAGCTACTGTGCCGGCGATGATCATGAGATCGGCCTGCCGTGGCGAGGCCCGAAAGACCCCGGCACCGAAACGATCCATGTCGTACCGCGACGCCACAGTCGCAATCATTTCGATGGCGCAGCAGGCGAGACCGAACGTCATCGGCCACAAAGCCGACTTCCGAGACCAATTCACGACCGCGTCCAGATTGGTCGTCAGAATATTCGCCTCAAACTGTCTCTCCAGAAAGCTCATCTGTTCTTATTTTCCTCTCTCCCACCACGCATCGATTGGGACGGGTGGCCTGGTCGGCTCCCATTGCGCGCATCGAGCGAGCACATTCTGATCGTGCGCGCTCTGCGAGCATAGGAGTCGATCAGGCTTCCCGTCCATCCTAGTCCCATTCTAACGCCCCCTTCTTCCAGGCGTACCAGAATCCGGCCAGCAGGATGGTGATAAACACGAGCATTTCGATGAGTCCCAGCAGGCCGAGCGACTGAAACCGGATGGCCCAGGGGATCATAAAAATGATCTCGATATCGAAAATGACGAACAGCATCGCGATGATGTAGTAGCGCATCGGAAACTGGATGCGCGCGTCGGAAAACAGCGGGCTTCCGCTCTCATAGGGGGCCAGTTTGGCTCGATAGGGACGACTCGGCCGGATGAACGAGCCGACGAGCAGCGAGCCGGCGGCGAAGGCAAGGGCAATGCCGATAAACACGAGAATCGGAATGTAGTTCTCCGGAATGGCTGTATTACCCATGCAGACCCCGTGACGCGTGACGCGTGAAACGTGGAACGTTATCCGACCTATGGAAGGTCATCGTTTTGCTCTAGATGTCATGCTGCGGAACGCGCCGCCAGCGCCGAGCCGAAGAAGGGTTTGAATTTCAAGCCGTCCAGTTCCGGATGGCTAATTCCCTTGTGTTGAACGAGCACCTTAAACGTGCTGCCCATACCATCCGGCTTCAGGAGATGAATCGCGGCGCGAAACTCCGGGCTCTCCGGCTCCAATTCCCCGATCATCTCTTCAACGCCGAGCCCCATCAGAAAACTCATTTGGTTCGTGAACCCCGTCACGTGGAGTCCCTGCTTCTCACCGACAGCGGCCAGGCTCGAAAAATCCACATGGGCGGTCATATCCTGTTCACCGACGCGAATGAATGGATCTTCGTTCGTCAGCTGCTGGAAGTAGCAGAGGAACGTGCCGTCCTTCCGCTCAAGCCCATAGAGATCCTGCGCCGTATGGCCGTAATCGATCGTCAAGACAAATCCACGATCCATCCGCCGAGCGACCTGCTCCATCCAGTCTATAGCATGGAGATTCACCTCGGTTCGGTAGCCTTCCAGCCATGTGGCATTCAGTTGTTGTAGGTATTGAGCGAGCGCGACCGTCGACAGGGGCTTGAGGCAGTCCACAAAGCGTCCGTCTCGATAGTCTACATAGAGTTCTTCGGTCCTTTCGGCCGTGACTTGAATCCGGTGCACAGGAAAGGCATCGATCAGTTCATTACTAAAGAACAGACCGGTCACACTCTGCGGGGCCAACCCATCAAGGCCTTCCACCCAAGTGACAAGGCCCGGCTTGCTGAGCCAGGGAGCCAGGTTCTGGCGCTGCAGTTCCCGCATGGCAGGGCTCCGTTCGATCAGGACATAGCGGACACGCGATGCGAAGTCGTCCTGCTTGGCATGGATCGCCGCCAGGCAATCTCGGGCTAAAAATCCTTTGCCGGCGCCCATTTCGATGATCATGAAGGGAGTGGGGCCGCCTACTAATTCGTCCATTTGCCTGGCCTGCGCAGCAAGTGCACGGCCGAGAATCGGGTACACATCGGAGCTCGTGTAGAAATCGCCGGACCAGCCGATGCGTTCATGATCCTCACCGTTAGGTTGGCGCATGTAATAGCCGTATTGAGGGTGATAGAGCGCCAGCTCCATGAAGCGGACGAAGGGAATTGGACCGTTTCTAGCGATCTCGGACGAAATAGCAGCGACGAGTTCAGGATGTCCTAACGACACAGCCCACTCCTTCTTCTATGTGAAGATAGATCATACCAACCCGAGAAAACGGGCAAACTTTGCCTACACCTCAAGGAGGCGGAAAAGTGGGCTAGATTAACTTTCCGATCGCAGCTAAGTCAAGGCGAGATAAGGAGGAATTGCCGATGCTTGTGAACGATCGTCTGCCAAAAATAGCAACAAAGAAAACTCCCATCTTCTGTGCCAGGGAAATAGGAATCTTTGGCCCTGCCCGCCAGATCCAAGGAGAGTATTGAGGCCAAATTGATAGCGCAATGGCGTTGCGTTAATCTGGCTCCGAGATCACAGGTCAAGGCCTAAAGATGAAGTGTATGATATTCGGCGCAGGGGCAACAGCCTATTGTGATATTGCTAATCCAGATAGAGGACCTCCCCTAGTTTGCACCTCTGACTTCCTTCGAATTGTAGAAAACCCTCTTGGCCATACTCTGGCATCGTCTGACTTCGGAGAAAGGTTTCTCAACCCTTTCTGCTCGTGGGCCTTCCATCGTTTTGACAATCTCGAATATCTCTTCACACAACTTTTCATAATATCACTGGAAGACTCCTTTGAGGGTATCGAGGCAAAGCTCAGGGGGAAATACAATGGGGAAAGTTGGCTCGACGATGCCATACTTCTTGCGGGCAGATTGCGATTCTCGGTACTTCCAAAAAATATAATAGGTAATTTCATTGGGTTAGTTCGAGATGAAATACAATTATGTTTAGGAACCACAGGGCCTCATCCTTTTCCCTATCAGTTCCAGCCATTATCTGATCAGCATCGAAAGATTGTTCGAACATTAAGGCCCAGAGACGCAGTCATCTCGTTTAATTGGGATACAGTTGTAGATTACGCGTTACTCAACGAGAAGCTGCTAAACGAGGCGTCTTTCCAAAATCCGCTCTTTTCAACCATTCGAATGCCCAACGACTACAAGATTGATGGCGTTCAATTGGTTTTCGACTATACCTACTGGATTGAAGCCAGAAAGAATTGGCGTTTTCTTTGGGAAGCTTTACGAAGGTACAGACTTCAATACTATGCCGCCAGTTATCCTTCCATACTTTTCAAAGGAACCGATCCTCCAGCAGCTTCCTGTGTTTAGAAGTGAGCTTGAATTGACCTTCATGACTCTAGCGAAGTGCGATGAATTGGTCGTAATTGGCAAGCAGTTTCTTACTGGTGATGCAGATCTTGCGACCAGCATAAAACGAGAGTGCGGCTCCAAGCAGAGGCGTGTCCTCTATGTGAATCCAGAGATAAAAGACCCAGCATGGGTTCGGCATCATGATTTCGTGTTCAACGCAGCAAACGCCAGCGAGCCTGGGAGGCTGTTTAGTGACTTGATGTCTTATAGTGACTCACTATGATTTTCTCTTCAGCTCCGCTGGAGGGATGTGGACTGAGGCCTTCGGCTTTCTTCTCAGATAGAGGGTCGCTCGTCTGGGTTTGCGAATCGCAGAGGCTTGGTTTCGTAGTTCCCCCGCCACTCCCATTCAAAACGCTGAGGCTCCTCGCGCACCTTGCCGGAGAAGCGGGGACCCACCGAGATTCTCCTAGGAAGGAAAGCTGGAACTGACCGAGGTACTGCGACCCTTGTCGCAGCCGAGGGAATTCCAAAAGGTTTCTACCCAGGAGAATCCGGAAGGGTCGCTTTAGAGGCGGGGGAGCGAGAGCGTCAGCGTCGTGTCCTCACGCCCCGTGACACTTCTTGTATTTTTTTCCGCTGCCGCAGGGGCAGGGGTCGTTGCGGCCGACTTTGCTATCGCTTCGCTGAACAGTCTGAGATGCGACTGGTTCTACCCCACGATTGAGGATAAGTGGGGGGAGGGGGCGTGAGATGACGGGTGGGGGCGGTGGGGCGGTGGGTTGCCCCTCGTTCCGGACCGCCTGTACATGAAAGAGCCGATCAAGCGCGTCGGACTTGACCCGTTCCATCATGCCGGCAAAGAGATCGTAGCCTTCCCGCTTGTACTCAATGAGCGGATCTTTCTGCCCGTAGCCGCGCAATCCGATCCCGTCGCGCAGGTGATCCATCCCGAGGAGGTGGTCTTTCCAGTGGTGGTCGATGACCTGGAGCATGAAGTTCTTCTCCAGGAAGCGCATCAAATCCGAGCTCAGGTCCTGTTCTCTCCGGTCGTAGGCATCGCGCACCTGCGCGCGAAGGTCTTCGAGCAACGCGTCGCGCCCCATGTCGCGGAGTGGCTCACCGCCATCGCTCTTGCCCTGGGTGATGTCGAGACCGAACTGGCCATGCATGATTTCAGCGAGCCCTTTGATATCCCATTCCTCGGGGTATTGTTCAGCCGGGCAATAGATGTTCAGCGCGGAGTCCACCAGGCCGTCCATCATGTTGCGAAGATCGTCTTTCAGATTTGACCCGCCCAAGACGGCGCGTCGGTGTTGGTAAATCACCTCACGCTGCTTGTTCATGACGTCGTCGTACTCCAGCAGCTGTTTCCGGATGTCGAAGTGGTGGCCCTCGACCTTCTTCTGGGCGTTGGCGATGGCCCGGGTGACCATGCCGTGCTCGATCGGGATGCCTTCTTCCATGCCGAGCTTGAGCATCAGTTGGGAGACCCGCTCGGAGGCGAAGATGCGCATCAGGTCGTCTTCCAACGACAGGTAGAATCGTGACGAACCAGGGTCGCCCTGGCGACCGGCGCGGCCTCGGAGCTGGTTGTCGATTCGGCGGCTTTCATGGCGCTCGGTCCCGAGAATGTGAAGTCCGCCGGCCGCGATGACCTCTTGTTTGTCCTTCTCGCAGTCGGCCCGAATCTCTTCGAAGATCTCCAGCTTGCGTGTATCCGGCAGGTTTTCTTCCCGGTACAGGATTTGTTTGAACATGAAGTCGGGATTGCCGCCCAGGAGAATGTCGGTGCCGCGGCCCGCCATGTTCGTGGCGATGGTGACGGCGCCCTTGTGTCCGGCCTGGGCGATGATCTCGGCTTCTCGCTCATGCTGCTTGGCGTTGAGGACGTTGTGTTTCACGCCGGTCCGGCTCAAGAAGCCAGCGAGGCGCTCCGATTTTTCGATGGAAATCGTGCCGACCAAGACGGGCTGGCCGCGCTCGTGGCATTCCTTGATCTCTTCGACGATCGCAGCGAACTTTTCTTTCTCAGTTCGGTAGACGACATCCGCGTAATCCAGCCGGATCATGTTGCGATTGGTCGGGACCACGTTGACGTCGAGATTGTAGATCTTGGCAAACTCCGCCGCTTCCGTGTCCGCCGTGCCGGTCATGCCGCTGAGCTTCTTGTACATCCGGAAATAGTTCTGGAAGGTGACCGAGGCCAACGTTTGATTCTCGTTGGCGATCTTCACGCCTTCTTTGGCTTCGACGGCCTGATGCAAGCCGTCGCTCCAGCGGCGTCCCGGCATGAGTCGCCCGGTGAATTCATCCACGATAATGACTTCGCCCTCTTTCACGACATAGTCCACATCCCGTTTGTAGAGGGCATAGGCCTGGAGCGCCTTGACGACATGGTGGACGAGCTCCATATGGTCGGGGTCGTAGAGGTTGTCCACGCCGAGCAATTTCTCGACCCGGACATTGCCGTCCTCGGTCAACGACGCGGTCTTCGTCTTTTCCTCGATCGTGTAGTCGTGCTCCGGTTTCAGCTGCGGGATGATCGCATTGATGCGGTAGTAAAGATCGGTTGTTTCATCCGTCGGACCGGAGATAATCAAAGGCGTGCGGGCCTCATCGATGAGGATACTGTCGACTTCGTCCACGATGGCGAAGTTCAACTCGCGCTGCACGCACTGGGCCAGATCGGTGACGACCAGGTTGTCGCGGAGGTAATCGAACCCGTACTCGTTGTTGGTGCCGTAGGTGATGTCGGCACGATAGGCTTCAGGCCTCGTGCAGGGGCGGAGAGACTGGAGCCGCTTGTCGGAGGCGTCATAGGATGGATCAAAGAAAAAGGAGGCATCGTGTTGGATGATGCCCACTGAAAGTCCCAGTGCGTGGTAGAGCACGCCCATCCACTGCGCATCGCGCTTAGCAAGGTAGTCGTTCACGGTGACAAGGTTAACGCCTTTCCCTTCGAGCGCATTCAGATAGACCGGCAGCGTGGCCACCAGGGTTTTCCCTTCGCCGGTCTTCATTTCAGCGATGCGGCCTCTATGGAGAATGACGCCGCCGATCAACTGAACATCGAAATGGCGCATGTTCAGCTTGCGGCGGGACATTTCACGGCAGACCGCGAAGGCCTCAGGTAGGATGTCGTCCAGGGTCTCCCCGGCCCCAAGGCGCTTCTTGAACTCCTGGGTCTTGTCCGCGAGGGCGTGATCGGGGAGCGGAGTCAGGCCGGATTCCAGAATATTGATCTGCTCCACAAGCGGGCGGAGCGCCTTGATTTCACGATCGTTTTTGCTGCCGAAGATCTGGTTGAGTAGTTGCGTGACCATGATACTGTCGTTCGGAACGAACGCCGATGTCTCCGAAAGTATTTGGCGTAGTATACAGCATCTTTTCCATGAATCCTATAATAAGCAGAGGCCGGTATTGGTAAAGTTTGACTCCATTGACCAATTGACCAATCCTAGACGGGGGGATAATATCGCTCAGCGAAATCAATCCAATTCAAAGGGGGAAATATGGCTGATGCCATTGATGTATATGCCGACCAATTTCAGCTCAACCTTGGACCACTTGGGTGCACACTTAATTTTCAAGTCTCTGGAGCAAATCCGGTGGCTCCAGGTTCTCCGCCGCCAATTGAACGTGTTGCCACTATTCGGCTGAGCCTTCAGCATTTAAAAGCAATGGCGTTCATTTTGCATAAACAAATAGTGGGGTATGAATCCCAAGCTCAGCTGTCCACTGGTCTTCCGGTTGATGTGCTTCGAGCGCTGCAAATTCGGCAAGAGGATTGGGAAGCATTCTGGCGTCCATAAGTCGGTGTTGATGAGAGGATACAGAATGCCAATCGTCAAAACCGCGCTGAACAGATTCATTACTGAAGATCGGATGGTAAATCATCCAATTCTCAGTTGGTCCCTTCATGGTTTACCTCATAACGTCAGGATGCTCAAAAAGGCCGTCCAGCTAGGCCGCAGCGAGCGCAGAGGCGAGGCGTACGCTTCGGTACGTTGAGCCTCTGAACGAAGCGAGAACGAAGCTGGCGGACTTTTTCAGCTTCCTGCTAGTGTCGAGTAGCGGCTTGACAGGCCTCGTGGGCGTCCAGTAGCATTTGGCCGAATCACACTGGGGCGTCTACTGATGAACCATACAGTCCTCAAATTCGTGTCGATCCTCATGGTCGTCTGTGTCCTTTCCGTCGGCGGATTGGCTCAGGCGCAGTTGGTCGAGCATGCCGGGCACCATGCCCATCATAATGCTGCCACGCATGGTACCGTGCTCTGCACCTGGATGTGTGCCGCCGGAACGGTTCTCGATACTGCGGTGGTCACGTTTCACGCCGAACTCAGTCCTACTGCTCTCATCACGCTCCCCCATTCTGCGCAGCCCTCGACCGGGGCGTGCCAGACTTCTTCCAGCCGCGCCCCTCCGTCTTTCTCTCTGTAGTCTCCGTTGCTCATCGGCTCGCACCAGGGCCGTATTCCGTCTCTCATACGATCCATTGATTGGGTTGTAGGATAGGCGGAATGGGACAATTCTTATAGAGAGAAAGGACCAGCATCATCATGGCGAGGTGTGCGATGCACCGCTATGCTGCGATTCCGGCGATGCTGCTCGTACTGGCCGTGAGCCTGCCGGCGGAAGTGCTGGGGCACGGCTATGCGGGCAAACGTTTGTTTCCTCAAACGATGACGTTCGATGACCCCGCGCCACTTGATGAGTTGAATCTCTTTGTGGGGCGGGTCAAAACTCCAGGGGTGCTGACGACCAGTTACACCCTCGACGCGACGAAGCGGATCACCCCGTGGTGGAGCGTCGGGTTTAGCCAGGAGATTGACCAGCTCTCCTTTGGATCCACCGGAATCAGCGGCTTTCAGAACTTTGCCCCCCACACCAAGGGCACCTTTTTGGTCAGTGCCCGCCATGAAACCCTCATCTCGTGGGGGCTGGACTGGGACATCGGGGGGATCGGCAGTCCGGTTGTCGGGGCCTCCACCCAATCGACGCTGACCCCGCAACTGTTTTTTGGCAAGGGGCTGGGCGATCTGCCCGCCTCGCTCGACGCCCTGCGCCCGCTGGCCATCACGGGGTATGCGGCTCCGAGCTTTCCTCTGCAGCAGGGGCCACTCGATACCATGCAGGTTGGCTTCACCGTGCAATACAGCCTCCCGTACCTGACCTCCTTTGTGCGGGATGTGGGGCTCTGGGCACCGTTCAGGAACATGGTGCCCACGGTGGAGGTCCTGCTGAGCAACTGTCTGAACCAGGCGTGTGAAACCACCGGCACCATCAATCCGGGGGCCTACTGGTTTGTAGGCGGGATCGGGCAACTCGGGATTGAAGCGTCTATTCCCATCAACGACCTGAGCGGCCGGAACATCGGGGCCTTAGCTATGTGTGGCATCTTTCTCGACGATCTCTTTCCCGACAGCCTCGGCGCCCCCCTGCTTGGCCCGCTGTTTGAGTAACTGGAAGGAGGACGGATGCCCATGCGACAATGGACCTGGCTCGGAATTCTACTCATCGGGCTGGCCAGTCTCCCAGCGGACGCCCATACGCATCCCGACCATGCCGAGCCGCGCGTCGGCCATCGTGTCGCCGCCTCGCCCGCACAAGTGCGGATCTGGTTCGATCATGCCGTGCTCCGGGGCATGCTCCGAGTGGAAACCGCCGAGGGGCAGCTTGTCACTCGTGGCGCAGTGAGGGCCTCAACAGCGGACCCGCATCTGCTGGACATTGCTATTCCCCAGCTCCTTCCACCAGGGGACTATCACGTCTACTATGAGGTCGAAGACACACATGGACACACAACTGAGGGCGATTACATGTTTTCGGTAGGACCAGGCGGAAATTAGAAGGAGGCGCTCATATGCCACTCATACATCGGTGCGCGGATGATATTGAGGTTGTGAGGGGCGAGTTCACCCGCCTGCTTGAAGTGGGCGGCGGCCGCAGCATGAGCGCCAAGCCGATCTAATGCGAGGCCGCAGTTAAAATGCGCCTCGGCCAACATGGGTTCAGCCTGGATCGCCACTTCAAAATGCGCTTCCGCCGCGGCCCAATGGGCCAACTGATATTGCTCCACCCCGGCTTCGTTATGCTGAGTGGCCGCCGTTTCCGGGTGCCCCGGCCCGGGGTAGAGCGGGTAGCTGAAGGCGCTGCTGCAACCCGCAGCCAGGACTGCGCCACTGAAGAGCCCACGCAGCACCACACTGAACCTCATTGCTGCCTTCCCTTCCTCATCTACTATTCTGTTAGAGGAAGATTCACCATCTTTATCTTTCATCGTAAACGATAGACTTTGCTCTAGGCGCTGTCAAGCTCAAGCCCAAGAACTGTCACGGTTCCGTCAAAGTCGACTACGGCGGTATCGAGCACGGGAGTCTGACCGTCTGCAGTAGATACACGCGAGGCGGTATCGGTGCTGGATAGGCCTGAGGGGG
>WNFE01000928.1_pt1 | contig 21045 bp, 15 predicted proteins | sample 5400451 | NCBI WGS metagenome assembly WNFE01 (sample SAMN13153344, study PRJNA577476) | soil metagenome | isolation source: 200 cm saprolite under Douglas fir tree site 2 hole 2 | place: USA:California | collected 2015-04-18
GCGTCAGCCAGGCCGCCACATTCTCGCGGGCTGCCATTTTGTCCGCAACTGCGACAGAATCTTCCAGATCGATAACTACCGCATCGGCCCCGGCCGCGCACGCCTTTGCAAAACGATCGGGCCGGTTACCTGGAACGAACAGATAGGAACGGGGGCTGAGCAATTGCATCGGGAGACTCCAACTTCAGAAGACTTTTTATTTTAGTGATGCGAGTGAGGTTCCAGATTTGTGTAAAAATGCGGCTCATTTCTTCCGCCGTGGCTGCTCCACTGAACTCCGCCAGCCGCAATGCCTTATTCTCCAATTCGCTCCGCGTTAGCGTGTTGCCCGGGTCGCCCTTGGGCTCGTCTACCCTTCCGCGCAATGTGCGGCCATCGGCGGTTTCAACCGTGACCTTGCCAATCCAGTTTTCCGGATAAGCTTGATCCACTTCAGGGTCAAGGGCCATAGCACACCTTTCACGGAACGCAGCAACGCGCGGATCGTTGAAGTGATCCACAAACTCCGTCATGCCAGCGCGCCCAAACAGGGCGATCATCCCCAGCACTGTGCCCATGGAAAACTTCGCTTGATGCACCGTCTTCGGATCTAGCACAGGCCCAAGCACATCAATCGCTGCCTGATGCACATGCGCGGTGACCTGCGCGATCGCCTCGGCCTTCAGTTCATGCTGAACCATTACGATTTGCAAAGCGTCCGCGGCTGGATGCGTGTGCCGGCAAGAGGCATGGTACTTGAACGAGGTTTCGACCAGCGCCCAGCGCTCTCCCAGCCGATCGGTTAATTTTGCGGGATCAGCATCGCTCGACATGCCGGCCGCCATTCCCTGCGGCCCCTCAAGAATATGCTTGGCGCCGGTAAAGCCTTCCTTCGCGAGATACGCCGAAAGCAGACCACCTGTCGCGGCTTTGGCGGTGTGCAGTTGTTTCGAGTCGGCTGCATCACGCAAGAATTCCCACAAGCCTGCCGCCTGAGTGCCCGCCGAACCAAAGGCATCAAGCATCTGCCCGGAGGACAAATTCAGCAAGCGGCCGACTGCTGCCGCCGAGGCCAGGGTGCCCGCGGTTCCCGTAGTGTGAAAAACCTGGTAGTGTGAGCGGCCAAGAAATTCACCGACGCGGATACCCACTTCGTAGCCAGCCACCGCCGCAGTCAGTAGTTCAGGCCCAGAACTACCGATCGTTTGTGCGACCGCGAGAACCGGAGGAAAGACAACGGTGCCCGGATGAAACACCGCGCCATTATGGACGTCATCCTGTTCGGCAAAGTGAGAGGAGGCGGCATTTACCATCGCCGCAAAGAGTGGAGAGGTGCGGCTGCGCGAGATCAGGACTTCGGACTCTCCAACCGCCGGCCCCATGGTGACTGCAAAGCGCTCAATCGCCTCCACTGGCCGCGCGCCTTTGCCGGCAAGAGCGGAGCCAAACCAGTCGAGAAACAAATCCTCTGCTCGCCGCAGAACCGGCGCGGGAATATCCTCGAACCGCAGTGTCGCCGCGAAATTCGCAAGAACCTTGCTCGGGTGATCGCTCATTCAGTTTGTTGTCCTAAGATTTTGACTATATCGCAGCCTAAGGCCGGAAGGGATCATCGGTCTTTCAAAATGAGCGCGGCAACCCGAGCACGTGCTCGGCTACGTAAGAGAGAATTAAGTTGGTCGAAATTGGCGCCACCTGGTACAGGCGGGTTTCGCGGAACTTACGCTCGACGTCGTACTCGCAGGCGAACCCAAATCCACCGTGAAACTGCAAGCAGGCATTAGCCGCCTCCCAGGAAGCCTCAGCGGCCAGCAGAAGCGCGATGTTGGCCTCGGCGCCGCATGGTTGATGGGCGTCGAATAATGTACACGCTTTGAAGCGCATCAAGTTGGCCGCCTCGACTTTGATGTACGCCTTGGCGATCGGGAATTGAACTCCTTGATTCTGGCCGATCGGCCGCCCGAATACGTTGCGCTCATTTACGTATTTTGTCACCTTGTCGATGAACCAGTAGCCGTCACCAATGCACTCGGCAGCGATGAGTGCCCGCTCGGCGTTAAGCCCGTCCAGAATGTATCTGAACCCCTTCCCTTCTTCTCCGATTAGATTGTCCGCCGGAATTTTCAAATCGTCGAAGAATAGCTCGTTCGTCTCATGGTTCACCATGTTGGGAATTGGCCGAACCCGGAGCGACTCACCGATAGATTCTCGCAGATCAATCAGAAAAATCGACATCCCCTCGGATTTTTTCTGGACCTCGGCCAAAGGCGTTGTCCTGGCCAGCAGGATCATGAGGTCGGAATGTTGGACGCGTGAGGTCCACACCTTCTGCCCGGTCACGACATAATGGTCGCCTTTCCTGACGGCCGTTGTCTTGATCCTTGTCGTGTCGGTACCCGCGATCGGTTCTGTTACCGCCATGGACTGCAGGCGCAATTCGCCACGCGCAATTCTAGGGAGGTACGCCCGCTTTTGCGGCTCTGACCCATGACGTAAAAGGGTGCCCATGTTGTACATCTGCCCGTGACACGCCCCGGCATTGCCGCCCGCGCGGTTGATCTCTTCCATGATGACCGAAGCCTCGGTTAGACCGAGCCCCGAGCCGCCATACTCCTCCGGGATCAACGCGGCTAGCCACCCAGCCTTTGTGAGCGCATCCACGAATTCCTCCGGGTAAACACGTTGTTCGTCAATCCGCCGAAAGTATTCAGCGGGAAACTGTGCGCATAGTTCCCGCAAAGCGGATCGCAGGTCCTGAAATTGATCGGCCGGGTTCAATGTGGAAAGTCCTTTCTTGTTGCCTCAGGCGAGAAGAAATTCTTCACGCCAGCGTGGCAGTTGCGTCCATTGCCAACTCGCCTGCCGCGTCTGCCGCCCACAAGCGAATTGTTTTGTCATCGTTTTCAACTCGGCCGGAGACTGAAAATGGCGCGCTGTCGAACAGCGGTTTGACCGCCCGAAATGCGAAGCGCGCCACCGTGGCATGCGGCAAATTACGCCTTACCAGATCAAGCAACAATGTGGCAATCAACGGGCCATGCACGACTAAGCCTGGATAACCTTCCACCTCGGTGACGTATTGGCGGTCGTAGTGGATTCGGTGTCCATTAAACGTCAACGCGGAATAGCGAAAAAGCAATACGGCGTCCGGGTGTATCTCTCTTGTCCAGTTGGCAGGGGCAGGCGAGTTTTGGGCTTTCTCGATTGCGTTGCGTGCGCCCGGGTAGTCTCGATAGACGATATCGTGCTCCTCAATCACAGCGACGCCTTCGCTATTTTTTATCTCATGCCGCACTACGACGAATACCAGGGGCCCGGTGCGCCCTTCTTTATGGTTCACATCGACGATACTCGAGGTGCGAAAAATGCGATCTCCCACTCGTATGGGGCGATCAAACTGCAGACGGCCTCCTGCAAACATTCGGCGCGGCAGAGGCACCGGCGGAAGAAAACCGCCCCTCCGCGCGTGTCCATCGCTTCCAATTTCAGACTGCCGGTGCAACGGCAGAAAATAAAGCCAGGTCCACAACGGTGGTAGAAGGTCGCCGACGTTGGGAGCCGGATCATTTCGGTCGAGAGTCGCGGATAGAGCGGCGACCGGCATGGACGTGATCGTATCGGAGGCCGTCTCGGTTCTGCCCACCCATTCCCGCAAGTAATTTATGTTCAGGTCCACGGTGTCATCCACCTAGGAAACGAGGCAGCAAGTTTGCAACCCGAGCCGAAGGGCGAACGGTTAGATCGAGGACAATGAGGGGGGATTCTCCCGGCGTCGCCATCGCCGCGGATTCTGTCACAATCTCTGACGATGAGTCAAAGATTGGGAACGACGGAAGAGTTTCCGTGTGAACTCAGCATCAGAGGCCAGATCGAGCGGGAGAAAAAACACGGCAAAATAAAACTCGAGTGAATGAAAAAATTGTCCGCGAAGTCAGACCACTTTCTGTAAGGGCGATCCCCCCTGACTGGACAATCGCGGCTGTGACGGGCATGCAGTATGCTGCGTGGCGCCGCCGAAAAGGCACCGCACTCAAAAAGCTGACTGGAGGATTGCATCTCGGGGCGGTCAGACGTACATTATCGGTCAGCCAAGAAGTCAAACGGAATCCCTGCCAATTTTGGAAATACTGCGCTGCTGGAGGCTGAAATGACCAAGAGGACGAGCAATCGTATCTTAGGAATTCTTGCGCTGGGCCTGGGGTTTTTTCTTACGTGGCTCATAGCGACGGAGGGCCGCGGCGGTGCGGTAGCGGATACCGCCAATTACATTGAGGGCGTTGTTACAAGCTCGAAAGGTCCCGAAGCCGGGGTGTGGGTAATCGCCGAAACTACAGAACTGCCGACGAAGTATGCCAAGATCGTTGTGACGGATGATCAGGGACGCTACGCGCTGCCCGAGCTACCAACGGCAAACTATCAAGTGTTCGTAAGAGGCTACGGGCTGGTGGATTCGGCCCGAGTCCCGGCAAAGCCGGGCCAACACCTCGATCTCAAAGCTGTGGTGGCCCCCGACGGGCGGGCGGCCGCGCAGATCTATCCGGCCAATTACTGGTTGAGCCTCGTGAAAATACCGAGTGGCAAGCTATCGCCAGATGAAGTAATCGGAAGAGTCAAGCTCTGTATGAACTGCCATCAGATTGGGGACAAGGCAACACGCGAGATTCCCGCCGCCACCAAGGACTTTGGTCCGTTCAAAAGCAGTCTGGAAGCCTGGGATCGCCGGACGAAATCGGGCCCGGTTGGCGCGAACATGGGCGGCGCTTTCCTTTCGCTTGGGGAGCAGCGTTCGCTGTTCGCTGATTGGACCGATCGCATTGCCGCGGGCGAGTACCCGAAAGAAGCGCCGCCGCGTCCGAGCGGCGTCGAGCGCAACATTGTGCTCACGTTGTGGGACTGGGGCACGCCGACTAATTACATGCACGACGAAGCAGCCAGTGACCTACGGAATCCGATGGTCAACCCGAATGGGCCTGTGTACGGCGTCATGACCAGCGGAAATTCGCTGGTGTGGTTAGACCCGGTTAAGAACACGGCCAACGAGATAAAGATCCCTTCAAAGGCAGAGCAGCTCGGATCGATGGAGATGCCCTCACCGTATTGGGGCGAGGAGAACATTTGGCTGGCAGCCGCGCAGCCGCGCAGTGCGGCGGTTGACCAGATGGGACGTGTTTGGTTCGCCAGCAGAAATCGGGGCGGGAGCAGCTCATCGGACGGAGGCAAACAGCCAGACTTTTGCAAGACAGGATCCAGCAACAAGTTTGCCCAATACTATCCACTGGCGCGCGGCAATAAACAAGTTGCAGTCTACGATCCAGAGAAGAGGGAAATTTCTGAGATCGACACGTGTTTTACGACAGACCACAACGAATTCGGCGCTGATGGCAGCCTATTCTTCGGCCAGGAGGGTTCTGTTGGCTGGGTCAACACCGCGGCGTGGGACAGAACCCATAATGATGAAGCCTCCCAGGGCTGGATTCCAGCGGTGCTGGACACCAATGGAGATGGCAAGATCACCAAGCCATGGACCGAACCGAACGACCCAATCGATCCAACGAAAGATCACCGGATCACCTTCCGTTGCTATTCGATTTCTGTCAGCCCAGTAGATGGCAGTATGTGGTGTTCAGGGATCGGCCTGAAAGAAAACACACTGGTGCGCCTGGATCGAGGTTCCAATCCTCCCGAAACGAGTAAAGCCGAGGTCTACGAGCCACCGAAAAAAGAGCCACCGTTATTCAGCGCGGGCGGGGTTTCCGTGGATAGCAATGGTGTGGCTTGGCAGAATTGGCGCGCGACAGACTATATAACCGCCTTTGATCGTCGCAAGTGCAAGGTACTGAACGGGCCGACTGCAACCGGCCAGCATTGTCCGGAGGGCTGGACGATCTACCACAAGCCGGGTCCAACCTTTCAGGGTGGGATGCCGATCAATTCCGATCTGAACTACCTGATCTTCGTTGACCGAAACGGTGTTTTGGGTCTTGGAAAAGATGTTCCAATGACGGGAGCCGTCAATTCCGACGCTATGTTGGCGCTGGTTCCGCAAACAGGCCAATTCGTGACGGTCCGCATTCCATATCCAATGGGGTACTATACGCGCTCGATGCAGGGGCGGATCGACGACCCGAAGGCTGGCTGGAAAGGCCGCGGCTTCTGGACAAGTTACAATCCGAATACGCCTTGGCACATGGAAGGGGGCAAGGGGACCAAGGACAAAGTTGTAAAAGTCCAGATGCGTCCCGATCCCCTCGCAAGGTAGTCGCGTCGTAACCCATTGGCAGGTGGACTGACCGCAGACGCCCCCTGAGGAGGAGACGTGAGACTTCGGTTGCGGGTCGGCTATCTGTGCTTCTCGTTTTTAATCTTCTCCTCACCGGCAGTGTACGCCCAGGACGGCGCGGTCCTTTTCAAGAGCTATTGTGCTTCCTGCCATGAAGCCGCCGCTAACTCATCGGCGCCGGCCTTGGACCTTCTGCGCCAGATGAGCCCCGAGCAGATTTTCCAGGCGCTCGAGAAGGGGCCGATGAAAGCTCAGGCCGCCGAGCGGAGCCGCGCGCAGCGGCGCGCGCTTGCAGAATACCTTTCCGGCAAACAATTCGGGAGTGAACCCCTGAATCCGATCCCCAAGTCGGCATTTTGCGAGAGCACCGTCGGGTTGATCCGCGATTCGCTGACCGGGCCGGCCTGGAATGGCTGGGGAGCCACGATCACGAACACGCGCTTCCAGGCGGCGAACGCCGCGGGAATGACAGCGGATGACGTGCCGCGCCTGAAACTGAAATGGGCGTTCGGGTTCCCTGGAGCAAGTTCGGGGGGAACGCAACCCGTGGTCGTCCGAGGGCGAGTCTATGTAGGAGACGCCGAAGGAGACCTGTTCGCGCTCAATGCGCAAACCGGCTGCATTTATTGGACGATCGAGGTGGAGGCAGGCATCAGAAGCGCCATCACGATCGGGATGCGGGGCGCCGGAGGGTTGGCGGCGTATTTCGGCGACCAATCGGCCAACGTGTATGCCGTGGACGCGGAATCGGGGAAGATACTGTGGAAGGTCAAGGTGGACGACTATTCGCGCGCTGCCATCACGGGAGCGCCTCAGTTGTATGCAGGGCGTTTGTACGTGCCGGTTTCATCGCGCGAAGAATCCCAAGCGGCAGATCCGGCATATCCATGTTGCAGATTCCGGGGGAGCGTGGCGGCCCTCGACGCCGCGACCGGTAAACGAATCTGGAAAACCTATATGATTCCAGAAGAGGCGATCCTCACGCTGAAAAATCGGGCCGGGACGCAGCTTTGGGGGCCTTCTGGAGCGGGGGTCTGGAACGCCCCCGCAATCGACGTCAAGCGAAACTTGCTGTATATCGGAACGGGCAACAATTACTCTCCCCCCGCGATTGGTGCTTCGGATTCGATCGTTGCCCTCGACATGAAGTCCGGAAAGATCAAATGGGTCCGTCAGGAGACAGAGAATGACATTTGGAACGGGAGCTGCCGGCGGCCCGATCGTGAGCCAGCGGTCTGTCCTGAGGCGGACGCCCCCGACTTCGACTTCGGATCCTCTCCGGCCCTCGTCAAATTGAAGAGCGGACGGCAGATGCTGATTGCGGGAAACAAGTCAGGAATGATTTGGGCCCTTGATCCTGATCAGCGGGGGAAAATGATTTGGGAGCAGCAGGCCGGAAAAGGAAGCAGCGGAGGCGGTGTTCTGTGGGGACTCGCAGTGGATGGCGAAAACGTTTACGTGCCCAACGGCTTCTTTGATCAGTCCGGTGCCGATGCGAGTGGTGGCATGGAGGCGTTCCAGCTCAGCGATGGACACGCGATTTGGAACACACCGAACCCGCCGTGCGGAGACCGAAAACCCTGCAAACCATCCCACCCGGCGGCAATCACGGCGATTCCGGGAGTTGTGTTTTCCGGAACCATGGACGGCCGATTGCTCGCCTATTCGGCGCAGACCGGCAAAATCCTCTGGGAATTCAATACGGTTCGAGACTACTCCAGCGTGAACGGAGTAAAAGCCAATGGAGGTTCGATAAGCAATGCCGGCCCAACGGTTGTGGACGGCATGCTCTTTACGAACTCCGGCTACTCTCATCATGGCGGTGTCATTCCCGGCAATGTTCTCCTCGCTTTTTCGGCGGAGTGAAAACGTCTTCCAAGAAGGAGGTGGCCATGTCCAGAGTCCGCGGATTGAAGACAATGGAGAAAATGCGGCGTCGGGTAACGGCTGGATTGCTTGTGGGATTATTGGTGGCTGCTCTTGCGGTTGCGACTCGTCCGGCGAAGGCGCAGTCTGCGGTTCAGGGCTTAAGGCTTTACGTGGTGGACGGCGGAAGCATCATAATCGACGCCCCGGAAAAGTTTGGCCTCACCAGGGAGCAAGTGAAGAATAGCAATATGTCTTGTCCAGTCTATTTGATCGTGCACCCCCGAGGGACTTTGCTATTTGACACCGGCCTCGGCGATCGCTATGCCGGCCGTCCCTTCAATGAAGCGGTGCTTGGCGACCCGCCTGACCTTCCCCCTTTTGCGTCCTTCGTCCTCGTGACCAAGACGGTGAAAAGTCAGTTGGACGCGATTGGATACCCGCCGTCGAAGATCGATTACCTGGCGTTATCGCATCCTCATATTGACCATATCGGTAACGCCAACGATTTTGCGGGCTCGACATTCCTCGTGCACAAAGGTGACTACGACATGATGTTCGGCCCGGACGTGAAGGTCAACCCCGCATATGCCGCTCTCAAGAACAGCAAAACGAAGATCATCCCAGGCGATTACGACGTGTTCGGTGACGGCACGGTCGTGCTCAAATTCACGCCGGGTCATACACCCGGCCACCAGTCGCTATACCTGAAGCTCGCGAGGACCGGGGGCGTCGTACTGAGCGGCGACCTCTATCACTATCCCGAGGATCTCACGCTACATGCCATGCCGGAACGCGAAAGGGGACCGGGGGTGACGGAGGCCTCACGGAAGGCGCTCGATGCTTTCTTGAAGGAAGCCGGCGCGCAATTGTGGATCGGGCACGACATCAATTTCTTTTCCAGGCAAAAACACGCTCCAGAGTATTACGACTAGAACTTGTCTCATAAACTCGCGCAGGTGGACCGTGATGCGCGCTTCAGGGGCTAAAGCCCGGTTTTTATTGCCGTTTTGATGTCGCGGCTGAAGCCGCGACCCACAAAGCCTATTTCTGAGATAGCTTTTAGTTCTGCCATGTTCATGCTGGACAAGTAGCCAGTTGACGGGTTGTTTGCAGAACGCTTTGCTCGACAACAGGGCTCAGTCCGGTATCGTCAACACCCTGGGCTAACCGCCAATAATGCTCTTTGCGGCGGCAATTTTGGGTTTTGGAATTTTGCCGCGGTGCCGGAACGTCTCTTCACTCAAAAAGCTGGCTCAGACGTTGCGCACTGATGGGACTGGGTGTACATTTTCGGTCGACCGGAAAGTCAGAACGGAAATACCGGATGACCATGCTACCGACGGAGCGTATCGGCTACTCGTCTATCAAAGATCGGCCGCGGCTCGCGCTGCCCGGCGGCGCGCGCCTGGTTGTGTGGGTCATTGTGAATATTGAGGAGTGGAATCCGCGCGAGACCATGCCGCGAACCGTTCTCACTCCGCCAGCTGGTGGCTCGCCGATGCCCGATATTCCGAACTGGGCGTGGCACGAATACGGCAATCGCGTCGGCTTCTGGAGAATGCTGGAAGTGTTCGATCGCTTCAACATTCGCGCGGCGCTCGCCATCAATGGCGGCGCCATCGAGGCCTATGAGCCGATCGCGCGCGCGGCGCTGGAACGCTCGTGGGAGTTCATCGGTCATGGCTTCGGCCAGAAGAACATGCAGAAGGTCCCCGACGAGCGAGCCGATATCGCGAAGACGACGGAAGTCATTCAGGCGTTCACGGGGCGGCGACCGCGCGGATGGCTTGGGCCAGGCTTGACTGAGACATGGGATACGCCCGATATCCTGGCCGAAGAAGGCTACGAATACGTCTGCGACTGGGTTCTGGACGACCAACCGGTTGTGCTGAACACGCGCGGCCGTTCACTCGTGAGCGTGCCGTACACGCAAGAATGCAACGACGTCGCGATGATGCTGATTCAGCATCACCAAGCGGCGGAATACAGGGACCGTGCAATCGATCAGTTCGAGCAGTTGTATTCCGACGCGCACGATTCCGCGCGGATCATGGCGCTGGTGGTGCATCCCTACATCATGGGCGTCCCTCATCGGCTGCGCTACTTCAGGGAAGCGTTGGAGCACATTCAGTCGCGGTCCGGTGTAGTGTTTTGGACCGGCGATCAGATTCTGGACTGGTATCTCAGTGCAAAAGTAAAGAGCGAAGCAGTCGCATCGTAACCAGCGCCGCGACGTCCAGAAACAAGAATCGCTGGACCCTCACTCGCTGATGACTGCCACGCCTTGAATTTCAATAAGAATCCCCGGCTGCGCGAAGTTAGAAACAGTAATCAACGCGCTTGCAGGGAACTTGCCGTCCGGGAACATCTCGTGGCGCATTTTCACGAACGGGTCGCCATAACGGGGATCGTTGATAAAGACAGTCATGGTCACCAAGTTCTGGAGGCTTCCTCCACTGCGCTTCAAGGTGCGGTCCAGCAGTGCGAAGACTGTCCTGGCTTGCCCCTGGAAGTCGCCCATTAGTGACTTACCGTTCAAATCCTGGGTGGTGGTTTGGCCCGCGAGCCAAATGATTCTCCCGCCTCTGGTAATCACTGCGGGGGAGAAGGCGCGCTCCTTTTGGGTGGCGGTGCCGTCAAGATATTGCACCGAGGATGAGGATTTAGGTTGTTGCGGAGCGGACATGACATCGGCCCCAATGAGGAGCCCGAACCCAGTTCCTGCGATGCCAACCAGTCCAAGCACAAAGCGGCTCAATGTTGATTCTCCCTTCCTTTGGAATTGACTGCCAAGTCGCATGACCGGTGCGATGATACACCTAGCTGTGAGGCAATCAGTATGAACCAGGGGCCGAACGAGCTTCCAGGCCCCGCGACCCCGTGGGAGCTGGCGTGCTCGTCTGGAGATGTAGTCTCGTCAAGTCTGCCAATGTTCAGTTTATCGTTGCACGCTCGTCTCGGCCGTGTGTATTCCAGCTGACTGCCCTTGGCGGCGGGACGCCCGTGCTGGGAGTGGCGACGGTCTCCCCCGGTTCTGCACGTGTAATGTGGGTGATCGCCAAAGCTGGATTGACAGTGACACTGAGTGGTGGTATCCATTTTCAGACAACCACAGAGGTTGGCAAAGGCTAGCTGATTTCTGTGAACTCTTCTCGGTCCAGGGGCAAATCACCATGCGCGAACGTGACTCCTACCCACGGTTTGGCGCCGCGCGAATCTCCACACAATTGGGAGGCGCTAGTCATGCTCTCACTCAGAGTTAATGGGAAGATGTACTCCGTAGACGTGGAGCCGGAGACACCTCTGCTTTGGGTGATCCGGGACACGATCGGTCTGACCGGAACCAAGTACGGGTGTGGAATAGCGCTGTGCGGGTCGTGCACGGTGCACGTGAATGGCAAGGCGGTGCGCTCGTGCGTGCAGACGGTAAGCCAGGCGGCAGGGAAAGATGTGACGACTATAGAAGGACTCTCGCCAAACGCGCAGCATCCCTTGCAGGTAGCGTGGCGGGAAAACGATGTGCCGGAGTGCGGGTATTGTCAGCCGGGACAGATCATGGCGGCTGCGGCGCTGTTGACTAAGAACCGAAACCCCACCGACGCGGACATAATCCGCGAGATCACAAATTTTTGCCGCTGTGGGACCTACACGCGGATTCGACAGGCGATTCACCGAGCGGCGCAGCTCGCGGTGAAAAGTTAAGCAGATCATTGGAGGGTCCGATGGCAGTGATCAAGGGAATGGACCGCAGAGAATTCATGGTGACGACCCTGACGGTCGGCGGAGGCTTCGCGCTGGCGCTGGCGTTTCCAGAGAATCGAGTGGAGGCGGCCGCCGATGCCGCAAAAATTCCGGACAAGCCGTGGGAATCGCTCGTGGGGAAAGGCGAGACCGAGATCAACCCTTGGCTCGTCGTGGCACCCGACGATACCGTGACCATCCGTGTTGCGCAAAGCGAAATGGGGCAAGCGACATTTACTTCCTGGTCGAAGATGATCTGCGAAGAGCTCGAATGCGACTGGTCTAAGGTGCGCGCGGAATACGCGTCCGTCAATCGCCACTTCCGCGAGAATAAGGTTTACGGGCGCATGGCAACGAATGCGAGTGGCGCGGTTCGAATAAGCCGCAAATACTTGCAGCAGGCGGGAGCAAGTTCCCGGGAGCGCCTGATGGCTGCGGCCGCCGAGGTGTGGACCGTCCCGCGCTCGGAGTTAACGGTTAAGGACGGCATCATTACCCACGTACCGACGGGCCGAAAGCTCCGCTACGGTCAGGTAGCCAAGAAAGCCGCTGCGATCAAGCTGCCCGAAGAGCCGAAAATCAAGACACCGGACCAGTTTACGCTGATGAACAAACCCACCCAGCTCCTCGAAACACCTCTGCGGGTAGACGGCAGCGTCACGTATGGAATTGACGTGCGCCTCCCGGGTATGCTCTATGCTGCGGCCAAGGCGTCGCCGGTCTTTCTTGGGAAAGTTAAGAGGTACGATGACACGGGCGTCAAAAACCGCCCGGGTGTGCATGCGGTGGTCGAATTCAGCGGTCCGGATATCGAAGCGGGAGTCGCGGTAGTCGCCGACAGTTACTGGCATGCTAAAACCGCTTTGGACCTTCTCCCGATTGAGTGGGACGAAGGCGCGCACGCCGACGACACTTCGGAGAAGTTTCTCAAAATGGCCCGGGCAGCGCTGGATGAGCCGGGCGCCCAAGTCGTCATGAAGAAGGGCGACCCTGATGCGGCGCTTAAAGACGCCGCCAAGGTGGTCGAGGCTGTGTACGAGTTGCCGTATTTGGATCACGCCTTTATGGAGCCGTTGAACTGCACCGCTCAGGTCACTGCTGATCGAGTGGACGTTTGGGTGGGAACGCAGAGACCGGAGGAAGCGCTTCTTGATGCGGCGAAATTAACCGGTGTCCCCCGCGAGAACATATACATACACAACTGTTTTATTGGCGGTGGATTTGGCCGCCGCAACTACAACGACGACGTGCGGCAGGCAGTGATGATCGCCAAACAGTTAGATCGTCCTGTGAAGGTCGTCTGGAGCCGCGAGGAAACGATGCGCCACGGCTACTACCGCCCCATGCGCGTCGCGAGATTTCAGGCTGGCCTGGGGCCTGACGGCATGCCCGTGGCTTGGATCAACCGTGTCATCGGCATCGACCAAAATCCGCCAGCGGATCCTGCTCAAACCATTCGAGGCTTGCACCAGGTTCCCTATGCGATCCCCAACCAACTGTTCGACTATCACCTGCGACAGACGCATGTTCCCACCGGCGTTTGGACCTCGGTGGGCCGGTCGCAGAACGAGTTTTACTTGGAAAGCTTCATGGATGAGCTTGCCCATGCGGCCGGGAAGGACCCCTACCAGTACCGGCGCGCTCTGATTGACGGCAACCCGGATTTCCCGCGCGCGAAGGCCTGGGTGAAAGTACTGGATACAGCCGCTGAGAAGTCCGGTTGGGGAAAGAAACTGCCCGATGGAACCGGCATGGGCATCGCCATCGGAGATGGCCGGCGGCCGGGCGTCAAAGAAGTCACCATTTGCACGGTGGTCGCCACCGTGTCAGTCAGTAAGAAGGGCGAGGTTCGGGTGGAACGGTTCGATGTGGCGATGGACACCGGGCCGTTTCTGGTGAATCCGCTGGCCGCGGAACGGCAGATCGAGATGCAAATGGTGATGGGGCTTGCGGCGGTACTCCGCCAGGAAATCACCGTCGAGAAAGGGCGCGTCGTGCAGAGCAATTTTCACGACTATCCTTTGTTGCGGGCGACGGAAATGCCGGAAATAAGAATCCATTTTGTCCGCGCGACGGACGAACCGATTGTCGGGATCGGCGAAGAAGCGCTTGGGTGGGTTGCCCCGTCTGTGTGCAATGCCATTTTCGCCATCACGGGCAAGCGGATTCGTTCGCTGCCCCTCAAGAATCACAACCTCAGTGCGGATGCCGCCTAACCGGCATAGCTACAGGGCCGAAAGGCATTCCGCCCAGGGCTCGCGCCGCACCAGCCCTACGCTCCTGTGTCTGGCGCGATTCTCGGCTCGGATGGATTTATGACGACTACAAAATTACTGTTTCGTTAACAAATGGGCCAGCCTGCTCGAATCCGGCAGCGTTTCCAGGGTTAGAACAGCGTCCCGGATCGCCGCTACTTGGCCCGCCGGCATGACGTGGCCCGCCAGATTTTCAAATTTCTCAACAACGTCAGCTTTGCTCGCAAAGCTCCGCTCGCTTCCGCGTGGCGTCTCAACGGTTTCCGTCAATACTGTTCCATCTTTCAAAAATACTTCTGCTCTAACCATCTGCCGGAATTCAGAGCCTCGCGCAGTGATATCCGGATCGGCCACGACTTTGACTTTGTCAGCCAGCGCTATCCGGACCGGATCGACGATCTTTAGTGCAGTGAACTGATCGACAAAAACATTACCGTCGAGGAGGAGCGTCGCCACGCAGAATGGCAGGTTCAGTTGCGCTGCGGAGACCCCCGCGGGACGATACTTCCAGCCCACGTGATCAACGGTCACCTGGGAGCCATGCACTACGATGTGGTCAACCTCGTCGACAGAGAACGGCCGTCGTGCCCGAATCGCACGAATCGCGTCTAGTGTCGTGTGGTTGCTGCTCACGCATGAGTAAAACTTGAGCGATACCTGCATCGTCTCAAAGCGCGCCCCCAGGCCAGAGGTTAGCTCGGCCAGGTTGAACCGGTCGTGCGAGCGGGAGAATGTAGTGCAGAAGCCGCCATAATCACTCTCGAAAACATTCACGATTCCCGTGAACCCATTTGCGGCGAGCAAACCGCCGTACAGGCCGCTTTGCGCTGAGCGGCCCGTATGCATCCGTAAGACCATGGAACCATACTGGGCAGCCATGAGCCCCGCGGACTGCGTGCCGGCGATTCCTAACGCATGAACCGTCTGCTCTTTTGAGAGCCGCAATGCGGCTGCCGCCGCTGCCGCCGATGAAAACACTCCAACGGTCGCTGCGGAGTGCCAACCCTGGCCAATGTGTTCCTCTCCCATACACCTTCCCACCCGCGGCCCGATCTCGTAACCGGCAACCGCGGCAGTGAGAAAGTCGCGACCGCTCATCCCCGGTCTAATTTCCGTAACGGCCAGGAGAGACGGCAGCGTAACAGCCCCCACGTGCATCACGCCCAACCGGTGTATATCGTCAAGTTCGAATCCGTGGACCAGGGTGCCGTTGACCAGCGCGGCATGCGGTGCAGAGAGCCGCAGCGACGTACCCCAGACGCCGCAGGATGTTGAGCTGTCGACCTGTTGAAGCGTGCGCATCAGGATACGACTCCATTCCAAATCGACGCTGTAGAGCGCGCAACCGAACGAGTCCAGAATCAAAAGCTTGATTCGATCAATCACCTCCTCGGGGATTCGCTCGTAACGAAGCCCCGACACGAATGCAGCCATCCCTTGGGTATATGGATTGTCAGCGGGGGCCTCAGTGGTGCGTTCCGTAGCCGGTGCATCAACCTTCTTGGCGTCCTCGGACGTTTGCTCGTGAGAGGGGCGAGCGGTATTCTCTTGTGCGCCCACTCTTGGCGCGCTTGCAACCAGCGCCACCGCGCTGCCAGCGGCGATCTTTAGAAAATTGCGACGATCAACGGAATTTTCTTCTGATTTGACCATGGTGATATCACCGCCTTGGATTTCTCCGCTTCGGACACACACTTTCGATGCTACACGCCCGGCGGCTCACATGCTTTTAACAATGGACGCACGTCAACTGCCAGCCTCTGCCTACGTCAATAACACGCGTATCGCACAATGTAAATATCGAGGGCCATTAGGCGGCAGCGAGTTCGGTCCAGGAGGGAAGATTACTGGCAAGCTTGCTGACTCCCACTGAAAGAGTTCTAAATGGGAAGGTTTCGTGCGTTGTTCAGTGGGAGAGAACTTCGAGCGATACCCCAGAAGTCTTTGGCCCCAGAATCCCGATCGCCAAAGCGACAACGGCCATTGAACCGGCGATAAACGCGAAGACACCTACGGTGCCGAAGTCTTTCAACAGTGCGGCAATCACGAAACCCACAAAGATCCCGCTGAGCCTGCTCCAACTGTAAACAAAGCCCACAGCCTTGCCGCGGATGCGTGTTGGATAGAGTTCGGCCTGATAGGTGTGGAAGAGGCTCCCGAACCAGTTGTTTGCCACCGTGATCAACGAGCCGAACAGTATGATGAACACCGGATTGCGCATTTGGGCGAAGACGGTCCCGAAGAAGGCTATGGCCAACGCCAACGCGACAATTTGCCATTTTCGCTCCAGGGCATCGGCGTACTTCATCGCGATCAACGGACCGAAAGGGTTCAGGATTGCGATCCAGAATGTGTATTCGAGCGAGTGGACGAATGGGACGCCTTGCTGAGTCAGTAGCACGGGCACCCAGGAGGCAAATCCATATACCGCAACGGTCTGGAAGATGTTGAAAAGCACCAGCATGATCGTCCGCGCAGCATAGCCGTGACTCCAAATCTCACACCACCCACCATCTGCTAGGACTTGGTGCCCTCCAGGCTCTGGTGGGGGCAGATCGCGGCCCAGGCTGGCCCGAGCCGCCACTTCCATTCGGACCGTGGCAACTTCGGCTTCCTCCGCCCGGCCGTGAGCGGCGTACCAGCGCGGGGATTCCGGCAACTTCGACTGGATGAGTAGGAAAATCGGCCCACCGATAGCGCCGATCATGACCAGCCAACGCCAGCCATCGAGGCCGAGGATGGTCCTGGGGATCAGAATATAAGCGGCGAACGCGGCAACCGGAACAGAGCAATAGGAAATGAATTGGCTAAACGCGATGTAGTGGCCGCGACTCTCCTTCGGTGTTATCTCTGAGATGAAAGCGTGGCTGGTTATCAGCTGGACCCCGATCCCGAGGCCGGCGATGAACCTCCACAGATCGATAGCCACCGGAGAACTTTGGAAGGCCATCACCAACGTAGCGATTGAGTGACAGAACAGCGAGTAAAGAAAGGTCTTCTTTCTACCGTAACGGTCCGACACCCCGCTGAACAGCAACGTTCCGATGAACATGCCGGCAAAGCCGGACGCGATGAAACTCGCAAAGCCGGTCCAGTCGAACAAACCCTTCGTGGTCGCAGTGAAGATGCCCGCCCTGATAAAGCCAAGCGAGACGTAACCCGCCATAAAGAGATCATAGAATTCGAACCAGCCACCGAGGGAGATGAGCGCGACCATGCCGCGAAGGTAACTGGATGGCGGCAGACGGTCGAGACGCGCGGAAATGGTGATTGGGTTTGTCAGAGTTGTTGGATCTTTAACAGTTGGCACTCTGCGTTTCCTCTGATGGTTACAGGTGCTCTAAAGAAAAGTGGATTGTCAGATTTGATCCCCATGATGCAGCACCACAACGGAAAGGGTTCTTATTATCATCTTCTCCTCGGCAGCGCAGTCGATCCTCATACGTGCAGCCACTCCAGATTGGCTTCAGTCTCCATGTTTTCCAGCCGGTCGAACAGGCGCTCCATCTGCTTAGCCGGGTATTTTTGCGTTAGCAGCAGGAACTTCTGCCGCATGTCGCGGCCCGTCAATGGACGAGCGGGTGTTCCCAGGAACTCTGTTACGCGCTGCGTAAGAACGCGCCCATCTTTGAGCGTGACAGCCACCGTACTGGACACGTCGTCGGCATCCTGACCCGGGGCGACCGTCACCCTGACCTGCGACGCCAAAGCCTGGATCGCTGGATCGTGCACCGCAGCTTCATCGAAAGAGTAGGGATCGATCGCGTTCCGATACATTGCCAGCGCCACACAGAATGGAACACTAAACTGTGCGATGAGGATATCGGGCGGCGCCGGAATATTGTTGGTCGTTGCCATGCGCCGGCTGCCCGCGATCTGGATTGAGGCGACATCGCCACCCGAAATTCCGTGTTGGCTGCGAAGGTCGAGAATCGCCTCCACAGCGGTGTGAGCGGTAATGTGGCAGGCGAAGCGTTTCATCATAATTGTCAAGGTCAAGTAGGTTTCACCGAGCCCACGCGTCAATTCCGCGAGGTCGCTCTCGTTGCAGAACGCCTTGAGGAATCCCGCCCCGCCTTCGAGGACCGTGCTCGGTCCGGTAAAGCCCTCGGCGGCGAGGCTTGCGGCCAGAACGCCGCCCTCGGCAGCGCGCCCCAGATGTAGTCGTTTCACCATGGCGCCGTTTCCACTATGCGCGAATTCCAAAAGGCCGCCGGACGTCGAACCGGCAATTCCCAACGCGTTCGTCATCTTCGGCGCATCGAAGCGCATCAGCTTTCCGCTCGCGACAGCTGCCCCGAACGGTCCCAAGGTACCCGGCGCGTGAAAGCCGCGCGCTTCGTTTGTCCGCTTGGTCGCGCGTCCTATACGAATCATCACTTCAGCCCCGGCAACAAAAGACGTGAGCAGGTCGTGTCCGTTCATGCCGCGTTCCTGCGCTACGGCCAGGCCAGACGAGACCAATGACGCGCCCGGGTGCGCGCCGGAATCGGGAAACGTCAAATTGTCCTGCTCGAATGCATGGGTCATTGCGCCGTGCGCCAGCGCGGCGGCCGGCGCACACACTCTGGTTCCGGTGCCGAGAATGGCACATTTGCCGCCCGTGCCCATTCGCTGGGCTTGGGCGATGATCATCTTGCTCCAGGGAAACTGTGCGCCAAACAGGATCGTCCCAACCGTATCGGCGATGCAGTCCTTGGCACGTTGCAAGACGTCTGACGGGATGTCCTCATAGCGGAGGCGGACCGCGTATTCGGCAAGCCGCGTCGTTTGGCCCGTTTCGCTCGGCGCCTCTTCGAGGTCCGCCGTGATCGCAACCGCCGACCCGACAGCTCCGTAAACCTGGGGCGGGAAGCTCGCTGTGCCGGCTGCCACAGTCATCGCGCGCAAAAATCTCCGACGCCCGAAAGGCTCAGCTTTGGTCTTAGTCATGTATTGTCCTTCTCCTCTTTCCGCCAGATTTCGGGTGATCCCACTACTGGGAGAGTCCGCTACTGCTTATAACAATATGGGACAGGAACTTCTTGCTCAGTTTTTCCATCCAAGCGCTGTAAACAACTTCATTTTGGCTGGTTTGAGGAACCAGCAGAAGCACCGCCACGATAACCGAGTAACCTTTTCGCCTTTGGGAAGCAAATTGTACGATATTTCGCTCAGTATATCCGAACTTGATCCATGTCAGTCTCTGTATAACGCGCTACACGTAAAAGCGCCATTCGCGCCCTGCACATTCTGGGCGAATCGTCGCCAATCCGGAAGTTGGGATGGGGCCGTCGCCAAGTTCCGAATAGCCCGTCAGAAGGGGGAATTGTGCTCATGGAAGCCAGCACCTTGATCCCGGTTTGCAGCAGCACCAGATCATTAAAGTTTCGCCCGTTCATGGGCAGTTATGAAAGACGTTGCTCGTTAACCAAGCCGCCCAGGCTCCCACTCGTTGTTTCCACCAACGGCGCATCGGCATGGTTTGGCTAGCGCCGCGCGGATCGACTCTAGGGTTGGAGACAGATCAGTCCACCGGACGGAAATCTTGCCGATGGATGTTGCCCGGTCCGGCAGGCGCCAGACCGGGCAGGTTGTTTGCTGAACCGATTTCTATGGGGAGGGCGGCCGTTGGACCAACTCGATGCGCGTGCCCCACGGATCAGTGATATATGTGAGCGCGACGCCAGTCGACTCGTTCTTGCGGACTGGCTCATCGAGCTTGATGCCCTCCGCTTCGATCTTCTTGACGAAGGACTGTAGGTCCTTGACATCGAAGCCGATGTGGTCGAGCACGCGTCCCTTGGTAGGAGCCTGCGCGGTGTCGGCCTTGGCAAACCGGAGCTGGGCACCCGGGATATCCACGACCGGGGCATTGTTGCGGGTGCCTGCCTTTCCGCCAAACGTCTTCGCATACCAGGCCTGGGCCTTGGGGATCTCCGCTTCCGGCAGGGAGAAGTGTACGTGCTCATGCCGGATGGGCATGGTCTGGGTCTTGTCTTCCAGGATTTCGATGCGCACGCCGTCCGGCGTCACGACGAAGGCCTGATCCAGTCGGTTATTGGTGCCGGGCAGCACGGGAACGCCATTGGCCTTCCACTTGGCCACCTGCTCCTGGACGTTCTTCACGATGAACCCGACATGGTTCACCACTGATCCGACCGATTCCCCCGATCCCGGCGCATTCCCCAGGCTCAAATTGATACGAACGCCGGGGAACAAGACGGTCTCGTTGCCGCCCGTGATCGGCGTGCCGCCCATGGTGACGAAGATCTTCTTGTTGGCCTCAACGTCGCGCGAAGCGAAGTGCCAGTGACCCATGGTCACGCCCACTTCGTTGAACGGAGCCAATTGCGCGGCGGCTGTCCCGGTGGCCAACATCGATGCAAGCCCCAAACCAGCGATCAAAGCTCTCATGGATGCCTCCCTGTTGTGCCGGCATTCGACCGTAGGCCGGCGTTGATTCGTGTAAACCGGAATTTCCCCTACGACCCCCGGCTGAGGCAATGATATGCGCGTTTGCCTGAGTTGGAGCATATTTTTTGCCGCTTGAACCCCCATATCACCTCTCCCCGGGCGCGCATACCAACTAGCCGAAGTCGCGGTCCTCCGTGATGAGTACACGCCCCTCGCTCAGCGCGCGCTCCATCACTTGTTCCCCGGATACCCCCTTGAAGGTTTCGGCGATCGTCCTTTTCCTGAGCGTTGTTGGCGCTGGTCTGGTGGTAGTTGGTTTGATTCGATGGTAGTCATCGAAGCAAAGGGAGTTCGTAAGTCCGGATTGCCTCGAACCGGACTTCTGAGCTTTGGGGGAGATGTCACTTGGTTGATGGATTAGAAAGAATAAGTTCGTTCACTCGGAAGGGCTGCGGGTGTATAAGTATGCCCAACCGGGCGGACAAGACGGAAATCCCGGTCTGAACTCTGAGCTTATTCTGGCGG
>WNFE01000929.1_pt1 | contig 21038 bp, 17 predicted proteins | sample 5400451 | NCBI WGS metagenome assembly WNFE01 (sample SAMN13153344, study PRJNA577476) | soil metagenome | isolation source: 200 cm saprolite under Douglas fir tree site 2 hole 2 | place: USA:California | collected 2015-04-18
CTGTCGAGCGCGTCCTTCGCGATTACGTCACCAACGCCCGCCTCGGAGCCGCCGCCTGAAACTTGTCACAACATCAAGCAACCGGGCCACCAAGAAGACCTACGCTCCGTCCGGGACTCCGCCCGGAAGGAGTGGCCCCTGCGGGGCAGTCCGGCTGACGTGACACGCGGGCGGCGCCTACGGTCGGCGCATGTCCGATGACTTCAGTGAGCGGTACGGCGATCTGCTGACTGGCTCCTATGACTGCGTGGACCGGATCGTGCTGAACGCCTTCTCGCTGGGGCATCACCCGGGCGGGTTCCGGACCTGGTGGCGGCGCCTGCACGACGGCTCGGACGAGCAGCTGGACAACACCCATCTGATGCGGTTCGCGGGCCGGTTCGCCCGCCGGGTGAAGGCATGGGCAAGCGCGAACGACGTCCCTCTCATCTACTGCAAGGCCGGGGAGCGCAAGCACCTGATCGCGGAGGAGTACCTGGACACGCATGCGGTGGGGCCGGGACTGTTCATGATCCTGGCCGCGAAGGCGCCGGCGACGGTGTGGGAGGTCAGCCGCTCGGACGCCGGCGTGCTCCGCAACCTGGCCAAAAAGCGGACGTTTGTCAACCACTACAGCTTTCACATCATGGACCCGGACTGGGGCCACCTGGTGATCAAGATGTCCGGGCATCCGCCGTTCGGCGCGCAGGTCATCCTCAACGGCCACGAGTACGTCGCCCGGCAGGCGCAGGCCGCCGGGATCGGGTTCACCAAGGAGGGCAACTGCTTTACTGGCATCGCGGATCCGCGGCGCCTGGCCCGGGTCGCAGATACCTTGTCGCAGAATGCGGCTATAGGGCGCCTGGGCCAGGTCTGCGACCGGTGGATCTACTCGGCATGCCTGTGCTTCGGCCTGGACTCCAGCGAGCAGGCCCGCAGCGGCTTCTGTTACGGCTACTCGGTCTACCAGGCCGAGTACAGCCGCAACCTGCTGTTTCGCTCCGGCGGGCAGATGGAGGACCTGTTCAACAGGGTGCTGGACCGGACCCGGTCCCGGCTGGACATCCCCTCGCTGCGGACCGTCTTCGGCCTCAAGACCCGGCCGCACCGTAACCGTGCCAGCGGGCCGCCCGCGCAGGAAATCGTGATCGAGAAACCTCAGTACGGCCTGACCTGGTTCAAGGTCCGCTTCGGGCTCCTGCAGGCCAAGGCCTACCTCAAAGGCGAGCACGTCCTGCGGCTGGAGGCCACCGTGCACAACACCAGGGAACTGCGCTGCGGCCGCAGCCTGGGGCACTTCCCCGAGATCATCACCCGGCTGGCCGGCATGGCCGAGCGTTTCGCCACCGCCCTGGACTGCGCCGACATCAGCTTCATCGCCGACGGCACCCTCGATGAGCTGCCCCTGCCCGCCCAGCTCGGGACCACCCGGGTCGGCGGCATCGACCTGAACAAGCCCCGGATCCGCGCCGCCCTGTCAGCGGCGCTCGCCCTGACCGCCGCACCGCACGGGTTCACCGTCGCCGAGTTCACCGGCAAGATCCAGGCGATGAGCGGACAGGCCGGCTACACCACCCGCCAGGCCGCTTACGACCTGCGGAAGCTCCGCGGCAAGAACCTGGCCATCAAACCCGGCCGGTCTCGCCGCTATCACACTCCCCTCGAAGCAGCCCGCACCATCGCCGCCCTGCTCGCCCTGCGCGACCAGGTCATCGCCCCCATCCTCGCCGGAGTCCGCAGCCCGCGGATGGGACGCAAGCCCGCACACTGGACCCGCATCGACCGCGACTACGAGACCCTCCGCACCGGCATGCAGGCCCTCTTTCACGACCTCGGCATCAATGTCAGCGCTGCCGCCGCATAGACAACATTTTGTCGATCGGAGAACCGCAAGCTCCTAGCGGCCAGACCCCGTCTATCGAGTGTGCAGAGCGGCCCAAGGTCGGACTCAGTGCGGCGTCAGGCCTACCGCGTGACGGGTTCGAGCAGGTTGATCAGGGCGGGTTGGTCGAATTGCCTGGCCCAGTCCAACGGCTTTGCTTGATGGTGCTTGCCGGGGATGTTCAGGTCGGCACCCAACTCCAGGGGGCAGGCTTGCCGGCGTCGAGTGTCATTCCACCAGAATTCCCGGTGATTGCCGAAGCAAGCTGCCGGTCGAGGAGCCAGGGATCACGACTCCTCGACCGATCCGGTGACTGCGCGCACGATCGCTTTGACATGGATCCGCGCCCCGTCGAGATGAGGGAAGTCCGTATTCTCGGGTCGGAAGACAAACGCCAAATCGGTGCCGGCGAGGAGGATCTCGTCTACTCCCTCGTGATCGATCAGTCGATGAGCGAGGGACCTCAGAGTTTCGAACTCTTCAGGAGACGCTCGTTCAGTCTCAACAATCCTTCGGTAGATGTCGCCGACCTGACCGAACGTCGCGGGCGGCAGCGGCACGACTTCGGTCACACCTCGCAGACGGCCGAATAGTTCCGTCTGCATAGTCACATGAGCGCCAAAGATTGCCGTCCGCCGGAGTGCGCGACGTTTTGACTCTGCGGCGATTGCATCAAGCAGGCTGATCATCGGCAACGGAGCGAGCACCTCCAACTCTTTGGCGCATACCTGTGGTGAGAAGGCCGGGATCGTCGCAACATCAGCTCCGGCCGCGGCAAGTTGCTTCAACAGCCCCGCGAGATACTCCGCCAGTCTTCGCGTCTCTCGCGCTTCTGCAAGTCCCATTACGTGGCCAACGTCGGCGTGGACCATCACAAGATGCGGAGAGAGGCCTCGCGCGACGTGAGCCTCGACCAATGAGCGGTAGTAAAAGACGCCTGCACCGACGCCCAGGCCAGTCACCAGGCCCAGGGTCTTCGGCTCCGCCGCTTGCGTCACTGCAGACCTCCGAACTGATTGCGCCCTTGCGCCCTGTGTTCCCAGTGACTTGCGCTCTTGCAGTTGGGTCGCAGTCCGGCACTGGTGATGTCCCGTTTGGCGTGCTTGGTCGCTATACCCCGCGACACATGGACGAACATGTGCCAAATGGTACAGAAACCACGTCTCCGAGGAGCCCCCGACTGGGGCGTTAGAGCGAAATGCCTCTCGCAAGGCCGGTCACCACGCCCTGTCCAAGTGATCGCTACGGTCGACGGAAGGTTCAGCCCAGCTCGTTGATGCGGATGAGGGTGCCTACGGGTCGCGAACGCGCCCACGGGCACGGGCTCGGGCAGCCGGGGACCGATATACCGCTCACGGCGTGCACGTGCGGAGCCGAGCACGCCCAGGCACACGCGGCTGGCTAGACCGGCGGGGGCGAGCCGGGCAGCACTCGGCCACGCCCTGGCCTGTCGGCTGCCGCGGCCCGGCACCGCGGCCCCGCGACGCACGCGGTCAAGCCGGCCGGGACCGGGTTCACGGTGGTTCCCCGGCCGATTCCGGTGAAGGACGGCCAGGGCCGGCGCTCCCGGCGCCGGGGGGCCCGGGCCCGTAGAGGACTGAGATGAAGCGGTCGTACGCCTGGTCGACTTCTTCGATGTCCCCGGTCGCCAGGAGGTCGAGGAGCAAGCCCCGCACGACGGCGACGCCGAGCCGGGCGTCTACCCGGGCGTCTTTGTCCTGCCATCCCAGTTCGACCAGACCGTTGGCCACCGGGGTAACCCAGGACGCGACGATATCGTCCAGGAACCCTTCCGTTCCGGGGCGGCCCCGGAGCGCGAGGGAGTACAGCTCGAAGAACAGCCGCTCTTGCGGCCAGAGGCTGGCGTCGCGGATCTCGCGCCAGAACTGCCTCGGGTCGCCGTTCCGGAACCCGGCCAGGCGAGTCCGCTGGACCTCCTCGACTGCTCGCGCCACCTCCACGAGCAGGCCCTGCCGGGACCCGAAGTGGTAGATCAGCATCCGGTGGCTGGTTCCGATCGCGGCAGCGATCTCGCGGAGGCTCAGGTCAGCAATCCCGCCCACTAGGGCGTGTTCGACGGCCTTCGCCAGGAGCCTGTCCTTTGCTTGCGATGCGGGCACAAGACACTGTACCATCTGGTTCACTGAACCAGATGGTACAGTGAGAGGTTCCGGTGCCAGGCTGACGGCGGGAGCGAGAGGTAAAACTTACCCGACCGGAACAGCTTGGTCGTCGGTATCAGGCGCGGAGGTGTCAGGCGCGGAGACTTATTCCGAGCAGGCCCGCGGGGAGCAGGCGAGATCAGGTGCTTTCGAACCGGGCGCCCAGGGGCTGTGGAAAAGTGGCCGATTTAAGGAGAACGAGCGCCTGGCTACGTCCTATTTAACGGCATGCCCGCGAAGGATTACGAGGCGGGAATCACCTTGAAGCCGAATCCACGAGCACACAAATAGCCTGGAATGCATTGGGATAGAGCGTACACATGACGAGTCGCGCGCCGCTCTCTGCGCAAGTTCTGCCCGCGGATGCCGGGGCAGCTTGCCGCAGCCGCAGGCCTTCAAGGCGTCACATGGTCAAGCCCGCGCCAGTCAGGGGCCAGGCGAAAGCCGCAGCGGTACGTTGTCTGCCAGCGGGGTTGTCATCGGCGAACGTCGCGGCGCGCGCGTATGGAGGACAGAGGTGACTGACTATCAGACCGTCCGCTACGAGCGGGACAATCATGTCGGGACGCTGACCCTCGCGCGGCCGGCGAAGCACAACGCCCAGAACCCGCAGATGTGGCAGGAACTCGCCGATCTTGGCAGCGAGCTACTGCCCGACCGGACCCTGCGGTGCCTGGTGGTGACCGGCGAGGGCCCGAGTTTCTCTTCGGGGATTGACTTGGCTGAGGGGCTGGCCGGACTCATCGCGGATTTCGCGGCCAGAACAGAAGAAGACCGTAGTCTCAAGGCGGGGTTGTCGGTGGCGGGGACCTTCAGCTGGATCCCCAGGCTGTCCTGCCCGAGCGTCGCCGCCGTACAGGGCCACGCCTACGGTGCGGGCCTGCAACTCGCTATTGCCTGCGATTTCCGCATATTCGGCCAGAGCGCCAGAGTTGGCCTGACCGAGACCCGGTACGGGATACTGCCGGACATGGGCGCCACCGTGCGCCTGCCCCGGATCGTCGGGGAGGCCCGGGCCCGCGAGCTGATCCTGCTCGGCGAGGTCATCGGCGCCGACGAGGCCGTCCGCATCGGCCTGGCAAATCGCGTGGTGGCAGACGCCGACCTGCTGTCGGCCGCAAGCGAGTTCGCGCTGAAACTGGCCGCCCAACCGCCCCTGGCCGTACAAGGAGCGCGGCGTGCACTGGACGCCGCCTGGTACCGCCATCCTGAAGACAGCCTCACCGTGGCCGTGGATGCGCAGATCCGGTGCCTGGAATCGGCCGACTTCAAGGAGGCGCAACGTGCGATGGCGCAAGGCCGCAGTCCAGAGTGGAGAGGACGCTAGTGAACCCTCGTCCGCCGCTGGCCAGCGCGACGCGCTGGCCCGGGCCCGGGACCACCTGTTCCGGCTGCAGCACGAGCACGGCTGGTGGCACGCCGAACTGGAGACGAACGTCACCACGGACGCGGAATACCTGCTGTTCCGTGAGTCCCTCGGCATACGCGACGCGGAGCGGACGGCCGCCGCGGCCGCTGGATCTGCCGCGGCCAGCGCGAGGACGGGACCTGGCCCAACTATCATGGCGGCCCCGGCGACCTGTCGACCACGGTCGAGGCGTACGTGACGCTGCGGCTCGCCGGCGACCCGGCCGGGGCGGCCCACATGACCCGGGCGGCACAGTGGATCCGCGCGCAAGAGGCCACCAGGGGTGTTCACCCGAATGTGGATGGCGATGGTCGGCCAGTGGTCCTGGGACGACCTGCCCGTCATCCCGCCGGAGCTGATCTACCTGCTCGCGTGGTTCCCGCTTAACATTTACGATTGGGCGTGCTGGGCGCGGCAGATCATCGTGGCCTTGGCCATCGCCGGCACCTTCCGGCCGTCACGGCCGCTGCCGTTCGCGGTCGGCGAGTTGCGTGGTCTGGTCATTAAAGGCATCGTGCCCATTCGAGGGCCTGCCTGACACGTGCGCGGGTGAGGCCGAAGGCCGGCTCGGTGGTGATGAGCCTGGTCGGGGCCTGGCGGCCATGGCTCCAGGCCCCGGCCTCGGGAGTGTGAGCGTCGTCGATCCACGCGGCCGGCCACTTTCCTGCGCGGGACGCGATGAGCGGGACTTTCGCGCTGGGCGGTGACGGGCCTGACAGCATGGAGAGCACGGGCAGGGAGCCGATGTGCAGCAACGGGGCCAGCAGGCGGTTGGCGTCCCCGTTCCAGAAGGTCGCCCAGATGATGTCGAACGCTGCGAGCAGTTCAGTGATCCAGGTGCCGTGCTCGGGTTGCCCCGGAAATGCTCTTCCCCGGAGAACAAATCGTGGTCGGCGAACCCAGACGGGGCAGACGGGGCCGAACAGGTTGAGCACCCCGTCAACATCGAGAAAGAGCACCGGACCCGGCGGGGCACCCAGCGGTTCGGGGACAGGGCGCGGTACCGGTGAACCGCCAGATCACGACCACGCTGGCCAGCCCTCGACCGCGAACACCTCGGCCAACGCGCGAAGCCCCGCAAGCGGCGTGCGTCCGCCACCGATGGGAGGCCAGCACCGGTAAACGCCTGACGCTCGCGTCGCTCCACCTCGCGCGCGACAGCGACGAGCAGCGCGACCCGAAGTGGCAGATGAGCACCCGATCCCTCGCTTGCGAAGCTGTCACACCTAACTGTACCATGTGGTTCACGAACCAGTTGGTACAGTTAGGAGCGGACGATCACCGATGAGCCAGCTACACGTGGAGGCGGAAGGCACCACCGGCGCGGATCCCGAGGTCGTTTGGTCGCTGGTGGCGGACGCCAACAGCTACCCCTCCTGGGGTCCCTGGAGCGACGGCGGCTACCAGCCGGCGTCGCTGGGCCCGTCCCGGAAGGGCTCCGTCCAGTGGTTCCGCTACGGCCGGCGCACGACGAGCGTCGAAGAGATCCTGGAGGCCGAAGAACCCCGGCGGCTGGTCTACACCGTCATTCGCGGCATTCCGGTACGGAACTACCGGGCGGAGGTGACACTGACCCCGGTAGCCCCCAGGGGCACGTCGGTCCGCTGGACGGCAACCTGGGACGGGACGTTCATGGGCCGGATGGTGCACCGCCGGATGCAGCAGGTCTACCTGCGGGTCATGACCGCCCTGATCGCCGCGGCCGACCACCAAAGCGACCCGAGCCAAAGGTCCGGCTGACCGGCTCGTGAACAGCGGGAACACAGGAGCGCCAGCGCAGCTGTTCCGGGCGCGTGCCGGGCACTTTGTCGCGTTGGCCCGCTTGGACGGTGAGTTCGGTCCACCGGGCGCGCTTGCCGGGCGTGGCGGCCTTTGCGGGCCGCAGGAGGCTTGGGATTACGTCACGGCTGACCGCTGTGCCGGACGCTGTTGGTCACCAGAATCCCTGGCCAGCAGCAGCACCACATCCGCGTGCGGGTGAGACTCACCCAGCACGGCAGCCACGAACGCGCGGGCCACCCGCACCTGCTCGGGCACCGCCGGGATCGTCATGCTCGCCGGAACTGCCGCCTCGGACATCAGGCCACCAAACCTCCCTGGCCCGCCTGGCCCGGATGAGCACCGGGAACGGCAGCGGACACAGGACCAATGCACCCCTCATTCCGCCCGCCACGTCAAGCCGAACGGGGGCACCGCAACCGGGCAGCGCGGCAGCACCACGCACCCGGGGACGGCCCGAACTATACCAATTGGTCTAGACCTATCTCGCGATTGGTCTGGACCATGTCCCCCCAGGTATCAGCACGGATTCAGCACGAGGCCCGGAAACGACGGGAAATAACCGGCACGATTCGGGTAAACCGGACACGAGAACGGGCCGCCCCACTCCCCCGCACGACGGCCCGCCTTCCACCAGATGACTCGGTAAAACCGCAGGTCAGGCTACCGGACGTCCAGGCCGGTGAGGGCGCGGCCGATGATCAGGCGCTGGATCTCGGAGGTGCCCTCGAAGATCGTGAAGATCTTCGCGTCCCGGTGCCAGCGCTCGACCGGGAAATCGCGGGTGTAGCCGTTACCGCCGAGCACCTGGATGGCCTGCTCGGTCACCCGTACGGCGGTCTCCCCCGCGACCAGCTTGGACATGGATCCCTCGGCGTCATCGAGGGCGATGCCCTGGCGCGCCATCCACGCCGCCCGCCACACGAGCAGCCGGGCCGCGTCCACCGACGCCCGCATGTCGGCGAGCATGAACGCGATGGCCTGGTTCTGCCCGATGGGGCGGCCGAACTGGACCCGCTCCCTGGCATAGTCGCGGGCGTACTCGAAGGCCGCGCGGGCGACACCGACCGCCATAGCCGCAACGCCAGGCCGGGACGCCTCGAACGTCTTCATCGCCGCCTGCTCGCCGCCCCGCCCGCCCGCGCGTACCCGGCTCAGCCGATTGTCCAGCCGGTCCTTGCCGCCGACCAGGCAGCGTCCCGGTACCCGCACGTCGTCGAGCACGACCTCCGCGGTGTGCGAGGCGCGGATCCCGTGCTTGCGGAACTTCTGGCCCTGGCTCAGTCCCGGCGTCCCTGGCGGCACGATAAAACTCGCCTGGCCGCGGGTGCCGAGCGACGGGTCAACCGAGGCCACGATGACGTGCACGTCCGCGATGCCGCCGTTCGTGGCCCACGCCTTTGTTCCGTTAAGTAGCCATTCGTCGGTGGACTCGCGGTATTCGGCGCGGGTCCGTATGGACCCGATATCACTGCCCGCGTCCGGTTCTGAGGCGCAGAACGAGCCCAGCTTCACGTCCCCTGGTCCGCCGAACATCTGTGGCAGCCACTCCCCGACCTGCTCCGGGGTGCCGTTGCTGGTCACCGCGACCGCGGCCAGGGTGGTGCCGACCAGTGCGAGAGCTATCCCCGCGTCGCCCCAGAACAGTTCCTCAAAGGCGACCGGGATGCCGAGGCCGCTCGGCTCCAGCCACTGCTGGCCGAAGAAGTCGAGCGAGTAGAGCCCGACCTTGGCCGCCTCCTCCAGGACAGGCCACGGGGTCTCCTCCCGCTCATCCCATTCCGACGCCGCGGGCCTGATCGTGCCGACCGCGAAGCCATGTACCCAGTCGCGCATCTCGCGCAGGTCGGGGCCGAGGTCCAGGGAGAAGGCCCCGGGGGTGTCAAGGTCACTGGTCATCGACGTCCTCGCGGGCCTGGCGGATCAACCGTTATGTTACTGAAGAGTAGCATATGCCGGGGCCGGAACCCAGGGCCGGATTACTCGCTTCCGTGCCGGTCGAGGAACTCGTACACGTCGGACTCGTCCACGCCGGGGAAGCTCCCGGTCGGCAGCGCGGACAGGATGTGCGAATGCGCCCGGGCCGACGGCCAGGCCATGCCCTCCCAACGGGCCGCGAGCCCCGCCGGGGGACGCTGGCAGCACTCGCCGTCCGGGCACGCCGACGTCATCCGCGTCGACGTGGCCCGGCCGCGGAACCATCGGGCGTGCTCATACGGGGTGCCAAGAGTGATCGCGAACCCGCGCTCGGCGCCCGGGTCGACGTGCGCGACGCACCAGAACGTGCCGGTGGGGGTGTCGGAGTACTGGTAGCACGGCGAGAACCGGTCAGCCGTGGCGAACACCTGGCGGCCGGACCACTGACGGCACATCCGCTGGCCCTCGATCGCGCCGGTGGCGTCGGCCGGCAGCACCAGGCCATCGTTCTCGTACGCCTTGTAGATGATGCCGCTTTCGTCGTTCTTCACAAAGTGGCAGGTCAGGCCGAGATGATGGGTGGCCAGATTGGTGAAGCGGTGGGCCGCCATCTCGTACGACACCGAGAACACGTCCCGCAGGTCCTCGACGGACAACTCCCGGCTCTGCTTGGCGTCGAGCAGGAACCGCGCGGCTGACCGCTCCGGGACGAGCACCGCGGCTGCGAAGTAGTTCGCCTCGACCCGCTGCCGCAGGAAGTCGGCGAAGTCCTTCGGCGTGTCGTGGCCGAGCACGAAATGCCCAAGCGTCTGCAGCAGCACCGCCCGGGGCGAGTGCATGCCCATGTTCTCCTGCTTCAGGTAGATCCGGTGGTTGCGCAGGTCAGTGACCGACCGGACGGACCGCGGCAGGTCCTGCGCATACCTGACCGCAAAACCATGCCGCATAACGATCGCCATGATCGTGCCCTGGGACAGTGCGCCGTCACGATAGCTAACGTCGTCGAGCGCGCGGGCCGCGGCGGCCTCGATGTCCTCGAAGTAGTTGCCCCGCTCGCGCATCGCACCGCGCAGCACCGCGTTCGCCATCCGGGCCTCCTCCGGCGTGGCGGTCGGCCTGGTGCGCTGCCTGCGCAATTCCGAATAGAGCGCGACGATGTGCTCGAGCACGTCGTTCGGCACCCGGGCACCGGCCTTCAGGTGCGGCAGGCCGAGGTCGCGGTATACGGGGTCGCGCTGCGCCTCCTCCACCGCGATCTCCAGCTGGGCCCGGCGGCTCGGCGGCTGGTGCCGGAGGAGTTCCCCGGCGGGCACGGACAGCGCCGTGGCCAGCGACTCGATAAGCGACAGCTTGGGCTCCCGGCGGCCGTTCTCCAGCAGAGATAGCGCGGAGGGGGCACGGCCCACCCGCTCGCCAAGCTCGGCGAGCGTGATCCCCTGAGCGCGCCGCAGGTGCCGCAGACGCTGCCCGAACGTTGCCAGGTCTAGACCACTTGATGGCAAGTCTTGCGCGTCTTTCGTGCTGAACTCCGTCATAACTTCATGTTAAGTGAAAATCATCAAATATTCAGGACCTTGGGCTCTTGGCCTCGACACTGCCTCCGACACACCCTGGGGTTACCAACCCAGGGGACGGCATACGTCGGGAGGACCCAGTGAGCGATCGTCGCCTCGAGGGCACACATTCAGCAGGAGCCAGCAACGGGCAAAGAGGCGAGAGCCTCAGCGGGCACACGGGCGAGAGCCTCAGCGGGCACACGGGCGACAGCCTCAACGGGCGCGGCGGCCCCAGCCCCGTGCATGAGCAGGCCGCAGGATTGCGCCGGAAGTGGGCCAGCGACCCGCGCTGGCGCGCCATCGACCGCACCTACACCGCCGAGGACGTGCTGCGGCTGCGTGGCAGCGTGCAGGAGGAGCACACACTGGCCCGGCTGGGCGCGGAACGGCTGTGGACCCTGCTGCAGCAGGAGGACTTCGTCTCCTCGCTCGGCGCCATCACCGGCAACCAGGCGGTGCAGCAGGTCAAGGCGGGCCTGCAGGCCATCTACCTGTCCGGCTGGCAGGTGGCCGCGGATGGCAACCTGGCCGGCGAGACCTACCCGGACCAGAGCCTGTACCCGGCCAACTCGGTGCCGCAGGTGGTCCGCCGGATCAACAATGCGCTGCTCCGCACCGACCAGATCACCTGGTCGGAATCGGATGGCGACACCACTGCGCAGCCGCACTGGATGGCGCCCATCGTGGCCGACGCGGAAGCGGGCTTCGGCGGCGTGCTCAACGCGTTCGAGCTGATGAAGGCGATGATCGCGGCCGGAGCGGCCGGCGTGCACTGGGAGGACCAGCTAGCGTCCGAGAAGAAGTGCGGCCACCTCGGCGGGAAGGTGCTCATCCCGACCGGCCAGCACATCAAGACACTGAACGCCGCGCGCCTCGCGGCCGACGTCTGCGGCGTGCCGACGCTCGTCGTGGCCCGCACCGACGCGCACGCCGCCACACTGATCACCAGCGACGTGGACGAGCGCGACCGGCCCTTCATCACCGGCGACCGGACGGCGGAAGGCTTCTTCCGGGTGCGCAACGGGATGGCGCCGTGCATCGCGCGCGGCCTCGCGTACGCGCCGTATTCGGACCTGCTCTGGATGGAGACCTCGACCCCGGACCTGGACGTGGCGCGGGAGTTCGCGGACGCCATCCACGCGCAGTACCCGGACCAGTTGCTGGCCTACAACTGCTCGCCGTCCTTCAACTGGCGCAAGCACCTCGATGACGGCACCATCGAGAAATTCCAGCGCGAGCTCGGCGAGATGGGATACAAGTTCCAGTTCATCACCCTGGCCGGCTTCCACGCCCTGAACTACTCGATGTTCGACCTGGCCCGGGGATACGCGGCCGAGGGCATGCCCGCCTACGTGCGGTTGCAGGATGCCGAGTTTGCTGCGGAGTCCCGCGGCTACACGGCCACCCGCCACCAGCGCGAGGTCGGTACCGGCTACTTCGATCTGGTCACGTCCGCCATCACGCCGGACGCCTCAACCGTCGCGCTGAGCGGCTCCACCGAGAGCGAGCAGTTCTCGGCCGCGCACTGAGCGCCCACGGTCGAGTCCCGTGCCAGTGGGATAGGACGCTGCGGTCCTATCCCACTGATGAATGTGCCATGGCCACATCCGCGGGTCGGACGCGAGCGGGCTGGCTACGGCGACAGCAGGCCGGCCGGCGGGGGCGGACGGCGGGGCTCGTCCTCGTCCTTGCCGCCATCGTCGCGGCCATTGTCGTCCCCGTCCGCCCACCACCGTGAGGGCACGAACAACGGGAAAATCATGGCGAAGCCAAGCAACGCGAGCACGCCGCTCACCAGCATGACGTGGAAGCCAGCCCCTGAAGGAGCCTGCTTCAGGGGGATCAGCTTGACCGCGAGCGTGCCGCTCATGCCGAGGAGCGCGGTCCAGGCCAGGAGCACCAGGCCCGGCAGCCCGGTAGCCAGCGGCGAAATCCTGGGTGCGGCTATCAGGATGCCGAGCAGCAGGCCCACCCCGGACAGGGCGCCGAGCGCGCTGAGGCCGCGGTTGCTGGTCAGGCTCAGTCCCTCGGCAGGCAGGGCGGACATACGGGCTACTCCCCAACCGCCGCCGAAGAACAGCGCCACCGCCAGGGCGATGGCCAGGCCGAGGCCGATCCAGTGCCGCATATAGTCACCTGCCCTCTGCAGCTGCCCGCACCGGAGATGGTGGCGCAGCGACTCTACTTGACCCCGCCTTGACCCGGCTGCGATAACGCCCGTGCGTGCCGGCGGCCGCCGGCGCACCGTCGCTGGCCAGCCCGTTCATCCCGGCTCCCGGGACACCACCGCAGCCCGGGGATAAATCCTGCGGGCCAGCCCGGCGGGCCCGCAGCGCGCGGCGGGCCGAGACACGGGCCCTGTTCAGCGGCTCGAGAATGGCGTACGGCACCCAGGCGTCCCGCTCGACAAGATGAAATTTCATGCCGCGGGCACCGGGCGGGGCCGAATATCCGGGCGGCCGGTAGCGCCGGAAATCAGCGGCCATGCGGTGAAAGAAGTCGCGCCGGCTCCGGCTCGGGACAAGCCCGCTGGACAAGACCGTGCTGTAGTGCTCCATGGCCCGGGCGAACACCGCCTCGCGAACCGCCGGGGTGATCGGCGGCCGCCCGGCTGGCCAGCATTTCTCGTCCATGGAGGCGAACACCTGGGCGTAGGAGGAAAAGATGGCGAAATGGGCCATGCTTTTCGTCGCCAGGAACGACCGCCTGCGGCGCCGGTAAATGTAGCAGACCCGGTCCAGCACCGCGATGCGGCGCGCACTCAGCAGGACGGCGCAGCTGACCGGCACATCCTCATGAATTCCCGGCGGAAACGGCACCCCGAGGTCGCGGAGGAAGTCCCGCCGGATCACCTTGCTCCACGAGGTCATGGTCCGGTTGATGAGGTCCGGCCACTGCGCCAGCGTGACCGTCGTGTGATCGCTCGGCACGTGACCGCCCGGCACGTGATCCCCGGACTCCTGACGGCCTGTCGCACGATCGCCTGTCGCATGATCGCCTGTCGCATGATCGCCTGTCGCATGATCGCCTGTCGCATGATCGCCTGTCGCATGATCGCCGGGCTCGTGACCGCCCGGCTCGTGACCGCCCGGCTCATGATCCCCGGGCTGCTGACCGCCCGTCGCATGATCCCCCAGCAGGTGATCGCCCGGCTCGTGACCGTCCCGCGGGTGACCGTCCGCCACGGCGGGCCCGGACCGCAGGCTGCCCCCCGGGCTCCGCTCTGTCCGGCCTGACGCGTGCAGGCTCCGGTAGTCGATGAGCAGCACGTCAGCGCGAGTCCGCGCGAGCGCTTGCCCGACGGCCTCCAGCGACCCGGAGGTGAGCAGGTCGTCGGGATCGACGAACCAGACGTACTCACCGGTGGCTTGCGCGAGCCCCAGATTCCGGGCCGGCCCGGGCCCGACGCTCTCCGTCAAGTGGATCACTCGCAGCCTGGTGTCTTCCTCGGCACGCGCGTCGAGGATCTCCCCGCAGCGGTCCGCCGAGGCGTCGTCCACCGCGATCACCTCGACGCCAGCCAGTGGCTGGCCGAGCACCGAGTCCAGGCAGCCGGCCAGGTAGTCCTCGACTCCTGAGACCGGGAGCACGACGCTGATCCGCAGCCCGTGCGAGGAGGCGTCCGCGGGAGCGGAAGTGCCGTGGGCCTGCTGCTGCGTAGTCATCGCTCCCGATGCTCTGTGGCTTGTTCTTTCGCTGCTGGCTGTTCATCTCCGCAATGCCTGCCAGTCATCTCCGCAATGCCTGCCAGCTTCTTCGTCGCTCCGGGATGATAGTCCGCCGGTGCGCGGTCTGGGCCGATCCGCGTTGCCGCACCCAGTGCGAATTCTCAGCGACCCCACAGGGCGCTTGGCGTATCCTTGCGCGAGTGCATATTGACGCTATCTTCCGGGCGATCGGGTCGTTCGCCGTACGGTTCCGTTGGCTAGTACTGGCAGCCTGGGTGGTCGGCGCGATCGCCGCGATGTCGCTGCTCCCGTCCCTTTCCAGCGTGACCCAGAACAACAACACCAAGTTCCTGCCGGCCAGCGCGCCGAGTTCACATGCAGCCGACCTCGCTGCCCCGTTCGGCACGGCCGCCCTGGTGCCGATTCCCGTCGTGGCCGCCCGCACCGGGTCCCTGCTGACCCCGGCCGACATCACGGCGCTGACCGCCCTCCAGGGCAAGCTGAAGTCGGTAGCCGGGGTCAGCAGGGTCCTGGACGCGGGGCGATCCCCCGACGGGCACGCCGAGCAACTCGTGGTGCTGGCGCAGCAGGGCGGCGGAAACCAGAACTACGCGACCGACCTGGTAAACGGCCTGCGCACGAAGATCACGCAGGCCGGCCTGCCCGCCGGGTTGCAAGCACACCTGGCGGGCGATATCGCGGCCCAGGTGGACCAGCAGAAGGCATCCGGCAACACCGGCAACAAATTGCAGCTACTGTCCGTGGTGTTCATCCTTGGCCTGTTGGTACTGATCTTCCGGTCGTTCACGCTGGCGCTGACGACTGTTGCTCCGGCCTTTATCTCGGTTCTCATCTCGGGCCCCCTGGTCGCCGAGGCGGCGAAGCACGGGCTCCAGGTGTCCCCGCTCGCCCAGTTCCTGCTGATCGTGCTGGTATTGGGGGCCGGCACCGACTACGGGCTGTTCCTGGTCTTCCGGGTTCGTGAGGAACTGCGCGCCGAGCAGCACGGCGCGGCCGGGGAGAACTATCCCGGTTCCCGTGGCCTGGCCGGCAGCCTGCTTGCCGACTTGATCCACCCCAGGCCCCCGGCCAGGAACGCCATAGTCAGGTCGGTGACCAAGGTCGGTGAGTCCATCACCTTCTCTGCCGCCACCGTGATCGCCGCCGTGCTCACGCTGCTGCTCGCCACCTTCTCCTTCTACTCCGACCTCGGGATCCCGTTCGCGATCGCCATCGGCGTCATCCTCATCGCCGGGCTGACCCTGCTGCCCGCGCTGCTGTCCATCCGCCTCTCACTGCTGGCCATGAAGCGCTCCCTGTTCCGCCGGGTCTTCGGCAGGCCGAAGCTGCTGCCGTGGAACATCCAGGGAAGCGGCAAGTCCGGCGTCTGGGGCCGGGTGGCCGGGAACATCGTGCGGCACCCGGCGCCGACGCTCCTCGCGGGAGTCGCCGTCTTCGGCGGGCTGTCCGTCGCGGTCTTCGGCTACACGGCGGCTGGGTTCGGCGGCAACACGGCCCCGCCCGCCGGCAGCGACTCGGCCACGGGACAGACGCTGCTCACCAAATACTTCCCGCAGTCGTCGGCGAACCCGACCACCCTGATATTCCGGTTCAGCACCCCGGTATGGCAGGACCCGGGGCCGCTCGCCACAGCGACCAGCCAGCTCCGGGCCAGCGGGCTCTTCACACAGGTGACCGGGCCGCTGAATCCCACCGGCGCGGTGCTGACACCGGCCCAGTACACCGCGCTGCACAACCAGCTTGGCCCGGCCAAGGCGCTGCCGCCCGTGCCGCCGCCCGGCATCGCAGTCCCGGTCGCCGACTACGTGGCCTACCGCGCGACCGGGAACTACGTCACCCCCGACGGCCGGACCGTGCAGTACTCCACCAGCCTGAAGGCGGGTGACCCCGGCTCCACATCCGCGATGAACGCGGTGCCGTCCGTGCGCGCCACGACCACTACGGTCGCCAAGTCGATCGGCGCCGCCGACTCGGCGGTCGGCGGCGAGGCACCCGCCATCTACGACATCAGCAGCATCTCCAACAGCGACCTCAAGCGAGTGATCCCGATCGCGATCCTGGTGATTGGCCTCTTGCTGGCGATCGTGCTGCGCAGCCTGGTGGCCCCGCTGTACCTGATCGCCTCGGTCGGGATCTCCTACCTCGCCGCCCTCGGCCTCTCGGTCCTGCTGTTCATCAAGCTCGGCAACAGCGGCGGCCTGGTGTTCTTCATGCCGTTCCTGATGTTCATTTTCCTGCTGGCTCTGGGCGAGGACTACAACATCCTGATGATGACGCGGATCCGGGAGGAGGCACAGAAACTCCCGCTGCGCGAGGCAGTGACCCGGGCGCTGAGCGTGACCGGGACGACGATTACCTCGGCGGGGCTGGTGCTGGCGGGCACATTCGTCGTGTTCGGCATCGTGGCCGGCAGCGGATCGGGGGGCAGCCAGTTCCGCGACATCGCGCTGGGCCTCGCGCTCGGCATCCTGATGGACACCTTCCTGGTGCGGACCCTGCTCGTGCCGTCCACGGTCGTCCTGCTCGGCCGGTGGAACTGGTGGCCGTCCCGGATGAGCCGGGCCGGGACCGGGGAGCCGGATCAGGCCGGGCCGGGTCAGACGGCCGGGGCGGGCGGCGCAGTAGCGGCGGGCGGGACCGCGGCCGGCGCTGCCGATCTACCGATCGGCGCCAGCGAGCCCTGACCGGGCGCGTGCTGGCCGTCGGTCGTTTTCATGATCACGGTGCATTTTCGGTCGTGGCGACTGAAAGTGCACCGTGATCATGAAGGTGAGGTATGCCCCGGATCCGGGGCCCCGACTATCCCCGTTCCGTCCGCCAGGCCTGTCCGGCGGCAATAGTGTGCGGAGTTCTGCGGGACATGCCGGCACGGTGCTGGCCAGAAGTGGTCCTGACCAGACAGACTCGCCTGAGGGGGGAAGTCCGAGCTACGCCCTCGCGCGGCATCACGCCGCCGACAGTGTCGGCGGCGCAGAAGGGACGCCGATGCAGGAACTGCGCCTCGTCGCGGTGAGTGAGGATGGCAGCTATGCCGTTCTCGCGGTACCAGGACGCGGTGGGCGCTTTTCACTGCCGATCGACGACCGGCTGCGGATCGTGGCGCGCGGGCAGTTCTCCCGGCTCGCTCAGTACGAGATCGAAGTGGAGAGTCCCTTGCGACCCAAGGAGATCCAGGACCGGATCCGTGCCGGAGAGACTGCGGACGAGATCGCGGACGCCGCCGGCGTGCCGATCGAGCGCGTGCGCCGGTTCGAAGGCCCGGTGCTCGCGGAACGGGCGTACCGCGCGCAGGAGGCGCAACGAGCAACGATCCGCCAGCCAGGAGACTCCGGGCCCGGGCCGAGGCTCGGCGACATCGTCGCCGAGCGCCTCGTCACATTCGGGTCGACCCCGGAGGATGCGCTGTGGGACTCGCGGAAGCGGGCGGATGGAAATTGGGAGGTGCAGCTCATGTTCACCGCGGGCGGCCGACCACACATGGCCGAGTGGGTCTTCGACCCACGGCGCAGGCATGTCACGCCCGCCGATGACGACGCCGCCCGGTTGTCACTTCCCGAGGCCGACCTGCCACCGCCGCTGCGCGCCCCCAGCGCGGCGCCCCGGGCCACGGTCACGCCCATCGCCACGAGGCTGGCCCCGCTCGGGCCGCCGACAGTGGTCGCGGGCCCCGGCTCACACGCTCAGCCGGAACCGGAGCAGGAGCGCCGCCACGCCCACGCCGCGGCGCAGGCAGCCGCGGGCAGCATGGAAGCGCCGCCGCGCTCCGCCAGCCGGGAAGCCCAGGCACGCGCCGACGGCCGGGAAGCCCAGGCACGCCCGGGCAGCCGGGAAGCCCAGGCACGCCCGGGCAGCCGGGAGGCTCAGGCGCGCGCCAGCAGCCGGGACATGCCGCAGCAGGGCTCCGTCGGCCGCGAGACCGCCATCGAAGAGGACAGCGCCGCGCAGTCGCCTCCCCCGGCCCGGGAGCGACCGGTCAGGAAGGCGGCCGGCGGGCGGTCCAGGCGGTCTTCCGTGCCCTCCTGGGACGAGATCATGTTCGGCAACTCCAGGCAACCCGACTAGCGATCGGTCATGGGCCTTTGCGCCAAAGAAGGCTCTACGGACAGACCACGCTCTTTGACGCGCCCTGGCGCGTTGTATGACCTGCGCGACCCGGGCCGAAAGGCGGCCGCTGACCGGGCGGCCCGATCCGGCGGCCGATCACGTTCCGTGATGCTGGCGTGCTCCGCGTTTGGCCGGGCCACGGATCGCTCGGGTGCTGCTTCACTTCGCCGCCCGCCGCGGCCTGTCGCGCAGCAGGGACATCTCGGCCGGCGCCTTCTGCCGATTCGGCCGCAGGCCAGTGACAAGTGCGGACGGCCGGCTCTGCAGCCCCGGACATGGCGCGGTGCGTTCTTTCTGCATTCGCGTCGGCTATGCGCCCGATCCTGGCGCTCAGCACATCGCCCGCGATGACTCGCGGGGCGCGGGACGTTTGGATTCGCGGCGCCGGCCGGCGTCCCAGCCGCGTACGATCGGCCAGCGAGGAAGCGTCGAGCGACAGACGAAGGGTGAAACACGTGGGCCTGTTGGCAGGAGCGCTCGGCCGACCCGGAAGGGCTGCCGCGACGGCGGTGGCCACGGCCAGCCTGGCCTGCGGGTGCGGGCTGGTGGGCGGGCCCAAGACGGTCCAGGAAGGCGTCCCGCTCGTGATGACCGTGAGCAGCCAGGTGTTCAGCCGCGGCGTGATAGCGCCGAGATACACCTGTCATGGCGCCGGGATCAGCCCGGCCATTAACTGGTCCGGCGCTCCGCAGGGTACAAAATCGCTCGCTCTTGTCGTAGACGATTCCGCAGCTCCTATCACTCCCTATATCTACTGGATCGTGTTCGATATCGGCCCGCAGACGACCGGAATTCTGGACGGGCAGCTGCCGCCGGGCGCGCGCCAGGCTGGCAACAGCAAGGGAACTGTGGGTTATGATCCCCCATGCCCGCACAATAGTTCGCACAAATACCGGTTCACGGTTTACGCACTTGGCGGCGGGCTGCAGCTGCCCGGCGGGACCAGTGCGAAATCTGCATGGACTGCGATCGCACAGGCAGCGATCGCGCGCGGCACGCTCCTCGCGACAGCCAACCCGTAATCGGCCTGTCACGGCGTGTAAACGGATTCGGCAAAAAATTCTCTAAACGCATGACAGCATCCATACCGGTCCGCCAGACTAACGGATCAAGTAGCTCAGCCCTGGATGGATTCAAGGGCGCTAGCGACACAGGGGAAGGCCCGCGCCATGGCCGCGTGTGCCTCGCTGGCGCCGCCCACGTGGCCATGGCTAGTTGGGTGGTGCGATGACTCTGCTCCTGGTCGGCATCGTCGCCGTGATCCTCGTGATCCTGGTCGCCGCATTTCTCACTTTTCGGCGCGGGCAGGACGATGATCAGGACGAGCCTGGCGGCCGGTGGACCGTCCGCGACCGGGTCCGCTCCGCGGGCCGGGACGGGCACTGGCGCAGTTCCGCCCGGGAGCGCAGACCCGCCGAGGAACTGAGGGCGCCACGGCGCCCCGGGCACCCTGAGCCGTCACGGCGGCCAGACGACCGGCAGCGCGGCTACGACAGTGCCGAGTCGGCGTATGCCGACCGGCGTCCCGGGCGCGGCCAGCGCGATCAAGGCGGTGACCGCGGTTATCCTGCCCGCCCGGCAGGACGGTACGCAGACGCCCCGGCCGCGGCAGATTACCCGGCTCCCAGGACCAGCAGGACGCCTCCGGCCGCGCCGCCGGCCCGCGGGCCGGGTGCCCGCCGCCAGCCGAATGGATACGACACAGGCGGCTACGACAACGCCGGATACGACACGGCGCAATACGGCACCGGTCCAGGTGGGCAGCTCTACGACACCGGGCCCTCCGCGGTGATGGACGACGATCAGTCCCTGCCCGATGAACATGATTTCACCCCCGAGCGCGATGACGACCCGGCGCTCACCGACTCGGACGTGTTCCCGCGGATCCGCGGGAACATCCCCCCCGAGACGTCCCGCAAGGCAGCCAAGCCCCATACCCCAGCCAAGAGCCGGTCCAAGCAGTCGCGCAGCAAGCGCGGGGACGATGACGACTGGCCCAGCACCGAATGGGACAAGCTGTCCGACGAGCAGTACTGGGCGGAGCTGTCCGCCGACAAGCCGCTGGCCACCACGGCCCGCGCCGCGCAGCCGGTCGCAGCCAAGGCAGCTCCCGCGCCGTCCACCCCGCCCCAGGCAAAGCCCGCACAGGCACGGCCCACCGCCGCGAAGCCATCCCGCCCGGCCCCACCGCCACCTGCACCACCCGCGCCCGCGCAGGCCAAGCCCACGCCGGACCGGGCGTCCGTCGCGCCACGACGCCGGGACAGGCAGCAGGAGGCCGCCACCGAGGCCCTCCCGGTCAGAGGCCGCCAGCGGCCTGCCCCAGCCCCGGCGCCTTCATTGCCGCGGGAAGCTGGTGAGCCCAGCCTGGCGATGCTTACCAGCCTGGCGAATGCGCCCGCGGCGCGGCGGCCTGAGCCGGCCCCTCGCGATGACGATCCGCTGACCAGCCCCTCCTTCTCCCGGCAAGGAGCACCGGCCCAGGACAGCAGGTCCTACCGGAGTGGCGGCCGGGACCGCCCGCGCGGCAGCACCGGCGACTACCCCACCGGCGACTACCCC
>WNFE01001093.1_pt1 | contig 21010 bp, 20 predicted proteins | sample 5400451 | NCBI WGS metagenome assembly WNFE01 (sample SAMN13153344, study PRJNA577476) | soil metagenome | isolation source: 200 cm saprolite under Douglas fir tree site 2 hole 2 | place: USA:California | collected 2015-04-18
GGACATACAGTGCTCCAACGCCCTTGGGGCCGTAAATTTTGTGGCCACTGATGGCCAGCAGGTCGATGTTGTCTTTCTGCACGTCCACGGGAATCTTGCCCACGGCCTGCACGCCGTCCACGGCGAAGAAGATGCCATGTTCCTTGGCAATCTTGCCGATTTCAGCGATCGGGTTAATCACGCCAATTTCATTGTTGGCGTACATGATGGTGATCAAGATCGTTTTCGGCGTAATTGCCGCTTTCAGATCGTCCAGGCTGACGCGGCCATCGCGCTGCACTGGCAGATAAGTCACTTCAAAGCCGTGCTTCTCGAGGTTTTTGCAGGTGTCCAGCACCGCTTTGTGCTCGATGGCCTGGGTGATGATGTGATTGCCCTTTTCGCGGAACATCTCCGCGATGCCCTTGATCATCAGGTTGTCGGATTCCGTGGCGCCGCTCGTGAAGATGATTTCCTTCGGCGTGGCGTTGATCAGCGAAGCGATCTGCTGGCGCGCGGTTTCGACGGCTTCTTCGCCGGCCCAGCCGAACGAGTGATTGCGGCTCGCGGCGTTGCCGAATTTCTCGGTGAAATACGGCAGCATCGCTTCGACGACGCGCGGATCCACCGGCGTAGTCGCGTGATTGTCCATGTAAATCGGCAGTTTGACAGCCATATTCCCTCTTCTCCTAAGACGAACTCATGTGCGACCGCGAAGCGGACGACAGTGCAACGAGCGCTGGCTCGTGCGGGTCTTCGCTCATTTGAGAAATCGTCACGGCACTCAAAACATTCAAAATACTTTCGTTGACGCGGCGCAGCGGTTCGCGAACCGTGCACCTTTCCGTAGCGTCGCAGTTCCCGTGGCTGGTAACACAAGAAGTGATGAGCACCGGGCCATCGATGGCCGAAATCACATCGAGCGCGCTGATCTGCGAAGGGTCCTTGGCGAGCTGATAGCCGCCGCTGGAACCATGCTTGGCGGATACCACGGAATGATGCGCCAGCTTTTGAAGCACTTTGGCCATGAGCGTTGCGGAAATGCCATACTCTTCGGCGATTTCGTTGGCGCTGCAGGCGTGCTCCTGACGGTGCATCGCCAGGTGCTTCACGGCGATCAAGCCATAGTCCGCTTTTTTCGAGAGCTTAAACATCGTGTCGAGTTATTCTCGGTTCTAAGTCATATACGACTGAATCAGTCGCAGTTGAATTCTACTCCCTTTTCCAGAGAAAAGTCAACCCTGACTTCCTAGGATACCCACTTAAAGCCTTTATTTCGTTTGGGTTATAGTGAGACCAGATTAGTCCAGTTTTCCAAGGTGTGTGGGTCAAGGGCAAGCTGGCACATCAAACGGAGGAATGCAGCGTGCCAACAGCAACGGAGCGAATATCGTCAGGCAACATGTTAGCCTAGCTGTTCGATGGGCGAAAGGGATGCTCGGATACATGGCCGCGCGAAAGAAAGGGAAGAAAATCTGGTGGGGGGCGTTGGCGATTCTGGGTCTTTGCGGCCCGGCACCGGTTTTCGCTCAGGCACCAGCGTCGACTCCTTCGAAACACTCCCCACAAATGAAGCGGAAGCCGTTGAAAAAGAAGTCGCAGGAGCAAACCTTTGTGCTCGTCGGTGCAGGCGATATCGCGAGCTGCAAGGAACCGGGGGGTGCGCGAGCAACGGCCAAGCTGATCGAGCGTATTCCCGGGACCGTATTTGCCACCGGCGATCTGGCATACGAAGGCGGAAGCCCGGACGAATTTGAATTCTGCTATGGCCCGACGTGGGGGCGATTTAAGGACCGTACCAGGCCCACCTTGGGTAACCACGAGTACGTCAACCCGACGGCCCACGGCTATTTTGAATATTGGGGCGCGCAGGCAGGACCTGTAGGCAAGGGCTACTACAGTTTCGACCTAGGCGGCTGGCACATCGTCGCACTCAATACCAACTGCTACGCCAGGGGGCTGGGCGGCTGCGGCGCGGGATCTCCGCAAGAAACCTGGCTAAAGGCAGACCTCGCGAATCATCCGAACGCTTGCATCGTCGCGTACGGTCATCACACGTTGTTCAGTAGCGGCTTTTTCAAAAAGCACGCGGTGTATCGTGAGGTGAAACAGCTATGGCAAGACCTCTATGCCGCTCACGCCGATTTAGTTCTTGCAGGACATGAGCATTCCTATGAGCGGTTCGCGGCGCAGGATCCCGATGGGAACGCCGACCCCGAACATGGCATCCGCGAAATCGTCGTCGGGACGGGCGGGCGCAGCCACACTCCGCTCGGCTTCGCTACTCCAAACAGCGAAGTGCGGAATTGGGACACGTTCGGCGTGTTGAAATTGACGCTCGCTCCGGGGAAATACACTTGGGAATTCATCCCCGAGGAAGGAAAGACTTTCCGGGACTCCGGCAGCGGTGTCTGCCACAACCAGCCGAAAGGGACAAACTAAGATTCGCTCCGAGATCCCCGCACCGGGCCGCAGGGCGATCCTATGGTTTAGTTGCGAAGCAAGCGCCGCCTGCCGAAGCAGCTTCCACTAACTTCTGCACCGCGGGTGCGGGAATCAGCAACAACTGCGCTTTCGGCTTCTTCGCTTGTTCGATGACGGCGAGCTGCTCCGACTTCCATGAATCCGAAGCGGGTTGACCTTTGGCGATGGCGTCAAGCGCAGCAAGTCCCGCCGCCCCGAGGGCGGAGAGATCCTGCGATCGGACGGCGACTTCCTTCACAAGCAAGGAGCGCTGGCCAAGCGGCTGAAGCTGTGCGTCGTTGTCGCGCCAGCGCGAGAGCTGGGCGCGCAAGCGGTCCGCAAGTGCCGCGTCGTGGCAAGAACTGGCAAGGTATTGATCCACCAGTTCGCCAAAATGCCGGCCTGCATCGCTTTCCAGCGGCACGGCATCCACCACGCGGTTCATCGGCGTGGCGCTGGTCGGCTCCGCCGGCGCGGTCTGCTGGCGGGTGTAGTCCTTCACAGGTTCGACCAAATCCGTGAGCGTGCGCAGCGCGGCAAACTCTTCCGGCGATGACGGCCCGGCGATGCGCTGCAGCATTCTGCGGTAATACGTTTTGTGGGTCAGGCCCAGCCATTCCAGACGGGCGCTGATGAAATCCAGCCGGGCATACATGGATGCCGGATCGCGAACTTCCTGGGAGGACCAGAGGCGCTCCGCAATCGCCGCATTTCTTGGCCAGATTCGCGAGTCCACATTTTCCGGGTTGACGTATTCCGCCCACATGCACGATTCGCCGCCAAGAATTCGCTGCTTTTCTTCGGGCGCGAGATTTGCCGCGTCGCCGCTCATCGGGTCCACCGCGTAGTGCCGCGCCGCGGGCCATCCCAGATCCAAATAGTAGCCGTTCGAAAGAATTCCGCGGAAACCCTGCTTTGCCGCCTGTGCGAGCGACACTTGCCCGCGCCAGGACTGAATCACGATGTCCTTCGGCACGCCCGGCACCAGCACTTCGTCCCAGCCGACAACGATTTTTCCGTGCTTGACCACCAGCTTTTGGACGCGGCCGCTGAAATACGCCTGCAGCGCGTCGTTGCTCTTGATTCCGTGGTCTTTCATGTACGCCTGAATTTTCGGGTTCGCGTCCCATTCCTTGCCGTTGACCTCGTCGCCGCCGATATGAAAGAAGTGATCGGGGAAGATCCTTGCCATTTCACCAATCAAGTCATCGAGAAGCTTGTAGACTTTCTCGTTCGTAGGATCCATGGCCGGATCGAAAATCCCCCACTGGCGCTCGATTTCGTAAGGGCCTTTTCCGCTCGCCAGCTCTGGATGCCCCACGAACCACGCGGTGCTGTGCCCCGGCATATCGAGTTCCGGCACGACGCGGATGCCGCGATCGCGCGCGTAGGCAATCACGTCGCGGACCTCTTCCTGCGTGTAGTACAGGCCGTCCGAGCCTAGTCCATGCAGCTTTGGAAACTTTTTGCTCTCGATGCGGAAGCCCTGGTTTTCCGAGAGGTGCCAGTGGAAGACGTTCATTTTCACAGCTTCCATTCCGTCAAGATTTCTACGGATGACGTCGAGGGGAATGAAATGCCGCGCGGAATCGATCATTAGCCCGCGCCAGGGGAATCGTGGCTGGTCCTGAATGGTGACGGCCGGGGCAGCGAAACCGTCGGGGGAAACATTCACTAACTGAAGAAAAGTCTGCAACCCATGCATGGTGCCCAACGGCGTCGGCGCGGTAAGCTTGGCTCCCGTGGCGCTGACTTCCAGAACGTAAGACTCATCTTCACCGACTTCCTGAATTTCCTTGCTGGCGTGCCCGGTTTGAATCATCAGCGTGGCATTCGAATTCTTAGCAGGCTTCGGAAACAGAGGGATCGCCGTTTGCAGAGCCAACTGACGGAGGAATCGCTCGGCGGCCCGGTCGAGGCGTGGCTCGGAATGCCCGGCGAGCGCCACCATGAATGACGAATCGACGCGCAGGCTGCCGCTTCCAGCCTGGACGTTGGCGGGAATGGGGATGAGGCTCAAAGCGGGTTGTTGCGCTGCGATCATCGCCGGGTGCAACACGATCCAAACAATTATCATGCCAAGGCCGTTCAACCAGGGCTTCTGTGCCATGTTCGGAGAATCCTCTCGAAGAAATAACTTAAGTTGACTGCTATGTAGCACCAGCTTTGGCATACTGTCATATCTCGGGCGTCCTGCGAAGAGGATTTCGGTAGGACAGACATTCCTGTCTGTCCCGCAAAATGGCGACACGAATTCACAAAGCGGACAGGCAGGAATGCCTGTCCCACGAACGGCGCCTGAGTTAGAATAGCGAATTGGCTGCAGCAGCGACACGCACACGATGAAGACTTCGATCGCCATCTATCCCGGCTCGTTTGACCCGGTCACCAACGGCCACCTCGACTTGATCGGGCGCGGCGAGAAGATGTTTGACCTGTTGATCGTAGCGGTGCTCCGCAACAACGAAAAGCAGCCGCTCTTCACCGTTCCCGAACGTGTGGAGATGCTGCGCGAAGTCACCAAGAAGTGGGCTGACGTGGAGGTGGACGTGTTCGAAGGCCTGCTCGTGGACTACGCGCGCAAGCGGCACGCCGGCGTGATTCTCCGCGGCATCCGCGCCGTTTCCGATTACGAATACGAGCTGCAAATGGCGCTGATGAACCGCAAGCTCGAATCGCGGCTCGAAACCGTGTTTATGCTTCCCGGCGAACCGTACAGCTACCTGAGTTCCAAGCTGGTGCGGGAAATCGCGCAGCATGGTGCGCCCTTGACGGATCTGGTGCCCCCCATCGTCGAGCAAATGCTGCGCGCAAAGGTTTCTTGAGTCTGAGGTGCAAGCCAACGTCCCACAAGGAGCGACGGTGCAATTAACGGATCGCATTAACCGCATACAAATCTCGCCGACGGCGGCAGTGATCGCCGAAGCGGAAAAACTCAAATCGCGCGGAGTTGACGTCGCGGACTTCGGCCCGGGTGAGCCGGACTTTCCCACGCCCGACCACATCAAGAAAGCGGGCATCAAGGCGATCGAGGAAAATAAATCGAAGTACACGCCGGCGGGCGGCATCATGCCTCTGCGCGAGGCTATTTGTGCCTGGCACAAGCGCGAATTCGGCTCGGCCTACGATTCAAAAGAATGTGTGGTGAGCGTCGGCGGGAAGCATTCCATCTTTAATGTGATGAGCGTGCTCGTGCAGCAGGGCGACGAGGTCATCATCCCCGCGCCGTACTGGGTGAGCTTCCCGGACATCGTGAAGTATGCACACGGAACGCCTGTGTTCGTCGAAACGCGTCCGAAAGACGGCTTCAGCGTGAAGGCCACGGCCATCGAAAAGGCCATCACGCCAAAAACAAAACTCCTGATTCTCAATTCGCCAAGCAATCCAACGGGCGGTGTCGTGCCCCCGGACGAATACGAACGCATCCTCGCGGTCTGTAAGAAGCACAACGTCTGGCTGATGGGCGACGAATGCTATTCGCACTTCACGTACGAGCCGCACAAACCCTACTCGATTGCCAGCGCCGCGGGTTCGAAAGAAAACGTGATCATCATTGGCTCTGTCTCGAAAACGTTTGCGATGACCGGCTGGCGCATCGGCTACGCGCTGGGGCCGGAAGCGCTGATCCAGGCGCTCGTCAAGCTGCAGAGCCAGTCCACTTCGAACGCCACGTCCATCGCGCAATACGCCGCGCTGGAAGCCATGCGCGGATCGATGGAAACGGTGCCGGTCATGCTTGCCGAGTATGCGAAACGCAGAAAGCGCATCGTCGAAGGGCTCCGCGCGATTTCCGGTATCACGTGCGAGTGGCCCGGCGGGGCGTTCTACGCGTTCCCGAACATTTCCGCTCATCTTTCGAATCGTGCCGGCAAGCCGGCGCTCGCGAAGAGCTGCACGGAAATTACCAAGATGCTTTTGGACAAAGTGCAAGTCGCGGTCGTGCCGGGCGAAGCTTTCGGCGCACCCGGCTATTTGCGGCTTTCCTACGCCACGTCCATCGAACGCATCGAAGAAGGTTTGCGACGCATCGAGCGTTTTTTCGCCCGCGCTGAAGCCGCTGTCTGAATGTGGAGTGCAGCAGCCCAGCTGCCGCTGTTTCTCACCACTCAAAACACATGCGATTGCATGACATCTCATGAAGCCCACGCCCACACGCATCGAGCCCATCTTCAGCCCGAGGATTTGGGGAGCGCGGTCGTTGGCGCCTCTCTTTCCTGAAAAATCGAATCTGGGCGAGCCACTGGGCGAAGCGTGGCTTACGGGTGTGGATTGCAAGATTGCTTCAGGGCCATTTGCCGGAAAAACGCTGGGGGAAGCTTGGGCAGAAATGCCCGTGGAGTGGCGCGGCACAAGTCTTGCTTCGACGAAAGACTTCCCTCTTCTGGTGAAGTTTATTTTTCCCACCGACAAATTATCCATCCAGGTCCATCCCAACGATTCCTATGCTTCGGTACACGAAAAAAAAGCCGGGGGCTTCGGCAAAACCGAAATGTGGCACGCAGTGTCCGCCGAGGCCGGAGCCCACGTGCTCATCGGATTAGTACCGAAAGCAGACGAGAAGAAATTCCTTGAAGCGCTCGGCAATAACACGATTGAAAATCTTTTCGTTCACTGGCGCGTGCAACCGGGGGATACCTTCTTCGTGCCAGCGGGCACCCCGCACACCATTTGCAAGGATATGGTGCTTTGCGAGGTGCAGCAGTATTCTGACTTGACGTATCGTGTGTATGACTACGGGCGTGTGGATGCACAGGGCAAACCACGAGAACTACACATCAAGAAAGCGCTGGATGTAATTCAGTTCGGCCTGCCTATCGCGGGCAAAGTGTCGCGAATTTCATTGCCAGCTCATGGGTTGCAGAAAGCGCTGCTCGCGGCGTGCCGCTACTTCGCAACGGAACGATGGAAGAATTTCGCGCAAATTGAAACGCAATCGGACAGCGCGCATTTTGATCTGTTCGTCATTCTGTCGGGAAGCGGACACTTTGTCTGGCCGGGTGGTTCAGCGGAATATCACCGCGGAGAATGCTGGATGATTCCGGCCGGCCTGGGAAAGTTTGCCTTGAATTCCTTAGAACCGTCAAAGCTCCTGCGAACCTACGTTCCAGATTTGCCTGCGCTCCGAGCCGGTCTGGAACGTGATGGACATTCTTGGCAAGAGATTGCAAAAACCGTTTTCGACTGAGAAGAGATGAAAGAGCTTGCAACCCACGCCGTAATCCTCGCCGGGGGGCGCGGCACGCGCTTCTGGCCGCGCAGCCGCATGCGCTCTCCGAAGCAGCTCCTCAACATCGTCGGCAAAGACACCATGTTGCAGCAGACCGTGGCGCGATTGCGCCCGCTCATTCGGCCTGACCGCATCTGGACGGTTACGAACACCGACCAGGCCGCTGCCGTGCGCGCACAACTCCCGGCCGCTGCACGCAAGCGCGTCCTGACGGAACCTGTGGGGCGCAATACCGCCGCGGCGATCGCCCTCGCGGCCATTCACGTGCGCCATGCGGCGGGCGGCGATGCGTTGATGGCGGTGCTGCCCGCCGATCACCACATTGAGCTGGACAAAAAATACCGGGAGATCGTGAGCGCGGCTCTCGACGTGGCTCGCCATCCCGGACGCATGGTCGTGCTGGGCATTCCTCCGACACGGCCGGAAACTGGTTTCGGCTACGTCGAGCGCATGAGCGAATCGATCGGCCTCAAGGGCTTCCCGGTTTTCCCCGCTCTGCGATTTACGGAGAAGCCCGAACTAAAGCTCGCGCAAGAATACGTTGCCACCGGCAACTACCACTGGAATGCCGGGATGTTTTTCTGGCGCGTTTCCACGTTTCTCGAAAATCTAAAGCAGTTCTTGCCGAAAACACACGCGGCGCTCGAAAAGCTCTCCGCATTCATCGGAACCCGCAGCTACGAACGCAAACTGCGGGCGATCTACCCGAAGCTTGAAAATATTTCCGTGGATTACGCGGTCCTCGAACCGGCCACGCGGGCGGAAAGCGCGCCGCGGGTCTTTGTGATTCCCGCGGAAGTCGGCTGGAGCGACATCGGCTCCTGGGGCGCCGTGCATGGGCTGCTGCTGGACAAAAACTCCACGGACGGAAACGTGTTCGTCACGCCGGGCTACGCCCTGGACGCGAGCGGCAACCTCATCTCTTGCCCCGGAAAAATCGCCGCGCTGATCGGCGTGCACGATCTGATCGTCGTGGATACACCCGATGCGCTGCTGGTCTGCCCGCGCGACCGCGCCCAAGACGTCGGCAAAATCGTGAAATGGCTCGAGGAACAAAAACTAAGAAAGCTTTTGTAGGGATGCCCTTTGAGGCGGTCCGTTCTTCGACGACCAGGCCAATCCGGCTGTTGGGCAAACGAGAGCTTCGCGTATACTTTCCTCTTCTGCTTATGACTGCAATCAAATTTGGAACCGATGGCTGGCGCGGTGTGATCGCAGAAGAATTCACATTCGCAAACGCGCGAATTGTGGCGCAGAGCATCGCGCGTTACGTGGTGCGCTGCGAGGACGCTCGCAAAGGCGTCATCATCGGCTACGACCATCGCTTCGCCTCGGACGCCATTGCCGCAGCGGCCGCGGAAGTGCTTTCTGCCAGCGGCACTCCCGTTTTCTTGACGGATAAACCGTGCCCCACGCCGGCGGTGTCCTTGTTAGTGCGGCAACGCGCGGCGGCGGGCGGCCTCATGATTACCGCGAGTCACAATCCATACCAATGGAATGGCATCAAGTACAAAGCCAGCTACGGCAGCTCGGCGTTGCCTTCGATCGTCGCGCAGATCGAAAGAGAGCTCGACGTCGTGCAGCAGAAAAGTGTGCCGCCGCTGCCGGCGCAGAAAAACCTGATTCAGCCCCTGGAACCGCGTGCGCCGTATCTCGATACCCTCGAAAAACTGGTGGACTGGAAGCGGCTGCGCAGCGCGAAACTTCGCTTCGTCTCGGATGTCATGCATGGCTCGGCCGCGGGCTTGCTCGTCGAACTTTTCCGGCGCAATGGCGTCGCTTGCGACGAAATTCGCGGCGCGCGCGACCCGCGCTTCGGCGGCGTGCACCCGGAACCGATCGAGCCACACATCGAGGCGTTGCGCCAGGCGGTGCTCGCTGGAAAATTTGACGCCGGCTTGTGCGCCGACGGAGATGGCGACCGCATCGGCGCCATCGACCGCGACGGCACGTTCGTCAATCCTCACCAGATTTTTGCGCTGCTCGTCTGGCACCTGGCGGGAACGCGCAACTTGCCGGGAGACATCGCCAAGACATTCTCCGTCACCAAACTTATCGACAAACTTGCCGCCAAGTTCGGCCGAAAGCTTCATGAAACGCCCATCGGTTTCAAATACATCTGCGAGTTGATGCTCGAACAGAACATCTTGATCGGCGGCGAAGAGAGCGGCGGCATCGGCACCAATCTCTACATTCCCGAACGCGACGCCACGGTTTCCGCGCTGTTTCTCGCTGAGCTGATGGCCTGGCATGGGAAATCGCCGGGCGAACTGCTCGGCGTGCTTTCCGCCGAGTTCGGCGAGTATCATTACGGCCGGGTGGACCTTGACGTCAAGCCGGGCCAAAAAGAAAAAGCCATCGCGCACTTTTCGAATGGCAAGCTGACACACATCCTCGATCTGCCCGTCGTCCGCCGCGAGGATATGGACGGCATCAAACTTTATCTCGGCGATGTTGGGTGGGTGATGGTCCGCGCCTCAGGCACCGAGAATCTGTTGCGAGTTTATTGCGAAACGTCGAAGTCCGGGACCACGGGCCGCGTTCTCGAAGCTGTAACGCAGATCGTTCACAATCTATAGGTCACGTCATGAACACGATCAATCTCAAAGAGAAATTCAGCCGCTTCTCCGATTACTGCAACCCTCGCATCCTCGGCGAAGTGAATGACTGCCACGTCAAAGCCGTGAAGCTCAAAGGCGAATTCATCTGGCACCATCATGAAAACGAGGATGAGCTGTTTCTTGTCGTCAAAGGAACTTTGCGCATGAAGTTCCGCGATCACGAAGCCGTCGTGCGTGAAGGGGAATTCGTAATCGTCCCGCGCGGCGTGGAGCATTGCCCCGCCGCGGACGAGGAAGTTCACATCGTGCTCATCGAGCCGAAATCTACTTTAAATACCGGAAACATCACTAACGAAAGGACCGTCGCCCAGCTCGAGCGCATCTGAATCTTTCATTTGCTCTTGCGGCCGCCTGCCACCAGCCATGGAACACCGCTTTTACACGCTTGATGTTTTTACGAACACGCGCTTCGAAGGAAATCCGCTCGCGGTGATCACCGACGGCGACGGTCTTTCCGACGATGAAATGCTCGCCATCGCGCGCGAAATGAATCTTTCGGAGACGGTCTTCGTCCAGAAGCCGACCGAAGAGGAAGCGCTCGCGCGCCTGCGCATCTTCACCACGAAGGAAGAACTCAAACTCGCGGGCCACCCGGTCATCGGCACGTGGTTTCTCCTCGCGGAGCTCGGCGTTGTTCCGGCGCAGGAAGGCGGCGTTCACATCCTGCAGCAAACGGGAGCCGGCGTTCTGCCGGTCGAGATTCGCTTCAAGGATGGCCGCCCGCAGCGCGTCACCATGACTCAGAAAGAAGCGATCTTCAAACCTTCGAAGATCAACAAGAAAAAACTCGTCGCAGCTCTGGGACTTTCGCCCAAGGATCTCGACCCCAAGCTCGATCCCGAACTCGTCTCTACCGGCATTTTCAATCTCATGGTGCCGCTGCGCAATCGCGCCGCCCTGGGAAAAATCTCGATGAACATGAGCGAGCTGAGAAAACTCCAGGGTACGCACGCCACCATGGCCTACTGTTTCGCCCTCGGCGGCAACGGCAAAGCCTTTTCCCGCGGCATGCTTCCCTGGGAATTCTATGAGGATGCCGCCACGGGCTCCGCCGCCGGTTCACTCGGCGCCTATCTCGTTCGCCACGGAAAACTTGCACCGGGTCACACTCTCAACATTCTTCAGGGTGTGGAGATGGGCCGTCCAAGCCACATCGAGGTGCAAGTCACGCAATCGGGAAAGAAACTCGTGCCGCGCGTGAGCGGGGCCGCTGTCAAAGTGTTCGAAGGCACCATCCGCATCTGATTTTTCGGCGAGGAAACCTGCTTGCGCTGGGCCCATCAGAAGCGGATTCGCTATATATTCTCGATCAAAACTTAGAACCTATAACTATGCGAAAAAAAGGCCGCACGGTTTCCCGCGCGGCCCTTTTCATTCCGCTTACGCGAACTGATTAGTGTCCGCGCCTGTCGTGCCGCAGGTCCTTGCGATCCTTGTGCAGGTCCTTCTTGTCTTTGTGGATGTCCTTCTGGTCCTGATTGCGGTCTTTGCGGTCGGCGTGCAGGTCGCGCTTGTCTTTGTTGATGTCCCGCTGATCCGCGTTGCGATCCGTACGGTCCTTCGCCAGGTCCTTGCGATCATGATTGATGTCTTTCTGGTCTTTGTTGCGGTCAACGCGGTCGGCGTGGAGGTCTTTGCGATCCGCCTGCGCCTGCGAACTGTTCGCACCGTACTTCTTCACGTCGCTGGCCAACTGTGACTTGTCTTTGTTGATGTCGAGCTGATCCTTGTTACGGTCGGCGCGGTCCTTGTTCAGGTCGCGGCGGTCCTTGTTGATGTCGCGCTGGTCCTGATTGCGATCTTTGCGATCGGCCGCCAGGTCACTCTTATCTTTGTTGATGTCGCGTTGATCGGCGTTGCGGTCCGCGCGGTCCTTCGCGAGATCTTTCTTGTCGTTTCGAATGTCCTTCTTGTCCTCTTTGATGTCCTGCGGCTGCGAACTCGGATCCTGGCTCTGAGCATAAGCACCGCCGGCGAGCAAACCGGCAAAAGCAATTGCGAGCACACCTCGACGCACCACTCGTTCTGCGTTCATTTCTCGTCTCCTTAGTTGAGCGTTCCGGGACTAACCCGATGCTTCGAAATCAAACACTTCGAGCGCAGCAAAGTTTCGCGGACCGTGTCCAACATTTAATTGACCGCTTGAAGAAAAGCTGGAAGTCTGTATAACTATTTTATATTCAGAGACTTACGGACGGAATCGAGGATGCCGTTGACGAACCCGCCGGACTCTTCCGACGAAAACTTCTTGGCCAAATCGACGGCCTCATTCAGGACTACTTTGGCGGGCGTTTGGGCCTGTTGCATCTCATGGATGGCCAGCCGCAAAATCGCGCGATCGATGGCCGCCATTCGTTCGAAACGCCAGTTGTCGGAATGCCCTACGATCAGGGCGTCGAGTACTGCGACATCTTTCGCCGTCCCCTCAAACAGTTCGTTGGCGAAATCGCGCGTTTTGTCGGCCGCCTTGGCACTCTTCCAAAATTTCACTTCCAGCTTTGAAAAATCCTGCTGGCTCATGTCCCACTGAAAGAGCATCTGCATGGCAAACTCGCGCGATTTTCTCCGGAGGGACACGTTACTTGCGCCGCGGCTTTCGAATGATGGCTAGCTTCGCAGGATTGGCACGGAGCTTTCGGGACAAATGAGCCATCTCGATGGCCGCCAGCCCCGCTTCAAATCCTTTGTTGCCGCCCTTTAGCCCGGCGCGATCGATGGCCTGCTCGAGCGTGTCGCACGTCAGCACGCAAAAAATAATCGGCACGCCCGTGTCCAACTGTGCGAGCTGCAAGCCGCGTGAAGTCTCCGCGCAGACATAGTCGTAGTGAGTGGTTTCGCCGCGGATCACGCAACCGATGGCCACGAGCGCGTCGTACTTGCCCGTCGCCGCAACCTTTTTCGAAACGAGAGGCAATTCAAACGCTCCCGGAACGCGCACCACATCCACATCCTTGCTCGCCGCGCCGGCGCGCTCCAGCGCATCCGTTGCGGCCGCCAACAGCCGCTCGGTAATAAAACCGTTGAACCGGCTCACAACAACGCCGAAGCGGAGTCCCGCGGCGCTCAAGTCACCGTGAATTTCGCCGGGTTGTAATTTCTCTGCCATCTCTTTTGCGCGCCGCTCCTCTTTCTTATCCTTACTTCCTCTATTTCCTTAACCTCATTTACTTCCTACCTGTCCTTTACTTCCCCTTAAACTGCGGCGGCCTTTTTTCCAAGAACGCTTTCGTCCCCTCGCGCATATCTTCCGTCGCGCAAGCCAGCCCAAAAAGCGTCGCCTCCAGGAACAGCCCTTCTTCCTGGGGCATCTCGACGCCGCGCTCGATCGCTTCCATCGTGTACTTCACGCCGAGCGGCGCGTTGGCGATGATTTTTTTCGCCATCGCTTCCGCCGCGGGAATCAGTTCCGCCGGTTCGTAAATATGATTCACCAGGCCGATGCGCTGCGCTTCTTCCGCCGTAATCATTTCTCCGGTCAAGCAAAGCTCGTGCGCCACTCCTTTGCCACAAAGCCGCGCAAGCCGTTGCGATCCGCCGTATCCGGGAAGAATGCCCAGCTTTACTTCCGGCTGGCCGAGTTTCGCCGTCTTGCTCGCGATTCGAATGGTGCACGAGAGCGCCAGCTCGCATCCCCCGCCCAGCGCAAAGCCGTTGATCGCGCAAATCGATGGCTTGCCCATTGTCTCCAAAAGATGAAACACGCTCTGCCCGTAAAGCGAAAATTCCTTGCCGTTGACGGGCGTTTGCTGCGCCAACTCGCCGATGTCCGCGCCAGCCACGAATGATTTCTCACCCGCGCCGGTGAGGATTACCACGCGAACGGCGGCATCATCGCCCGCGTCGAGCAGCGCGTGATGCAGCTCTTCCACCGTCTTGCGGTTCAGCGCATTCAAGACCTTCGGCCGGTTAAACGTGACGTAAGCAATCCCGTCCTTTTTTTCGTAGAGCAAGTTTTCGTAAACCATGATTGTCCTTCGAATTTCTAGAACTTCATCGCCTTCGGATTCTGCGGATTCGCATAATCATAAAACCCGCGCCCGGATTTGCGCCCGTTCCATCCAGCCAGCACCATGCGCTTCAGCAACGGCGGTGCCGCGAAGCGCCGCTCCTTGAACTCGTCAAACATAATCTGCGAAATGTAATAGGTCGTATCCAATCCCACAAAATCCAGCAGCGTCAGCGGACCCATCGGGTGTCCGCAACCCAGCTTCATCGAATTGTCGATGTCTTCGATGGAACCGACGCCTTCCTCCAGGGCTCGAATCGCGTCCAGCAAATACGGCACCAGCAACCGGTTCACGATGAATCCTGTGCTGTCCTGCGCGCGCACCGGCGTTTTGCCAAGCTTCGCGCCAAACGCGACCATCTCCTCGTACACCGCCGGATCTGTCGCAATCGTTCGCACCACTTCCACGAGCTTCATCACCGGCACGGGATTAAAAAAGTGCAAACCCACAAACCGCTGTGGCCGCTTCGTAGCCGTCGCAATTTCCGTAATCGTCAACGACGATGTATTGCTTGCAAAAATCGTCGTCGCCGGGCAAATGGCATCCAGCGCCGAAAAAAGTTCGCGTTTCGCCGGAAGCTGCTCGATGATTGCTTCCACGATCACGTCGCAATCTTTCAGGTCCTCTATTTTCGTTGTGCCCTTCAGCCGGCCGCGGATTTCGCCCTTCACTGCTTCCGTAATCGTGCCTTTTTCCGCCAGCCGATTCAGGTTCTTATCAATGCTCTTGAGCCCTTTGTCCAGCAACTCCGCGCTCACTTCGCGGACCACGGTGTTGAATCCCGAGGCCGCCGCCACCTGCGCGATCCCCGAGCCCATCAGCCCACACCCCACGACTCCCACCTTTTGAATCGCCATTCATTTCCTCGCTTGAAGTTGTTTCGGCTGAGGCAATTCCCTGCCGGAAGCGAACCCAAAGTCTAGCAGAAACGCGCCGTTTCGTACTCTTCTCCGCGCTTTCTTTGCGTCCTCTGCGTCTCTGCGTTAGTAGTTTTTGAGCGCTTCGACAATCATCGCAATGCCCTGCCCGCCGCCGATGCACGCCGTTGCCAGCCCATACCGCAATCCATTCCGGCGCAGCTCGTTCAAAATTGTGATCACTAGCCGTGTCCCACTCGCGCCCAGCGGATGTCCCAGCGCAATCGCGCCGCCGTTCACATTGGTTTTTTCGCGATTCAGCCCCAAGACTTTTTCTACCGCCAGGTACTGCGCCGCGAACGCCTCATTTACTTCCACGCGATCCATCTGCTCCAGCGTCAGCCCCGCCAGCTTCAGCGCCTTCTGCGACGAAGGCACCGGCCCAATCCCCATGATGCTCGGATCCACTCCCGCCACGGCCCACGACACGATGCGCCCGACCGGTTTCAGTCCGCGCTCTTGCGCGAATTTTTCCCGCGTCACAATCACGGCCGCCGCGCCATCCACGATCCCGCTGGCATTCCCCGCCGTCACAATTCCATCTTTCTTGAACGAGGGCGGCAATTTTTCCAGCGTCTCCATCGTCGTTTCCGGCCGCCGGTGATCGTCTTCGCTCACCAAAATCGACTTCTTCCCCTGCTTCACTTCCACCGGCACAAGCTCTTCCTTGATGCGGCAGGCCTTGTACGCCGCATCCGCGGCCTGCTGGCTGCGCAGCGCATACGCGTCGGCATCCTTCCTCGTAATCCCGTGCTGCTCCGCCAGCTTTTCCGCCGTCAGCGCCATCGGCAACCCGCAATACGTATCCGTCAGCCCCGCCATCAACGAATCTTCCAGCGCGCCGCCGCCAAGTTTCAACCCGCCCCGCGCCCCGCGAATCACAAACGGCGCCTGCGTCATGTTTTCCATGCCGCCCGCAAGCACCATCGTCGCTTCGCTGAGCAGCAGTCGCTGTGCCGCCTGCGCGATCGCTTCAATCCCCGACCCGCACAGCCGGTTTACCGTCACCGCGGGCGTCTCGATTTTCAATCCCGCTTTCAATCCCACGTGCCGCGCGCCATAGAGCGCGTCCGCGCTCGTCTGCATCACGTTGCCAAAAATCGCATGGTCGAACTCCCCCGGATTCACATTCGAACGCCGGATTGCCTCTCTCGAAGCGTGCGCCGCCAGCTCGATCGCGCTCACCTCCGAAAACGCCCCGGTATACCGCGCCATCGGCGTCCGCGCCCCCGCCACAATCACCACATCCGTCGGAAACATGTTTTCCTCGCTCTCAGCAACTCAACACCTGTCAGTTTACCGTCGAATGCCAAAAGAACAAATCCGAGCAACGAATATCTGAACGATAACCGCGTCGTCTCACAGTAGCTTCAATGAATCACTCTTGTCCGTTCATAAACGAGCCACACGATTGTCAGACACGTGAGGAGATAGGTCCCGACTAAGAGAAGATTCATTCCTCTTCCTCGACGCACTCGCCGTAATGAGTGGAATCCCAATCCCTGCAAAAAAAGCGCGAGACAGCCAGCACCAATAACAACCGAGACGATGTGGGATGTAAAAAGAATGAAGCAAGCCCCAATCGCCAAGACAACCGGCAAGAACGACAATGCAGAAGACCTCGGCTTCAGCGGCGTTATAGGACAGTGAGCACTCAGTTTCTCCTTAAGCTCTACAAAGCCCTCAATCTCAATTGGGATTGCTATCTGCCGCGCTGGCTCGCCACCTATAACAATCAGCCAACTACGATACTGCTGGACCGCCGCCACCTGTGTGAGTGGTATTTCAATGGTTGGCGACCCTTCTCGCATCTGCAGTAGCTTGCCGTCGGATAGCTGGAATTGAAAAGTTCGCTTGAGTTTCCAAAGCCCTTCCCTACCCGAAAGCAACGTCGCTGTGGCTACCGAAACCATCACGACTGCGAGCGCCGCCCATCCAACTGTTCGTCTTGTTGAATCGCTGAGTTCCGTCGGGTCGTAAAGTGAGAAAAACAAAATGCCAAGCAACAGAATAATGGCGCCCCAGCCAAAAATGCGAAACGGCCGCTGATTTGGACTTTGTAGAGGTAGCTTATAAAACGTCATCAATTGACGATTATAGGCCACACGAGCCAGCTCCTGATAATTGGACATTCCGGGGCCTAGACTTCAGAGTTTGGGCGTCTCAAGGGCTACAACCGTATCCCCGCCTTTTTTTCGCGCCTCTTCAATGGAAAACTCCGCGCGGTTGATTAAATCCGTCACAATATCTTCGCTGTCGAATTCATGCTTCGGCACGGCCTCCACAATTCCCGCGCTCAGCGTAATTTGCGTCGAATCCCACGGCGGCCGCAGGCCGGAAGCCGCCCTCCGCAATTTATCGGCAAGATTCTGCGCGCCCGCCAGAGTCGTATCCGGCAAAATAAACGCCAGAGACCACGACGTGTACTTCACCGCCACGTCGTTCTGCCTCACGATCGGCTGCAGCGATCGCGCCAGTTGCTCCAAAAATCGTTCCAGCGGCGATTCTCCCTGCTGCCGCAAAATCTCCGCGCCGCGGTCAATCTGCAATATCGCCAGAGCCAGCGGCGTTCCCTGTGTCCGCGCGCGGTCCGCTTCCGTCAGCAAACAACTCTGATACGAGCTGCGGCTCAGCAGCCCGCTGCGCTCATCCGAAACTCCCATGCGCCGCACCAGCGAGCGCAGCCGCGTGTGACTGACGCTCATCAGCATCTGATCGCCGATGGCCTGCAAAAAGTAAGCCTCATTCGGCTTCCATTTGTGCCCCTCGGCATACCCGATGATCAGCATGCCCGCCGGCATCTGCGTCTCTTTGTCGGTAATCATCACGCCCAGCGCGGTCTCCATTCCCATTTCCCCCAGGATGGACCCATCTGTCGCATCTGCGATCAGGCCGCCAAGTTCATCGGGCTCAGCCTTTTCCATTTGTGCAAGAAGCAAAACCACTTGGGCCCCGGGCGCCGGCTTCACGCCATGCGCGCAAAATTCCGCCGCCATTTCCGGCGGGCGGCCTGGCGTACCTACCACCGCCAGCGCCCGCGTGCCACGAAGATAAGTTCCGACCTCGTTGACCGCGGTGTTCAGCATCGCCCGCGGCGTCTGCTGCCGAAAGATTTTCTGATTGATCTCGGAGATCTTGGAGAGATCGCGCAAAGTATCCGCCGAGTAAACGCCGGTCTTCCCCGTAATGGGCGTGGGCGCGGGCTCGACGACCGCAGCAACAGCAGCCGGCGCGGCAGCCGCCGCAGGCGCAGGCTCCGTTTTCGGCTTGGCCGCGCCCGGCGGCCACCAATTTGCCAGTTGGTACAGATTGGCGAGCCGCGCGCTGTGTTCTTCTTCACCGGGGAACATCGCCGAGATTCTCTGCAATCTCTCCAATGCTTTGCTCTGCAACGAATACTGCAAAAAAATCTCCGTCTGCACGATCAGGTCTTCGAGCGCCTGCTTGTTCCGCCCTTCCTCGCTCAAAGGAGGTGCCTGCGCCACGCTCTGCCCCGGAGTCGGGTGCGTCGTGTGCGCCGCGGTCTCCGTCCCTGATTTCGCCAGGCGGCTTCCCACCCGTTTCAAATAGGCTTCATCCACGCGGCCGCGCAACAATTCCAGCCGCTCCTGATTTCGATAGTCGTACGCGTCGATGTCCACGAGCCGCTCGAGAGATTCCGCCGCCTTCGCCACATTCCCCGAATGCAGGTACACGTCGAAGAGCTTGATCAAAATCTCGAAATACTGCGATTCGCGATTGAGCTCGTTATAGATGGAAGCGGAAAACTCAAGAACGGTCTGCGAATGCAAATGCTTGGTCGCGAGTGCCTCGGTCAACGCCGCGAATTCGCTCTGGCGCTTGTCCGCGAACATCCGCCGCTTCACCACCGCCAAAATCTCAACGGCCTTCTGGTCTTGTCCCGCGGCGGCGTAGTGGTCGGCAAGGTCGAACAGCCGCGTCATTCCTTCCTTTTTCTCCAGGATAAGGCGGTCCAGCACCTCCCGGGCGCGCTCCAGATTTCCCGAGCGCATGAGCGCGTCGCCATAGGTATCGAGAAACATCGCGTCGCTCTCGGTTCCCGCGAAGGGTTCCAACAAAGCCGCCGCGCGAACTGCGTTGCCGGATTGCAGGTTGGCCTGTGCGTAGAGCAGTGCCACGCTGCGCTCCTGCGGCGCCAGCCGGTGCGCGCGGCCCAGCACATTCAGCGCGTCGGCCGCGGCCCCGCTCGCGGAAGCAAGCTGCCCGGCGCGCAGAAACGCGCGTGCCGCGAGAGCATTTTTCCCCAGGCGTTCGGCGGCCTCCGCAAGCTTCAATTGCCGGTTCTTGTTTTCAGGATCCAGTTGCGCGATGCGCTCCCAGCGCGATGCGCTCGGGTAGCAGCACTCCTGAATTCGAACGCAGAAACCGGTTGTAAATCGCGAGGGCTTTTGTCTCGTCTTTCGGATCCACTAGAAGGTCAAACAGCATTCCGTAATACACCGCCGCGCGCTCCGGCTGGTCCATCCGCGCATAGAGATCGCCGAGCGCCTGCGTGGCCTCCTGATGCTGCGGCGCTTCGTCGAGAACGGCTAGATAGGCCTCGATGGCATCCTCGACGCGGTTCTTCTCGAGGAAGCGCTTGGCGCGTTCCAAATGCTTGCTGACGTCTCCGGCCATGCGTTCGAATTGCCTTTGCAGTTCTTGAAATTACGAATCGGCTGCCAATTGCTTGGCGGTTCCGGGCTGTTCGATGCGTCGTGTTCGGGCGGCCCTGACTCTCAACTATATACCTCGCTCGCGGCGGGGCAAAACTCCGCGCAATCGGGCGATGCAGTATCGGGTACGGCTACCCATTTTTTCGCTGGAAACATCCGGGGCTGTTCCTTCGTCTGTATTTAATGTCACCGCTGATGTCCTCGCTCGCGGTGAGCCGGGAGTGCCTTGCCATGCGTAACCTAGTTGCAGACTTTCGCTTCGGCCTGCGGATCCTGCTGCGCAATCCAGGGTTCACCCTGGCCGCTATCGTCGTCCTGGCGCTCGGCATAGGAGCCAACACCGCGATCTTCTCCATCGTGAACGCGGTGCTCCTTCGCCCGCTGCCCTACCAGGACGCCTCCCGCATCATGCAGGTCTGGCACGTCCCTCCCGCGAAGAGCTTCCCCGGAATGAGCTTGTTCTCCGTCTCGCCGGCGAATTACCTGGACTGGCAGAGCCAGAACCGTTCGTTCGAGCAAATGGCTGCGTATGGATTTGAGAGCTTCAATGTGGGCGGTGGAGAACGCCCCGAGGCCATCCGCGGTGCCGCCGTCGCGCCGGGATTCTTTTCCATCCTGCGTGTGCAGCCGGTTCTTGGACGCACGTTCTCGCCGGAGGAAGATCGCCCGCGTTATGCCTCCCAAGTTCAAATTTCCAGCCTGGGCTGAGCTATGGGTTCCCCTGGCCTGGACCAGCGAGAAGCGCGCGGTACGCGGCAATCACAATTACATGGTCATCGGGCGCCTTAAGCCCGAAGTTGCCGTGCAGCAAGCCAAAGCGGACCTCAGTGCGATTTCCGCGCGTCTCGAGCAGCAATATCCCGAAGACGATAAGGGCTGGGGCGCTACGGTTGTTCCCCTGCGCGAGGAGATTGTCGGCGACGTGCGGCCAGCCCTGCTCGTCTTACTCGGCGCGGTCGCTTTTGTGCTCTTGATCGCATGTGCCAATGTCGCCAATCTGGTGCTGGCCAAAACTCTCGCGCGAAAGAAAGAAATCGCGATTCGCACGTCGCTGGGTGCCAGCCGCATCGTAGTGCTGCGCCAGATCCTTGCGGAGACGCTGCTGCTCTCGCTCGCAGGC
>WNFE01001853.1_pt1 | contig 20991 bp, 21 predicted proteins | sample 5400451 | NCBI WGS metagenome assembly WNFE01 (sample SAMN13153344, study PRJNA577476) | soil metagenome | isolation source: 200 cm saprolite under Douglas fir tree site 2 hole 2 | place: USA:California | collected 2015-04-18
TGTCAAGAGTCGATGCTGCGTTCCTCATCCTCTGGTCGAGGCTCAAGCTTGTTGAGGTCAAGCGTAGGGCCAGAGTCACGGTGAGTCGCATGTCTCGCGTTACTTGGACAGTCGTGTAGGTGCATGGGTAGCTGTAGCAGTAGCCGCTGGTGGAAACTTGGGTGCTGCTGGCACTGTGCATCGTTATGGTCCCGTTTGCGAGACTCCTAACCAGTAGGTCACTGCCCTTGTCATAGCTCCAGAGAAAGTTCAGGTTCAACGCGGCCTGGGCGTTTGGACCGGACGGACCGAAGGGCGAACTAGGCACTGTGAGATTGACGCCTTGTGAGAACTGGGATGTAATAATCCACGCCTGAACATTGCCGAGACTGCTGAGATTCAGATTCTCGCTCCCTGTCACGCTAGCCCAGCCATCCATCACCTGGACCGGACTACCCCTGGACAGTGGTCCGTTGACCCACCAGAGTGTGTAGGATGGATCAGAGGTGGCGGTGGCAGACATTTGTGAGATGATATTTCCGAAGTCGGAGTTGTAGCCGTAGGAGCCTGAGGACGCAGATGCGTAGGCATCTAGCAAGTGTTCGATCAGGTCCGTGGCTGTGCCAGCAGATTCCACTCTAGTTGCTAGATCGATGGACTGTACAAGGGTGCCGGATTCTGTCACGGGAGTAATGGTCAGTCCCGGCAGTTGGGGTACTGAAATTGAGAGTGCGAGATTGTGAGAGACGAGCAGGTTCGCCGTGCTACTGCTCAGCCCTTCAACGGTCCAGCCTACGTTACCGTTCAATCCAACCTGGAACGCAGACGGCATCGGGGTCGGAGGTGGCGGCGGCGGACTCACCTCTATAGTACCCTTTAGGAACTGATAGTTGCCATCGTAGTAATAGAAGATTCCCGGTTGAGCGAATACGTGGCATAACGATCCTCCCTGGGATAGAGGTCCCGAACTGAATGGATCAGAAACCAGATTGGCCGTGTCATTCGAAACGACCGAATGTGTGAGTCGGCCGGTATTCTCCCACACAACGATGGTTCCAGCTGAAACGAACAAGGTTGGTTGACTGAATCCGCAGCTGGACTTTGTTGCTGTGCAAGTCAGGTTATCGTATATTGTTAGGAATGATGTGGACGGGTAGATGCCCAAGCAGGCCTCGTTGTAATAACTAGCGGGACTAGCAGAGCAGCTCTGCGTGGTTGATATAGACGACGCAAGAGTGTAGGAGGCTGTCGAGCCTACTTTGAGATTAGGCGCCGCATAGACTGGCGCGATTGCTAGAATCAACGTGAGAGCCGCCGCTAGCGTCACATAGCGTATTCTGAACAATTCTAGACCTAATCTACCGCCGACGAACACGGATAAAACAATTGCTCTCAATCTCTATGAATATTCCCCAGAATAGGCATAATCCATCCGAGCCGGTAGCCAATCAGAACTGTTCATATCTCGCCGAGACTGTTTCGAAAAACTTCATCAACTCTCCGTTGAAACTCTGGACCCAGTCTGCGTGTACAGATTGAAGATTCCTCGTCCCGACAAAGAGTCAATGGACCTGTTCCAGTCTCTTGTACCGAAAGACGATCGAGTGACGATCCGGCCGATGTTCGGAAACATTTCCGCTTTCGTTAATGGGAACATGTTCTTCGGAGTATTCGGGAACGACCTATTCGTACGACTGTCAAGCGAAGATCAATTGGAGCTTCTCAAGAACAAGGGATCGTCAATGCTGGAACCGATGAAGGGAAAACCCATGAAGGACTATCTCGTCCTGCCCAAGACCTGGAGAGCCAGGCCAGAGACCCTTCGTTCCTGGATTTCAAAATCACTTGAATGGTCGAACAAGTTACTGCCTAAGAAGGCCAAGAAATAGATCCATCTCGTAGACGACTTTCGGTCAGATCTCGAAGAATTCACGCATAGTCGGCGGACTCTCTCTCAACCTATCTGGAGGCGTACTTTGGGCCGGCGCTTGCATACTCGCCATCGCACTCTTATACGCGGCCTCGTCCGTCCACATAGAGACTCCTACAAGCGTCTTTCCGTCCCGTTCTTGCAGAACGAACGTCTTCACCAGTCCAGACTGGGTTTGTAGGGCGTTTCGGAAGGAACGCATTCTGCTAGCCATTTCTCCTCCCTTTCCAGGATTAGGATTGACGAAAGCCATAACGACAAACATAGGTCGTCTTGCGACAGAGATCTGATAGCGACTCTCAAGTTAGGAAGGGAATAGAAGTATAGCTATGCAAACGACAGGAGAGCATATGTCTCACATGGACCATGAGTTTCATCGAAAAGTCGCTGCCGAATGTTTCAACAGAACTTGGGACTACCTCAAGCAGGAGAACAGAAGTCTCGACGACGACCAGATGATGCTGAATCTAGCACATGCGTCCAGATATCACTGGAGCCTCATTGGGAAGCCCTGGAACTTCACAGCTGGCGACTGGCAGATCTCTCGGGTCTACGCCGCACTAAACCAGTCGGACCTTGCGGTCGGCTTTGCAAGGAAAGCCCTTGAAATTTCTCAGAATCACAATCTCTCGGAAGGTCACATCTTTGCATATGAGGGCATGGCACGGGCTTATGCCGTGGCAAGGGAGTATCCCCTCGCCAGGGAGTTCGTCAGCAAGGCTCGTGAGCAGCTGCGCGTTGTGAGTCTAGACGATGAGGACCGAAAGATCTACTCGGATCAGATCGATGATACAGAGCGGATGATACCCAAGTAGTTCTAATGAGACTCATCTGAGCATTTTCGCTAAGAGATCTTCTCAACTAGACATCTCTCTTGGAAGGTTTTGATGGTTTCTTGATTGTCTGTTTCGGCAGTCGGAGGGTTCGAGGCTTGTACGGTTTGACAGGGCCTTTTTTCCCTCGTCCTAGTCCCGCGGGCTCGATATCGCCTGCTTCTTCAAGCTTCTTCAGTATTCTAGAGATTCCTTCTTCCTTCTGGTCGAAGACCCATGCTACTTCGTAGGTGTAGGTGGATCTGCGGTCCTTGATCCAGCGGGATCGTATCATTTCCTGCACGAGGAGTTGGAGTCCGCTGGGTCCGACCTTTTTCATTCCCTTGATTACCTCTTGCAGATCCTGTTTGTAATCCGCTAGGAACGGGTCTTTTGCCTCGAGCCGGTCAGATCGACTCATTTACTGCAGCCTCCTCGCTCATTACTATCCCGAATCTGGTCAGTTTCACGCAGCTCATCTAGTCCGTTACTTACGGTTCCACCTCTTGTTATTATTCACGAGAGCATGCTGACTGCGTTAAGGTCAGGCTCTTCGGGGGCTCAGTGTCGGGAAGAACAATTCCTTCATGGCGAATAATCGTGGAAGCAGAAATTGCTAAACTGAGAAAGTTCCAAGAGTTTCTTCGAACCGAGGATAAGCTGGTGTTCCAGGATCTTCTGAACCAGTGCAAGCTCTACGCCCCCTACGCCAGCACCATGGCCTCAACAATCAAGGAAGTGCCACTGTTCATTTCGATGCTTTTTGGCCAGCACAAGAAGATCATCGAACTGGAAAAAAAGATCTTGATGCTTGAAACACTAGCGACAAAGACCGAAACAGCTGTTCCAATGCGGGCTATTCAAGGACTGGTCGAAAAGGTGGAGGCGAACATAGTTTAGACAAACAGATTCTCTTGCTAGGGTCTTTCCCTCTTCCTGTGTTCGCTCAACCAGTCGGGAATTATTACCGTTCTGAGGAGTTCTTGTATCGAGGCTCCTCTGTTCTTAGCCTCTTTCTGAAGAATACGATAGGTCTGAGAATCAAGCATCTGCATGAACTTCATCTTATTGCTCACTTTCGCTTTCACACTTAGAGCCGCATTTGTGGTTAGGACCCTCTAAAAACCATGCGTATGCAAGAGAACATCACGAAAACAACTCCGGGCAAGGAAAGTACCGATTCGCGGTTTGAGATTCTATGCAACGCGTCGTCCTCCTTGAAACACGGCCGCGATCAATCTCAGTGCGCTAACATTCTCTAGGGGGTTCGCGTCCAACAAGACTAGGTCCGCGATTTTTCCTTTCTCTATCGTTCCGCGTTCATCTTCTCCTATTAACTTCGATGCGCTTGAGGTTGCTGCTATTAGCGCGTCGCGTGGCTCCAGCCCGCATTCAACCATCAACTCAGCCTCTCTCGCGATTCGACCATGACGGGCGGCTCCGCCGCCGGCGTCCGTCCCCAGCGCTATCTGCACGCCTGCTCTGACCGCACCTATGACTGCTGCACGCGATCCCTGTCTTAGATCTTCAGCCCGTTTCTTACGGGCCTCGGGCCAATCAACCGCGTGGGCATAGTAGAGCATTGCATCCCAGACTGACATGGTTGGCACGAGGTAGGTCTTGTTGTTCGCCATGGCTTCAAGATCGTTTTGCTCGAGAAACATTCCGTGTTCAAGTGAATCAACACCGGCATGGGCGGCTATTCGACAGCTAGCTGGATCGTTGGCGTGGCATGCAATCTTGAACCCGGCTTTGTGAGCCTCTTCAACCGCTACCGAGAGCAATTTCTCGCTGAACGGAATCTCCGCCCCGTCTTTGGGACGGGCACCTTCGTTCCAGCCTGATAGCGCAACCTTGATCAGCTCTGCGCCCGCCTCAATCTCCATCCGAATCGCATCTCGCAGCTCGTGAGCCTCGCCAAAGTGTCTGGCGAAGGAAACATAAGTGCCGCGGTGGGCAATCCAGGTCCCGGCTGCCCGAATGTTTGGGACTTTGATCTCGCCTGCCCGTGCCATACCCGCTAGCTTTATGCTGATACCCTGAGGCGCGCCCACATCTCGTGCGGTCGTAACGCCGCTTCGTAAACTGGCCTCGGCGAGTTCGATCGCGCGCATCGAGATTTCTGGGAGAGGATCGCTAAATCGCGCGATCCAGTCAGGCCCTCCTGGACTACTGTAGTGAACGTGGCAATCCATGAGCCCAGGGACCAACGTACGCGCCCTTCCATCAACGATTCGAACAGTAGCCCGGCTACCTTGCCATTGTGAACAAGGCCCTATCCAATGGATCCGCCCATCGCGAATCTCTACGGACGTTCTGGCCTGAACGGGCGAACCTGTCCCATCCCAAAGCTGAACCTCGTCAATCAAGACATGCAATTTTCACATCGTCCTCCCTTTGCTGGTCCAAGAACAGAAAAAACCGATCAACCGGATCAGAAAATAACCTTAGGTTAACTGCGGCAATACTCTTCCCGGTCTCGCCTTGTAGGCAGGAACTCCGAGTCCTACTGCGATCATCGTGCTCTTCTCCTTCGCGTGAGGTGAGAAGAACTCGTTTACAGCGTCATCGTAGAATGTGGAGCCTGAAGCGCCTAGACCGAGCGCATATGCTGACAGGTAGATCTTTCCAGCCACTATTCCACCTTCAACCTGAGCCGTGCGGTATCCACGGTTGCCAAGCGATCCAAGAACTTCTCGAAGCCGAGTCATCAGAAAAAACACCACGCTAGCATCTCCGAAGAGAGGTTGTCCGAGGCATAGGTACGCAGACATTTGCCTCTGCTCGCCCCGTTTCAATTCCTCGAGAGAATTCTGTTCCCCTGAGTAGAAGTATGAGCCGGGCGCGAGTCCCTCAACGGCATTCGCTATGAAGTATGTTTCGATCAGACTCTCGCTTTCTGGTAGATAGTCGCGTGGAATCGGTCCGGTCGAAGTTCTCAATACTGTCGATAGCTGGGAGAGTGTAATGAGTGAGCGGGAGAACCTTCGAGTTGAGCCTCGTTGGAGAATAACTTCTCCAAGCCTCCTAGACCTCGTAATCTCAATCATTGGAGGCGGTAGGGGAATCTTCGGGTAGGTCGTGCGTTGCGAATTCAAGGTCTCTAGGCGTACCTTGGTCCAGTTGTCAACCTCTTCCTCGCTTTGGAGAAAGGAGGCTCGATGCGCTTCCCAGATGCCAGCGTATTTTGTCTCTTCCTCTGAGAGAGGCTGGACTTTGGTCTGAATAGGGTCGATTCTTTTCGGCTGGTGATCTGTGGACCGGTGTCCTTCTGGACCTACGGGTGAGAGACAGATCGTTGCCTCTTCCTCGTCTTGCAAGCCCAAGAGTTCGTTGACGGTTTGATCTACAAAGCCTTGGACTATTCTTATCGGTGAGCCCATTGACGCTGATAACGCTATGAGATTCGCGGCGATTACTCCGCCGTCCCAGAACCAGTGTCTGTACGATCGGGCCTCGTACTTCCAAGCATTCTTCCAAGCAAATGATGTGAAGACAATGGTCGCCGGAGCCAGCGCAATGCTCTCGTTGCTTACAGCGGCCAGTTCTGCTCTGTTATCGCCATTCCTTATTCGTGAGAGTTGAAAGCCTAGGGGATCAAAATGGTAGACCCCTGCTTCGAGTCCTGCAATATCTCCCGCAACCACATAGAGCTCGATTGGATAGAGGGCTCCTGTTGCAGATGCGGCGCGCATATAGTGAAGCTCGCCTCCAAACCGATACTTTCTGGTAAGTCCAGCAGAGAAGTAGAGCAGTTCGGCAAGTTCTATGAGTCCAAGGTTCAGCGGTTCTGTGTGAAGAGAGCGTCCGGAGATCGCCATCAGCGGTTCCGCTTCCGGGTGTGGAAAATTCTTTGGAAGAGATATTGAAGTAAGATCCTCGTAGATTTTGAATTGTGATGGCTTGTTTGCCCAGTCGAGATAGTGTCCCGATGTTCGCAGGCTAATTTCAGAATGCTTCGTAGACTCGTGATAGTTCAAGGCGTAGGCTGTGTCATGATTTTGTGAGGATCGAGTAGACGCAGGGGCTGTTCCAGATTTCAAAACGGGCAAGCTCTGTTATACATCCCAGACTCTGGCTAACTCAGGATACTTAGACATGAGCAGCTCAGGAGAGGTCAATGCTGTCGTAGTACGGAGTCCATCTGATATCGACTTTGTCTTCCCAAATGGCTTCTCATTCTTTGAACCTTATCTTCAATATTTCATCAGAGAGACTATTGGGGCCGGTGGTGAGGCTTATGTGTCCAGAACTTCCGAGGGAAATATCTCGGGCATATTCGTCTACGACGGCTTTGAGAAGACTGGAACAATTTACACGAGATCAAGGAGAGTATTTGACTACTTTTACGAACTGAGACCCGCTAATTTCCTCTTCGCGGAGCTGAAGACCGAGCACGAAAGCGAAGTTTACGATATTTACACCATAGACCTTGAGAATCTTTCTGTTGTTCATCGGTTCAGCTATGAAATCTCGATAGCTGAAGAGGGAGATGTTGACGGGATAGGACAATTCATGGCTTCGGCACACCCTGGGATAAACAGGAGATGGGTGAATGTTGCGCTTACCGAGGGAGAAAGGTGCTTCTTCGTCAGGTTGGGCAAGGAAATTGCCGGCTTGGGATGGCTCTCAATCGTGAATAATATCGGTAGACTGCACTCTTTACATGTAAAGCCTCAGTTCAGAAGAATAGGCATCGGTGCGGATATTCTGTTTGCTCGACTTCTCTGGCTCAGGTCGAAGCGTGCCCGTTCGGCCTTCTCTGAGATCTCCCGCGATAACTCTCCATCTTCAAGAATTGCAGCGAAAGGGCATATGAGGCCCTCCGGGACGATTTTTCAATATTTCAAGAAAGACCCTGCTGGAGAGATGGATCGGAAGAGTTAGCAGATTTTTCCTAGGTTCTGGGGGCTCCGCAGAATGGGCAGGCCTGAACTGTAGAGTCTATCAATGCTCCACAGTACTTGCACTTGACCTTAACGACTTCTTTGATCACGATCTGCTGGACTGGCGGTTGTTGTTTTGGAGTCAGATCGATAGTGGGCGGCGGCCGCTCTGACGGGAAAGGATGCTTCGGAAGAGAACGTCTGCTTTTCGCGACTGCATAGATGACAACTATGACGATAATAATGAATACGATGAAGATGACCAGTCCAACGATAAGACCGAGATACCGCTGCAGGAAACCTGGGCCTGATCCTGTTGTTAGCGGATAGCTGGTGGAGGTGACGTACAAGTTTTCGGTGTAGGTAAACCCCGCACCCGCGTTGGAGTCGTGTTCAGTGTAGCTGTATCCTATGATGTATCCAGTTAAGGGATCGAAGTAGGTATCCCAGGTATAGGTGGCGGTGAAAATTCCGTATACGTCGTTTCGTTGATAGCTCGAGGTTCCTTCGGCAAAGATAGCCTTAACGTACCTGTTCTGCGAAGAAAGCTGATAGTTGTAGCTCGTCGACATGACGGTCATCTGAGTGTTCAGAAGGTAGAATGAGCCGCTCTGTCCCGTCCGGTTGTCCATGTAGAACCAGACGAATGGGTTGACATATCCCGTCTGATTGTCGGTTCGCTTAACATAGTGGAAAGTGGTTGATGACCAGGTGAAGTTGCCGGATGGTTTCTGCGACTGTGTTGAGCCTGAGCTATTGCTCCAGTTCCAGGTATAGGTGTAGTTAGCAGCCACTGTTCCATTGAGATAGACGTTGTTCATTCTCTCCATTCCGTTGACAACGGCGTGTTCAGTGTATCCGGTATAGCCGCCGGTGCCGCTTCCGAGATCCGTGACTTCGTAATAGCTGAAAGTGTCTCCTTGACGGGGAGTGTAGCCCACGACAGCGTGGGCTGGGAAGAATGCTAGGGAGAGCGACAGGACGAGGGCGAGGAGAATTGGGGTTCTGATCATTAGCCTCCGAAGCCTCCTCCGACACCGTGTACATGGGCTGGATGGAAGCCTCCGATTCCGCTGAATGTTGAGTAGTAGGATGAGTGTACGATGATCAGGGGCGCATAATATCCGAAGAAGAGAGCTGATGGGGCAAGTGTAAACTGGACTGGAGTCCGAGTTATCTTCGCGGTTGGATCAAGTTTCTCTACTATCTCGTTCTTGATCCCGTGAATCATCCTGACTGAGAGGCTCACTAGCTCGGAACGCTCTAGTCCAGTAGCGAAGGACCAGAGTGAGGAATAGGCCTTCTCCATGAGGTCAAGGGTCTCATTCGCTTCAAGCGTCGGTAATGAGGTGAGTATTGCAGCCGCCACTAGCGGATATTCTAGATAGTTCTTGAGCGCAGTTACGATTATGGACATTTTCCACCTCACATCATCAGGTCCCAAGTCGGAAATCGCCAGAAAGGCGGAGGCGAGTTCGGTGTCCTCTGAGGTCTGATATCCCCAGAGGCCGAACATCGATCTGAACGATTGGAACTTGCCCGGAAGCTGGTTTGACGGATCATTGATTACGGATAGTATCGCGGCTGATTCGAATGAACGGGTCATTCTCGAAAATTCCAGAAATCGGTCGGTGGGATATGTGCCATCATATCTCTTTCCAAACATTACCAGCGCAGCAACTCCCGTTGATATTTGCTTTGGAACTTTCGCGTGGTGCCTGAGATCGTGATCCAGGCTCTGCAAGGTCTTTGTGAGATTCTGAAGATCAGAATTGTCGATCAATGACTGAGACGAGTTCGCACTGAGCGAGGTTATGATCTCCGCCGCCATCATCTTGTTGTCAAGCGTAGAGTCGAAATGGTGGAGAATGCCTAGCGCAAGAAGGAATCCCTGATTGATCTGGCTCTGGTCAGCTCGAAGCTTTGCAAGTCCTATTGATACGTTCCAGAGCTGAGAGAAATCAGCTTCTAGAACCCTAGTCCGGAGGTTTGATACTTGGTAGCTGCCTCTCTCTGCAATCGAGTGCAATTCCCCAAGTGTCTCCATCCTCTCTTCGATGAAATCTGAAAAATCGCTGTCGGAGACTCTGTAGTTTCTGACATTGAGATCGTTCAGGGTGAGTACTCCGAGACCGGTAAGCGACAAGTATAACCCGTCATACGGCACCATTCTATCAATCGCTGATTTTTTCTGAATAAGCTCCTTTATCCTCGAGTCCTTTTCTACTATGTCAGCATCTTCCCGGGCTACGGCGCCTCTTTCAGTCTCTACCTTTGCAACTTCTGCCTCCTTCTCGTCTCTTCCCTCGAGATGAAACAATATTGAGTGGGTTTTCCTCTCGTCCTTTGCCAGAGCTGCGCGCGCGACCCGTTCTTCCACCATCTCATTCTGCAGCGCGTCGTTCATCTGTGTCAAGTTTGCAACGTCAGCTGAAGCCTGATCGTAGTCTCCCTTCTGCATTACAGAGAGGTAGCCGTTGGTGGAGAGAAAGTTCACGTCGGATTGTTGAACTTGTATTGTAACTGACTTTCCGGCTATTTGGGACATGAATGTTCTTGCATCATTGCACTTCATTCTGGTCACCAGTCGATAATTGGGAATCTTCCGATTACACTCTGCTCGCCGAGAATATTGCCCACGATCAGTTCGAGGCTCTCTCCTTCGCGCGCTAGCTGGATAACTTCATCATCCTTGAGCGCGTTTCTTAGTAAGCGTTCGAACTGTACCTTTCTGTCAGTCACGTCTCCGAACCTGGCGGAGCGTTCCCGTTCAATCTGTTCATAAGCGTATATGAATTCGTAAAGTGATCTGTAAATCTGGTCGTCTATCTTTTCCCGGACCTTCTCTCTCCCAATCGTTATCCACTCCAAGCCTTCGAGGTCCACGAAGTAGATGGTGCCGTCTGGAGCGAGGACCGCGTCCTTGTCCAGCCAGACATCAGAGAAGTCTAATCCGCTGGAGGTTCCATCCTCGTTGCTCTTCAACGACCGGGCGAATAATGTCAGGAAGGCGATCCCGCTCTTGACGAAGTTCTCCAGAAACCCGAGTGCCTTATCGTTCTCGTCTATTCCAAAGAGGTCGAAGACTGAGCCTATGTTCCCGCCGATCGTGCTTCCAGAGTGGAAATAGATCCTTACATTGGAGGGGACCAGTCTTGCTTCCTGGACAATTCTTCCCCTGAATCTCCGATACCAATGGATTTTCTTGATTTCATTCTCTAGTCTTTCAGGTAGGAAGAGTATCTTTACGAGAGGCGCGACTCGGAATCCGTGGATAGAGGTAAGGTCGGCCATTTCGGACACTCTCATCGAAGTAGTAGCGTGCTGAAGCCCCTGCCCGCCATATGGAGAGCCTCTTAGCCACAATTCCCCTGTCAGATATCGTGGGGGCGTTTCCAGTGAATTTACGATTCTGTCTTTCAGCGCGGAGTCTTTCAGCAGATTGCAGATTTCGGCTTTCCCGAGAAGTTGATGAGAAAACGGATTAGTTGTCGAACCGATGCCTTTGACTGATAGGTAGAAGTCTGTGCCGTCGATCTCCATATATGGTGAGATGGAAACTGCTCCTCTGTTATCATCTGCAACGAATTCTTTCGTACCTTTGGGAACGAGATCGGTGAAGGGTCTCATACTGTCGGGGAGGTAGACTCTTTCGAATTCAGACATTTTGAATTCTCGAAAGTGTCTGTTCGTGAGTGTTTCGGAGGCTTCATACATGTTCAGATTGAGGGGGAGACCTTTCATCTTCATGTGAGTTCGGCGCGTCGCGGAAGTTTCGCGATGGGTCTCGAAGCGAGTTTCTTGACTCGTCAACAAGTGGACCTTGGACCCCGTTGATGCTAACTGTTCTATGCGATTGGTCGTAGGGTCTTCACTGGAAAACTCCGGTTGACTAGCTGCGGGGTCGCTTGTCGTACTGGCTCTTCAATAGGCCGAGAACGACGCTGTCGTGAAACTGGTTGTTGAAGAAAACCTGGTCTTGTAGCCGACCTTCTTCTTTGAATCCGAGCTTCTTCGCCAGGGCGATACTCGGTTTGTTCTCGGCGAAGGTCCACCATCCGACCTTGTGGAGGTTCAGTTGTTCGAACGCCTCCTCGATTAAGAGCTTGGTAACTTCTGTCCCGTATCCTTTGCCCCACTTGTCCTTCTCTCCAATGCACAAGCCGAGGTCGGCGTTGTGGTATCTGCGAGCCCAAGTGTGGAATCTTATCGAAGACCATCCTATGGCCTTCCCGCTGGATTTCTCTTGGATCACGTACCGTCGTACTTCTGGGTCTTCTCCCTTCAGATCCTTCTCCATCTCTGCCTCAATAGACACCATTGACTTCACATGGTCGGGCATGGATCGCGCAAGAGTCATGACCTCCTCATCGTTCTGCCATTTGTGGAACGACTTGAGATCCTCCCGCTCTGGAGCTCGGAGAATGATACGTTTCCCTGTTAACATTATAGTACCAATCTGGTTAATCTAGACAACGGATAATAGATTTCGCCCTTGTGCTTCACCGTGAATATGTCGCAGTTGAGCTGGCAGTCGATAATCAATTGGGCACACTTATATCGAGCGTCACAGATTTTTGATTGATGCGAAGATAGCGACGAATGCGCATCCCAAGTTACGCTGTCCTGGTGTTTTCGACATTGCTGTTGGTAGGAGTAGTACACGGCGCGAACATTACAATTGGACCCACTCAAGGGCACGTCGAATACAGAATTACCCTCAACAATCAAACCTCGACTCTTGCAAGTTTCTTGCTGAACGAGTCCGCTCAGCCTACGGGTCAGAACGGGATCGTGCTCGTAACAGCTAACCTGCTATCGAGTGTGAGGAATTTCACCTACTCTAGAGCTCTAAATACGGGCTCATTTCCTGAAGTCTTTCCATATCTGTTAGGAATCAGCAATCAATCCCTGTCCTATCATGAGGACGGGATCTCACTCACTCTCCACGTCGTCAACACTGGTAACGCGCAAATCACGTTCAACGGGCAGTCCTTCCAAGGAACAAGCTATGAGGTGGCTGCATCAGCCACCTACGCAACGACGACAGCGTCAGTTTCTGCCAACGGCACCATCATCACAATGCCCTCTGGGCTAATCTACTCCGTCCAGCTTGAATCCATCAATTCCTATTCTGTCCAAATGCGGCTTGAAGAGACAAACCTCGCGCTTGTCGATCCTTCAAACAGCGGCAGCCTACCTATAGGAATCGCACTAGTCAGCCTGGGTCTGCTCGGCGCTGCCGTGTTTGCCGTTCCATCAATCTTCAAGAGACTCAAAAGCAAACCGGCCGCAACTCCCAATACCCCCGGCGAGCCGGACACTGGCGAGAAACCTCCCTACTGGGTAGACTAACGAAGGAAACCTAGAGGCGCACAGCTTTCTCCAAAGCATCAGACTCAAACAGGACAAGCTCATCAGTAATCGAGTTTCGCAACACGATCAAAAACTATGGAAGCAAAACGATAGGTCCCGTTGATCTTGAAGTCACGAAAGGCCAGGTCGTCGGCTTCCTCGGACCCAATGGGTCCGGAAAGACAACTTGCATCAGACTGATACTTGGACTGATTCGGGCATCCTCTGGCACAGTACGAGTCAATGGGTATGATCCGATTTCAAAACACGTCCGCGCTCTGAGACATGTCGCGTATTCGCCTGAACTTCCCAACCTCCAAACCTTCCTCACCCCAACTGAACTACTTTCGCTAGTCTCCCATGAACTGGGCTTTTCCTCCTCTCGGAATGGGAGGGAGGACGAGATTCGTAGGGTCCTAGAACTTGTTGGAATCTTGGAATATGCTGATACGAAGATCGCTAAGCTCAGCAAGGGAATGGTTCAGAGGCTGAGCGTCGCTCAAGCGATGATGGGCTCACCTGAGGTCTTGATTCTTGATGAGCCAATGATTGGCCTGGACCCGGCAGGCTCGGCACACTTCAGAGAAGTATTCAGAGAATTTGCAAGCCGGAAAGGAGGAACTGTCTTCATGTCCTCCCACATCATGAGCGAGGTCGAATCGCTCTGCACTTCTGTCGCAATCATCCACGGTGGAAGAATCCTCTACCATGGAAAAGTAGGGGACGTGATACAGAAGGTGCTTGATTATTCCGTCATCTACTTGGAAGCTCAAGGCCTCACAGAGCAGACGATCGGTAAGATTCGCCAAATAGCCAGCGTGTCAAAAATAGTCCCGAATGGAGATTCTCTCGAAATCATAGTTCAAGGCCATACGGACGTCAGACCGGACATATCTGACCTCGTCGTGAAGTCGGGTGCGAAGCTCTACTCCATCAGACAGGCTGAGAACATGCTCGAGCGAGCGTACATCGAAGCTCTCTCCAAAACCAACCCAGGACAGCGGACGATATGAGCCGTCCCGATGTTATTCTATCCTTCGTTCGATATGAGATCAAACGGGCGATCGCGAGAAGGAAGGTTCTCGCACTCATCGCCTTCACGGTACTGCTGGACACACTGCCCTACTACGCTCTCTCAACCGCCGGGACTACTCTCATCCCAGGCTCAGCCTATCCATACATCTGGGTCGCAGGAGTCTTCGCCGTCCAACCACTATTCCTAAACTTCACGGCAATCCTCATCGCCGCAGGCGCGATGTCCGAGGAATATGAACAGGGAACCGCCGAACTTCTCCTATCGAAGCCCGTTGAAAGAAACGACTATTTCGCCGGAAAATTTCTGGGAGGATACACTCTCTTCCTCACCATTCTTGCATTCAACATCGTTCTGAGCGTCGCTTCGGCTTTTACGTTCTTTGGGACACAATTCGGCCTCGAAATTCTTCCAGGTCTGTTTCTGGTCCAAGCCTTTGCCGCGCTCATCTTCTACTCACTCGCGTTCATGCTTGGAGAGCTCGTCCGACGGTCCTCACTCGCGTACATCTTCTCCTCAGCAGTATTCTTCTCCAGTTTCATAATCAGCGCCTACATGGACCTCATCTACACGCTAACAGGAAAAACGATCTACAAAACAATCCAGATCTACCTACCAACCTCTCCAGCAAACTCTCTTCCAATCCAATACGCGAGTCCCCTTCTGCCACAGACAGTGGGCATAGTTCTCCAATTTGTTGGCTCAGGCACAGCCATAGTGCCAACACTGGCCCTGTCCGTGGCGATTCTTCTAGCCTACACTATCCCTGCCATCGCAATTGCAGCGGCCTATTTCTGGTTCGCAGACATTTCGAGAAAGATGAGCTAGAAACCCGAGCCGACATCTCAGTGAGATGTTCTCTCATATGGAAATGGGAGGAAGAAATCGACGCCGCTGATATGGGATCTTAGGCCTCACCGTGGCCTTTAGAAACCCGGCAATACGTTTCGGAGTTCTAACATTCCAGGTGATTGAAAGTGGCGACAGGACAGCCTTATTGTTCAAATTGTGGGACATCCCTCCAGCAGAACGCGGGCTTTTGCGCAAATTGCGGGACCAAGATTACCTCGCCGCATTCCCAGCTTCAACAGGTGCCTCCTGTCTACTATCCCATGACCCCAACCCAGGCATCCGTAGCCACAGGAGCTTACAAAGCCGTGATTGCTGTCTTGCTGTTGATCATAGTACTCCTAGGCGTCGGACTGTACGCGACATCTTCAGGACACCTTTTCTCGCTCACCGGCTATCGCTACTCTCTGGCTAACCCGCCGAGTGCTCAGAGTGTCCAACCACCTAATACTTCTACGGCTCAACCGCCTTACACCGTTATATGGAATTCTTGTGGAGGATCTCCTGGCTCGGGCTGTAACATGTCATCGAACGGGTGGAGAGAGGGATCGGTCCCTGACACATACGATTATTTCGTCTCGTTCACAAGTACAGTTCCCGTCCGGTTCTCTCCCTGCTACTACATCTCAGTCGACGGCTGCGTTCAAACTCGCTGAAGGATGCGGAGACTATGTTGCTATCTACGTAGCCTCATCGAATGGAGTAATGTATCCTAACATCAGCGTGAAACAAAACGCTGCACCGTTCATAACCGGGTATTGTGCTCAAGCCGGCGGCGGCTAGATCGGAACCACGCGATTGGGACTTTGTTGAAGACGACTGTATCCTAATCCTAAACCTGCAGGGTAAAGCTTCCCTTTTTGCGACCAGAGCCCTCTTACGGCCGAGCAGTGACTAATGAAGAAGCGCCGTATGCTCAAACCCGGTGGATTCCATAGTGGGCCCGGGTTTCGCAGAACACTAACTGTTCATGGCCGAGTCAGTCCGAGGATTTGTGCGCGTTGTGGAAAGAAGACAGACAGTGCTAAGCACGGTTTCTGTCCTGAATGCAGAAGAATACTTGGAAGATGGGCCTAGCTTCTGTCCCGTTGCGCCGACTATTCCTCGCCGATGGTTAGAGTTGGCCGATCTTGTCGTAGATGAGGACGTATAGTGATACGATGAAGATTACTGCCATGATCATTCCGAACGCTAGGTATCCGTACGCCCGTTTCGGACGATATGCGTAGCGTGTGCTCATGAACATCATGTAGAGACCCAAGATTCCCATTCCATAGATTAGGGTCGTGAAGACTGCTTCCTGGGTCGTCTGATTGTTGATGTCTCCTGGATAGACGAATGAGTAGCCGCTCTGCACGTTCAACAGGCCTTGGCCTCCTTGTGTTAGTACGAATAGTCCGCCAGCCAGCACGAAGACGGTGAATCCGACGATGAGGAATTCTGCAACTGGTAGTAGGGGTCTGCTGGATCCTGGTGCGAGTCTGATGAAGCTCATTCTGAAGGCTAGATTGTTCAATGACCTCTTCAGCTTCCAGAGACTCGTTCTCATACCCATAGATGACCAGTCTTCGTTTTCTAGGTGCTACTCGTGTGAGTCTTGAGATGCCCCAATAATAAGCCCTGCTTTCCTGAAGATGGTCTTCGTTCGTGTTCTGGAACTGTTTTAATACCGGCTCGGAGATTTTACGCTCATCGTCGAGGTCTTTGCAACTATTTGTGTCCTCAGAGAATAATATGTTCCAAGTGCGGCGACCTCCTCTACACTGGGCTTGAACTAGAAACGCCCAGTGAGATTATCCAGCGAAACGGTGGCTACTGTCCCAAGTGTGGAAATAAGCTGGCTTTTACGATTGAGACTTTGAAGATAGGGCCACAGACGGCTCCTCCTACGCAATAATCTCCCTTTTCTACCCAGTACCGACTTATGATTCAAGGCTGATCAGCACGAAGACTACGCAGGTCTACGGTTATCACAAGAAACATGGTAACATCGTCGACTATGCTGGCTACGAGCTTCCCGTCTGGTTCGAGGGAATAATCCCTGAGTGCAAAGCTGTACGAACTCATGCGGGGATATTCGATGTCTCGCACATGGGGAGAATTTTTGTTGAGGGCAAGAACGCTGAAGCGTACCTCGACCATCTTGTAACAAATGACGTTTCTGCACTTTCAATTGGTCAGGGACATTATTCCCTATTCTGTAATCCAAGTGCGGGAATAATCGACGACCTCACCATCTTCCGGACAAACCAGATGAAGTATCTGGTAGTCTACAATGCTGCTAATCGAGAGAAAAACTGGGCGTGGCTCGAAAAACATCGGGATCTGGGAGTAGAATTGAGAGATGTCTCCGATCAATCGGCAATGTTTGCCGTGCAAGGGCCGAAGGCTGCTCAATTGTTGCGGAGCATCTCTGGAACTAGGCTGGAGGAGATCGACAAGTATTCAGGCAGAGATGTCCGTGTTGGAGATCTTTCGTGTCTTGTGACGCGTAGTGGCTACACTGGGGAGGATGGTTTCGAGATCTATGTCTGGAACACCACCAGTCAAAATCCTCAGCTGGCGTTGAAAGTCTGGGACAAACTCCTTTCAGCGGGAAGGCATGAAGGACTGAAACCCTCGGGCCTTGGAGCCAGAGATGTTTTGCGGCTAGAGGCAGGCATGTGCCTATACGGGAACGACATTGACGAGCAGACTTCACCTGTCGAAGCCAGACTCAACTTTGCGGTTCGACTGGACAAGGAGAGTGATTTTGTCGGACGAGGACCTATTCAGAAACAGAAAGAGGAGGGACCCGCTAGGGTCCGGGTGGGCTTCAAGATTAGAGACAAAGGAATCCCTCGACAGGGGCAAGACATAGTTCTGGAAGATCAGAAGGTCGGAAAGGTTTCGAGTGGAACGTTCTCCCCCACTCTAGGCATCAGTATAGGCATGGGCTATGTTCCGCCAACCATCTCGCGAGGGGGAACTGTCTTCGAGGTCAAGATCAGAGAGCGGAATGTTTCTGCGGAGGTAGTGAGGCTACCGTTCTATCAGCGGCGATCAGAGGATGTTGTTGTGGTTCTGGGTCAGGAGATGGGGCTACGCGATTTTCGAATGCAGCATAGTGGAGCTGAGACTGCTGTGGTTCACAATTGAAACAGGCCTACCTCGTAGAACTGTATCTGAGTATTGACTGATTTTTCTGATCCTATTTTCTTAGCCTGCGACTGCGTATTCTCTAGATCGTAGTCGTTCGCAGTCGTGGCGGCCGCTATGTTTCTCGCAGAGGTCTCTTGTGCAGTGGGGGCAGTTCTCCACGGCCAATAGCTGGCACTCGGAGCAGACGACACCCCATACTAACGCCAATTTTCTCTATTCGCTTCCTGTATTTTCAATGGTTCCATTAGCCCTGATTAGAAAAGAGGTATGGACTATTTTTACTCAAAAAGATACTCGAACCTATACTCGACAAGACATGTAACAGGCAAATGACCCGACTCTTCCCAATGATTGCTTATCGACGGGGCTTCTCTTTCTTACCCTTCAACAACGCGTCCAGACTAACGCCGTTTACTGTGAAGACTCGATACCTTGTCCCCGGAAGGTCTCCGTAAGCTTTCCCTTCTGCTCCTCCGATGCCCTCGATCTGGACTTCGTCATGTTCGTCAATGAAATTGAGCGCACCGTCGCCGGGGAGGAATGCGGTTATGGTCTTCCCATTCTTGATAATTTGCGCGCGGACACATTTCCGGACTGCGCTGTTGGGCTGGCGGCACTCAACCCCTACCTTCTCGAGGACGATCGCTCGTGCCTGGGGTGATCCTTCCAGTGGGTCTGCTTTGTAGTCGAGACCCAGCATACGTCGCTTGTAGGGAGCATAGGCCCACCTGAAGCTCTTACGCCGATTCCGTAGTTTGCGGCCGGCGAACATTCCGCTTGAGGTTTTGACCATGCTCGAAGCCCTTTGAACCGTTAGGGAGCTGAGTCTCTGGCTTGCTTTTTAGCATGACGCCATCTCCAAACTCCCGGTTCTTCGAGGATGGAAATCGCACAGACTGTTCCGATGTAAACCTGACACGGCGCAGAACAAGCCCTGAACTGGAAGACTCGCCCAGACCAGTTCCAGCTGGCGAGACCCCTCGGAGAAAAAGGGGGTAGAAAATATTTTCTCGCGGCGCGAGACTGCTCTTTGAGACTACGACCAACCAGTCGGAGTTTCCTAGTTTAGCCGTAGGCTCTTGTCCGCGTCGAACCCTCTACGCCGGCCCCACGCTTTGATCCCGTCAAGTATCTTCTTCGAGCCGAACCAGCAGAGCGTCGTGAAGACCCCCTTGAGCACCGGGTTCAACTGTAACAGCGTCGGCGGCATCGTGTGTAGCTCCAGCACTGTATGCCTCCAGCTCCTGTAAATGACCCAGAACCGTGCCTCATCAACCTGATCGTCAATATTGTAGAATCCACTCTTCTTCAAGACCCCTAGTGGGACGAAGCTCAGTGGGGTTACTGTGAAGTGTGCTTTGACGCCGACCTCCTTCTTCAGCCCATGCTCCATCCGATCAATCAGACGGACAGTTTCAACCGCATCCTCAGCTGTCTCCCCGGGCAATCCGATGATGAGCGTGTAGGCCGGGAACCAGTAGTACTCGTTGAAAATCCGTGTTCCGTTATAGATCACATCCTGCCACTCATCAGGACTGAAAGGCTTCACCTTCAAAGGCATGTACTTCTTGATCAGCGCACTCGAACCTGTCTCCAAGCCGGACTGGATTCCAATATGCCGCTTGGATCCTTTCAGAACAGTCTCGGAAATGTCCCGGATCAGATCAGGATCGGCCCATGCCGGCGCCGCGGTCCCGTGAGTCGGATTAGCATAGCCTATGCCCTTCTGTGACATTACGGTGTTGAAGAGGTCGACTACGGCGTCATGGTTGGGCATGAAGCCCCTCTTGTCCTCCAGCTTGTAGAGGAAGATGTCTTCGCTGTGGACCCAAACGTTCGGGTTTCCGATCTTCCGGTTGACCGCTATCTCTCGCTCGATCTTGTCCGATGGATAGTACTTTGCTATTCTAAGATTAGGCTCGCAGAACTGGCAGTTGCGGCCGCATCCCCGCATGACCTCGACAAGCCCGTGGGTCGAGGGAGCCTGAATGTCCGGAATATCCTCCAGTTTCGGCCCACGAGGAACGTGGATGAACTCGGGGCTGTTTCCCGATTCGATGTCGTTGTAAATGTCTCCAATCACATGGTCGCACTCGCCTATAACTACGTGGTTGACGCCTAGCGCTTTGGTGTCCCGGTCGCGGACCTCCATCTGCCATCCGCCAGACCCGCCCAGCACCAGCTTCGCTTTCGGATACTTCTTCCGGGTCCTATTGATCTCTCCAACAAGCTCCAGGAACTTCCTCTTCGTGTAGGCCGTAAGCTTTCCGCCATCGGTGAACATCATGCTCACCGGTCCCAGACCCATCGGATCCATGGTCGAAATTCCGATAATACTAGTCTTGTCGTCCACGAACTTGGAGACGTGGTCCGGGTGAGCAACAACCACCTCGTCCGCACCATACTTTCTTAGAAGGGACGACTCTAGCTTCCGGAGCCCATAAGGAGCCTTCTCGGCCACACCGTCAAAGTGTCGGACTGATGGAGCTAGGAAGTCGAAGACAAATCGGGGAACTTTCTCGGCCGGAGCGCAACTGAAAAACGGGAGTAGCGGTATGCCCCAGTACTCGCTCATCTGGGTGGAATCAGCAGTAAGAACAATCCTAGTCAATCACGTACACTCCCATCATCCGGCAAGATTTTTCGATGTCTTGCTCCTAAAACAGGATATTCTCGGGTCGTTCCTTATTTTAAGCTAGTGGACACTTTTCCACGAAATCATTCCTATCGACGCCGAATCCATCGTGTATTGTCCAAGAGCCTTGAGTTAGGTCGTCCTTCCAAACCTGACCTAGCAACAATACTACTTTTTAGCCTCAGAAAAGGTAGGAACGGAACAATTCGCAAAAACTAGCCCTTACGAAAAAAAAGTGGAAGGAGATTTTGGACTTCCTCTGACGTGAGACAATCAGGCCAGAGATCCTCTTAGGCGATCCTTCGCAGGACCTGGAGAATCCAGACCTGCCAACGATCTCGCTCCCTTATTCTTCGAACATCAACTGACAT
>WNFE01001021.1_pt1 | contig 20964 bp, 16 predicted proteins | sample 5400451 | NCBI WGS metagenome assembly WNFE01 (sample SAMN13153344, study PRJNA577476) | soil metagenome | isolation source: 200 cm saprolite under Douglas fir tree site 2 hole 2 | place: USA:California | collected 2015-04-18
TTCCAGCAAAAGCGGCCGTACGGAATGGTCTCCGGGCTGATGAATTGGAAACAACGCAATAGCGAATTGCGCTCCGGCACCTGGAACTTCTTGCCCAGCAGTGTGATCTCCACCAGTTTTTCGTAAGGACGGAATGGTTCCGACATAACAGAGTCCAATTTCCGCGGGTTCTGTGTGGTTGCTGGGCGCAACTTTCAGGGTTTCAAGGTTTATACTTACAAACCCTGAGCTGAAGAGGGCACTACCCGCATGGCTTTTCACGAAATTTGCTACTAAATCAGGCTAGCGTGTCGAATCACGGCCGGGCACAATTTCCTGCCCTGGCGTTGCCTATCTGCCACTGGGAAGTACTCTGACTGGGAGTTAATTGATTGGGGAATGCAGCGATTCAGGAGCGAAGAATGGCGGCTAATTTATGTGAATTTCATGCGCCTGGCCAGGCCCGCTGCTACGCATCGGTTACGCCTGAAGATCGAAAAATTGCCCCATCTGACGGAATTTCTTGTACCGCGCTGCGACCAGGTCCTTTACCGATTCGGTCGTAAGCTCAGTCAGTTGCCGGTCCAACACTTCATCCAGAAATTGCGCCGCGGCCTCGAGGTCGGTGTGCGCTCCGCCCTCCGGCTCTTTCACAATTTCGTCGATGATGCCCAATTCTTTTAGGTCCGTCGCGGTAATTTTCATCGCGGCGGCGGCAGTTTCCGCTTTCGTTGAATCGCGCCAGATGATGCTGGCGCAGCCTTCGGGCGAAATCACAGAATAAAAACCGTTCTCCAGAATGTTAATGCGGTCGCCCACGGCAATCGCCAACGCCCCGCCTGATCCGCCTTCCCCCGTCACGGTCACGATGACAGGAACGGGCAGTCGCGCCATTTCCCGCAAATTGCGAGCAATCGCTTCACCCTGCCCGCGCTCTTCGGCATCAATACCGGGGTACGCACCGGGTGTATCTACGAACGTTAAAATCGGACGGCCTAGCTGCATCACGCGCAACGCTTTGCGGTAGCCCTCCGGCTTGGGCTGACCGAAGTTTCGGATCACGCGCTGCTTGGTGTCGCGTCCTTTCTGATGGCCGATCACCGCCACGGGACGACCCTTAAACTTTGCCAAGCCGGCAATCAATGCCCGGTCATCGCCAAACGCTCGGTCGCCGTGCAACTCCACAAAATCGGTGAACAGCAGGGGGATGTAGTCCGTCAGGTAGGGCCGTTGCGGATGGCGCGCAATTTGCGCGCGTTGCCAGGGGCCGAGGTGCGTATAAAACTCTTTGCGAAGCTCCGCCACCTCTGCGCGCAGACGTTCCAGTTCGGCGTCGGCGTCCTCGTTGCCGGCCAGCAGCTTCAGGTCGTCAACCTCTTTTTCCAGCTTTTCCAGTTCTCGCTGGCGAGCCGCTTCGACCGTCTCCACAGATTTTTTCTTTTCCTTAACTGACATGCACTCCCCTACACAGCATCCCGGCTGCACCAGCAACGTTTACCCCTGAGCCCCAAGGGCCTGAGCGGTCTTGCAGCCTAAGCCGCAGCGGCCTTGTCACGGATTTTTGCGCACCGCCTCCAGCAACTCCGGTGAGGCCTTCACGCGTTGCTGCGACGGCAAGACTGCAATCGAGCCATCCGCCGACTCCAATTCAAACACAACTTGGCTCGTTCCGGGGGCGGCAGCGAATAATTGTTCGAAGCGCTCGAGGGTAGCTTCGGTCATCGACGCCATCGAAACCCGTACACGAAATTCCTGTTGCGCTGCAGCTTTTTCCGCAATGTCGACAATGCGCCGCGCTTCTTGCAACGACAGCCGCGTTCCGGCTTCCTCAATCTGCACCCGAACCTTCATCAATAACGGCGTTCCAGGCTTCAGCGTCTGTTCATGTTTTGAAAAACTTTCTGGAAACGCCAGCAACTCCTGCACGCCGGTCATATCCTGAATCGTAAAGATTGCCCAGCGCGCGCCCTTTTTCGAACGCATTGGCCGCACGCCAACGATCAGCGCAGCAACCGCGATCTCTTTGCCATTACGCTGCCCTTCCACTTCTTCCAAGCGCACTACGCTCCATTCCGCCAATCGCGAACTGTATTTTTCCAGCGGATGCCCGGAAACATAAAATCCCAACATCGCGTACTCGCTGGCCAGGCGCTCTTCTTCGCTCCACAGCGGCGCATCACGCAGTAAGAACGGCACAGCAGTTTCCGTCGCGTCGCCGCCTCCGCCAAACAGGCCGTGTTGTCCAGACTCGCGCAGCCGCGAAGCTCGTTGCAGCGAAGCCAGAGCATCGTCAATCGAGGCGGCCATGGCTTCGCGCGGACCCAACGAATCCACCGCGCCGGACTTAATTAAACTTTCAAACACCCGCTTATTCAAGAATCGCGGCTCAATTCGTTCGCAAAAATCGTACAGGGCCCGGAACTCTCCGGTGGCCAGACGCGAATCGCGAATCGCTTTCGCCGTGTTCTCTCCAACATTCTTGATGGCTGCAAGTCCGAAGCGAATCGCTTCGCCGATCGGCGTAAAATAAAGATCGCTCTCGTTTACGTCCGGCGGCAAAATCGAAATGCCCATACCGCGTGCTTCATTGATGTACTTCACGGCCTTTTCCGCGTTCCCGGTTTCAGAGGTCAACAGCGCGGCAATGAATTCCACCGGATAGTGCGTCTTCATATACGCCGTCTGGTATGCCAGCAAGGCATAGGCGCAGGAATGCGACTTATTGAATCCGTAGCCGGCAAACTCTTCCATTAAATTGAAAATGCGTTCAGCCTTCTTCTCTGGAATTTTGTTGTTCGTGCAGCCGTGCATGAACTTCGCGCGCTGCGCCGCCATTTCTTCTTTTTTCTTCTTGCCCATGGCCCGGCGCAGGATGTCCGCCTCGCCCAGCGAAAAACTCGCCAGACGGTTGGCAATCTGCATGACTTGTTCCTGATACAGAATTACGCCGTAGGTCTCCTGCAAAATGTCCTGCAGTTGCGGTAATTCATAGCTGACCTTGGTCTTGCCATGCTTGCGATTGATGAAATCATCGACCATGCCGCCCTGAATCGGGCCCGGACGATAAAGCGCGTTCAATGCGGTTAAATCCTCAATTCGTGTGGGCTGGTAGCGCCGCAAGATGTCGCGCATGCCGTGCGATTCGAACTGGAAAATCGCAGTGGTATCGCCGCGCGCAAACAGCTTGTACGTCTCCGCGTCATCCAATTCCAGGCTATCGATGTCCACCTTCACGCCGCGGTTCTGCTCCACCATTTTCACTGCATCGTGCAGCACTGTGAGCGTGGTAAGCCCGAGAAAATCCATCTTCAACAGGCCAATTCGCTCCAGAGCGTTCATGTCAAACTGCGTGGTGATTTCGTCGCGATTCGTCTTGTAGACCGGCACCAGGTCCGTCAGCGGTTCGGGGGAAATCACTACGCCCGCCGCGTGCGTGGAAGCATGCCGCGCAAGTCCCTCCAGGCGCAGCGCTACTGCCATCAAGTCCTTCAACTTTTCGTCGCTGTTTACCGCGGACTTCAGCTGCGGAGCATCCTCCAGCGCTTTATCCAGCGTAATTCCCAACGTCAGCGGCACCATCTTGGCGAGGCGGTCCACTTCCACGTAGGGAATTTCCATTGCGCGGCCGACATCTTTGATCGCCGCTTTCGCCGCCATCGTTCCAAAAGTGATAATTTGTGCGACGTTATCGCGTCCGTATTTCTGCGTCACATATTCGATCAACTCGCCGCGCCGCCGCATGCAGAAGTCAATATCGATATCCGGCATCGAAACACGTTCCGGATTCAGAAACCGTTCGAATAGCAAGTTGTACTGAAGCGGGTCCACGTCGGTGATCCGCATCGCGTAACTGACCAGACTTCCCGCCGCCGATCCTCTGCCCGGGCCGACCGGAACGTCCTGCGTTCGCGCATAGTGAATGAAATCCCACACGATCAGGAAGTATCCTTCGTAGCGCATTTTCTGAATCATCTGGATTTCGCTGCTCAAGCGCCGTTCATACTCGACCAGGGGATTCGTCAGTGCGCCAGCCTTAGCCATGCGTTCCAGATATGGCACGCGCGAAGCAAATCCTTCGCGTACCACTTTTTCGAAATAGCTTCCTGGCGTGTGTCCGTCTGGTACTTTAAATTCCGGGAAAGGATTCTTGATTCGTTCGATTTTCACGTTGCAGCGCGCTGCGATGTCCACGGTTCGCCGCAAGGCTTCTGGAATCTCCCCAAAAACCTGCGCCATCTCCGCCGCGGTCTTGAAATAAAACTGGTCCGTAGCGAATTTCATGCGATTCGTGTCGCCCATGGTCTTGCCGGTCTGAATGCACAGCAGAACTTCCTGTGCGTGGGCGTCGTCGTGATGCAAGTAGTGGCAATCATTGGTTGCCACCAGCGGAATTCCCGTTTCTTTGGACAGTCTGAGCAGGTGGGGATTTATGTTCTTCTCGATTTCCAGGCCCTGGTCCTGGATTTCCATGAAGAAATTCTGTTTGCCGAAAATATCGCGCAAGCGGTACGCATTCTCCCGCGCCCGGTCGTATTTTTCTTCGACCACCGCTTCGGTTACCGCTCCGCGCAAACATGCGGAAAGTGCGATCAGTCCCTTGTTGTGCTTGGCTAGAAGGTCATAATCGATGCGCGGCTTATAGTAAAAGCCTTCCAGAAATCCGCTCGACACCAGCTTGATGAGGTTGTGGTAGCCCTGGAGATTTTCGCAGAGCAAGACCAGATGATTGCTGCCGCGCGAAGCGCCTTCAGTTTCTCCCCGGTCACCGCCGTTTGATGGTGTTTTTTCTCCTCGTTCATGTCGGCTGCCTTTGGCGACATACACTTCGCATCCGATAATCGGCTTTACGTCACGCTTGCTGGCTTCATAGAAAAAATTGGCGGCGGCAAACAGATTTCCGTGGTCGGTAATCGCCACGGCTGGCATTTTCTGGCGGGATGCTTCGTCCAGCAGCTCGCCGGTCTCGCAAGCTCCGTCAAGCAGGCTGAAATCAGTGTGAACGTGCAGGTGAACGAATTCTGGCTGCCCCATGAACCTTAATTCTAAATCGCCGCGAAAAGAATTGCGACGTTCATTAACGCGTTTTCAACAGAAACATTTTTCGTTCGAGTGTTGCAAAACGATCCGCGAAGTTACTTCTTCTTCCTTTTCGCCGCGGCCTTGGCTGATTTTGACGCCGGTTTGTGCGCCGGTTTGTGCGCCGGTTTGTGCGCCGCCTTGGCTTCCGGCGCTTTCCCCTTGGGCTTGCCCTGCATCTTCATCAACGCGTCATGCGCTTTGTCTGAACCTTTCGCGCCTTTTTTCTCTTTGCTCTTCGGCTCTTTCTGCTTCGGTGGCTCCTTGATTCCAGAAAGTTTCCGCAGCGTCTTCTCTCTTTCCTCGGGAGTCTTGCCTCTCCCGTTCAATTGCAGCGCGAACATCTGCTCGATCACCACGTCAAACTTTGCCCCTTCCGGCATTCCAATGCGTTTTAATTCGTCGCGCACTGTGGCTATACCGCCGCGCAGTGGCCGCCACTTGTTCAAATACGCTTTGATCTTCGAGAGCGCCGCCGAGTTCCGCGTCTCCGCCAGCAGGTAGCCAATCCGGTCCGCCGGCATCTTTTCCATGAATTTGTACGCGTCAATCGGCGCATTCAGTTTCTTGCCGGACAATTCCTTGCCGGCTGCCTCCGCCTCATCGGCGAAGCTCAGAACCGCATCCGTCTCTGCCGCACGGAATCCCAATTTTCCCAGCACATTCGACTGCTCGCGATCCTTTAGCCTGCCCAGAATCGCCAGCAGCATCGGCGTTGCCAGCCGCGGCCGCAAACCCGCCATCATCAAATGGTCCCGCACCTTGCTAAGCCCGTTGATCGCCTCATAATCCGGCTTTTTCTTGGCCAACAGAGGATTCACTACCTCCAACAATTTGTGCTCTTCCCACGATTTCAGCGTGTCGCTCGGCTGTTCTTCCTTCGCCAGTGCGCGCAGTTCTTCGCCCGCATCTTCCGGCGTGATGCTGTGGTGCAAATCGCGTTCCATCGCCAGTTCCAGCCATTCTTGCGTGCGTTGCTCCAGCTTGAAGCCCATGCGCGCTGCATAACGCAGCACTCGCAGCAGCCTCACCGGCTGATTGGTGAAGCTATGTATGGTCAACGCGCGGATTTCGCCGCGTTCAATATCGGAAAGCCCGTTGGTAGGGTCCAGCAGCAACCCGCGCGAGGCCGGATTCAGCGAAATGGCAATTGCGTTCAGCGAAAAATCCCGGCGCCGCAAGTCTTCCATGATCGTGGACCAGCGAACGTCCGGACGAGTTCCCGGCCGCACATAGTGGTCGTCCCGCGCCGCGGAAAGGCTGCCTTCGCATTCGCCCGCGAATAGTAAATCGATCTGCCGCAGCTTTTCGTCCTCGTGCAGCACCTTCGCGCCGCCCTTTTCCAACTCCCGGGCAATTTTTGTCGGATTGCCTTCCACCGAGAAATCCAGGTCGCGCAGTGACGCGCCGGTGATCAGGTCGCGCACCGTGCCGCCCGTCAGGTATACATTGAGCCCCAACGCCGCGGAAAGTTCCTGCACGCGCATCATCGCCGCGCGCTGTTCCGGCAGCAGCCGGCTCTCCAGCAAAAACATATAATCTGGCATCGCTCTCCTCGGGTCCCAGGGTTTGTACTTACAAACCCTGAGTGAAATAGACATCAGGCCGGCTCTTGTTCAACTTCCCACTGCGCCGCACCGATTTTCTGACTTATAGCCCCCGCGCTACGCGCGCGGATGATGCGCCTTGTAAATCTGCTTCAACCGCTCTTCCACCACATGGGTATAGATTTGCGTGGTGGAAATATCGGAATGTCCCAGCATCAGCTGTACCGACCGTAAATCAGCCCCGCGCTCCAGCAAATGCGTGGCGAAGCTGTGCCTCAACATATGCGGCGTCAACGGCACACGCAATCCTGCTTTTCGCCCATACGACGAGAAAATCTTCCATACCCCTACCCGGCTGATCCGCCCGCCGCGCCGGTTTACAAACAAAAAGGCTCCTGCGGTGCCTCGAGTTGTGCCAATCAAGGCAATCCGCCCATGGCGCAGGTATTTCTCCACGATTGCCAGTGCCTTGCGTCCTACCGGCACGATGCGCTCTTTGTCGCCTTTGCCTATGCAACGCACGCAGCCGACCTTAGTGTCCAGGTCCATTACCCGCAAGCTGGTCAATTCGCTGACGCGCAAACCCGTGGAATATAGCACCTCGAGCATGGCGCGGTCGCGTAGCCCCAGAGGTGTGGCCTGGTCAGGCAATTCCAGTAGTTTTTCCACTTCGTCCAGCCGTAAGTAACCCGGCAGCGAACGCCGAATCTTGGGGGATTCCAGGTGCGCTGTCGGATCCTCGGTAATCAACTCCTCCACCTGCGCGTGCCGGAAAAAATTTCGTAGCGTTACCAGATGCCGCGCCACGGTCTTGCTCTCCAACTTCTGGCGGTAAAGGCTGGCCAGAAAATCCACCAGGTCATCACGTTTCACTGCTACCAAAGCCAGCTTGCGCTTCTTGGCAAAGTCCTCGAATTTGGCCAAATCCCGCCGGTAAGCGCTCAGCGTGTTCACCGCCAGGCCCTTTTCCACCTGCACATGAGTTAAAAACGACGAAATGGCCGCTGCAATTTCCATCACTCCACGTACGCTTCCCCGCCGCGCTGTCGTCGCGTGGCTATGCCATAAATCTCTTCAATTTCGCTGCACCGGAACACCCAGGCCAGCGCCAGGTACAACACCGTAGCTCCTGCAATCAACGAAATGAACGTCAAGAGCTGCACCAGAAAACGAGAATGAATCGTGAACTCCGTATAGTGCCCGCCCAGCCAGCACGCTACTCCCATAATCGCCGAACACAAAAAAATTTTCGAAAAGGACTTCAGAATTTCGCGAATCCCCATCGGGCCGTAGCGCAACCGGAAAATCAGGATGAGCGCAAAAAAGTCGAAATAGCACGCCAGGGCGGTCGCCAGCGCCGGGCCACCGTTCTGCACCCGCTTGAAGAAAAACTCCAGAAACACGATGTTCAGCACGACGTTCAACACCATCGAAATCGCCGCAACGATGACCGGCGTCTTCGTATCTTTCGTCGAATAAAACGCCGGCACCACCAACTTGACTGTTGCCAGACCCGGCAGCGCTATCGCGTAGTACAGCAGCGCCCGCGCTGTCAGGCGCGTTGATTCCGCGATAAACGCCCCGTGCTGGAACAATACCCGGATGATCGGCTCGCGCAAAATCATCAATCCCAGCATCGCCGGTATCGTAATAAACGCCACCAGCCGCACCGAAAACGCCAGCGTCTTCTTCAAGCCGCCGAAATCACTTGCCGCCGCCTGGTGCGACATCATCGGCAAGATCGCCGTGGCCACCGCGATTGCATACCCTCCCAGCACCAGCTCCATCACTCGGTCGGAGTAATACAGCGCGGTTAGACTGCCCTTCGGCATCATGCTCGCCGTCGCAAACCGTGTGTCCACCAGCAGGTTGATCTGTGCCACGCCAATGCCAAACAAGCGCGGAATCATCAGCCGCGCCACATTGCGAATTGCCGGATGCGCAAACGAAATTCCAAAATCGAACTTCATCCCCTTCTGCACCAGCAGCGGTACCTGAATCAAAAATTGCAGCACTCCCCCTACCAGGACCCCCACAGCCAATGACGTGGCCGGATTCTTGAAGTATTTCCAGACGGCCGCAATGGAAAACAGGATTGACGCCAGATTCCAGAACACGGGTGTTGCAGCCGGCAGCCCGAACACATGAAAGCAGTTCAAAATCCCCATCGCTAACGCGGCCAGCGCCACAAAGAAAAGATAGGGAAAGATGATCCGGTTCAACTCGACCGCCTGGTCCAATCCACCCGCGCTCTGCACGTCCGAAGTGAACAAATGAATCACATACGGAGAGAAAACCATCCCCAGCACAGTGATCACCGCCACCACCAGGGCCAGCGTCCAGAACAGCTTGTTGGCAAAATCCCAAACCTCGTCCTGGTCCTTCTCCCGCATGTAGTTGGCGAAAACCGGGATAAACGAGGCGGTCATCGCGCCCTCTGCTACCAATCGTCGAAAAAGATTGGGGATGCGGAAAGCCAACTGGTAAGCAACCGATACTTCGGTTGTTCCCAGCAGGACAGCTATGCGTTGGTCGCGAATGTAGCCGAAGACCCGGCTAACAATGGTGACAAGCGAGATGATCGAAGCCGATTTGAGGATTTGCTTCTTCTCAGTCAACGAGGCAGTGCTCCCGGCCGTAAATCCATTAAAAACAATAGGTTGACAGGAATTTCGCGCTTAACATAACATACAATTTCATTCCGTGCAAATTGCGCCCGTGTAGGGGGTAATTCCGTCCTTTGAAACTTCGCGCCCCAGCCAGCACCCACAAAAAGGTGATTGTTGAGCTCCACGACCGCAAGTCTTTTCGCGGCTACCTCAATCCCTCGCGCCTCGGCGAACTCGATCCCCTTGACCTCCTCACTCAAGACGGCGAGCACGAGCAGATTCCCCTCTCGCGCATCCGGTCCGTCTATTTCGTCCGCGATTTCGATGACGATTTCGAACCCGAACGCCGCGCCTTCCTCAGTCGCCCCAAACTAGACGGCCTCTGGCTCCGGCTGCGATTCCTGGACGGCCAGTCCCTCGAAGGAGTCGTCCCCAACGATCTCCTCTCGCTCCTCGATAACGGCATCCAAATCACTCCGCCCGACCTGAATTCCAACGTCGATCGCATCTTCGTCCCCCGCTCGGCCCTCACCGAAGTCACCGTTCTCGGGGTAGTAGGCATAGCCCGCCGCAAACCTGCCGCCTCAACCATCCCCCAACCCACTCTGTTCAACGAATAGCGGAGATTCTTTCCAGCATCGGCTAAAGCCCGCCGTCATTCCGGGCGCAGCACCTTATGCAGTGCGTTGTCATTCCGAGCCTGTCCGCCGCGGGCATGCGAAGCGAGGAATCTCTCTTGCCTTCTTTGCCCCGCAAAGCAAGAGGCGGTCGCCGCAAAGCCCGCTACGGCGAATAATCATGCTCACAACTAGCTCAATAACCTCAAAGGAAGGAACGAGGGAGAAAAAAGCGAGGCGCAACACAAAGATAGCAGAAGAGCACCGGCTCGACAGTTTTTGGCTTTTGTCACCCTAAACTGATACAGTACACCGGCCCGCCGCTGGCGCGGATCAGCAAGCGGATGTCAACCTTGAAGGAGCTTGACCAGAAAGCCGACTAACGCCAAACGCGCCTACAGATCCGTGGCCCGCCGCCCGTACTTTACTTGCCCAACCTTGATATACCGAAAAAGGTCCGGAACCAGCGCACCTGCAGTCACAGCGATCAGCGCCAACAAGAGGGTTTCAGCAATCGCTCTTGCGTCCATAACGTGACCTCGCTAAAACTGCTGCATTCGGGCTTGCACCACTCCGTTTAATGCTCTGTGAAGTCCGCGAAAATACCCAAAAGCCTTTACGATTCGTGGATTCGATTCCCTATGTATTTTCCGCAAGTCGCAAACTCGTCCGCGTTCCTGACGGCTTCGCCCGAAACGCTTCCAGGCTCCACAAATCCGCGTCCTCGTCGTGACGGAGTACGTACCGGTTCCCGTCAGACGCCACCACTCGAAAATACATCGCCCTGGGCGAATACCACCGGTCCTCCAACTCAACCACCTCATACGTCCGCCCGCTCATCACAAACCGGAATGGCCGTTCGTCCGCACGATACCCCGAATAGCTTTCCACCTCTATGAACACGGCAATCATTCGAGCCAGATCTGTTCCTCAGGGCCAACGCGTCCCAACTCTTCGCTATCTCACACTCACTTTTCCGCTCGCCAAATCGTAAACTCCGCTTACCACCTTCACCTTTCCGCCTTTCAACGCGTCTCGAACCACGGTCGACGAGGTCCGCAATAGCTCCGTCTGATGGTCGGCATTCAACCCAATCGCTTGATCCAAATTTCCACCGGACTTTTCCACCGCCGGCCGCAAGTGTTTATACAGCACGCTAATTTGTCCGGGAACCGTGTCGCTCTTCATCGCTGCTTTCACAGCGCCGCAACTCGTGTGTCCCAGAACCAGCAGCACTTTCACTCCCAACACCGCCACTCCATATTCCAGAGTCGCGATGATTTCCGGCGTCACCATGTTGCCTGCGACGCGCGCCACAAAAATGTGTCCGATGGTCTGATCAAAAATCAGTTCAACCGGCACGCGCGAATCGGCGCACGCCAGCACCGCCGCGAACGGTTCTTGTTTATCGGCGGTGTGTTCCTTCAAAACCTCCAGATCGTGCTCCACCGATGTCAGTTGATTCGCCGCAAATCGTTCGTTCCCTGCCAGCAACTCTTTCAACGCCGCGTCCGGCGTCAGATTCGTCTGTGCTTCGAGCATCGTCGGCACTCCCAGTTCGATTCCCGCTTGCGCGGCAATTCCAATTGCCACTCCTGAAACCGCGCTATGCAGAAATGTCCTCCGATTGATCCCAGTTCCAAACTCTTCGCGGACTTCCATGATTGACCACCTCCCAAGAGCATTTGCCGTGCACCCGTTACAAGTTGATGGCAATTTACCCGGAAACTCATCCAAAAGCTAACGAAGAACGTTTCCCCGCGAGGAATTTAGGTTCGGACCGCAGTCGGGCTTGCGTCCTGCCCGCTTTTCTGCGGACTCAGCGTCACTGCGTTGTTTTTTTCTTCGGTTGCCTTCATCGCTCGTTCGAATAGCCGGGCATCCAACTCGGCCACTGTCCGACGTGGCCCCTTCGTACAGTAGATTTCTTTCGCGCGCGCTCATAGGCTTTTCTTTTGGGCTACGGCGGCACTGGAAAAGAAATATTTTGTCTGGCAAGTTCGAATTTATCGACGCAACGACCGTTCGGAACCCATTCCACGAGCCTGTATCCGCGTCACACCGCTCTCCTCATGTTTTCAAGGACTTACGGACATTTGTGTGGGGCAAAAAGAGCAAGGTCTGCTGTTTTCAGTCGGTTGCGCATGTTTGAAGCTAAAATACCGGGGTGGCATATGCAGCGATCCCGCTCGCGCCTCATTACATCCTTACCTCGTTTCGTCCCGTTTATGCGAGACTCGCCGTAGCGCGACCAACCTTGGTTGCGTGCCTTTCCCGTCAAATTCTCAGGAGCCTCTCAATGAAACTCTCTGACGTCGCGGAGAAACTTTCCTGCCGCCTTGAAGGCGATCCCAACGCCGAAGTCACCGGCATCTCCGGCATGGACCACGCCTCCGCCGGCCAAATCACATTTCTCGCCAACCGCCGCTACTTCCCGCTGCTGCACAGCACTCGCGCTACCGCAATCTTTATCGAAGATGGTATTCGCATCGAGCGCGATCCTGGCCTCCCGCCTCTCGCCGCTCTCCGCTCCAACAATCCCTATCTGGCTTTCGCGCACGCCATTGAACTTTTCTACCAGCCTCCCGCCTACGCTCCCGCCATACATCCCACAGCGGTCATTGCCAACTCAGCGAAAATTGGCTCAGGCGCGCACATCGGCCCTTACTGTTTCGTGGATGAAGATGTCACCATCGGCGATCATGCGGTTCTGCATAGTTTTGTAACCATTTATCGCGGCGCAAAAATCGGCGATCATTTTTTCGCCCATGCGCACGCTGTCGTTCGCGAGCACTGCCGCATCGGCAACCGCGTCATCCTGCAAAATGGTGTGGTCATCGGAGCCGATGGCCTCGGCTTCGCCAAACAAAAAAACGGCTCGTGGTACAAGATGGCCCAGTCCGGCCCCACCGTTCTCGAAGACGACGTCGAAATTCAAGCCAATTCCTGCATCGACCGCGCGACTGTCGGAGAAACACGCATCGGCCACGGTGCAAAAATCGACGACCTGGTTTTAATCGGACACGCTTCGCAGGTCGGAGCCAACGCCATGCTCTGCGGCCAGGTTGGTCTGGCAGGCTCAACAAAAATTGGCGATGGTTGCATTCTCGCCGGGCAAGTTGGCACCGCTGGCCACCTCACCATTGGCAACGGCGCTGTCATCACCGCGAAAAGCGGCGTCCCCAACGACGTTCCGCCAGCTGGGTTGTACTCCGGCTATCCGGCGGTAGAAAATCGCCAGTGGCTCAAAACCCACGCCGCCCTGAATCGCCTACCCGATTTGCAACGAAGAGTCCGCGAACTCGAGGAACAGGTCGCTGAAATTCAAAGGCGAGCTAAATTGTTTTAATCCTATTTACGAAGCGCCGGGAAATCCGCTCGGTCGCTGATCGGGCGGCAACCCAGCCGCTAAAGCGTCATGCGCGACCGCGTTGAGCTGCTCCCGCTCCTCGAACGTGTACTGGGAGGCATCAATCGGCGCAAGGAATTCCACCAGGATTTCTCCCGGATGAATCTCCAGCGAGCGCTTGCGCATAATGCGGTGCGCGCCGGAACACGCAATAGGCACAATCGGCACGCCTGCCTTGATAGCCATCACCACGGCACCTTTTTTGAATTCCTGCAGGCGTCCGTCAGGACTGCGCGTCCCTTCCGGATAAATCAGGAACGATTGCCCGCCGCGCATCGCCGCAATGGCTTTTTCCAGGCTGGCAATTGCCGATTCCTGCTTCGAGCGATCGACAGGAATAAAGTGAGCCAGACGAAATGCCTGTCCGACGATCGGATACCTGAAGAGCGATTGCTTCAACAGAATAGCAATTCGCCGTGGTATCGCGCCGACCACCGCGGGAGCATCAACCGTGCTGGTATGGTTCGCGATGAACAGACAAGTGCCGGATGGAATTCGCTCCGTGCCTACAATGCGCACGCGCGCTCCGACCGCACGCACAAAGAACATGACGCCGCGAACTCCGGCCCAGTACAGCGCATCCGGATTCTTGGAAATGACGGTGTAGATGAGCAGTGGAATTCCGGCAGCGATGATATACAGCGATAAAAAGACGCCGATGAAAAGTGTGCGCAGCATGAATGAAGTTGACGCTAACTCTCTCGAACGCTGGCTCACGCGTCAAGATGAACTTGGCGATTGCGCTCAGTGTGTTGTGGCGCCGGCGGCGGCTGCAGCAGGCGGTTTTCCGTGCAGCAAGCCTTCGCGGATTGCACGCGCTTTCGGCGATGCTTGTGGATCCTCCGCAATCGCAAAAATGGATTCGGATTTTCCCCCGAGCGCGAACCTAATCTCGACAGGTTTTTCGTTTCGCAGCACGGTCAATTTCAACGTGTCGCCCGGTTTTTTGTTGCGCAGCCAGTATTCCGGCCGCCGCGGAATGTTTTCTCCGTTGAAATTAGTGATCTCGTCGTCGGCCAGCAAGCCTGCGCGCTCTGCGGTCGATCCCGGAACGACGGAGCGGGCAACGGATTTTCCGCCGGCATCACGCTCCATTGAAAAACCAAGTTCCGCGCGAACGATTTCCCGTTGCTTCAGCAGCAAGCCTGCTTTCGCCAGCAGCGATTCGCACGGAAGTGGTTCGGCGCGGGCCACGTACTTTCCGAAGAAATCCTCGAAGGAGCCTCCGGCAATTTCTTCGGCGGTAAGTCGCACGTCCAGACTATCGCGATACGTTTTGCCTTTTTTGGCAAAGTTCTCATTCATTGTTCGCATTACGTCATCGAGCGAACGCTCGTTGTTGGTGCGGTCGCGAATAAGAATATCCAGGAGGTCGCCAAGAACTTGTCCCTTGGTGTAATAGGACACGCTGAATTCGGGGCCGTTGTAGTAATCGTATTTGTCGAGCCAGGTATCGAGACTCGATTGCTCCGCGCTCTGCCAGCGATTTGCCGCGCGCGATTCCAGTTCGTTGATTTGCTGCGCCAGCTCAGCATAGAAATCCTGTTTCGACCAAAGGCCGGAACGTAGTTGCGCGTATCGCCCGTAGGTGCTGGTCACGCCTTCGGCAAACCACAAGGCGCGCGAATATTGTTCGCGTGTGTAGTCGACGGGTTCCAGCGAAGCAGGCCGGATTCGCTTCACGTTCCAAAGATGGAAAAATTCATGTGCAGAAACTCCGGCGAGTTGCGCTTCGGAATTTACATTAATCGCGGTGCCGTTAGCATGCTCCATTCCTCCAGCCGCGTTTTGCGCCGCCTTTCCCAAGTGGAATATGAAAAGGTAATGTTCAAAAGGAGCGCCGCCCATCAAGCCGATTTCGTACTCGCAGATTTTCCGCAGCGTGTTCTCGACGTCGGCCTGTTTCCAGTTGTCGCCATGAATCGCTACAGATATTGGAGGCTTCGTTCCAGTGATTTGAAATATCTTGAACGTGCCCGCCTCAATCGGACCATCTGCGAAAGCGTCATAGTTCAGAGCAGAGATGGTGTGCGCAGTGCCGCGACCAGTGTCAAACGTCGAGAGGTCAAGCGGCGTAGCGACGCTCCAGCTGACGGGCACGTCCTGAAGCGCCAGGAAAATCTTTTCGTCGCGGCGTTCCGGAACGTACACAAAAACCATCGCTGGGTTGATGAATGCATGTTCTTCGTTAAGCTGCGAGGCAAAAGGTCCCGGAGTGTCCCAGTAGATCGCATAACGAACCGTGACGATGCCCTCGCCGCGAACGTGCCAGGTAAGCTTGTCGAGTTTCTCGACCGGCAGCGCATGCGATCCGGTGAATGCTTCGACGCGCTGTATGCGGCTGCTGAAATCGCGAATTTCATAAAGAGCGTTCCAGGCCGGCATCCGAAGAATCAGATCGCCATGCGCATCAGGCACGTTGACGGTCACGTGAAAAAGGTGTTGGGAAGGATTTGCCAGCGACAATTGATACGAAATCGTTGCATTGCATGGCGGTACAACGAAGATGGCGATGAGGAGATGCAGGAAAATGAAAGTGCGGTAAGGGAGAAGATGGAAGTATCTCACCTAGAGTTGGCCTCGGCTGGCGCTGGCTGTGGCGCATCCAATGTTTTCAGAAGCCTTTCGCAAAGTCCGTCGAAGCTGCCGTTGGACATTATGAGCAAAAGGTCGTTGGGCTTGGCGTTTGTGGCGAGAAAATCCGCCATTGCTGCGCCGCCCGAGACTACGTTGGCTTCTTTGCCGAGGGCGCGAACGCTTGCAGCGACCGTTTCAGGATCGAGACGGTTTTCGTCGCCGAGTTGCTGCGCGCGGAAAACTCCGCCGAGCGCGACACGATCGGCTAAAGCGAGCGCTTGCGGCAAGGACTCCTGGAAGACTTTGCGGCGCATGGAATTCGAGCGTGGTTCGAGAATCGCCCACAGTCGACGAGTCGGCCAACGGCCGCGCGCAGCCTCGATGGTTGCGCGCACGGCTGTAGGGTGATGCGCAAAATCGTCGACAACAAGAATACCGTGGTGTTCGCCTTTCACGTCGAGACGACGGCGAACGGAACGGAAGGATGCGAGCGATTTCTGCAGAGACTCGACAGTGATGCCTCTTCCCTGCGCGACGATGATGGCAGCGAGCGCGTTCAATACATTGTGGCGGCCGGAAGCGGCAAGCGAGAATTCGCCGAAGAGTTTTCCTTCCTGTGTGACGCGGAACTTCATCGCATCGCCAGAAAATTCCGGCTCGCTGGCGATGCAATCATTTTCGGCGGAAAAGCCGTAAGTGATGACCGGGCAGAAAGCTTTGGCAGCGGCTTCGCGCAGAGCGGGTCCGGATCTTTCCGTATCGCCCCAGATCACGACCCGTCCGTTGCGCGGAACGAGATTTACGAGGCGTTTGAAAGCAAGTTTGTAGGTGTCGAAATCGGGATAAATGTCTGCGTGGTCGTATTCGAGCGAAGTAACGATCAAATCGTCGGGATGATAGTGAAAGAATTTCGGGCCGCGGTCCCAGAAAGCGGTTTCGTATTCGTCGCCTTCAAGAATCATTTCGATTCCCTGTCCGAGGCCATAGCTCTTGCCGAAATTTTCGGCCACTCCACCGACGAGAAAAGTCGGCGATTTGCACGCCGAATGGAAAATCCAGGCCAGCATCGCTGTGGTGGTAGTTTTTCCGTGGGTGCCACTCACCACGATGGAGTGTTTGCCGGGAAGAAACACTTCTTCGAGAATTTCCGGCATGGAGCGATACGGAATTTTGCGTTCGAGAGTTTCTTCGAGCTCGGGATTTCCGCGCGCGATGATGTTGCCAACGATCACGAGATCTGGCGCCGGCGTGAGATGTTCTGCTTCGAACGATGGAAAATACGAAATGCCGAGGCTGTCCAGCAGCGTGGAAGCGGGAGGATAAACTCCAGAGTCGGAGCCAGTGACTTTGAAACCGGATTCGCGCAACATTCCTGCCAGCGGCGCCATGGCCGAGCCGCCGACGCCGATGACGTGAATGTGTTGTGCCTTAAGCGGACTTACGTTATTCAGTTGGACCCGACTCATTCGATGACCGCCGGCTCGAGGATTTCGAGCGCGCCGCTGCCTTCCGCGCTTAGGCGTGTACGAACGCCAAGCGGAATCGTGAGTAGGGAGCGCGCGGTGTGACCAATGGCCGCGCCGTAAACAATCGGAATGCCGAGCGGTGCAAGAATTCTGGCACAAACATCGCGGACGGACGGGCTGCCAGCCACGGGCGGTTCGCAATCGGGAAAATCGCCAAGAATGAGTCCGCGAATTTTGGATAACTTACGCGCGTGTTTCAGGTGCATGAGGACGCGGTCGATTTGGTACGGCTTCATGGCGCGGTCTTCGAGAATGAGGATTGCGCCGTCGGTGTCGAGCTCCCACGGCGTGCCGAGCGTGGCTTCCAGAAGCGTCATGGCACCGCCGAGGACAATTCCTTCTGCTGAACCTGGTTGCAAGATTTCGCCTTGCAGCGGAATCGTCCACGAGCCAGAAGTTTTGGTGAGGGCGTTTCGAAACGACGCCTCGTCGTAACCGCCGGGCGCGCCAGGACCGTGATCGAGACCAGCGGCGAGCATAGGACCGTAAAAACCGGTCCAGCGATGCGCGCGCCACAGATAGATTTGCAAAGTCGTGATATCGCTGAAACCAATAAGAGGTTTCAAGGGCAAAGATTTTGGCAGACCTTGTTCGAGAAGATAGACCGAGCCATAGCCACCGCGGGTAGCGATAAGCGCGTCACTCGCGGGATCGGCCAGAGCATTAAGGAATTCGCTGTAACGCGCATTGCCGGGACTTGCAAAATATCCATCGGGCGGAAAATTCTCCGGGAGCATAACGGAGAAACCCAGACGTTCGAGCTCTTTCTGGCCGGCCGCGACGCGATCGCTTTTTCCTGGGGACGCCGGTGCGACGACCGCGAAACGCGAGCCCTGGCGCAACGCCCTAGGCCTTTGCACGGCGGCAGCGGCGATCATTCGGACTGCCTTTCGACGGGCAGCATCTCGATGGAAATGCCGGGCCGAGTCATCGCCGTCAGTACCTGTCCCTGTTGGCGTTGTGTAACGTCGGCGTCAAATTGGATAATGTGTTTTTCGCCGGTGATGTTGACCTGAAAATTGTCAAGCTTGATGCTCTGATCCTTAAAAATGCGATGAACTTCTGGAACCATGTCGATAGCGCTGTCGGTGGTGACTCGGAAGAGCATGTAACGGCACTTCAGCTTCAGCGCATTTTCTAAATAAATGAGTCCGGTCAACGCAAAGAGCACGATGGCAGCAGCGACGCCGGAGACGCGATACATTCCGCCGCCCGCGCCCATGCCGATAGCAGCTTCGGCAAAAATCGCCGAGGCGGTGGTCATACCAACTACACTGCCGCGTTCACGCAGAATAACTCCCGCGCCGAGGAAGCCGATGCCCTGCACGATGTTGGAAGCGATTCGCGTGGTGCTGGCGTCGCCGGTGGCTTTTGCGATTTCCGAAGACAGAATTGTGAAGAGAGCTGCGCCTACACAGACGCACAGGCTGGTGCGCATGCCTGCCGGGCGTTTGCGGACGCTGCGTTCAAGGCCGATGACAGAGCCGAGTAACGCGGACCAGAGCAGACGATAAGTGATGGTGCTGAGAGGCAGCATGTGTATTTTGCGCCGGAGTGGAGAATGCCGGGGCTGAAATGGATTTTACACGGAAACGAGTATTAGTACGCGGAAGCAGAAAGCCGGAGAGTGCGAAAAGAGCATGGGCGTAAGACCCGAAAACCCCGGATGCAGGCAATCGACCGTTTTGCGAGGTCAAAGGGCGCTCCCTTCAGAAAGCGGCCGCTACAAAAACCTGGAGGCGTGAAGGCGCGCCTTATTGCCTCCGCAAAGAAGCTACCTCGAAAAGCTAGAGTTTGAACTGTGTGAGTTTTAGGAAGTGGCGGGCGCGGGATTCGATTTCGCTGCGCTTGAGTTTGCGGAGGCGTTCGGGGCCGAACTCTTCTACGGCGAAGCTGCCGAGGACGGAGCCGTAGACCATGGCGCGGCGGAGGGTGGCGTCGTTCGAACCGCCGCAACTTGCCAGATAGCCCATGAAACCGCCGGCGAAAGAGTCGCCTGCTCCGGTGGGATCGTGCGGTTCTTCCAGTGGAAAAGCGGGAACGCAGAAGACGCCGCGTTTATCAACCATCATGGCGCCGTACTCGCCTCGTTTGACGATTAGCGTGGATGGACCGAGTTTGAAAATGTGGCGGGCGGCGAGCAGTAGATTATGTTCGCTGGAAAGCTGGCGAGTTTCGGCGTCATTAATCATCAGAATGTCCACGTGCTTGAGGGTTTCGCGAAGTTCTGCAGGGGTGCGTTCGATCCAATAGTTCATGGTGTCGAGTGCGACGTGTTTTGGCGAGCCTTTGACCTGCTTGAGGACGCTTCTTTGCAGGTCAGGGGCGATGTTGGCGAGAAAAACATGCTGGGAGTTGCGGAATGTTTCCGGGAGTTTTGGATTGAAATCGGCGAAAACGTTTAGTTCGGTTATCAGGGTTTCGCGTTCGTTCAGGTGTTGGGAATATTTTCCGGACCAGAAGAAAGATTTGCCGGCGGCGCGTTCTAGGCCAGCGGTGTCGATTTTGCGATTCTTGAAGATGGCGGCGTCTATGGCGGAGAAGTCATCGCCTACAATACCGACGAGATTTACGCGGGTGAAAAAGCTGGCGGCGACAGCGAAGTATGTGGCTGCGCCGCCGATGATGCGGTCGACTTTTCCGTAGGGACTTTCGATGGCGTCAAATGCGACGGAACCTACCACGAGTAGCGACATGAGTTTTCCTGTTCGAGAAATCCACCGGAAGGGATTTCTAGCGTTGAGTGAAAGGCGAGATGTATTGTCAGGATTGATGGTACCGTGGACAAAAGCGCCCACCTCAGAAGGCGGCCGCTACAAATCCGGGTATTGGCCTGGTCGGTCATTCCAATACGAACCGTCACGAGATGTATTTTCCGATGATGGCGGATAGGCGTTTTTTGGTAGCGGAGGGGACTAGCTTTGGGTCGGTGATTAGCGCGTGGGCCAAGGCTGAATCGCATTTGCACTCGTGCAAGATCGGTAGAGCTTTGATGGCTTCGCGGAGGACGCGTTGGGCGTTCTCGGCGTTCTGATTGAGCGTGGCGATGATTTGTGCGCCGGTGACAGATTCGTGATTGGGATGCCAGCAATCGTAGTCGGTGATCATAGCGATAGTGCCGTAGCAGAGTTCGGCTTCGCGGGCGAGCTTGGCTTCGGTGACGTTGGTCATGCCGATGACGTCGAAATTCATAGCGCGATGCATGTGGGCTTCGGCAAGCGTGGAAAATTGCGGGCCCTCCATGCACACGTAGGTGCCCTGGCCATGGACTTTGACGCCGCACTTAACGCAGGCGTCGGCGAGAACGCGCGAGACTTGCGGGCAGGTCGGCTTGTCGAAGGTGACGTGCGCGACCAGGCCGGCGCCGAAAAATGTGGAGATGCGATTTTTGGTGCGGTCGACAAATTGGTCGGCGACGAGAAATTCGCCAGGAGCAAGTTCTTCTTTTAGAGAGCCCACAGCGCTGACGGAAATGATGCGATCTACGCCGAGGAGCTTTAGCGCATAAATGTTGGCGCGGAAATTGATTTCGGTGGGGAGGATGCGGTGGCCGCGGCCATGGCGAGCGAGAAAAGCGACGCGCTTGCCTTCGAGGAGTCCGGTGACGACGGCTTCGGAGGGATC
>WNFE01000933.1_pt1 | contig 20951 bp, 21 predicted proteins | sample 5400451 | NCBI WGS metagenome assembly WNFE01 (sample SAMN13153344, study PRJNA577476) | soil metagenome | isolation source: 200 cm saprolite under Douglas fir tree site 2 hole 2 | place: USA:California | collected 2015-04-18
AGGCGTTTCCTGACGGACCGACGGTTCCGACGGGTGCCGAAGGTGCTGGAGACCCCGAAGGAGCCGGAGCCGGCCGCCGACCGACGCAATCTCGCCCTCCTGCGATCGCTCAGGCGCCGGCGCTAGCCTAACTTCCGCGCTCCGACGGCGATTGTCGGGCTTGCGCGCAACGCAACCCCCTGAAAATTCGTGAGGCGGGTCCGGAGATCGCCAAGATAGTCACGAATTTCCTGTGCGATTTTCCTTGACGGAATGAGGGCGATAGTACCGAAATAGCGTCAAGCGTGTTCATCAAGCGCACGACCCGGCAGGTCGGCGGCAAGACGTACGTCAATCATCTTCTCGTCGAGTCGGTTGCCACCCCGCAGGGCCCGCGCCACCGCACGATCTGCTCGCTCGGCTCGCTCGCGCCCGCGCCCGAAGAGGAGTGGCGAAGCCTGGCGCGCAAGCTCTCCGCCACGCTGGGCGGCCAGACGACGCTCGTGCCCGATCCCGCCGTCGAGGCGCTCGTCGAGGGGACGCACCCGGCGCGCCACCGTCCGCGCCCCGGGCCCGCGGGTGACGAGGTGGTCGCCATTCACGCCGATCAGGTCCGGGTCGAAGACGTCCGCGAGGCCGGGCCGGTCCACGTCGGCCATCAGCTGTGGCACGCGCTCACGCTGGATACGATCCTGGCTGAGGCCGGGCTCTCGGCGCGGGCGCGGCTGCTCACCGAGATCATGACGCTGAACCGCCTGGTGAGCCCGGCCTCGGAGCACGCGATGCCCGACTGGATCCGACGCACGGCACTGGGCGACATCCTTGGGACGGACTTCGCCGCGCTCGCGGACGACGCGCTGTATCGCAATCTCGATCGGCTGCACCCTCAGCGCGCCCGGATCGAGCAGGCCCTGGCCGCGCGGGAGCGCACCCTGTTCAACCTCGACGACACCCTCTATCTCTACGACTTGACGTCGACGTACTTCGAAGGCCAGTGTTCGCACAATCCGCAGGCCCGACGTGGCTACTCGCGCGATCACCGGCCGGACTGCAAGCAGGTCGTCGTGGGCTTGGTCTTGGACCGCGAGGGCTTCCCCAAGGCCCACGAGGTCTTCGACGGCAATCGTCAGGACCGGACCACGCTGGACGAGATGCTCGAAACCCTCGAGCAGCGGACCGGGCGCCGCGGCGGCGCGACGGTGGTCATCGATCGGGGGATGGCGTTCGCCGAGAATCTCGCGCAGATCCGCGCTCGGGGCCATCACTACATCGTGGCCGGGCGGCCGGCGGAACGGCACGAGCATCTCGAGGCGTTCGAGGACGCCACCGGCTGGACTGAGATCCTCCGCACGCCGTCGCCGCGCAATCCCGGGCAGAAAAAGACGTGCGTCTGGATCAAGCGCGCGGGGAGCGGCGCCGAGGTTCATGTCCTCTGTCGGAGCGAAGGGCGGCGCGAGAAAGATCGAGCGATTCGCGACACGCTCGAGCAGCGGCTCCTCCGCGACCTCACCAAGCTCCAGGCCCGCGTCGCCCGTGGCCGCCTGCGCACGCCCGCGAAGATCCACGAAGCCCTCGGCCGCCTCCGGGAGCGCTACCCGCGCGTCGCCCGCTACTACGCCCTCGCCTATGACGACGCGACCCGCGCGGTCAGCTGGACGGCGCATGCGGAGCTCCAGACCCGAGCCGTGCACCTCGATGGCGCGTACCTGCTCCGGACCGATCGGCAGGACCTCAGCGAGGACGAGATCTGGCAGCTCTACATCCTGCTCACGCGGGTGGAGGCGGCGTTCCGGGCCATGAAGAGCCCGCTCATGGAGCGGCCGATCTTCCATCACCTGGAGCACCGCGTGCAGACCCACATCTTCCTCTGTGTCCTCGCCTACCACCTGCTCGTCGCGATCGAAAAGCGCTTCCTGGACCAGGGCATACACACCTCGTGGGCCACGCTGCGCGAGCAACTCTCCACACACCAAGTTGTCACGTGGTGCTGCCGGCGACGCGCGGGCAGACCCTGCACATCCGAAAGGGCTCGACGCCCGAGGCGATCCACCGCGAGATCTACCGCACCCTGAAGATCCCGCACGAGGTCATGAAGCCGGTCAAAACCTGGGAACGTGCAGCGAGTCACGATAGTCACTCAAGACCCGCGTAACTGCTTGAAATGGCACCACCCCGTTCCCGGAACCGCGGAAGTTAGGCTAGCTGCGCGCCGCCCGCAGGCGCGCGCCGACGTCGCTCTCCCAACCGCCGCGATCATGACTCGAGCTGTGCGATGGCGTCGGGCAGACCCGCGAGCCGCGGGATCGCGCCGTCGGGGCGGAGCAGGCCGAGCGCCCGCGGCGCGTTGCTCGTGACCTGGATGACTCGCATTCCGGCGGCACGCGCACCCCGGACGTCGAGCACTTCGTCGTCCCCGACGTGCACCGCGCTCTCGGGCCCGGCTCCGACGGCGCGCAGCGTGAGGGCGAAGATCTCGGGGTCCGGCTTGCGCACGCCCACCTCGTCCGAGAAGGTCGTGTGCCGGAAGTAGCCGAGCAGCCCGTAGCGCTCGAGGAGCTTGCGCAGCGTGACGCCGGGCGTGCGCATAATGTTCGACACGACGGCAAGCGTGTACCCGCGCCCGACCAGAGCCTCGAGCGCCGCGCGCGCGGACTCGTCCACCGCCGGCGGTACGAGGAGCGCGGGGCGTGAGTAGGCCTCGATCAGCATCGCCATCGCCTCTCCGGTCACTTGGCGCGGGAGCCCGGCATCGACCGCGGCGAGGATTGCGCGGACGTGCTCCGCCACCGGCACGTCGCGGTTCTGGCTCCAGACCCTCGAGAGGAACGCCCCCGACTCCTCGTAAGCGCGGTCGAGCGCCGCGGCCCGGGCGCGCAGGCCGGCCGCCGTCAGGATCGTCGCGAAGTCCGCCAAGCGGCGTTTCTTGTATCGGTTGTCGCTCGACGGCGGATCGTGGAGCAGCGTGCCCCAGAAGTCGATCGTGATCGTCGTGATCTTCAGCGTGAGCTCCCGAACTTCGGCGCCCGTTTCTCGAGGAACGCGCTCATACCCTGGTACGGCTCGTCGGTCGCGTATGCCGCGGCGAACGCGTTGATCCCGTAGCGCACCGCCGTCGCCAGGTCGGTCGCGCGCCAGCGGACGATCAGCTCTTTCTGCAGCCGGATCGCCTCGGGGCCGCACGCGAGAATCCTGTCCACGAGCGCCTGGACCGTCGCGCGCAGACGCTCGACGGGTACGACGTCGTTGACGAGCCCCCACTCGCGCGCCCGCTCCGCCGTGATCGGCTCGCCGGTGAGGAGCAGCTCCGCGGCGCGGCCGGGACCGACCAGGGGCGGCAGGAGCGCCGCCTGGATCACCGACGGTACGCCCACGCGGACCTCGGGCAGGCCGAGCGACGCCCCCGCGACGACCACGCGGAGGTCGCATGCGAGCGCCAACTCGAAGCCGGCGCCGAGGCACGCGCCGTTCACCGCGGCGATCACCGGGAACGGCGCCTGGTGCACGGCGTCGATCGCGGCGTGGAGCGCGGTGATCAGGTCCTTCGCCCGCGCCGTGTCGAGATCACGCAACACCCGCACGTCCATGCCCGCCGTGAACGCGCGCCCGCCGCCGGTCAGGATCGCCACGCGCGTGACGCGATCGGCGGCGAGCGCGTCGAAGGTCGCGCGCACGGCGTGGATCAGGCCGGGCTCGAGGAGGTTGAGCGGCGGACGGTCCAGCGTGCACCAGGCGGCGCCGCCGGCCCGCTCGACGCTGAGGGGCGCTTCCGACATCAGTCGCCCGCCGCGCTCGGCTCAGGCACCGCGGAGACCTCGCGGTGTCGGGCCAGATGGCGAGCCAGACGAGGCCCGAGGGAGGAGCCGAACGGAGCGTACGCAGTTGTACGTGAGCATCGGCGACGACCGAGAACGACGTATGGCGAAGCCAGCTGGCCCGACACTTAGTAGCGGCGCATGGTCGGATCGACCGTCCGCGCCCAGTGATCGAGGCCGCCGAGGAGGTTCTTCACGTTCTTGAAGCCGAGCTGGCGGAGGTAGTCGGCGACCGCCGCGCTCCGCACGCCCTGGTGGCAATAGACGACGATCTCGTCCTCGGGGTTCAGCTCGTCTGTCCTGAGCTCGATCTCCTCGATCGGGATGTGCACCGAGTTCTCGAGGCGGCAGAGCCGCGTCTCCCAGTCCTGACGCACGTCGAGCAGCAGGGGCCGGTCGTTCCGCAGGAGCCGCGCCTTCAGCTCTTGAGGCGTGAGGGAGTCCATCGCGATCTCCTCTCAGCGGGGCGCGGGCCGCCCGACGAGGAAGTCCACGAGCCAGCGGTTCACGGTCTCGGTCTGCTCGATCTGGGGGAAATGCCCGCACGCGTCCACCCAGCGCACCGTCGCGCGGGCGAAGCCTTCCGCGACCTCGGCGCAGTGCGCCGGCGGCACGACGTGGTCCTGGCGGCCGTGGATCAGCAAGACGGGCACGTCCAGGGTCGCGATCGCCCGGCGGTAGTCCGGCTCGTGGCCCTCGAAGTCCGTCCGCACGTGACGGAGCGTGGCGAGGTACGCCGCGCGCGCGGCGGCGGAGGACCGCGCGGCGAACCCGAAGTCGACGAAGAAGTCGACCTCCTCGCGTACTGGCCGGTCGAAGCAGCGCGCGAGCGCCACCTTGTAGAGCCTCGCCGAGCCGCAGAGCGAGAGCGTCTCGCCGACCAGCGGCAGGGCGACGAGGCGGTAGATCCACGACGGACGATAGCCGAAGCCTGGGACGACGCCCCCCACGAGCGCGAGCCGCTCGACGCGCGCCGGATGGGTCAGCGCGTAGGTGACGGCGGCGGCCGCGCCGAGCGAGTGGCCGACGAGAGAGGCCTCCCGGATCCCGAGCGCCTCCATGAACCCGTGGAGCGCGCTGGCGAAGTAGGACAGACGATAGCGGGCGGGGGGCTTCGCGGACGCGCCGAAGCCGGGAAGGTCGAGCGCGTACACGGTCGTCCGGCCTGCGAGCGCCCGGGTGGTGTGCCGCCAGGATTCCGCGAATCCGCCGAGGCCGTGCACGAGGACGACGGCGGGGCCGCGCCCCTCGACGATGTAGTGGAGATCCAGCCCGTCGACTTCCCCGCCCCGAAGCCGGAGTTCTGGCATGAGGCTACGATTCTACCAGACCGCCTCCGCCGAGCATCCGGCTCAGTGGACGCCGGAACGGGAAGAGACTGAAAATGCCGCCCGTGTGGATGAAGCAGACGCGCGGGCCGAGCTCGCGCGGATCGCGGCGGATCCGGTCGAGGAGCGCCGCGAAGGCCTTGGCGGTGTAGACGGGATCGAGCACGATCCCCTCGAGCCGCGCGACCCGCACGACCGTCTCCAGCGCCTCGGCCCGCACCTCGGCGCGCCCCGTACCCTGGTAGCCGTCGAGGAGCCGGATCTCGCCGGGCGGCTCCACGGAAAGGCCGTAGCGGCGGCGGGCCTGGCCAATGAGGTCGGCGACATAGGCGCGGACCCTCGCGGCCTCCCACGCGATCGGCACGCTGACGACCTCCGCCCGGAGCCCGTGGAGCTGCTTGGCCATGAGCAACCCGGCGTGGCTCCCGCCGCTGAACGCTGTGATCACGACCGTGTCGAACGCGGGAGCGCCGTGCCGGATCTGCTGCACGAGCTCCTCGCCGCACGTGACGTATCCGAGCGCGCCCGTGACCGTGGCGCCGCTCTCGGGGATGATGTAGGGCGCGCCGCCGCGCGAGCGGACCCGCGCGGCGAGGTCCTCGAGCAGCTCGTCGATCCGCCCCCACTCGTCGTCGGTGCAGAACCGGATCTCGGCGCCGAGCAGCCGGTCGAGCAGCAGGTTGCCGTCGTACTCCTCGGGCGGCGCGCCCTTGAGCGCGAGGATCGCCTTCATGCCGAGCCGGGCGGCGACGGCGGCGACGGTGCGGCAGCAGTTGGACTGGAGCGTCCCGCACGTGATCAGCGTGTCGGCGCTCCGGGCGAAGGCCTCGCCGACGAGGAACTCGAGCTTGCGGATCTTGTTGCCCGTCTCGAGCAGCCCCGTGAGGTCGTCGCGCTTCACCCACAGCTCGATCCCCAGCTCCTGCGAGAGTCGCTCCAGCTTGAGCAGCGGGGTGGGAACGACGGCGAGCTCGATCCGCGGGATCGGAGGCGCGCCGGTCACCATGGGTCTCACTATCTCAGGCGAACAGGTCGCCAGGCAAGGAATCGGCGGGCGCCCGGGGCTCGCCGACCGGCTGGCCGAGGAGGCGCTTCATCATGCGGGCGTTCCGGACCGGGTAGTCGCGGTTGTTGTTGTTGAAGGAGATGAAGACCTGCTCGGCCTCCTCCCCGATCCGCCCGATCTCGGGAAGGAGCTCACGGAGCTCCGCCTCGCTGTAGAGGTAGTCGTACTTCTCCCGCACGGCTGGCTCCTCCCCGCGGAGCTGGCGGAGCCATCCGTCGGCGTTGCGCCCGTGCAGCCGGAACACCGCGGTCGGCGCCGTCGACGCCGTCACGCGCGGCACCGCACCGGCGCCAATCGGCGCGTCGACGATCACGTGGGCGAGCCGTGCGTCGCCGAGCGCCGCGAGCGCCTCGGCTGCGTGCTCGGGGAACCACGAGCGATGGCGGAACTCGACCGCGATCGTCCAGCCGGGCAGCCGCTCCGCAAGGGACGCGAGGTAGTCGAGCCGCGCCCGTTCGAAATGCACCCACGGCGCGAACTGGAAGAGGACGTAGCCGAGCTTGCCCGCGTCAGCCAACGGCACGACGGCCGCGCGAAAGAGCCTGAACGCGGCGTCCACCGCTTCGGGCGGAAAGCTCGCCGCCTCGATCTCCCCGCGCCGCGTCCGCCCGGGCTGGCGCGGCAGGAGGGCCTGGAGCTCCGCCGGGAGGCTCTCGGGCTTCGGGTGGTGCCCGGTCAGCAGCGCATACGCCTTGACGTGGAAGACGAAGCCGGGCGGCGTGCGCTCGACCCAGCGGACGGTGTTCTTGATGTCGGGGATCGCGTAGTAGGAGCTGTTCACCTCGACGGTGTCGAACACACTCGCGTAGTAGCGCAGGCGCGCCTCCGCCGACATGGACCGCTTCGGATAGAAGCCGCCGCTCTCGATGAGCGCGGGATCCGCCCAGGAGCAGATCCCGACTCGCACGCGCTGGGTGAGGCTAGGCGATCTTCTCGTAGATGCCCGGCGGGATGACGCGGTAGACGTGGATCGGCTGCGAGACGTTCTTGAAGGTCTTCTCCCCGAGGCTCTCGAGGACGAAGTGGTGGCGCATGCGCTCGGCCGTCGCCGGGCCCACGACGATCTCCCCGCCCTGCGCCGACCCGGCGAAGCGCGCGGCGACGTTCGTCGTGGGGCCCGTCGCCGTGAACGTCCACCGCTGCGCCGCTCCGGTGCCGAGCTTGGTGGCGCCCACGAGCGCCTCGCCGGTGTTGATGCCCATGTGGAGCATGATGGGCGGGAACACGCCGCCGTACTCCTCGTTGAGACGCAACGTCTGCTGGTGGATCGCGAACGCCGCGCGCGTCGCGTTCAGCGCGTGGTCGGTCCCGCCGCGATCGGACTGGAAGATGACCATGAGGCCGTCACCGGCGGTCTCGTTCACGTCGCCGTGGTGGCTCTGGATGATCTCCAGGAAGCTCGAGAAGTAGGTCTGGACGAGCTGGTTGAGGCGCTTGGGGTCGAGCTGCTCGGAAAGCTTCGTGTAGCTCGCGATGTCGAGGAAGAGCACGGACACCTCGACGCTCTTCTTCTCAAGCTCGGTGGCGTTGGGGCTCTGCTCGAGGAGCTTCTTGACGGCGTCGGGCACGAACTTCGAGAGCTCGCCCTTGAGCTGCTCGAGTAGCTCGAGCCGCTGTCGCGACTCCTGGAGGTTCCGGAACGCCGACTCGAGCTCCGTGTTCTTCGCGGCGAGCTCCTCGTGGGCCCGAGCCAGCCGTGCGGTCATCTCGTTGAACGCGGCTCCCAGCTCGCCGATCTCGTCGCGGGCACTGGCGGGCGCGCGGACGGCGAAGTCGCCCTCGCCCACCCGGCGCGCGGCCGCCGCGAGCGCCTCGATGGGACGGACGATGACCGAGCGCATCGCGACCGTCAGGACGATCGCCGCCGAGACGATGGTGAGCACGCCGATCAGAATCTGGCGATTGCGCAGGCGCCGCACTTCCCCGTAGACCGGCTCCATCGACGCCTCCACGCGGACGACCGCGCGCACCTTGTGGTCGCTCCCGTGGCAGCCCTGGCACGCCTCTCTGTTCGGGATTGGATAGTGAAGCGTGAAGAACGAGACCCCGTCGTGGACTTCGATCGACTCCTGCGTCCTGAGCGTCTCGAGCGCCCGCGCGAAGAGCGGCCCCGTCATCGGCGCGCCCGGCGCCCGCTGCATCTTCGTGATCTTGGCGAGGACGTCGGGCGCGAGGCCGGCCCTCCGCTCGACTTCCCCTGCGGTCGCGAGGTCGGTGAATGCCTCGACGCCATTGCGGCGGTAAATGGTGAACCCTTCGACGAGTGACGAGGACTTGAGCTGCTGGATCATGGTGCGCGTGACGTCCGGGCGCTCCTGCAGCATGGCGCCCTCGACGGACGCGACCACAGCCATGGTCAGCCGGCGGGCCCCAATCTTGTTCTGGTCGATCAGGGCGACCGACTCGCGCTGGATCGTGACGAGCATCGAGGCGCCGAATCCGATGATCAGCACGACCACGATGAGCAGCCCGATCTTGATCGCGAGCCGTGCGCGGACCATCGACGGGCGCCTCAGCGCTTCGCGGCGTCGCGGTACGCGAGCTCGGCGCCGGACCAGTCGTTCCGGCGCGCGATCGCCGACGCCAGGACGAGACGCATGGCCGATCCTACCATGAGTACGATCCGGCCGTCCGCGGCCCGCGGGGCCCGGACAGCGATTGTACGGTCTGCTAGAATTCTCCTCTGATGGCCCGACCCGACAGCTTCGAGGAGTTCGAGGCGACGAGCCTCTTCTGTCCGCGCTGCCGCCGCGCGACGCCGGCGCGTAAGAAATTGCTCCTCGTGCTCCCGACCGGCAACAAGTACGACTACGTCTGTGCCGAGTGCGGCACGACGGTCGGTGGCAAGACCGACAACGACGCGCGCGCGTTTCACGACACGATTCCTCCCGCACCCCGGCGCCCTTTCCAGTAATTCGCTAACTCGGTCATTCGCTAACTCCGCGCCAGATCAGCGTCGCAGGCTCGGGTGTCAGCCAGCTGACACCGCCCGTTGTGGTGATCGACGTCATCTCAACATCCTGTTGCAGAAGACTCCGCACCTTGGCATACTCACTCGACTTCTTCATACGTCTTTCCTTCCCTCGCTCATCAGAACGCAGACTCCGAGGTTGAAACTGGAGGAGGAACCATATGGGCAGACACAGCAAGGCGCTTGCGGTCCTGACGTTCGCGGTCGCCGTCGCGGTGGGTGGGTTCATCCTCACACGCCAAGTCATCGCCGTCGCGGGAGAAGCCGACGCCGAGCGGCTTAACCGCGCGATCCTCGAGTACATCGCCGAGAAGAACCCGCGGGCGCCGATCAAGGCATTCCAGAAGCTCCCTGACGTGCTCCTCGCCGAAGCCGAGCGCGCGAACATCGACCACTGCCTGGTGCTCGCGCAAGCGGAGGTCGAGTCCGAGTTCCGTCACGACGCGGTCGGCAGCGCCGGGGAGGTCGGGCTGTTCCAGATGCTGCCATCGACGGCCGCGCTCTTCGAATCGACAGTGGGCCCCTTCCGGCGCCCGGTGCTGAAAGGCCAGCATGATCTCGGCGACCTCGCCGACCCGCGCGTCAGCACGCGGTTCGCGATGGCCTACCTGCGCGACATCATGAGCCGAAAGCCGAACATCAAAGACGCGCTCACCGAGTACAACGGTGGGCCCTCAGGACGTCACCCGCACTACTATCGGATGGTGATGGGCGCGTACGTCGAGCTTCTGGAGCGGACCGATCTTCGCTGTCGCTTCCAGCCCACGCCGAAGCGGCCGCCGGTCCTCGCGCTCCTCTCTCGCGTCTGATCACCGACGCGGCCCTCGCGAGCCGCAGCGCGCGGGTGGAGGACCGGTTGCAGACCGAGAGAGCCCCGGGGGCGCCCAGGAGGATCGGTGCCCGGAGCCCAGGGAGGCGAAATGCAAACCCGACAGCCCATGACGCTCGTCCTCGCCGGTCTCCTGGCACTCGGCGGGTGTGCCTCGAGCCAGTCGCCGGTGCTCTACCCGAACGCAAAGCTGAAGCAGGTCGGCCGCGAGCAGGCCAGCCGCGACATCGAGGAGTGCCGGAAGCTCGCCGATGACTACGTGCAGAGCACCGCGGCCAAGGACGTCGCCAAGGGCGCGGCCGTCGGAGGAGCGGCGGGCGCGGCGATCGGTGCCGTCGGTGGCGCGGTCAGCGGCCGCGGCGCCGGAACCGGGGCGGCGGTCGGCGCGGCGACGGGCGCGACGGCGGGCGCCGTCCACGGAGCCGCCAAGCAGACCGAGCCGAGCCCGGTCTACAAGCGCTACGTGGACCGCTGTCTGGGGGAGCGGGGCTACGAGGTCATCGGCTGGCAATAGGGGCTACGCCAGGACCGCGTCGATCGTGCGCGCGAGCGCGAAGTCCTTGGCGGTGAGGCCGCCCGCCGAGTGCGTCCAGAGCGAGAGCGCGACCACGTTGTAGTGGACCGCGATGTCCGGGTGGTGCCCGGCGCTCTCCGCGAGCGCGGCGACGCCGTTGACGAAGAACATCGCGTCTCTGAAGCTCTGGAAGCGGTACGTCCGATCGAGCGTCTTGCCCACCCGCGTCCAGCCGGGCGTCTGTTCGAGCTCGGCCAGGACCGCCGCGTCGCTCAGCAGGGTCATCGATCGAAGCGGCGCCGGATCAGCGGTGCCCACGCGCTGAGCGGCCGCAGAGGCGCGACGCGGAGCGCGCCATGGCGTCGAGCAGCCGGTCGGCCATCGTGCTCACTCGCGCGCGAACTTCTGCAGTGAGCGGATCTCGCGCGGTGGCGTCTCCTTGCTTCCCTGCGCGGTCCAGGACACTTCCGCCACGTAGAGCGCGCCGCGCGAGTCGACGGCGCAGCCGTGCGGCGCGACGAACTCACCGGGCTTCTCGCCCTGGAACCGCCCGCCGATCCGCCCGACCAGATCGCCCTTGAGGGTGACGATGCTCACGCGCGCGCCGAGGTTCGGCACCCTGGCGTTCACGGCGAGGTGCGTCGGCAGCTCGCCGACGTAGAGCACCCCGCCGTTGCGCCGATCCGCGAAGAGCCCGCACGGACGATGCAGGTTGTTGAGCTGCGTGAGGTAGTGCCCCTTCCCGTCGAAGACCTGCACGCGGTGGTTCTCACGGTCGGCGACGTACACCACGCCGTCGGCGTCGGTGGCGATGTTGTGCGGGACGTTGAAGCAGCCGGGGTCGGTGCCCGGCTCGCCCCATGAGAACAGGTGCCGTCCCTTGGGGTCGTACTTGTGCACGCGCGAGTTGCCGTAGCCGTCGGAGATGTAGAGGTCGCCGGTCTTCGGGCAGAGCGCGACGTGGGTCGGCCGGTTGAACGGCTTGCCGCTCTGGAGCGTGGACGGCGTGTCGGGATCACCGATCGTCAGGAGCGGCTTTCCCTCGGGGGTGAACTGGCGGATCGTATGGTGCATGTCGTCGGTCAGCCAGAGCGTGCCGTCCGGGCCGATCGTGATGCCGTGCGGCCGGCGGAAGACGCCTTCGCCCCACGATCGGAGGAAGTTCCCCTCCCGATCGAAGACGATGACCGGGTGCGGGCCGCGGTTGAAGACGTACACGTTGTCCTTCGCGTCGACGCCGACGCTCGTGGCCTCGACGTAGGACCACCCCTCGGGCAGCCTTCCCCAACTGTCGACCGGACGGTAGTTCATGGCGTGAGCCTCCTCGTTCGGAGACTCATACTGCCACAACACGACCACGCCGGCCATCGACGAACGTCGTCAAGCCGCGCCGCCCGCTCGCGTAGAATATCCACGATGCGATGCGCTGCCTGCGGTGTGGACAACCGCGCTGGCGTGAGGTTCTGCGAGGAATGCGGCGCCCGGCTGGAGGCGCTGTGCCCCGCGTGCGGCGCGAGCGTCCCGCCCGGGAAGAAATTCTGCGGCGCGTGCGGTGCGGCGTTCGGTCCCGCCGCGAGGTCTACGGACGCGCCCGGGGACCGGTTCGCAACGCCGAAGGCGTACACGCCGGCCCACCTGGCGGAGCGGATCCTGAAGGACCGCACGGCGCTTTCCGGCGAGCGCAAGCAAGTGACGGTCTTTTTCGCCGACGTCTCCGGCTTCACGTCGCTGTCCGAGAAGCTCGATCCCGAGGACGTGCACGCGCTGATCAACCGCGCGTTCGAGCTGATGCTCGCCGAGATCCACCACTACGAGGGCACCGTCAACCAGTTCCTCGGGGACGGGCTCATGGCGCTGTTCGGCGCGCCCATCGCCCACGAGGACCACGCGCAGCGCGCCGCCCACGCCGGCCTGGCGATCCAGCAGGCGCTCGCCCGGTACCGCGACGAGCTGCAGGGGGCGCGAGGGATCGAGTTCCGCCTCCGCATGGGCCTCAACACGGGCCTGGTCGTCGTCGGCGCCATCGGCGACAACCTGCGCATGGATTACACCGCGGTCGGCGACACGACCAACACCGCGGCGCGAATGCAGCAGCTGGCCGAGCCCGGCCGGATCGTGGTGGCCGAGGCGACCCTGCGCCTCATCGCCCCCTACTTCGAGACGCGCGCGCTGGGCGCCATCCCGCTGAAGGGCAAGAGCCAGCCCGTGGCGGCGTACGAGCTCGTCCGGGCGCGCGAGGGCGTGACGCGCCTCGAGGCGCGGGCGGCGCGGGGCCTGTCACCGCTCGTGGGGCGCGACGACGCGCTCGCGACGCTCGAGCGCGCCTGGGCGCAGGCCCGGAGCGGCCGCGGCCAGGCCGTCTTCGTGGTCGGCGACGCGGGCATCGGCAAGTCGCGGCTCCTGCTCGAGTTCCGCCAGCGTCTCGGGGACGCGGCGACCTGGGTCGAGGGCGACTGCATCTCGTTCGGCCAGTCGACCCCCTTCCTTCCCATCGTCCAGATGCTCAAGCAGAACTTCCGCATCGAGGCTCGCGACGCTGAGGCGCAGATCATCGCGAGGGTCCAGCGCGGCCTCGCCTTCATCGGCGAGGAAGCAGCCAACATCGCGCCCTACCTCCGGTATCTGCTGTCGGTGGACCCTGGCGACCCCGGGGTCGTCAGCCTGGATCCGCTCCTGCGGCGAGCGCGGATCGTCGCCGCCATCCAGGGGTTGACGGCGACGGGCAGCCGCCGCCGCCCGGTCGTCCTCGTGGTGGAGGACGCGCACTGGATCGACAGCGCCTCGGAGGACTTCCTGAAGTCACTGACGGAGAGCCTGCCCGGCATGGCGGTGCTGCTGATCGTCACCTACCGCCCGATCTACGCGCAGCCGTTCGGCGATCGCACGTACTACTGGCGGATCGGGCTTCAGCCGGTCGACGAGGAAGCCGCCGTCCGCATCGTGCGTGCGACGCTGGGCGTCGCCGACCTGCCGCGCGAGCTGGCGGCGACGATCGCGGCCAAGGCAGAAGGTAACCCGTTTTTCCTGGAGGAGATCGGCCGCACGCTGGTGGAGACGGGCGCGGTGCGTACCGAGGACGGGCACCTGGTGCTGGCGAAGGCGGCCTCGACGATCACCGTCCCCGACACGGTCCAGGACGTCATCGCGGCCCGCCTCGACCGGCTCGCCGAGCCCGAGAAGCGGACGGTCCAGACGGCGTCAGTGATCGGACGCGAGTTCGCGCGCTCGCTCCTCCGGCGGGTGTCCGAACTCCACGATCAACTCGAGCAGAGCCTCGGCGAGCTGAAGCGGATCGAGCTCATCTACGAGAAGGCCGGCTTCGGCGACGTCGAATACGTCTTCCGCCACGCGCTGACCCAGGACGTCGCCTACGCGTCGCTGCTCCAGTCCGAGCGGCGGCGGCTGCACGCGCTGATCGGCGCCGCCATCGAGGAGCTCTACGCCGGGCGCCTCGAGGAGCGCGCCGAAGAGCTCGCGTACCACTTCTCACGCGGCGAGGTTCGGGACAAGGTCGTCCACTATGCGCGGGCGGCGGCCGAGAAGGCCACAGCGCTCTTCGTCGACGCCAAGGCCGTGGAGTTCTACGAGCTGGTCCTCGATGCCCTCGGCCGACTCCCGGAGACGGCCGAGACCGCGCGCCTCGGTATCGACATCCGCCTGGCCATGCGCGCGCCCCTCTGGCGCTCGGGCCGTCTGGACCCCCTCTTCGAGCGTTTCAAGGAAGCGGAGGCCCTCGCGACCCGGTATGACGAGACCGAGCGCCTGGACACGATCTACGCGTTCCTCGTGCAGTACTACTGGGCGAAAGGACAGCAGGACCAGGCGATCGAGTACGGCAAGCGCTGCCTCGCGACGGCGGAGGCGCGGGGCGATCTCGGGCTTCGCGTCACCGGCCACTTCTACCTCGCCCACGCCTACCAGGCACTCGGGCAGTTCCCGCCCGCGATCGAGCACTCGAGGGAGATCCTGGTACTCCTCGAGGGCGGTCAGGAGGGCGAGCGGTTCGGGCTCTCCGGCCTGCCCTACTCCGGCGCCTGCGCGACCGCGGCCGAGGCCCTCGCCGAGCTCGGCGACACGCGCGGCGCGCTCGAGCTTGTCCGGCGGGGCGAGCGGGCCGCCGAGGCCGCCGACCACCTCTACAGCAAAGTGGTGCTCGCCGTCGCGCACGGCAGCTTCCTGGCCCGCGAGGGCGCGCCCGCCGAAGCCGTAGCGGTGCTGGAGCCGGCGGTCCAGACGTGCCGCGAAAAGAACTTCGTCGGCCAGCTCATGCGGGGCCTCACGCGACTGGGCCACGCCTACGCCCTCGCCGGCCGCACCGAGGAAGGCATCCCCCTCGTGAGGGAAGCGGTCGCGCTCCAGGAAAAGGCCGGCGCCTTCGTGAACCGGGCGCTGTGGCTCTCCACTCTCGGGGTGGTCTACCTCGGGGCGGGTCGCCTGGACGACGCCGAGACGACCGCTCGCGAAGCGCTCGGCTTCGCTGAGCGGCACGGCGAGCGCTGGGTTGAGGGATGGACCAAGCTTGTGCTCGGCCAGGTCGCGCTGGCACGTGGTGACAGGAGGGCGGCCGCGGAGCACCTCGACGAGACGCAGGAGATCGCGGAGGAGCTCGGAATGCGCCCGCTGCTCGAGCGGTGCCGCGCGGAGCTCGCGAAGCTCCGCTAGCCGGGATTATTCATGAGCGACGATCGCGAGACCGGCGGGTGGCGTCGGGGTGGCCTCGGCCGACGAGGCGGAGTGGGACCCCCTCGTCCCGTCTGCAGTTCGAAGAACTGCGTTCGGGCGAGCGGGTGACGGAGCCTGGCCGGCCGGGGCGACCCCGACGCCAGGACCCGCCGTCGCGCGCGCTGGCCGCTCATGAATAATCCCGGCTAGGGAGTCACCGCCCGTCGGGATCGCGGAAGTGCTGGAGGAGGTACACGAGCAACCTCTCCTTGTCTTCAGGCGGAATCGGGGCGCCGTACTTGATCATCCGGTCGAGCGTGTCCGACCAGCCCTTCGGCCCGAAGCGCTGCTGGACGGCGACCTCGACGCTGTGGCAGATCACGCATCGCATGACCAGCTCCCAGCCGGGTGTCTGGGGGAGGGGCGAGTTCTGCGCCGATCCCGCGCGCGGCACGGAGACAGCGGCCGCCCCGACGCCGAGCGCCAGGGCGGCCGCCAGCGACCCGCTACGCCACATCGACCTTGACGGCGTGAATCACATTCCACCGGTACCCGAGGCGGTTCCACGCACGGCTCGCCGGCTGGACGCGCCCGAGGCTGTCGGTGGCGCGCGCCATCAGGGTGCGGCTGCCGGCCGCGGCGTCCCACTCGTATTCCCACTTCCGCCACGAGTAGCGGTCCCACTTGCCGACGAACTTCCCAGGGTTCCACGTCTGGCCGCCGTCGGTGGAGACGTCGATGCCAGTGAGCTCGCCCTCGCCGCTCCACGCCCAGCCCCACATCGTCACACGGCCGGGCTGGAGCCTGGCACCGTCCGCAGGTCCGACGATGATGGACTTCGCCTCGAGCGACTGGAGCGAGTAGACCTCCTTGTCGCTGTCGGCGCGCGGCGCCGTATAGTTCGACTTCATGTAGAAGCCGTTGAACTCCTCGGTGAGGAGCATGATCCGCTCGACCCACTTGATCGACGCCGAGCCGACGAAGCCAGGGACGATCACGCGGGCGGGGCCGCCGTGGAGGTGCGGCAGGGGCTTGCCGCCCATCTCGAGCGCGATCATCGTGTGCCGCTCGAGCGCCTTCCACATCGGGACGCTCCGGATGAAGTCGGGGGCCTGCGGCGTCGGTGGCGTGTCGGCGCCGTCGAAGGCGACGTGCTGCGCCGACGCCCGAGGCTTGGCCAGCGCCAGCACGTCGGCGAGGCGCACGCCCCGCCACGCCTGGGTGCCGACGGCGCCGTACTCCCACTGGATGCCCGACGCGCGCGGCTTGTGGAACGCGCGCCCGTTGCCGGCGCACTCGAGCGTCACGTCCTGGGCGAACACCGGGAGCCTCTTCAGGTCGTCGAGGCGGAGGAGCACGGGATTGTCGATCTCGCCCTCGATCTTCAGGGCCCAGAGGGCGGGATCGACGGGCGCGGCGTCGTAGTTGTTGCGGACGAAGAAGAGCTCCTCGGGCGTGTAATACGAGGTCAGGTCCGCGAGCCCGGTCTCGAGGTTGATCGGGCGGGGGCTGCGCATGATCAGCCGCTCCTTGCCCGGTACCGGCGGGGCCGGCGGCGCGGCCTGCTGGGTGGCGGCGCGGCGCGGCTGGAGGGCGACGCTCACCGCCGCGCCCGTGGCGATCAAGAACCCGCGCCGGGTCAGGGTGCCGTCATCGCGGTGGCTCATGGTCCGTACCTCCTTGGCCGGTCCGAGTGGTGGGCCGGGAAAAGCTGCGCAAATATTACACGGGCGACGCAATTCTTCCACCCGCCCGCGTCGGCCCACGCGTATACCTTGGTGGGCCATGGACGAGCGCGCGTTCACCCGTGTGGCCGAGGAATACGCCGGGCGGCTCTACGCTGTCGCCTATCGGCTCCTCAGGAACCGCGCGGACGCAGAGGACGCCGTGCAGCGCGCCCTCATGAAGGCGTTCGCCGCGCGCGCGTCGTACTCCCCGCGCTGGGCGGTCTCCACGTGGCTCTACCGCGTCCTGTCGAACGTCTGCATCGACGAGCTGCGCCGGCGCCGGCCCGTGCCCGAGCCCCTGCCCGGCCACGGCGAGCACGTCACAGGCGGGGTCGAGCGGTTAGACCTGGCGCGCGCCTTGGGCGCGGTGCCGCGCGAGGCGCGGCTCCTGCTCGCGCTCCACTACGTCGACGGGCTCTCGTACCGGGAGCTCGCCAGGATCCGCGGCATCTCCGTCAACACGGTCAAGAGCCAGCTCGCCCGGGGCAAGGCGATTCTTCGGCGAGCGCTGGAGGACTGACGATGGACCTCGACCTGAAGCTCAGGGAGTTCTTCACCGAGGCGGTTCTTCCGCGCGACGCGCTCGTCCGCCTTCTCCGGGGGGTCGACGATAGCCCGCCGCAGCTCGAGCCGCTCGCCGACCGATTTCGCATCGAGGCGACCGACCGCGGTGTCGCGCGCCTCCAGCCGGGGCGAGGTGTGGGCGCGAAGTCGCGGCGCGCGCGCCGCCACGCCGAGCAGGCGCACCAGGAGCTCCGGGAGTACCTCGCGGGACACCGGACGTTCTTCGCGGTGCCGGTGGACCTCGACGGGGTGCCCGAGTTCCAGGCCAAGGTGCTCGCCGAAGCGGCGCACGTCCCGTTCGGGGAGGTCGTCTCGTACGCGACGCTTGCCCAGCGCATTGGTCACCCGCGCGCCGCGCGCGCCGTTGGCAGCGCCCTCGGCAGGAACCCGGTGCCCGTGATCGTCCCATGCCACCGGATCGTCCGCGGCGACGGGAGCTGGGGGCACTACGCGTTCGGCCACGAGATGAAGACGCTCTTGCTCACGCTCGAGCGCGCGACGCCGGTGCTCGTCGGGTGCACGACGACGCGAATCGTCTGCCGGCGCGGCTGCGCTCACGACCAGCGCGTCGCCGAGCAGCATCGCGTCGTCTTCGCCTCGCTGGGCGACGCCCGGAGCGTCGGCTACCGTCCCTGCCGCGTGTGCCGGCCGGCCCGGGTCGCGTGACCGGCCGCGTGACAGGACGCCGCCGATGACGGCTCGCGGCTCGCTCGTCTCGCTGGCCGCCGTTCTGCTCCTCGTCGGCGACCCGCGGCTCTTCCCGGTGCCCTAGCGCCGCAGGCCCTCGACGAGGCGGCGGTCCGAGTCGTAGCGGAGGCGGCGGAGCGCCTCGTCGGGCTCGAGCCACGCGACCTCGTCCACCTCGTGGTCGTGGTCGCCGACCTTCTCGAGCGGCCGCATGAGGAACCAGCGGACCGTCTTCTTGATCCGCCGCCCGTCGCGCTGGAACCAGTACGTCACCGCGTCCAGCTCGCGCACGACCTCGCACCGATAGCCGGTCTCCTCGCGCACCTCGCGCAGCGCCGCGTCCGCGCTCGACTCGCCGGGGTCGAGCGTCCCCTTCGGTAGCGTCCACACGGGCTGGTTGCGAAGGTCGCGCGCGCGGATCAGCAGCACCCGGCCGCGCTCGTCCACCACCAGCCCGCCCGCCGAGAACTGCAGCACCGGCTGCGTCCGGCTCTCCGCCATACGCCCATGATACGATGCGACGCGAGATCCGATTCGAAGGAGAACGGACGCGCTCGACCTCCTCGCGCACTTCCCGGGGGGTGCGACGCCGCGCCCCGAGCAGGCGCGCCTGCTCGTCGCCGTCGCGGACACGATCGCGGAGGCTCTCGACGACCCGACAGCCCCGCGCGTGTTCCTCGTCCAGGCGCCGCCGGGCGTCGGTAAGAGCCACATCGCGATGACGCTCGCGCGATGGAGCGGCGACGCCTACCTGCTGACCTCGCAGAAGGTGCTTCAAGATCAGTACGAGCGCGAGTTCGGCGCCGAGCTCCAGATCGTGAAGGGGCGCGACAACTACGCGTGCGACCACTACCCCACGGCGCGCGTACCGACCTCGCGCGGCGCCTGCCGCCGGCCGCGCGGCCCGCTCTGTCAGTGCCCGTACGTGCGCGCCAGGACGGCGGCCCTCGAGGGGCCGATCTTCTGCACCAACACCGCCTACTTCGCCACGCTCCGTCACTGGCACGCCGAGCGGCTGCGGCGGCGCCGACTCTTGGTCGTCGACGAGGCGCACAACCTCGAGGCACAGCTCGCCTCCGTCTTCACCGCCGGCTTCTCGCCGGAGCAGATGCGCGCGTGGTTCGGCGCCCCGCTGCCGCGCCTGACCTCAGCCGACGACTACCGCCCGCTGCTGGCCGAGCACCTCGACCGGCTCGAGGGACGGCTCGCGGCGACCCGGCGCGAGCTGGAGGCGCTGCGTCCGCCCGAGAGCGCGGCCGACGTCTTCCTCCGCATCCCGCCGTCCCGCGCCGAGCAGGAGTTGATCGCCCAGCGCGACGATCTGGAGGCGGCGCTGGCTCGCGTCCACTTCTTCCTCGACGCCGAGGATTCGGAGTGGATCGTGCGGTACCCGCCCGACGCAGCCGCGACGCTCGAGCTCGTGCCCCTGACGGTCGCCGCGATGGTGCAGGAGCTCTTCGCCGAGTCCGCGGAGCTGGTCGTGCTCTCCTCCGCGCACCTCGGCCCGAGGCGCGCGGTGGCGGAGTGCCTCGGCCTCGACGAGGGCGGCGTGCGCGCCTTCGCGGGCGCCTCCCCCTTCCCCGTCGAGCAGCGCCGCATCGTGTACCGTCCGGTGGGTGCGCTCTCGCGCGCGAGCCTCGCCGCGCTCGAGCCCGCGCTCTTCGCGGCGGTCGCCCTGATCCTCGCCGAGCACCCCGCGGAGAAAGGACTGATTCACGCGCCGTCCTACGCCGCGGGCGAGCGTCTCGTCAGGGACCTTGCGGCGCGCGCACCAGCCCACGCGCGCCGCCTCATCTGGGTGGAGTCGACGGAGGCGAAGGCGCGCGCCCTCGACGCGCACCGTGCCTCGCCGGCCGCGACCGTCCTCGTCTCGCCGTCGCTGCGCGAAGGCGTGGACCTACCGGACGATTTCCTGCGCTTCCAGATCGTGACGAAGATGCCGTTCCCTGACCTCGGCGATCCGTGGACCGCGGCGCGTCGCGAACGGGATCCCCGCTGGTACGCGCTCGAGACCGCGAAGGCCCTCGTGCAGGCGTATGGGCGCTCGTGCCGTCACGCCGACGACCACGGCGTCACCTATGTGCTCGACGCGCAGTTCGAGCGCTTCCTGACCCGCAACCGGGTGCTTCTGCCCGAGTGGTTCCTGGACGCCGCCGAGCCGGCGCTCCGCGCGAGGTGTTCCGAGAACTGGGCGCTATGAGCCCAGACGGTGAGCGGCGGCGGATCGCCCGGCGATCCGGCCGAACACGGCGCCCGCCATGAGCCCGGCGCCGCCCGGGTAGTTGTGGTAGAAGAGCCCGCCCACGAGCTCGCCGGCCGCGAAGAGCCCGGGAATCGGCCGCTGCTCGGTGTCCACGACTTGCGCGGACTCGGTGATGCGAAGCCCCCCGAACGTGAAGGTGATGCCGGTCGTGACGGCGTAGCCGACGTAAGGCGGCGCGTCGAGCGGCAGCGCCCAGTTCGACTTGGGCGGCGCGAGCCCGCGCGTGCCCTTGCCGTCCTTGATGGCCGGATTGAACGTGCCGGGCTGCACGGCGGCGTTGAACGCCGTAACCGTGCGGACGAACCCCTCGACGTCGATGTCGAGCTTGCGCGCCAGGCCCTCGAGCGTCGGGGCCTCGGCCTTCGTGACCTCGCGGATCCGGTACTCCTCCCGCAGGAGGTGCAGGACCTTCGCGTCGAAGATCTGGAACGCGGCGCGCCGCGGCTGCTCGATGATCGCGCGCCCATACTTCACGTACGTGTAATTGCGGAAGTCGGCGCCCTCGTCGACGAAGCGCTCGCCGCGGGCATTCACGATGATCCCCAGTGG